>ERZ773031.179-NODE-179-length-34436-cov-8.459760_pt1 | contig 34436 bp, 32 predicted proteins | sample MGYA00511666_ERZ773031 | MGnify/ENA primary metagenome ERZ773031 (study PRJEB29015, sample SAMEA2738135) | human oral metagenome | biome: human oral; feature: human-associated habitat; material: saliva | place: China | collected 2250 ...
AATTGCAAGTTTTTTTGTGCGATTTTTTTTGTTCAGTCTAGCCTTAGCCTCTCACTCCTTTTTGGGTCTAGAGATAAAATAAAATCTCGCTATCAAAACCCCTAAATTAAAGAAAATTACATTTTTCGACAGAACAAGACATCCTACGAAAACACCCCATACCCTATCCTCAAACACACCGAAAAATAGACTACCCCCATTCCTGAAAACAAAAAAAGACACCACCAACATGGTAGCGTCCAACAATGAATAAAAGCCTGATTTATTCACTTGTTTTTCCATCAAATTCATCAGTCCCAGCAGGCTCTGCCTCCTCTGCAATAGCTTTGGTCGCATGGATAACTCCGTCCTTGTGATGAGCAGGAGTATAAATTGTATACATCTTGAGCTCCTCTGTATCTGAAGTATTGATTACATTATGATTAGACCCCTTTGGAACAATAATAACGGAACCATCTTCTACCTCATATACACTTTCATCAATCAGTACCTTTCACTTTCCAGATTCAAATCTGAAGAATTGATCATTCTCAGGATGAACTTCAGCCCCGATTTCTTCTCCTGGCTTGAGAGACATAAGAACAAGTTGCATTCCTTGGAGAGTATAGAGCACTTTTCTGAAATTATTATTTTCAAGAGTCAACTGCTCAATATTTGCATTAAATCATTTCATGGTTATTTTCTAACAACAAAATAAAAAGGAATTATATAGTTGCTTAACTCATTGCAGATTCTGCATGTCCAGCCTTTTTGATAGAAGGTTGCATAGTCTTCATATCTACTTCCCAACTTGCAGGGCAGGCATGACCTTTATTTTCAGTTACATATTTAAGTGCATAAAGCTTTCTTACCAATTCTTTTGCGCTTCTTCCTACGGCATCTGTATGGATTTCAACAGTCTTAAGGACTCCTTCTGGAGAAACGATAAATGTTCCTCTTTCTGAATTTCCACTATCTTGATTGAGGATACCAAAGTATCTTGAAAGTGTTGTAGTTCTATCTGAAATCATAGGGAACTTAAAGTTTTTGAGCAATTCTTCTGACTGTACCCAAGACTTATGAGAGAATACAGAATCTACACTCACTGCAAAAACTTCTACATTTCCCATTTGTTGAATTTCCTCAAACTTATTTCCAAGATCCTTAAGCTCAGTAGGACACACAAAAGTAAAATCTGCAGGATAAAAGAAAAATACAGACCACTTTCCTTTGAGATCCTCCATAGTCTTTCTTTCTACATCATCAGTAACAGGATTGTAAAGAGTTAAATCAAAATTTGGTAATTTAGATTCAAGTCTTGCACATCCTCCTTCGCAAGTACAAATGTTTTCGTGCATGGTTAATATTTATATAATAATAAAGAATTGAAAGTATAAACATCCTTTTCAAAAAAACAAGGCATTTTCAAAATATCCCGCTTGATCAAAAAAATAGGAGATAAAGACTCCTATTTAAGATAATATACACTAAGCGATGGTGAGCTAAATCCCATCTGTAATCCTCAATGAGATTTTAAAAAATCATAATTCTGATAATCAGCACAGTTCTCCATCATAATAATAGTCGAAAAACCTGAGAGAAGAGCAAGATCTTTTTTTACAAGGAAATTTTCAATATCTCTGGACTCGGAAGAATTACTATTGGTATAAAGATTAGTAAGCTCAATATTATCAGAAGAGACTATCTGAGGATGATTTCCTAAGTAGGCTTTGAGTGGATTGGAAATAATTTTTCTTTGAGTCCGTGGACATGCAAGATAGGAATGTCGGGGAAGAATCAGGATTTTCCCCTTTTTTAAATCTCAGGAAAGAGTAGTTTGCTTATATGTCTGATACTCTGTAGGATAATCACTCAGTACAAGTTGCCCATAAAATCCTCAAATGAGCGCTGGAGTATTTGCTATCAAAATAAGCACGAGAACTCCAAGAGGGACAATCTGTTTTTGCATTTCTCGCCTAGATCATCGTAGTTCATCAAGAAGGTAAAGAAGTTTTGAAAAGGCAAGCAAGATTCCAGTAGCTCGGACAAAGAGTAAAAGTCCTACCCATTTTTGTGGTTCACGCAAACCGATATAATAAGGGATATTATCAAACATCCATTGATTAAGCGCTCAAAATCGTGAGGAACTAATCCCTGTTGCAAATATCCAAGACAGCAGTCAAACGAGAATAAAAAATCAGACTAGTTTTTTGTTATTTTTGTAAGAAAATCGATATCCTCCAATACTTACTACAAACAAAATCACTGAAAACACCCACCAAAGAGGATTGACATCCTCTGGGAAAACCAAATGACCAGCTCTCTCCCCCCAAAAACCATATAACATCAAACTCGTCAATTCAAGATTGAATGGAGCTAAAGCATGAGAGAGGAATCCTTCGATATTTGCTTGATTAAAAGTTGCTAAGGTATCCGTTACTACAGATCAGCTTCCCAAAAATCCCCCAATCAACCAGTTGAGATTTGGAAGAAGAGTCATCCCCATCAAAAGCACAAGTCCCAATAAGACCTTTTTTGTCCTGAGATATAAAAGAGCATAGATCAGACAAAACACCCCAGACATAAATACCATATGCGAAGACAGCCCAATCGCTCCTCCAAATAGTAGTCCCGCAAAAAGGTAATACTTTAGCTTTCAATCTGAAATAGTCTTGAGAAGCTGAATAAGCCCGAAACCCATTAGCACAAATGCCAGGTAAACTCCTGGCTGAGTAATCATTCTCTCATAAAGAACTGGATTGAGCATCAACAAAAACACTCCAGCAATAGCAAGAGGAGTATGATACTGGGATCCCACTTTAAAAAGATTGGCAATTTGCATAGCAAGCACAAAACCGAGCCACCCACTCAAAAAAATGGTAATAAAAAAGAATAATTTTGAAAATAACTGATAGCCTAACGACCGCATTCCTCCCTCAGCTAGCAGCGTAATCAAATTTACCCTCAAAAAGTCAAGATTCCAGCCCGTTACTGGATAGGAAATATAATCGAGAAGAAAAAACACACCCCCAGTATAAATCCACTCAACTCCCATGATCACCAAGCTGACTATCAAGATCAAAAGTCAGATTTTTCGATTATTTCTCATTGGACTTTCTCAAGATGTAAATTCTTTGGAGAAGATAAATCAACAAAACAAACTCTACAGCCGCAAAACTTAATGTATACTGCACAAGACTAAGTGGTGGCAAAAAATAAAACACCCCCAGCAATGTTATAGCTCCAAATGCAAGACTATAATTGACTTTCTTGTCTCCTCGGGCAATCAACACTTTAGCATAAAAACCTAGAATCCCATAAAGAAGTCCTGAAAGTACCACCAAGAGCAAAAGTCCTACTTGTCCTGCTAGTTCCGGCTTCATTAGTCAAAGCACCTTCTCTCCCAATACCCACGATCCAAGTATTGCTCCTAGTCCAGCTAGCAAGAAAAGAAATAATGGATTTTTGATCCAAGCGAATGGCACCTGCTGAGCAGAAGAATATTGAGTAAGTTTGGGATAGTAGACAGTCTCTATCGCAGCCAATACATAGATAATAAACTTTCCCACAACTGCAATCCCACCATAGATCCCTGCCTGCTGAGCATCAAAGAGATTTCTCACCATGATCAAGTCACTATTCATAAAGAAAGCCAAGAGCAATGCCAACAATACCGCATGAAAAAAAGATCAAAATTCTGAGACAAACGATTGATCCAAATTCAGCTTTTGAGTTTTTTTAAATTGATATGGACGCAATAGCCAAAACACATAAGCCCACACCAACAAAAAACTTAACACCCCAGCTCCTACTAACCCACCAATAGCAGCATAAACTCCATAACCACAATAGGCTAAAGCAAGCCCAATTATCAGCTTAAATACTCATCACAAAATTCCATTTATCCCCAAAAATGTAAACTTTTCCATCCCTTGGACGAAGGCAGAGAGTACCGTAGAAGGGAAGGTCAACACCACCGATCCTCCAATCAAAACCAAAGGCAATCGATAGGGAAGATGCAGATAATTTTGCAAAAAAGGAATCGCCAAAAAAAACAGCGCTCCAGCCAGGAGTCCTAATAATATACCACGAGGAAATGCCCACTGATAGAGTCAAACTATTTCCTGATGGTTTCCTCTCTGTTGGGCAATCTTTGGCATCAAAAAGAGTCCAATCCCTGCTGTCAAGACTCCCAAGATATTAAACACACCGAGCATAGAACTGAACTCTCCGAAGGTTTCTACGCTCATAAACTGGAGCATCAGAGGATGATAGACATAACTAAGCACACCAGCAAGGAGCGTTGTAGTTCCTATTCGAAGGATAGAGATTAAGGTAGATTTTTGGTTCATGCAGAAGTTTGTTGAACTAAATTTTTTTGTCTTCTTCGATCTACGAGGAGCCAAGCAATCAATCAAAAGAAGGTTAACCCACTCACTCCAAGTCAAAGATAAAAGTAGCTTTGTGGCCTAAAGTAGAGCGTAAGATTTACATCTATTGATCCATCTGGATTCTCCTTATAGTAATCTTTTGGAAAGTTTTCTCATAAAATATTCTTGAAAATTTAAAACTTATGAATTTTTAAGATTTGATCTAAATCCCACCATTTATGATACTTTACAACATCTCTTACCTTTATTATCTTAGCTGGATTCCCAACAACTACTGAATAAGACGGAACATCTTTAGTAACAAGAGCTCCTGCACCTATAATAACCCCATCTCATATTTTAAGATTACCAATAAATTTTGCTCAAGTTCATATCCAAACATCATTACCTACCACATAATTCATTTCATAAATATCGGATGTATCATTTTTCTTATAAAAAGGTGAAGAAGGCAGAGAAAAAAAAGGATATACAGAAATCCTATCTGCATAATGAGAATTATTAATAAATTCTACGCCATGGGCAATAGAGCAAAATTTTCAAATAGTTACATTTTTGTAGCGGCCTAATATTCATCAAGCCTCTGATCAAGAAATATATGTATAATCTCCAATATTACAATTTTCTAATCTATTTCCACCACAAATCATAACATTTTTTCACAATTGACAATTAATTAAGAAAGCCTTAGGTGAAATATAAATATTTTTATATAAATATAAATATTTTATATAATTAAATATGTAAATAACCCATAGAGGCATTAAGGAATATCCAAACATTTTTTTTACTTTTTATAAAACCTTTTACAAAAAATCAAATTTCAATCTTTTTTATTTTGTTCTACATTATCAATCATTTTTGTCAGTTTATGGTATTCATTTAAATCATCTGTAACATATTCAAAACTTGGGTAAGTAGCAAGAAACTTTATTTTGTCTTGATAAGTTTTTCCTTGAAAAAGTCACTTTTCGTTAAGAGAAGAGGCAAAAATACTTTTCACAGGAATCTTATAATAATCTACAATGTATTGAATAAAGGTATCTAATCCTAAAGAAGCAATTGTTAAATGATCTTTTTTATCATAAAGGTCTGTACGAACAGAAATTTTAGATAAACAATTTTGAAATACAATATTTTGATTATTTTTAAAAAAATCAAACGTTAAATAGAGAAAAACTATAAATCTAACATCTCTTTTATTTACAAAAAACCTTCAAATTGCGATAAAACATAAATCAAAAAACAAAGATATGAAACTAAAATATATAAAGTATATTATCTTTTTCTTAAAAGATAAGGGAAGAATTCTATATATTTCTTTTTCTAATATTCTTGATGAATTTTGATAAATAAGCGTTCCATCAAAATCTACAATAAACTCGCTCATATGATCATCATTAACAATAAAATTCAATTAACTATAATTTCTGTTAAAGCTTCACTTCTTGCTTGTGAAGTTTCTCCGTATATACTGTTTAAGACAGACCAATCGCAAGATAATAATCTGTAAAGCAATTGAAGTCAAAAATGTAGAAGAAAAAACACTAAAAGCAATAAGACATTTACATCAAAAGGATAAACATAATAAAGAATACACATAATTAAATAGTAACAAAAATATACGGAAATTTTATCCCTATCTGTCAAATTCCTTTTTGTAGTCAAATATCAGACATATGCCTTATCCAAAATATACGGCAAAATAAGAGCTATAGTAGAAAAATAATTAAACTCTGGATATAAAAGATTCACAAAATATAAAGGAAGCAGAAATTTTAAAGCCCTTTCGGCAAAAAGAGTATATTTTTTGAATTTTGGAAAATAAGAATGAACTAATGCAACAAATACAAGTATTCATATTGCTACAAAAATTGCCAAAAACAGGTTATAAGAAATAAGATCAAAGTATCTAAACTGGAATACTATCACCACTCCTATCAAAGTATATACAACAGCATAAACTAATAGAGATATACCGTACTCTGAATGCAAACTAAATTTATAAATTTTTTCCTTTTTGTCTTTTTCTAAATCAACAAGATCGTTAACTAAATAAATCAACACATACAAAGCTGTAGCAGTAATAGTTATTCCTATTACCTTTATGATAGCAACAACATTTCCTTGAAATACCAAAAGGATTAAGATAGGGATAAAGATTGTCAATATAGCATTAAAATTAAGTATTCGATTTGAATTATAGCACAAGATAAAATAGGTTCTTTTTAAGAAAGACATGGCAATAATATAACAAAATTAAAATTATCTTTTATCTAATTTTAATAAATATTGTTCTCTAAAAAACAAAAACAATAATATCAAAAGTGTTACACCACTTACTCAGAGCCCTACATAAAAATATGATTGTGGCTTGAAGTACAGGGTAAGATTTACCTCAATTGACCCATCAGGATTTTCCTTGTAATATTCTTTTGAAAAGTTTCTTTTGATATAGTCTGCATCAAGAGTTCGACCATTGGCATATCCATTTACGAGCTGATGAGAGTCGTCAAAAATTGCATTTTCTTTTAATCTATACATTCATCATATCACACTACTCTTGTCTTCGGAATAACATTCTCCTAATGGATATTTCTTCATATTTCATTTATCAAATAGCATAATATCTCTCTTTCATCCAATACTACAGTTTAATGGTTCATATTTATCTAAATAAAATTTTCGTCCTACATTAAACGCTTGTAAAAAATAAATGAAGGTCTTTTTATAAATTGAAATATTAATTTTATACTCAACCTTAGATCTCTTAAAAAAATAAGAATCTCTTAGTAAATTTTCGGTCTCAAATAAACTGGTATAAGTATTAACCCTCCAAATACTAAATTTTTCTTCTCCTCTTTTTCACTCTTTTTCTAATAAAAATAATGGAGATTTTTCTAAAAATTTATATAATTTATCATACATTACTCCAATATCTCACCGATCCCAATATTTACTTAAATATGGAACATTTCCATGAGCTCTGTCATTTCTCAATATAACATATTGAATATTTAATTTTTGAAAATCTTCACTGAACAAAGGACTTTCTTTATAAAACTTTTCCTCCAACATTAATCTTGGATCATCTTGAGCAAGTCCTTCAGTAAAAATAATATTTTTTGAAAATCTTAAAAAATCTGAATCCGTTCAAACTTTTGGATCAAAAATATTATTAGGTATATAAGGAGCGAGAGCTGCTGGTAAAAACAATACTCTATAATCCCTAAAATCTGATTTAAAAAACTTTTCAGATTCCGTTATCACAAAAGCCTGATCATAAAAATTAAAATTCTGAATAAAATTCCACGGAAGAAAGTTGTATGAATATCCTAAAAAAAACAATATAAGGATAGCCCTTCATTTTCTATTTTTTATTTCATCAATTCATAATGTAACTAAGAGAAAAAGAAAAAACGAAATAATCATAAGATTATGTTGTGGACTTTTGAAGAACGTTGCTCAAGGAAGATTAAAAACAATATCCTTTAATGAAAAAAAAGGCTCCCTAAATCAGGTAAATAAGAAAAAAAATAAAAGAATAACAAATAATATACTATACGTAACATAGTTATATTTTTTATTTTGTTTTTTTATCAACAATAGAAAGAAAAAAAGTAAAAAAAATGAAACACTTAAGAAATAAATAAAAAGAATTGGTCTTTCTAAGTGGTTTGTTCCCCATCAAGTAAAAAATAATCAATGTAACATTGAATTATTACCATTTTTAAGTCACCACAAAAAACCCGCATCTCATACTTTATTTAACACCTCTCCTCATGCAGTTTCTACAATAGAATAAAAATCTATTAGCCAAAAAGCATTAAAAAAGAAAGCAATAAAAGAAAAAACAACAAATCTTTTTAAAAAACTAAAACGAAATCTTCATAAAAATAAAAAAAGTAATATTGTAAAGAATATGTATATAATATAATGAACTTGTGATATTGTAGGCAAAAGAAAAATTTGCGAATAGAATAAATACTTTATTGTACCATTTTCGAGATATTTAATAAAATTTAATAAAAATAACGGGAAAAATGCAGCAGATATAGCAATTCCCCGGTTACCTCATAAGATTTGATTAAACATTGCATAGCTTAGAGCATATAATCATGCAGCTAAACATGCAGAAAAATCAGAAACATCTCTATTATAAAAATGTTGTCAAAAATATTTTACAAACTTAAAAAAACCGATCCCCGCAAAACAAATAGATACAAAAATAACAAAAATTGCGGTTAATTTTGAGGATAAAATAAATCACAAAAGTCAAATGAAAGTTTCTATAAAAAGAAAATTAGTATAAAATATCTTTTGATAACCTAAATTATATTCCCTCCATTTAAAAACATTATCCCAAAAAAAAGTTTGTAATGCTTCTGAAGATATTGGAATAGACCAATCCATCCTATGCCCAAACATTCAATTAGAAAAAAAGAAGCCTAGAACAACAAATAATGCAAGTATAATAAATAAAAAATATATAGATTTACTACTTTTCATTTTTTACAAAATTTAATATAAATCCCCCCCCTCAAAAAAGTTTATTTGAGTTTGTTTAAAAAAATCTGAGATCCCAATATAAGATACAAAAGTTATAGAAATAGACAAATATTGAATCTAAGAACTAATAAAGTATCTAGTACTATTCATGATAAAAAGTCTATTATATCTTTTCTAAGATATTAAAATTATGCATATTTATTTCTTTTCCTCATCTACCTTATCTAAATAAATAAAAATATCCTGCCAATGCTCCTCTAAAATGAGGTATCAACAATGAGAATTTTCTCTGTCTTATAATAAAATAAGCATAAGCTAAAACAAAAAAAGGATAAAAAACCGATACAAACAAGATCAATTGAAAACAATTAGAATATCTTTTCATTATAATCATTCTATTCTTTATGGTATGATATGCTTTTTCTGGAGTATTAATCAATCTAAGTATACTTTCTTTTACAGGATGATCATGATAATCTACCGCATTTTTTGCAATTCATATTTTATATCATAATCTATGAATTTTCATTAATAAATCAAATTCTTCATACCCCATAAATAGATCAGAGTCTTGCCATCCACACAGATCTCAAATATCTTTTTTTATCATATACACATTATGTATCATATCACATTCATAAAAATCCTGATCTTTAACATAATTCAAAAAAGTCGCTTTTGAAGTATAAAAATTAAAAAAAGCTCATGAGAATCGAAGTTTAGTTGGCAATTCTAAATGATACATAATAGGAGATAATGCACCAATTTTATCATACTCTTTCACAACTTTTACTAAATTATAAATACAGCTAGAATCTAAAATATTATCATCATCAACAAACAATACTCGATCTCATTTTGCATTTAATGCTCATATTGTTCTCGCTCAAGAGGCTCATAAATTCTGATAATTATATATGATCCTTATATTATTAAATTTTATCTTTCAAATAACATCAACAACATTTCCATCTTCACTATTATCTACAATAATAATTTCGAAATCTTTATAGATTGAATTTTCTATTGATTTAACACAATCTAATAGCTTATCGTGTCTATTATAAGTAGGGATAACCACACTTACTATCATATTTCTGTAAAATAAAACTAAAAAACAAATAGGCATCATTTAATAATCAAAAATCACTCCTAAGCCACCGGCTCAAAACTCGCAAGTCTTGAGAAATAAAACCCCTAATGCAAGTAATGGATGAGACCAAAATCTTTTCTCCTTTAGAAATATCATATATCTATTTAAGATTGAGGTTTGTTGATCAGAAGCCAAATTTAATCAAAGACTTCTCATTTGTTCTTTATATAAATTTAGACTTTTACCATAATAGAATTTTTTCTTTAAATTAAGAGAAAAGGTAAAATCATCATAATCATGATAAATATTAAAATTTGTATAATTTTTTGTTCTATATCACAATTTTTCTATCTGTTGTGGCACAATAAATTCTTCATAGCAAACAATATCTTTAAATCCTCAAACTCTTTTAACTAAATTTGCATCTAAAAATCTTGCTGCCTCAATAGCACTTCATTTATAAAAACTTCTTTCAAATGCAATTACCTTTGTCCAAAATGAATATCCTGTATCAACAACAGGAATTACAACACCTCAATTTTGTGAATCTTGCTGTATTTGTTGAACACAATCTGCAATTAACTCCTTATCTAAAGACATATCTCAATCAATAAAAAGGAAATAATCTCCTTTTGCTTTCTCAATCCCATAATTTTTCTGCGCAGTTCTTTCTGGTCACTTAATATAAACTGCATCTGCATATTTTTCTGCTATTTGTCTTGTTGTATCCTTACTCTGATTGTCAACTACAATCATTTCAATATTCGGATACGTCTGATCTTTTACGGATTTTAATGTTGTCTCTAGTGTTCTTGCACTATTGTAGGTTGGTATAATCACAGATACTAAGGGAGACTTATTTTGTTGCATCTGATATATAAGAAAGTAAAATTTGTTCAACTTTTTTAACTTTTTCATTCCATCATTCAAGACTCTTTACATGATTTAGTGCTTTTTGACTTTGTGAATAAAGATATGACTCATTTTCTATCAATTCTTTTAGCTTATCTCACATAGCTTTATAATCACCATCAGGTACCAGCAAACCATTAACTCAATCTTTAATACTATCTTTGAGACCTGATACATCATATCCGATTACAGGTATTCCATAACTATTTCCCTCTAACACAATCAACCCAAATCACTCTTTCATAGATGGGACAAGCATTACCTTATGAGAAGATATAAAGCTTTGAAAATCTTCTCTTGGAATATATCCACAAAAATTTATATTTTCGAGTACTCCATATTGAGTAGCTATTTTTTTCAGGAATTCAACATATTTCTTGTCCTGAGCATTACCCACAATATCTAATATATAGTCTGAAAACCTTGTATCTGAGTGTATAAAAGCTCAAAAAGCCTGAATTGCATCTTCGACTCTCTTTATTGGCATGAGTCTTCCGAGGAAAAGGATTCTATCTTGTTTATTGTCCATCTCTATCTGTTCAATAGGCACAATATCACAAGCATTTTCAATAACCCTTACTTTTTCTTCTTCAAATCAGAATCTTTGGACTAATTCTGTTTTTGTACTTTCAGAAACGCAAATCGTTGTACATCTCCTGTATGGTTTAAAAAATTGATAATATATCCATTTCCCTATCTTGTTCAATGGCCATGGATATGAATAGTCTCGCTCTTTATCTCCGACATGATGCGAAAAAAACACAATTGGAGTTTTTTTCTCATATAATGGACTCAACAAAGGCAAACCGCCTGCTTCGTCAATGATAATGTCATATTTTCCCCTCAAATGTTTATTATATCGCCAAGGAAATAGAAAATAACTTGTCTTTAGGTTAAACTTTCTAATAACTTCTATTCCATCATAACAATCTTTTTCTCAAGCTCCTGGAAAAGTATAGGCAAACCATGTTACCTGATGTCCAAGCTTGACAAGCCCCTTTGCATATTCATGTATCACCTTTTCTGCTCCTCATGCAAAGGGATGCTTACTATCTTTCCGAGTAAGAAATAAAATTCTCATTTGTTATTCGTGGATTTAAAAGCCCTTCTATAGCTTCAATACTGCTATATGGAATAGATAGCAAACTTTATCTATCTAAATTCAATTTATCTTTGATAATATAGAGTGGTCTATCAATAACTTCATCATGAATTCTCTCTACATACAATGCTAATAGCCCCATACCTATCATCATAATTCCAATCAAAAAGATATTGATCGCTACCGCAATAATTACATTACCAAAGAATAAAAATCTATATACAAACCTGTCTATAAACATTATGATCAAGAGCAAGAAACTTCAAAGCGTAACCAATACACCCAAATATCCAATTAACCTCAATGGAAAACTTGAGTAACTTGTAATAGTATTCATAGCCAAGGCAAATAATTTTTGATAGCTATAGCTTACCTCTCTTCACTCTGGATTTGGCAAAGCATCAAAGACCATCACCTTTCTTTTAAATCCAATCATATCTATGATTCCACGATAGAGCCTCTTTTTTTCATCAAACTGTTTAAATACCTCTGCTACACTACGATCTATCAGTCTATAATCCGTAGTTCCAGACTCAAGTTTCATGTCAGCAATTTTATTAAAAATTTTATAAAACCACTTTGATGTCCACTTCTTGATCCACGAAGCTCCTTGAATAGCAGGCCTTTTATTATAAACTACTTGATATCACTCTTCTCGTGCTTGCAAAAAGTTTGGAATCTGATCCACAGGATGTTGTCCATCTACATCTAGAGTGATGATTGCATCACCTCTTGCCTGTTCTACTCCAGCAGTTAGAGCAATCTCCTTTCCAAAGTTTCTACTAAAATTAATTCCCTTAACCTCTTGATCTACTTGAGCCAATCTCCAAATCTCTGCCCAAGTAGTATCTGGACTCCCATCATTGACAAAAATAATTTCAAAATCATAATTTCACCTCAACGGCAGCAGCACTTTCTGCAGACTCTCATACATCGGATGAATACTCTTTGCCTCTCTATAGGCTGGCATAACCAAGGAAATCAGCCTTTTATCTTTCATCTTGTTCTTCTGATTCAAGTAAAAGCATTTTAATTTTTGTAAAACACCACTCTAAGCCAAGGATAATTTTAGTTAGAAAAAACTTCCCCTTCCAAGTTAATAAGGCTCAAAGCATCGCCCCAGCCAAGAAATAACCCCATCTATTATCCCAAATATTTACTATCCCCTGACTCACGATAAACATAGCCACCAACAAAACGAGAATCTCTCCATAACGATACAAGACAGCTCCTGCCTTGGACAAAAAATCTCTATCTTCTTCTGACAAGACTCATCGTACCAAGACTCCAAGCTCCACCATCGCCAGAAAAAACACCGGCACAATACCAACAAACACCCCTCAAAACCACCCTCACAAAAGGAAAAATAGATATACCCCCAGTCCAAGATACCTACCCCAATGAGACAAAAAATTCTGAATCTGCAATGGGATCAGATTTTTGATCTTGTTTTCTATTGGACAAAAGTCTGACTCAAGATAACGAGCCACCTTCCCATCTACAATCTCCCAAAACACTCCAATCACCAAAAAATAATACAAAAATACAGAAAATTGCTCTGCTAATGCTTGATCTTCAAAAATCAATGCTCCAAGAGTTCCAACAAGCATCACCAAGGCTGCCATAAATGACAGACGCCCATTCAATCCTAAAAACACTCAAAATACAGCAAAGATTAAGAAGATAATCTCTCCATCTACCTTCTCCCTCCAAAAAAATGGCAGCAATACCAATAATGCCAGCGTACACTTAATCACAAGATGCTTCCCCTGGTTGACATTCAAAAACACATCTCAAAGCGTTAGAAATTTCTTTGCTCATCTTATGAGAAGAAGCTCCAAAAGTCCCCATATCCATGGAGATAGAGCTTGGTCATTCATCCAATATAACCCAAATGCCGATAATACGACAAAAACAGAAAGCACGCCTCGATACTTTCTTTCACATGAGGAGATCTTGTTTTGACATTTTTGGACAAACTCCCACATCTTGCATTTCTCCATCAAATAAAACAGCCTTACTATATCAATTTTCAGCACAAAGACAAGTCAAAAATAGCCATTTTTTATCGTTTTTGAGCGTATTTTATTCTTTTTGCTTGACTGAATAAAGCTTTTTGCTAGTATGACCAGTACTTTTATCACAAATTTTCCTTCTATGAGCAAATTGAGACTTCGGATTTTTATCTGCGTTATTTTTGTCCAACAAGTTGGGCTCTTTTTACTCTATGCCCAAGAACACGAATCTTCTCTCACAAACATCTGAATTCCTACAAACCATGAAGAGAACTCCACAACTCCAAATATTTGAGAAAATGAAAATAAAAACCTGATCATTTCTGAGGTATATTTTGACGGAAGTGATGAATTTATTGAGATATCAAACATCTCAGACCTTGACTATAATTCCACCATCACCATAACACAAGATACCAATAAAAAACAATCTTTAACCCTACAAATTCCTGCCCATCAAAGCACTGTCCTTGCATACAAAAACTCTCGCTTCCCATGAGACTATATTCTAAGTTTTGGACTGACAGACAACTCAGCCATCAATCTAAAACTCTCTGATATAAATGGAATCCTTGATACTTTTGATGTAGAACAAGCTCTTGTAAAAAAACGAGACAATAAAAAAACCTCATTTGAAAAGATCTATAAAAATCAGAGTCGAAAGATCGTTCCCACAACCTTAGAAAGAAGTCAGAATTCTCCAGAAGGCTTTATTGCCAATCCATGATATTTCAGGAAAGAGACCGATAATATTGAAGAAATTACAGAATCTAATACTGACAACAGCCAAGATACCACCTCTAATGAAAATTCAAATACCTCTCAAGCACCAGAAACCTGACCGACGACCTCTCCTCATCTCATCATAACAGAAGCCTTCTTCAACAAAGATAACAATCGAATTGAAATTAGCAACATTAGCAATATCCTATTTGAGGGGGAAATAAGTATAGACTGATTTGTAAACGAGAAAAAAATTTCTACTCAGATTTCTATCCCTGCAAACAGTACCATTATCCTTGCCAAAAATAATAAGTTTTTTGAGGAATCTCTTATTTCTGCAGACCAAATTAAGATATTAAAAAACCTTCCCACTATTGACTGGAAAAAAGATCTAAACCTTACCTTGTCATATGGAATCCAGAGTGATGAGCTAAAGGTACACCTTGACCGAGTTAAAAAAATCAAATGACTAGATCAGTCTTTTGAAAAGCTCTTGATCAATGAGACACGAATCACTACAAGGAATATGGAGAGAAGAGCAAATATTAGAGGCAAAATTATGGCAAATCCTTGAATATATTTCACTCAATGAGAAAACCTCAAAGATATTTCTCAACCAAAAAATCAGAATACTCAAAATCCCTCAGAAGAGGAATCTCCACTTTGTCACCAGATTAACGACCAACACCTTATCAATATCAAAGAAGTCTTTGCTGGAAATGAATCTTATCCTGCCTTCGTAGAGATCTATTTTGTAGATGATCCAAAGGACATCTCTCAGCTAAAACTTTCTTGACCAATGTTTAATCACGAAGCCATCTTTAACAAAGATGAAGACTTCTGGGAAAAGTGAAAAACAATTCTACTTAGCGCTAATACTCAGCGATCTGAAAAAGGGATAGACAATATTATTTCAAGTAATTTTTCTATAAATTCCCAGTCTTGAGTTATCGTTTTAGAATGAAATAATGGACAAGATCGACAAGTTTTGGACATCATAAATGTCAAAGATCTACAAATAGGAAAGTCGAGCTATTCTAATGGAAATAAATCTGAAGGATGTATTAAAAACTTTGATCAAAACTGAGACTTTTCTCCATGATTTGACAGAAAATTTTTACAATATTTCAAGATAGAGACAGCACCTAGAGTAGAGTACATCTATGTCAATAAGTGAGGTGGTTGAGGAGGATATAGTTGTCCAACTAAAGCTGATCTTTGTCCATCCTCTGAAAGTCCAACCAAAGCTGAAAAAAAGGATGAAAAACCTGAAACAAAAGCTCAACAATCAGAAAAGAATGATAACCCCATACAAGATACCGAGGATATTTGAGAGAATAATCAGCACCTTGAAGAGAAACAGCTCTCCCAACAAAAAGAACATGAAGACTATCAGGTTAAGATTGAAGATCTCATCTATGATCCTCCTGGTTCAGATACCAATAAAGAAAGTATTACTCTTCTTTTAACCAAAGGAGAAGGACTCGATCTCAAAAAGACAACATTGGTTATTGATGGTAAAAATAAAAAGATTAATGGAATCTTAAAATACTGAGAAAGCAAAACTCTTGTAGGAAATTTCGGATTTCCGAATACCAAAAAAGATAAATCTAATATCGTTGTACAGCTCAAACTCTGAAATCAGATTTTGGATACTTTTATCTATTCAATAAGAGATAAATCAGCTTCTGAAAAAGAGAAAAAACAAGAGAACAAGAAAGAGGGTATTAAAGTATTTTCAGTACTTGATGGAGATACCTTTAGATACAAAGATAGCAATTGAAAACTCCAATCAGTAAGACTTATTTGAGTAGATAGTCCAGAAAGCAATACTGCAAGATATAGAAAAACTGAATGTTATGGAAAAGAGGCAAAACAAGCGCTAACAAACCTTATCAAGGGAAAAACAATTAAGTTAGAATTTGATCCAAATCAACACCAACATGACAGCTATGGAAGACAACTTGCTTATGTTTGGCTTGATGATCTCCTAATCAATCAACACCTCATCTCTGAAGGTTTTGCTAAAGAATATACCTTTAAAACTGCTTATAGTAAACAGTCTGATTTCCAATCAGCTCAAGCTCAAGCAAAAACTAAAAAAGTCTGACTCCGAAGTCCTGTCAACTGTCCAAATAATCTTGAAAATGAAGAATCTGCAGAAGAAAATAGCAAAAATCTTGTCATCAAGATCACTCATATAGATTATGATCCCAAAGGAAAAGACAAAGATAACGAAAGTATTTCCCTTTCTATATTCAATAAAAACAAAGATATTTCGAGCATAGATTTTAGTAAACAATGGGGAACTTTAGTCTTTGATCGGACAGAAAATTATCAATCATTAGACCTAGAAGAATTAGAAAATAGCAAAGGAAAATTTACAGATTTAAGCCATTTTGGACAACAAACAATTACCAATCCTCTTGTCCTAAGAGGGAACTTTAGTCTTCCAAACACAAAATCAAGCTGTGTTGCTCTTTTCCAAAAAGACCATCTCTATGATATAGCTTGTTACCAAACCAAAGAAAAACAAGCAGAAAACACAATATCTTACTCGACTTGAAGTATTAAAATTACCGCAATATTACCAAATCCCAAAGGGAAAGACCAAGGAAAAGAGTTTATAGAACTTCAATCTTATATCCAAGAAGATATTGATCTGAATAGTTGATTCTCCCTGCTCATCAATGGTAAAACAAAGAAAAAAATCACAGGAACTCTCCTCGCATGAGAAAAAAAGAGAATCACAGGAAACTTCTCCTTCTCAAATGACCATAGCTGTGTAAGTATCGTTCATCAGAGTCAGATTTTGGATACCTTTTGTTATGGGAAAGAAAAAGAAGGAAGCATAATCACAAAAGACAAAACTATTCTATCACAGCAGTCAACAGAAGATCTTGCAATTCTCAAAAAAATAAAATTTGCCCAAAAAAATAAACAGCGATGTATTGTCTATGAAAATACAATACTAAAATGTCGCAATATCCCTAGGTCTAAAACAGATCCTCTACTTAAAGCAGAAAATACTATGTATCGTAAAGCCTTTAAACTCTTTAATCAAATGATTAAGGAGAAATATAGTCCACTCTATTATCAAAGTGATTTAATGCCACTCTTTAATCTTATCAAAGAGGGAAAAGAAGACTTTAAGAAAAAGAAGACAACAACACAGATTTATGGAAACCTATATAATCGATCAGATTTCGATAAAATATACCAAGCTAAATATGAGCAACAAATCTGGAAACAAGGAATCTATTTTTTCAAAGAACTCTTTAGCTTATAGACAAAAAACAAGCATAATTGCTTGTTTTTTAATCTTGAATCTCTAGGGGAATAGAGTCTGGAATATTTGCCTTTGGAATAATAATCTGTAGAATATTTTCTGGAGTTAATTTACTATGTATCTGATCAAAATAGACCTGAGAAGGCAAATCTATTGCAAGGGATATTCCTCACCAATAACAATCTTCCTTTACAGGCACTAAGTTTTCTTTTAGAGACGGAAAAGTCCTTTCTCACTCAATAAATAATCTATAATCTTGTATATTAAGTCTAAGAGAGTCTTTTTTAACTCATCCAAGAGGAATAATTATCAATATCTCCTGTGGTGAATCATACAAATCATAGGGAATTTCTGGCATTTGAAGTATATCTGACATAAGGTCTAAGTACAAAAATTAAAATTATAAACTAAGGTCTCATAATATGGGTAATCTGTTTTCTTTTTTCTTCAGGATCATAAATATAATGTAGGGTTATTTCTCCTTGATCAGCTCTATCTCACTCTGAGAGAAAAATTAAATCTCCATTATCAAATAAATTATACCAAAAAGAATCTTTTTGAATTGAAATAGTTTTTATGTTTTTGACGCTACTTGACTTAATATCCCTCTTAAAGAATCCCGATTGATTGTATCTAGTTAAAAACATTGGTGTCACCAATGAAAAATCCATTTTATAATCAAGATAATATTTAATACTTGGAGAAATAAGAATTAAATAAGCTATTCCAAAAATAGTAATAATAAAATACCAAATTACTCCTCGAGACGAACCTACAATATAAAACCCATAAAAAAGAATAATTAATAGTAGAGTCCATCAAAAAATTGGCATAAAAACCCTTTCTATAAAAAATAATTCACTCTTTTTAAGTAATAAAACCTTATCTTCTCAAAATTTATCTATTGCCTCTTGATAGGCTTCTTGTTTTCGATTGGTATCGAAATTTGAAAAGATTTTCATCTGGATAATAGTTAAAGCTTAAAATATCTCAGCTTTTGGAAAAACTCTAAACATAACTCTTCCTATCATATAGTTATTTGGTACTACATAATTTGCTCCTTTATAGCACTGATGCGAAAAACAGTGTAAAGAATCTGTTGTATGTCACCTATTATCTCCCATTGCAAAATATCCTCCCTTTACCTCAAATTCATCCCATCATTGTTGAGGAATGGTCTCTGCTCCTGTTCACAAATAAGATTCGTCCAACTTAAAACATGAGTTTCCATTTTTTGACTTTATTGTAGATTCTAGTGTATCAGAATTACAAATATAAGTCTGATTATCTACAAATTTTACAGTTTCTCCAGGGAGTCCTATAATTCTCTTAATGAAAGGAATATTTTTTCCAGGAGGAACAAATACAATTACATCCCCTCTTTCCAAAGTTCAAAATCTCTGAGTAATTTTTTCTACAAAAATTCGGTCCCCCTGATCAAAGGTTGGATTCATACTATACCCTACTACGGTATAAGGAGTTCATATAAAAAATCTAATAAATAGAATAACTCCTAAAACAAAAACCAAAAATACAACAAGATCAAATCAATCTAATACTATCTTTGTAATTCTTCTCTGCCAATTAACCATCACCTGAACCATATAAATAACTAAAAAGGAATATCCTCTGATGAATCAAAATCTATTGGCTCTCCAGTGGAATCAGACCTCTTATCCAAAAAAATAAACGAATCAACAACTATCTCTGTAGTAAAACGATCTTGCCCTTGAGAGTCTTGCCACTTTTTTGTCCTAAGCTTCCCCTCTACATAGAGTTTTTTTCCTTTTGTTAGATAAGTTGCTAAAAGATCTGCTTGTTTTTCATAAGCTACACACTTATGATATTCTGTATCTTCAAGCAGATTTCCATCTTTATTTTTATATCTTCTATTGGTAGCAAGCGTAAAATTAACAACTGAAATATTCAGAGAATCTATTTTTTTAAGCTGTGGAGTTGCTGTGGATCTCCCCATCAGCATCACTTTATTTAGATCCATAATTATTCAATAACAATAAGGTAAATTCTTAGATTAGAACTTAGTTATTTTATAAGAAAATTCAAGGGAAAATTCGTTGATTTCCGGAGAAAAAGCACTATACTCTGAGACGTTTTATTTTACTAAATCAGTAAATGTCCTATTGTGTTTATGAAGATCAATATTGTTATTATCTATGGAAACAGGCTGGTAAGCATAGCACATATGGACAGGAATTCTCATTTTTAGAAGAAATGATAAATGAGAAAGAGGACAAAAAAATTATGGAAATTATAGAAAATGGTAGTCACTATTTTTGAAAAGAAGAAGAATTCTGACTCCTTAATAGGTTAGATACTCCAACGACAGGTCTTCTTTATTTTGCAAAAAACCCACAAATCAAAAAAGAATATAAAAAACTTCAAAGTGAAGGTAAGGTAGAAAAATATTATCTTGCTCAAGTTTGGTGAGATATTAACTACTATATCAAAGAAAAAGGAAACACCATCAATTTTCCAATTGCTCATCATAAATTTTCAACAGATCGTATGGTAGTTATCTCATCTGATCTTAGCCTCCACAAGATAAAAAATTCTCCTCAAGAGTGAATTACTGAAATACTAGAACGAGAATATAACCACAAGGATAAAACCTCAACCCTTCTTATTAGAATTAAAAAGGGAATTAGACATCAGATTAGAAGTCATCTTTCTGAGATTGGATATCCCATAGTAGGCGACCCCATATATGGAAAGAAAAAAGATCCATGGGAAAAAGAATTAGGTCTCGTAAGTATTGGCCTAAAAATTTGAGAGATTCAAAACTGAAAATAACAAAAAAAATCCTATATAATAGCATAGGAATATCTCAAAAAACTAATAACAAGCTTAGCCTCGAACCAGGATTGAACTGGCGACCTCACCCTTACCATGGGTGCGCTCTACCTACTGAGCTATCGAGGCAACCCTATTATTGTAGCGATTTGTTTAAAAAATGCAAATCAAAAAAACTCCCCTCACAAACTATTTTCTTAAGATAAAAGACCACATCAAAAACACTAAAATATGAAATCGATAAATATGTAATGCGTAATGGGAAATAAAATAAAAAATCTGATTAAGTGGGAAACCACAATCAAAAGTCAGATTTTTCTTTTTATACGAAAGATAATCTTGTAAAAGAAAAAGAGAGAATAAAAACATATAACCCACCATCAGAAACAACTGACTTTCATTACTTGCAAAATGGAAAATCTGTATATTTGAAATAAAAAGAAGCAAAAAAAGCCATCCTAAAGAAAACACTGAAATGATTTTTTGAAAAATATTTTGACTCTTTCTTAGAAAAAATCCAGAAAAAGCAAATAAGAAACCTAATACTCCATAATCTAATATAGACTGAATATTATGAGTAAACAAGACTCAACTCTCTGTATAAAACAACATATAAATTACCCAAGGAAAAAGATATACAAGCGAAGAAGCCTTTTTAAAGTGGTTAATTAATAACAGCAATAGCCTCGCTCAAAAAATCACAATCAAGATATTTCCTGTTGTTACTCCTGGCAGAGAAAAAGACATCCACTATATTTGCATTAGAATCTGAAGCCCTATTGCTATAAAAAATAAGCTCCATCTTCGGCGAAAGTTTCAATTAAACCCGACAAGGAACAAAAAAATTGGAAATGCTATTCTTCCAATCAATCTTAAATACAGATACTCAGGGAAGATATAATATCCTAAATGATCGATAATCATTGTAATAACTGCCAATACCTTCAATCGATCATATAAATTTGTCTGATAAACAGAAAAACAAGAAAAAAAATCTGACTTATTTATTTGTTTCATTTTTATTGAAAATAGTCCATAAAAACATAAACTATATATGATTTTTACCCTAAGATACAAGATAAATGAATAAAAAACGACAATCAATAACTTTATGATTTTTAGCAGGGACAATTGTGAGTCTTGGAATTTGTGCCCTACTACTTATCAGAGAAAATCAAAAGTTTTCCTATTTGTATAATATTTTAGAAAAATACAGCCCTATAGAAAAAGTTGACCAAATTCTCCAAAGAGAATATTTTGATAAACAACTTCTCCAAAGTGGACAACAGGAAATGATAAAAGAAGCTATGAAAGCATATATCAATGGTATTGGAGATCCCTACACAGTCTATCTAGACGCTGAAAGTTATTCTGGACTCCAACAAGAACTTGAATGAGAAGGACATATTGAAGGAATCTGAGCTGTTGTAAGCAAAAAAGACTATTATATCCAAGTAGAAGAAGTATTAAAAGGCTCTCCAGCATTTGAAGCTTGAATACTTCCTCTTGATAGGATCATCTTAATATGAACTGGCGAAACAAAAGGATTAACAACAAGCGAAGCCGTTAGCAAAATCAGATGAGAAAAAGGTACAAAAATAAATCTCTTTATCGAAAGAACAACAAACTCAGGTAGCAATGAATATCTTGAAAAAGAAGTGACAAGAGACGTCATCAATATCCCTTCGGTAAGAGAAAAGGTTATAAACTATAGTTGACACAAGCTTTGACATCTTGAGGTTTCAATTTTCTGAGACCAAACCAATAAACTGATGAATCAAGCAGTTAAAGAATTTCTTAATCAAAAAGTTGAGGGGATTATCTTAGATCTGAGAGGGAATTGATGAGGACTACTAGAAAGTGCTGTAGAACTTGCAGGACACTTTATTCCTAAGGGAGAAGATATCGTTATTAGTAAGTATCGTAATTATAAAGATACTACATATAAAAGTGAAGGATTTGCAGAACTAAAAGATTATCCTCTTGTTATCCTTGTTAATGGATTAAGTGCAAGCGCAAGTGAAATTTTAACCCTTGCTCTCAAAGAACAAATCTGAAGTACTATTGTTTGAACAAAATCTTTTGGAAAAGGCAGTATTCAAACCCTACAGGAACTTGATAATCAAGACTCTCTGAAGTATACCGTAGGAAAACGATTTGGACCAAAAGGTACAAGCATTGATAAAGAAGGAATTAAACCTGACTATGAAATAGAACTCAATATGACTGGATATTTAATGAATAGAGTAGACAATCAACTCCAAAAAGCACAAGATATCCTTGTTCAAAAAATTAAAAAACAATAACTCGGTAAAATACCCGAGTTTTTTATTAAATTCTTGATTTTTAGATTAGTATTTATATGCTTAATTCAAGTTTATCTAATTTGATTAAATAATAATGCTTCTCTATGGAAAACCAATAGCTGAAAAAATAAAAGATAATCTCAAAAGTCAGATTCCTCTCCTTTTTGGGAAAAGGGAAAAATATGTAGCAATTTTGTTTTTTTGAGAAAATTCTTCTTCGTCAACCTATGTCCACTACAAACAAAAATATGCAGAAGAAATATGAATTCAAACCTTTGTTTTTTGACAAGAAAAGGAACAAGACATTAGTCATTTCCCTGAACTAAAAAATCGAACTCAAAAAAAATATAGTGAAGTTAATCAAATTTTTGAACTAATATCTTTTTTGAATGAAGATGAAAAATGTATAGGTATTATGATTCAACTTCCACTTCCTGATAGTTTTTCTGAATATAAATTAAACCTTTTACAATCTATAAGGGAAGATAAAGACATTGATTGACTAGGTGGAAGCTTAATTGGGAAAGGTTTTTGTGATATGATAGATTTTTCTCCAGCAACACCAAAAGCAGTTTTCACACTGCTTGATTCGTACCAATTAGGAGACTTGAAAGGAAAAAGAGTTGCAATTATTGGACAGAGCATTATTGTTGGAAAGCCTCTTGCTCTAGAAGCAATAAAAAGATGAGCTATCGTTCAGTGCTTTGACATCTCATCCACTCCTGAAGAACTTCAAGAAGGATGTAAAAATGCTGAATATCTCTTCTGTGGAACTTGAGTTATAGACCTTATTAATGAAAAACATATAAATAATAATGGGAACCAAATTTTGATTGATATTTGATATTGACATAAAGAAGGTAAGCCAGCTGGTGATATTGACTTTGAATCAGTAAAAGACAGGGTAAAACACATTACTCCAGTTCCTTGAGGTGTAGGACCTCTAACTATTGCAAGCCTCTTTGATAATGTGATTATACTTGCAAAACAATTTTGAAATATTTTGAAATAAAACATGAGAATTTACCTCAAAGGCTATTATGGATACAAAAACTTTGGAGATGAACTCCTCCTTTTTGGGGTTATTGAAGAAATTTTTTCTCGTTATAAAGTAGAAGAACTTATTATAGAAGTGGGAAATACTGATCGAATGAAAGAACGACAAAAGAAAAATCAGAATTTTCTTAATGATTTTTACAGTACAAGAGGAGTTTGGATTGATCGAGAAAAAATTAAATATTTTTGTCCAGAAGAATACTTCAATAAACAGCACCAAATTTTTCAAAAAATACCAAAAAAATGGAATATGTACCTAAATATCATACTAGGAAACCACCCCTTTAAGGATTCTTTTAAAATCTTTGGAGGAGGTGAAGTTATAGATGAAAGTAGAGATTTTCCTCACAATGGCTGGAATATTCTTTTACTCTATATGAAAACTATTTTAAAGGGAAATTTTGCGCTTTGGTGAGGACTAGGAAGTCAAAAAAAAATATTAACAAAACGATTGACAAATATTTTAGTAAAAAAAGCTAAATATTTATTACTTAGAGAAGAACATTCTCTCCATATTTGTCAGTATATTTTATGAAAAATGAGTAAAAAATTAGAACAATATCACGATTTTAGTTTCAACATCATAGAATATTGGCAATCTAAGAAAAAAAATACTATAAAAGATACTATTCTCATAAACCTTAGTCCCTCTTTAGACCTAAAAAAACGGAACAGTATAAAATGAGAAGTAAAAGGTGATAATATCTTTTATTTCCCTTGTGATCTAAATTTTGATACAAAAACCATAAAAGAACATGGCATTAATGGAGAAAAAAAAGATATTTTTATTTGGACCAACTATACATTAAACGAAATTTTTGAAACACTTTATCAATGTAAAAAAGGAATAGGATCTAGACTTCATTTTCTTTATTGTTTACAGAAAATTTGAAAAAATATTACTCCAATATCTTCCAATAGTAAAATTACGTATAATCTTTAGAAATTTTTGAAGACATCTTCTTGAAGATAATTTGTAGAGATAGATTGTTTTTGTTGTTTTTCTTCTATTGGATTATTAACTCAATTTTTCTTTTCTGTATTCAAATATTCACTATTTTCAGCACTTGGATACATATTTCATCAAGATACTTCTCTTTTTTGAAAATTATCCATATTATTATAAATAGATTCATTATTTTCTTTTCTAGAAGAATTATCTTCTATATTTTTTTTCTCTTCTCTTTTTCTCTCTATAAATTGCTCCTTTAAATCCATTTCAGCTAAAAACTGTTCATAATCATAATCAATTTGTTTTAAAACCCAATATTTATATTCTGTGTGAAAAAAATTAGATAAAATAAAATCCCAACCAATAGTTATATTTCTTTTTCCTTTTATTAGTTCATTTATTTCACTAACTCTTTTTCCAATTGTTTCTGAAAAAGACTTCTGAGTAATCCCCAGATCCTGCAACCTCATCATAATTTCCTTACCTGGATGAAGCATTTTCATAAAAGTAGTGAGTTAAAACAAAAATTATTAAATTTCACTAATTCACTAAAACAGAGAATTTCTTACATTTTTTTCACATTTCTACTATTTTTTTCACAATTTTAGTGAATTTCTATAATTTTATATTTCTCGAAATTTAATATTTTACTAATTAATTATAGTTATTTTCACAATATTGTCAAAAAATAATAATTTCACTTTATTTGTGAATTTCTTACTCTTTTTTACATTTTCACACAAAAATAGAATTTTAAAAATACTAATGTTCCTATTTTTTTCCTTGCATTTTATAATCACTTTATAATAATTTTATCAGAGTAATCTTTACTTATAAGTGTATAAAGATGATTTCTATTCTTTTTTCTTTTATAGGAAGTCAAATTTTTTATCAAATCTTTGTTGTTATTTTTTGATTTTGACTTCAAATTATTACACCAGAAAAAATAGCAATTATGAGAGATTGAATATGGATAATTATTTGTTCTCTATTTTTTTTATTACATATTAAGTTTTGGAAAACCTATTTTTCTCAGCGAATAAAAATGCGAATCTGAGTTATTTTTCTTATTTGATTTACTTCTTTATTTTCATGGTTTATTTTTGATAAAAATATTACAGATATCCTTATCGGAATAAAATATGGTTTTCGATATTTTATTATCCTTTTATGATCAATTGGTATTGGCTTTTTTCTAGAGAAAGAAAATAATAGATCAGAAAAAAGAGTTATAAACTGGCTTAATTTGGTGAAATGGGGATTAGTATTTACTGTTGTTATCGGGCGAATTTGGCAGTTTCTAAAGCTTCTAAAACCAGAATGGTTTTACCATATAGGATACTGAGGATTAGATGATTTTCATTTTGGGGTTAATCCTCCTATTTATTATTTAACAGGTTTTAAGTGAAGTTTGAGACGACAAGGACTTTTTTCTTGACCAAATAATTATGCTTACTTCCTAGTAGTTTTTCTTCCACTCCTTTGGCAGCTCTTTTCAATTGATAATATTTTTTCAAAAAAGAAACGAGAAAAGGCTGAATGGATCAGCTTTATAATTATTATTCTTTGGATTATTACTCTTGGTGCAACACTATCTAGAGCTGGTTTAATATGAGGAGCTTTGGCAATCATTCTAGTGAACTTCAATAAACTTATAAAACACAAAAAAATCCTTATTTGATGAATCAGCGCTTTAATCTTTTCTGTTATTGGATTAAGTATTTGGAAATGGGATTCAACTCGTGTTCACATTGAAAAAAAGTTCTGAGGAATTAGTAGCGTAATTGAACATCCTCTATGAGTTTGACTAGGAAGCTCCTGACCTGCAATTCATCATTGATGAACACAACTTCCCGAAAATTACTATCTTCAGCTAATGATCGATATGGGAACTATAGGTTTTCTCTTATGGTGTGCAGTTATGGGAATATTTTTTCAAGAGCAAAAACAAATAAAAGAAAAAGTAAAAAAGGAAGATCAAATTCACCAGAAATTATTAAATGTCTTAAATGCATTACAACAGGGGCTCCTAGCATTGATGGTAATGTGATTATTTTTGCATGTTTTTGAAGATAGTATGGTCAATTATATATTCTTTAGTTTATACTGACTAACGATAGGATATTTGAATTCTTTAATCAAAAATAGTAAAAAAAATGAATAAAATTAAAAAAAACTCCAAAAATCTGAATTATTTTTTTGAAGTTTTTATGTTATTTGATAAAATACTCGCCAAAATAGTAATTTTCCTAATAAAAATTTATCAAAAAACTCTTTCTCCAGATAAAGGTATTCTCTCCTTTTATTTTAAGGGCAAAATATGTTCTCATGAACCTCATTGTAGTGAATATTCAATTAGAACGCTAAAAAGATATTGATTTTTGAACTGATTTCCAATGTCTATTAATAGAATTTTACATTGTCTACCAAGTATGAATAAAATCTATGATCCAGAACACTATCGTGTTGTATTTATATCTTCTGCTCCAATAGGAACGCCATTTTTGGATGAACTGGTTGCTGATCCAAGATTTGAAGTAGTTGGAATCGTTACTCAGCCAGATAAACCTGTTGGAAGGTGATTAACTCTTCAAGAAAACATTATAAAAACTCATGCAAAAAAACTAGGTATTAGTGATAACAAGATTCAAACTCCAATAAAAATTAATCCTGAAAAATCTATAGAAGGAAAAAACTTTTTTGATCGATTAAGTGCAGTAAAGCCTGATTTCCTTGTAGTGATTGCTTATGGAAAAATTATCCCTCAAAATATACTAGATATTCCTGTTTTTTGACCGATCAATGTACATTGATCTCTCCTTCCTAAATATCGCTGAGCAAGTCCCATCCAAACAATTTTTCTTAATCAAGAGAAGGAAAGTGGAATTACTATTATGCATATGGATGCAGGAATGGATACCTGAGACATAATCTCTCAAAAAAGTTTTGAAATTCCTTTTGATCGAACTTGTAAAGACTGTATTGAGTATATGCAAATTATCTGACCTAAGTTTCTTAATCAGACCTTACGAAATTATGCAAAAAATAATTTAAAAACTCAAAAACAAGATGAAAATAAGGTAATTTGCTGTAAAAAAATAGAAAAATCTGACGGTGAAGTTAACGTTTTCACTGATTCTTTAGAAGAAATTTATGCAAAATATAGAGGTTTTTTTCTCTGGCCAAGGATTTATTTTCTCTTTGAAGGGAAAAAGATAATCATTGAAAAACTCGTCCTCGAAAAGAAACACTATGAAGAAAAATCAGACTTTCCTCTTATTTCTTCCAAGGGAGATTTGCATCCTGCTGTACAAGAGATACACATAAAACCTGAAGGGAAAAAATCTATGGATTGGAATAGTTTTAAAAATTGATATTTAAAAAAAGCTCTCTAGATTAACTAGAGAGTTTTTTTCAACTAAGCAGCAATTCTCAATGTGCTCATTTTTTCTTTTGTTTCTGGTTTTTCAAAGAATGCGATCGCTTCAGCAAGTTCTGGTTTATTCTTTGCATATTCATGGATATCTATTCCTTTCTGATATGCTTCACAAGCTTGAACCAATGCTCTAGCACCTGCTTGAGTTCCCTTTGGATGAGCATGACAACCAGCTCCCATTGTAGTAATAAAATCTACATTTCCCATCAGATCAATAAATGGTTTGAGAAGTGTAGGATTGAGCCCTCCTGAAATAATAGGACAACATGTTTTAATAGCTCTCCAACTATCATCTCTCAAAACCTCTTCATTGTCTTCGTCTCTCTGAACGAGCTCAATAAAGTCTTTATCTGTTTCAGGAATTGTTCCCCAAGACTGTTCAAAAATATGTCCAGTTTTTTTCATATATCTAATATTTTCAGCTGCTGTTACATCTTCGGCTTTATCACCTGCCATTTTACCTACTCCTGCTGTTCCTGTATGAATTCCTGAGGCTCCAGCGAGTCTTGCAAACTTTGAAAGCACTAGTACTGAATATCCAATAGGATTCTCTGGTCTGGTAAATGCACCATGTCCAGCTCTATGGAAGTGGATGAAAACATCAGGATATTTTCTTCTCAATGTCTGTACTGCCATCCAACCTGCAGTAGTTCCATCAATCAAAAATGCATATGATCCTGGTTCAAATCCAGCATTTCTAATCATTTCACATCTTTCAATCATAGTGTCATAATCTGCAGCTGAGACGTTGAAAGAATGAACTTTTTTGTGTCAGGTTTCTTTTACTGCTTTATCCATGGCTTCTTTTACGTGTTTTACCATTTTATCATAAGGACAAAAATCCTGATTTGCTTGAGGTTCGTCATTCTTCACGAAATCTCCACCTCCTACCCAGAAATCATAGCAGACTTCAGCATATTCAGCAGAGGTAAGTCCCATTTTTGGTTTAATAATGGTTCCAAGGATTGGTCTATTATGAATTCCTAGATAATTTCTCATATCTGCTAGGGTATAACTTGGTCCATCATATTGTTCAAGCATTGCAGGTGGAAACCATACATCAAGCAACTTCAAAGCTTTAACTTCTTTCATACCAAAGACATTTCCTGCAATATAAGTGAGAATATTTTGCACATTTCCTCCTCTATCAAAGAGTCTCCATGGATAAGCAATCCATACGAGTTCTTTTTCTTCCTCTACTTTATAAACAAGAGCATTCATCTCTTTTGAAAAAGCAGTTTCTGTCTCAACAAGAAAATTTGTCCCTGTAGATGATTCAGCAGCTACTTCACAAGCAGCTTGAAGAATATTGAGTTTTTTACCTGGTTGTAAATGAAAGGCACAAAGCATATATTGCCCATTTTTTGGATTTGGAAGCTCCAAATTAACATAAGCAAGTTGATGTGCATTTAGTGTTTTCATGAGTTCTTTTGTATTTGTCATTTTTTTGTAAATATAAATATAAAATTTACCATTTAAGTATAATCAGATTTCTCTTTTTTGCAAATTTAAGAAAGAAAAGGATTTTTTGAAAAATTTAAAAATCTGAATATACTTTTTATATCCCTTTTATTTATAGAAAAAAATAGATGTCTAATTTTTCAAGTAATTGTTATGGTTTTGTTTATGCTTGACTCAAAAATAGCAACGAAGAATTTTTTAAAGATGTTGATGATTTACAACTTAGAAAAGCAGAAATTAAAGGTAAAATTGATGAAAGAATTATGGATACTTCAGATGCAATAAAGGAAGTTTTTTCATTAAATGATTTTTCACAAGAGTATAAAATACTCCAACTTTTTGATGATGAAGAAAGAAGTCAGCATGTCGCATTTATAGATTCATCAGGAAATTTTTATGATCAAAATGGACCGGATGGAGAAATTCGTTTAGAAAAAAACTTAGACGATCTTCTTACACAATATCAAGATCTTTTTTGAACAGCATATTATCAAGTTCATTCTCTATCTGCAAAAGAAGAAAATCAGGTTTCTCTATTTCTTAAAGATTTAATGGAATAATTTTTATATTAAATCGCTTGCATTTCCTGAGTAATTCCCTATTATGTGGAGCGATGGCGATTGTAGCTCAGCTGGTTAGAGCATCGGATTGTGGTCCCGAGGGTCGCGGGTTCGATTCCCGTCAATCGCCCCATTTTTTTGAAATAAGAAGTAATTGAGTTTTTGCAGAAAACAAAGCATATTCAAGTACTTTCAATTCATATATCATTCAAGAAAAGAAGTGCTAGAAATCAGTTTAGTAAATTATTGCATTCTGATGACAAAGAAAGTTAATAAAGAGAATAATTCTTTCTATACTTCATCTGTTGAAACTTCAAAAAAGCAATACGCAAACTATCATAAAGACATAGAAAAAAGTGCTGAGACTGCCAAATCTCGCGCTTTTTTGTTTAGAGGAGATGATGAATATCAGGTATTCTTTGATGAAAATAATAAATCCAGTCAATGATGTAATTTCATCATAAAGCCCCAAAATAGGTAAAAGATTCAAGAGTAAAAAGTCTAATTATCTCTATGAAACATCAAGCAAAAGAGATAATACACTTAAGATTTAGACTATATAAGGAAATCAAACAATTAAATAGAATTTATTATTTTAACTAAGAATATAATAGAAGATATAGACTTGTTCCCATTATAATATCAGCCAATATAAAGCTCTTCTTTTTGTTGAACATAGTACTTAGTATTTAGAAGATAAAAAATTAATATGCTTTATATTGCTATTAAAGGAAAGTATCAAGATATCATTTTAAATCTATAAAATTACTTTCTTTTGGCATTAGTTTCAAAAGAGATTGTAAGGTAATTGTTTTTTGTCCACTTACTTTTTCATCTAAAATTGAAGTAGGTAAAATATAAAAAGTCCATTGTTCCAATTTTAAAGGATCAATAGATGAAGCCTCTTTATGTTTTAACAAGCAGAAAATATATAAATCACTTTGTCTTTTTTTATCTCCTCATTTTTCTGCTTGAGTTGGTTTAATTCAAAAGATGATATTAGAGAACTTTCTTTGTTCTCGAGATTGAATATAAGCTCAGGATTTTATTTCAATTTTCAAACCTTTATAATTTAAATCATAATCATCTCGTTCTAGTCTAAATTCCTGCTCAATGTCTAGTGCTTTCATAATGATATATTCAGCAAGTTTTCCTCTCAAAGCATTATTAAGTAGATCAGAATTATTCCACGACCAAAAATCTTGTAATAAAAAATTATAACTCTTACCTTTATAAGAAAAATTTTCTTTTCATTTTTTCTTTGTTGTTTCAACAGAAAAAATATTCATTCTTTTTTTGGAGAAAATAAAAATTCTTAAATTAAGATAGTTTGATACAAAGTAAAAAGTAATTATTATTTATATACCCTTTTATGAGGAAAAAACAACTAATTTTGTCTAATTTACTAAATTTGATAATCTGTGAATAAACTGACGACAAAATCAAAGGATTTTCTGATTATTCTTTCTAAGAAATAAATAAATATAAAAATTAAATATTTATCTAAATAAAAAAGTACTTAAATCTATTCAAGTACTTTTTTTATTATAGACTACTTTTTCTCCTTCTTAACTTTCATCCAAGGATAATACTTTTCAATATAAGATCTAATTTCCCTTGGTTTAATAATTCCAAATTCTGTAATAATTCCACGAATAAATTTTGGAGGAATCTTATCAAAAGCAAAATTAAGAAAATCTAATCCTTCAGGTGCATCTTCCCAAACCTCATGAGAATGTCTTTGCTCAATTTGAATCGTGTCATGGACATCAACTTTGAGAAGATTCCCCGCAATATAAACTGGCACATTTGCATACAAAGCAGATAATCCTACTGCATAACTTCCTACTTTATTGATAACTCCACCATCCAACTTAATAGCATCACAACCAATAATTACACAATCCATCATTAAATCAGTTCCACTTTCTTCATCCATCAAAAAAGGAGCAACTCCATCAACTACCATTGTTGTATCAATTCCTTCTTCTATCAAATCTTTTGCTGTCTTTCTTCCTTGATAAAGAGGACGAGTTTCTGTATTAAAAACCTTAAAATTTAGTCCTTTTATCTTATGTAAAGCTAGTGTTTTTACTGCTGAAGTACTATGACAATGTGTTAATACATTATCTCCATTTTGGATTACTCATAGACCATTTAGGATTGCTCTTTCTGCTGTTTCTTTGATAAGATTGAGATAATAAGTTGCCGATTCAATTACTTTATTTTGTACTTGTAGACAATCTTCTTCTTTTAATGTTGCAATTTGTGCTTTAATATAATCCATTCCATTGAAAAGCATAGGTTCGGTTGGTCTTGCTTCAATCAGCATTTGCATTGCTTGCTGTATAAATTCTAGGAATTCTTCTTTTGAAGCAAAAGTTTGATTTTTAGATTCAGAAATTAAAATTTCAAAAGCTGACTTTGCAATGTTGGTCGCTCCTTGAATTTTAATATCCTTAATATCTTGTACTACTTGAATAATGTTTAAAAGTTTATTTTCCATATTCTATTATCTCATAATAAAAATAAAACACCCAAGTATACTATAAAACTTAAAAAATTGCAAAAAAACTGTTTTTTTTTTATAATTTAATTGTTTTATTATTATAGTATTGAATTAAGATGAATGCTGATCAGAAATCAGCTTTATTTAGCTTTTTAAGTTATATTTTTATTATAATCACTTTGTTGATTATTCATTTTCAGTATGAAAATTTACAAAGTCGATTTTTAAATTATTCCATTATATTTGGTTTATTCTTCCTATTTTATGGCACAAACAAGATAAAAAAAATATACTTTTTAAAAATATACTTCTGATCATAGAGGGATATCTTATTTTACTTATGTTAATTAAACCAGAGCTCAACTTTAGCCAATGAGAATTTATAATTTTTTACCTAAGTTGTGTTTGAATTTATATTAGTACATTTGATTATATTCCACTTACTAGATATTTAAAATTATGACTTAGTTTGAGTACATTAGTTTTTATGATGAGTATTGAAATATTTATGATCTATAGGGAGCCTCTCAATCTCTCTGAATTTATAGAATCTCGTAATTATTATCTTCACTATTTAAATACTGATTCTGAGGATTCCTTATATTCTATTATTGATCGATCTACTTCTCAGCAGCAAAAAAAACGAACTCAAAGTCAGAATTTTTCTTTTATTCTTCCTTATAATGAGAGTCAAAACATACAATATTCTCTACTAAATGAGAATAGAAATTTTAAAGATAGAAATATCCTTGCAATTCAAGATCCTTCATGAAATCTCTTTGAAATATCCCCCCAAAGTAAAATCTCTTTTTCTACAATTACTAAAACACTCAATTATCAGCTTTATTATGGAAAAATTAAGAAAATAAGTTTGGATAGTTTTATACAAAATGAAACTTTATCATCTCTGCAAAATAATTATAAAGAACAACTATCATTATTTGTAAAGAAAAAGATTCCCTTACTATTTTCTTCAAATCAAAAACTTGAAGAAATAAGTTTTATATATACTAAATGGCTTGCTAATTGGAATCCTTTTTATCAAAAAAATGGAAACATAGCAGAAGAATATCATAAATTTTTTATTATGAAAAACATGTGAAAAAGAAAAATAGAAGATAATAAACAAAAAACAGTAAATAACTATGATTTCTGATTAAAATCAATTTTGTGAAAAACTCAAATTTTTCAATTTTATAAAAAGAAAAAATAAAGTTTTTTCACATTATTTTTTAACAAAAATATTATCTAAATAAAAATTATTTTTTCTTTTTTCACCTTTTTTAAAAAAACTCACTTTTTTTTCACAGAACAAAAAAAGAAAAAATATCT
>ERZ773031.191-NODE-191-length-33395-cov-15.946971_pt1 | contig 33395 bp, 38 predicted proteins | sample MGYA00511666_ERZ773031 | MGnify/ENA primary metagenome ERZ773031 (study PRJEB29015, sample SAMEA2738135) | human oral metagenome | biome: human oral; feature: human-associated habitat; material: saliva | place: China | collected 2250 ...
AAAAATAAAGGAGTTTGCCATGATTGGAAAGAACATAAAATCCTTACGTAAAACACACGACTTAACACAACCCGAATTTGCCCAAATTATAGGAATTTCTCGAAATAGCTTGAGTCGTTATGAAAATGGAACTAGTTCAGTCTCTACAGAGCTAATAGACATCATTTGTCAAAAGTTTAATGTATCTTATGTCGATATTGTAGGAGAAGACAAAATGCTTAATCCTGTTGAAGATTATGAACTGACTTTAAAAATTGAAATAGTGAAAGAAAGAGGTGCTAATCTATTATCTCGACTTTATCGTTATCAAGATAGTCAGGGAATCATCATTGATGATGAATCTAATCCTTGGATTTTAATGAGTGATGATCTATCTGACTTGATTCATACGAATATCTATTTAGTTGAAACTTTTGATGAAATAGAGAGATATAGCGGCTATTTGGATGGAATTGAGCGCATGTTAGAGATATCTGAAAAACGGATGGTAGCTTAATGGAAATCCAAGATTATACTGATAGTGAATTCAAACATGCTCTAGCACGGAATCTTCGTTCTCTGACAAGAGGAAGAAAGTCCAGTAAGCAACCTATAGCGATTTTGCTTGGAGGGCAAAGTGGTGCTGGCAAGACTACAATTCATCGTATTAAACAGAAAGAATTTCAAGGAAATATTGTTATCATAGATGGCGATAGTTTTCGTTCTCAGCATCCACACTATTTAGAACTGCAGCAAGAATATGGCAAAGATAGTGTAGAATACACCAAAGATTTTGCAGGTAGAATGGTAGAGTCTTTAGTAACAGAATTGAGTCATTTGGGATACAATCTTTTGATAGAGGGAACTTTACGAACGATTGATGTTCCAAAGAAAACAGCACAACTCTTGAAAAGTAGGGGATATGAAGTACAATTAGCCTTGATTGCGACAAAGCCTAAGCTGTCCTATCTGAGCACCCTTATCCGATACGAAGAACTATACGCTATCAATCCAAATCAAGCACGTGCAACTCCAAAAGAACATCATGATTTCATTGTAAATCATCTAGTTGATAATACACGGCAATTGGAAGAACTAGCTATTTTTGAAAGAATTCAAATTTACCAACGAGATAGAAGTTGTGTATATGATTCAAAAGAAAATACAACTTCAGCAGCAACCGTTCTTCATGATTTACTATTTGGAGAATGGAATCAAGTGGAGAAAGAGATGTTGAAGGTGTGGGAAGAAAAATTGAGAAAATTTTAATCAGTCATGTTTTATGTTAATATCAAATAGAAAGAATAGGTGAAAACTATGGAATTAAGAGCAATATTAGGAAAAGAATTTGAGGGGATTGTTATAGAGTTTCAAAATAGAGGAATAATATTTGAAGGTCAATTTAAAATAATGACTTCAATGTTTTGTAAGAAATATTCAACGGAGTTCTGTAAATTACTGGAAAAGGAAACAGGATTGAACGTGTGGTATGGTTATCAGGTTCCTTATTTTTTCTATTACGATAGTGAAAGGTACGATAATAAAACAGCTTCTCTTGTTGCAGAAGAGTACCAAATTAAAAAAGGGAATTTGTAATAATTTCCGTAGAGGAGTTATAAAACAGTAAATATTTATTATGAGGTTGCAGATTATATGGGCAAAGTAATGAGACAATATAATGAATTTTATATAAAATTGCAAAAAGAGTTTAAACTGGCTCATAATATGACCATAGAAGCTATGCCAGCAAAATTTTCCAACAAAGATTATGTTAAAAAATTTACTTATATGTTTCCTGATAAAATTTCTAGATTGTTAATAGAAAGAAACTATTGGTATGGTAAACGTAATATTAAAAAAATTTAGTTAAAATTCAGAGTAAAAGGATGTCTTTAGAAACTAATGATTTTATTCTTGAAACATCTAAATATATAAGAAGACGAGTAAGAAAAAATATTTCGAGTATTGAAGAGAGAAAAACTCAGGCAGATGAAATTCGAAAAAAATCTTTAGCAAAATTAAAGCTGCAAACTATAATGGGAAGATTTACTCCATTTTCTTCAGGAATTGAGATTTTGCCCATCTCTTTTTAATATATTTAAGGATACTTGAAAGTTATATTTTAGAAAAACAATTATGGAGTTCTTAATACGGAATATAGTATAAATGCTGATTTAAAGTGGAGTTTTGTATGCTTTTTGCTTTTGTTGAGTATAAAATCTATTAACTTAAGTCGAACTACAAACATTAATTTAAGATGAAGTAAACTGTAACCTTCGGAAATGTCTCTTACTCGATTTCAGAATGAATCACTGACATAGGATTGAAAGAACTAAGTATTTCTTTTTGTTTTGAATGAGATACGTGAGTATAGATTTGTGTGATTGATATAGAACTGTGTCCAAGAATTTGTTGAATATATCGAATATCTACATCATTATCTAGAAGCATTGTTGCAAAGCTATGTCTAAACATATGTGGTGTAATAGTTTTAGATAAGCTATTTTGTTCAACGATTCTCTTTAAAATTAAACGTACACTTTGCTCTGACAATGGTTTAGGCGAATGTTTTCCTGGGAATAGGAAATCATTAGATTCCTTTCCGTTTTTATTTATATATGTTTCTAATAAATTGAAGGTTGTTTGATCTCCTAAAAATAGGATACGCTCTTTCTTACCTTTTCCTATAATATGAAGTGTCTTATTGGAAAGATTAATATCTTTGAGATGAATGTGACAAAGTTCAGAAATTCTGATACCTGTTGAAAGTAATAGGGAAATAATTAGTAGATTTCTTTCAGCTTTTTGTTTTTGATAGTCAGTTTTAGATATAACTACTCTCTGCTCTAAATATGAAAAAATATTTTTCAGAATATCATACGGAATCGTTTTAGGCAATATTTTTTCAGTTCTAAATTGAAAGCGTAATTGATTGAAGGGACTCTCTTCAATTATGTGCTGGTATTTTAGATAGTTATAAAACACCTTTATACAAGCAATTTTTCTTCTTAATGTATTCGTTTTTATGTTAGATTGTGTCAACTCTTCGATATAGGATTCGACATTATCATAGTTTGAATTATAAAATTGCATAAGATCATTCTTATAAGCTCGAATCGTGTGTGAACTCAAACGCTTATGAGTTTTGCAATAATCTAAGTAAGTAGAAATAAGTTTATAATCCATAAAAATCTCCTTTATCAATAATCATGCTATTATAAACCTATTTGAGTGCTTTGTATAGTGATAATAAATTGTTATCGGTAGGAGAAATCTGGTGTGAATAATAAAAAAATAAGAGTTTTTTTGAGTAGGCCCAATCCATTTACTAAAGAGCAACAGTACTTTATCGCAAAATTAAAAAGTACCTTAGATAAGTACAATATTGAAAGCATAACATTGCAAGCAAAAGATTATTCACCATATGAATCTTTAACTGTTTTGAATGAAATGATAAAAAGATGTTACGGTATGGTCATCTTAGCTTTTGGACATACATATATTCAATCTGGTATTTTAAAAAAGGGAGCAGTTAAGAATAAAAATTTTTTTGAAGCTGAAGAACAATCATTAGATGGAAAATGGATTACTAGTTCTTTTTGTCAAATTGAAGGTGCTATGGCAATTTCAAATAATATTCCCATTTTAATTATTAAGCAAAAAGATTTACGTATTGATGGTATTTTAAAGGATGATAAAAAAATTGTATCTGTATCAGATTTTACTTTAGAAAACACTTCACAAATTGATTTCTTTTTTGAAAATATTTTAGAAAAAGAGATATACTGTTGGAAAAAATCACTAGAGCAAATATTTAATAAAATTGAAGGAAAAATTGTATAAAGCGTTTTCTAAAGTGGTATAATAAAGTCAAAACTTTTATAGGAAAAAATAGATGAAAAGAATTTTTATAAGCTTTGCAATTGAAGATGAAAATCTTCGAGATTTACTAAGGGGACAATCACGAAATACGAACTCCCCATTTGAATTTGTAGATATGTCTGTTAAGCAACCGTGGGATTCTCAATGGAAAACTAAATGTAGAACAAGGATTAGAGGGTGTGATGGTATGATTTCTATCATTACAAGGAATACCAAGAATGCCGATGGGCAAATTTGGGAAATGAACTGTGCTACAGATGAGGGGATACCACTACTTGCAATTTATGGTAACAAAGGTCATATTGGTGCAACGATTCCAAATGAATGTGGCTATCTTCCTGTAGTAGATTGGAATTGGGAAAAGATTAGCGCTTGGATAAAACAATTGTGAGGAATAATTTATGTTAAAAAACAAGGCATTAATTGTTGGTATCGATGAATATTCTCAGGCTCCATTAGGGGGATGTGTAAATGATGCAGAGGAGATAGCGAAATTATTAGAGACAAACGAGGATGGTTCTCCTAATTTCAGTGTTAAGCTAAAACGTAATGTACAAACAAAAGCAGAGTTATTGGAGGACCTTCATTCTTTATTTAAAGAAGGAGAATCCGACATTGCACTTTTTTATTTCTCAGGACATGGGACAGATGAGATGGCTGGTCAAATCGTAACACCAGATTTTAACGGCTATGATATGGGAATTTCTATGAATGATATACTTCGACTGGCAAACACTTCTAAAAGTCGAAATAAAATTATCATCTTAGATTGTTGTTATTCTGGAAAGTTAGGAGATTTTAGTGCTATAGACTCATCGAATGCTATTATTGGAAAAGGTGTTACTATTCTAACAGCAAGCAATCGTGATGAAGTTGCTATTGAAGATGGAATAACTGGTCATGGTGTGTTTACTGAATTACTAATTCAGGGGCTAAAAGGTGGAGCAGCAGATGTTAGCGGAAATGTCACTCCTGCTAGTTTGTATTCTTTTGTCGATCAGTCACTTGGAGTATGGGAACAAAGGCCTCTATTTAAAACAAATATAACAGGATTTTTACCTATCAGAACTGTTGAAGCTAAAGTATCAAAAAAGGTACTACGAAAACTTCATCAATATTTTGCAGAAGCTACTTCAGAATTTCAATTAGATCCATCCTTTGAATTTACTAATACTCCTAAAGTAACACATGAATATAAAGAACCTTTCGCAAAAGAAGAAAATGTTGGTAAATTTAAAGAGTTACAGCTTTATGAAAGCGTTGGTTTAATCGAACCTGTTGGGGAGGAACATATGTATTTTGCTGCTATGAACAGCAAGTCTTGTCGTTTGACACCACTAGGTTTACATTATTGGAAATTATCAAGAGATAAGAGATTTTAAAAGAGAAGTGAGTAAATTGACTCACTTCCCTTTTATTATTTTTAGAGTTTCGTAATAATCTTCCTTTAGCTCCTTACGACCTGAGGTAACAGTCTCTTCTTGTCTTTTTGTAACAGGCTTAAATTTAATAATTGATTCGTCAGTACCAAATGCAATTAAAGTCAAATCTTTAATATTTTCATTAAACCAAGTATCATCGAGCTCAGTTTCCTCTCGTTTGAGAAATTGTAATTCTGTTAAGCAAGTTTTAGCAAAATGAACAGCAGAGTAATAGTATTCTTTTACTGATTCGATGTTCTTAGATATACGATATTGTTTTAATAAAAGAGCACAGTAATTTCTAGCACAATATAGATTCCCACTCTCAAAATTTGAACCATTTTTGTAATATCTTCTAGCTTGTTCTAAGAACTTACATTCTCTATTAAGTGCAAAAATTTGCTTATTTATCGCTGCAACAATACCTAGCAAGTTTTCATTTGTAGAGGTGGTTAAGTCTATTTTTTTATCAATATATGATAAGGTCGAAAGTAGATTTTCTATGGTTATATCTTTTTTATAGCGACATAAAATGTATTGAGACAATATGTCCTCATCAAAAGATAAGTTTAAAATCTGAAGATACTTTTTCTCGGCTTCTTCAAACTGCATATTTTCCTTCAAATTTTCAGCTTCTTGAATCATAGTCCTTATCGAGTCGCCTTCTGTATCTTCGTTTTTTGACAATTGAATTAATGGTTCAATTCTATATAAATTATAATCAAATACAGGACTATCAATGTATTCTGGATTAGAATTTAAACAAGCTATTAAAGTTTTTTCCAATTGCTCCTGAACGGATTTTCTATAGTTTTCATCCGATAATATTTTCTTTCTATGATATCTTATCTGTGGATTCATTGAGATATCAAAAAATGGATATTTGCGAATGGTAATTTCCTCACAAAGAATAATTGTAGACTTAGGTTTCATTGCATGACGAAGTCCTAACTCATAGATCGCATTTTGATTCAGAGTACTTATATCAGCAATTACTATATCAGCTAAAAAAATAGATGTGATGAAATTTTTATTAATAGCTACAGAAGTAGGGACTTCATCACCTCGATATGCATTTGTGGAGTAAATGGAGTTCAAATTATTCCGTGATAAAACTGGCTTTATAAACTTAAAATATATATCATCCAAGTTTAGCTTCACCAACGTCCCAGGAATTTTTTTTACTCCGTAACCCATAACTACAAAGCATGTTTTATCATCCATTTTTCACACTCCTACCGATAACAATTTATTATCAGTAGTATATCATAAATTCATCTTTAGTAGCTTGATTTGTATAATGATTTTTTTAGTTAAAATTAAATGATATTGGCCAACTATAAAGTAAAACACTGTTTTGAAATTATATCGAATACTTTTGAGTCAATTACAAACTTACAACAACTCGAGAATTGTGTAGTTTGAAGGAAATAAGTACAAGTTTATTAGAAATGTAGCATTTTATATGATTATCAAGAAAAATTCTAATTTTAGAATTATATTTTATATTAGTTCAGAATCTGTTTTTATTTTTAAATGTTATAATAGTGTTATCAAGTAAAAAGAGCATGCTATAATTGGTAACAATATAAAATTCTACGAAAGACCCATGGCCTGACAAAAACAGATTTGCTCGAATTGTATAAATTTTACGCAATAGCCCTTAGCTGTTATAAAAACGAAACAAGTACTATTTCAACTATTTGCTAGGAATTCATAGAAGATGTGTCTATGTTTCAAAAATAGATCAAGGTTAAGCTTCTGTCACTCTTCAATAATGCCTTTTTGGGTAATAGAGTAGGGTCGAGGAAAAGATGTAGAAGGTGGGACAGGAACGGTTGTGTGAATTAGTTTCAGGTAATGGAGATAAGAAATGAAGTTAACAAAAGTAATTATTAATAATTTTAGATCATTCGGTGAAAGTCAAATTATTGAATTAAACAATCAAACTGTACTGATTGGGAATAATAGTTCGGGAAAAACAACTGTATTACAAGCATTGAGTAAGCTGTTTTCGGACAAACAAAATGATAGAATAATAAAAAAAAGTGATTTTCACCTTCCAAAAGGTTCAAGGCCCGGAGAAAATACTAGAAACCTCTTTATAGAAACTATTTTTGAGTTTGATGAACTTGATGGAACTCCCTATAGTCCAGCAATTCCATCGTTTTTCGAACACTTTACAGTTTCTAAAGATGGTGCCAAACCATTTCTACGAATCAGGTTAGAATCTTCTTGGGAAGATGATGGAACAGTTGAAGGAAGTATTGATACTCAATTCTATTATATTTCATCTGATGAAGATACTATTAGAGATGAAGATAAACATCGTGCTCCTAGAAAGGATTTGGATAAAATTAGGGTACTTTATGTACCTGCTTCAAGAACGCCTGAGAAGGAGTTGGGTAATGCTTCAGGTAGTATGTTAAGTAGGTTGGTAAATAGTATAAATTGGACCGAAGATGAGATAAATGAAATTACAGATAAAATTGATGAGTTGAATAACACCTTTTTATCTGAAAATGGAGCATTGACTCAGATCAACAATGAGATTCAGAAGTCATGGGAATTATATCATGAAGATAACCGTTTTTCTCAAGCAGAGTTGATTATTAATTCTTCTGAGATGGCGGCAGCACTTAGACAGATTGCCTTAAAATTTTCACCAACAACCACTGAAGAAGCATTTACAGTTTCAGATCTAGGAGATGGACTGAGATCTATTTTTTATTTTTCACTTGTTGATTCGATACTTGATATTGAGTTAGAAATTACCAAAGACCGTGAGGAAAATCCTGATAATCCAAGATTTAAGTTGATTCCACCAGTACTAACTATCCTAGCAATAGAAGAACCAGAAAATCATATTGCTCCACATCACATTGGAAAACTGATAAAAAGGTTTAAGCAATTAGGCAATAATGACAACTCTCAAGTAATTTTAACGTCACATTCTCCAGCTATTGTAAAAAGAATTGACCCAGAAGATTTGAAGTATTTAAGAATAGAAAATAATGACAGAGTTCTTCAAACCATTGTTTCTGATATACAGCTACCTCCAGCTATAGATGAATCTTATAAATATATTAAAGGAGCAATTCAAGCTTATCCTGAACTATATTTTGCGAAGTTAGTAGTTCTAGGTGAAGGCGACAGTGAGGAACTGCTATTACCAAAGTTTTTTGATTTACTTGGGAAAGAGGTAGATAGCTCTCAGATTTCAATTGTCCCTTTAGGGGGCAGACATGTCAACTATTTTTGGAAATTATTGAATGCTCTCAGAATTCCTCATATTACCTTGTTGGATTTTGATAATGAGAGATACGGAGGTGGTTGGGGAAGAATAAAATACATTTCTCAACATCTGTATGAGCTGAACACAGAGTTTCAAGAATGGTTCCATACTCAGAGACTTGATTTTAATGAAATTGGGTCACGAGGTTGTGAATCGATAGGAGCTCAACGTCTGATTAATTGGTTTAATAAACTCGAAGAATTTAATGTCTACTTTTCATCGCCTTTAGATATTGATTTCTTGATGCTACAACATTATAAAGACAATTATCTGAATACTTTATCCCCAATAGAAGGACCAGTTGTTTCATATAATGATTCGGATGGAAGTAGTAAAAAAGTGAAATTGAGTGATTTAGACTGTCTTGATAGATTGCAGTTAGAAGGTTTCAACAAACGTAAAGAGGAAGCAATAAGAGCTACTTTAAAAGATAAGAGTGGACATGGCGATAGTTTCAATGAAGAAGAAAAAGAATTAATGATTTGGTATCAATATTTCTTTTTAGGTAGAGGAAAACCAACAACTCATATGCAATTTTTATCATCTATTAGTGATGATGAATTAACAAGAAATCTACCCCCTGTATTTGAAAAAATAGTTAACAGTGCTGAAGAATTACTTGGAGATATTCAACATGGTAAAGAGTGAGGAGTGGTTTCCTAAAGGAGATATCATTTTAGAAGAGACTGCATTAGGAGCCGTCAAAGATGTGACTAACTGTTTAGTCATTGCTGGACCAGGTGCTGGGAAAACTGAATTACTAGCTCAAAAGTTAGACTATCTATTCTCTACAAATAAATGCGTTTCTCCGAAAAAAATTCTAGCATTAAGTTTCAAAACGGATGCTGCATCAAATTTGAAAGAAAGAGTTAAGAAACGTTATGGTGATGAATATGCTTCTCGTTTTACCTCATTAACCTATTCGGCTTTTGAAAAGAGAATTTTAGACCAATTTAGAGATGTTCTACCTGAGGATATACGACCATCAAGAGATTATTTGATTGAAGATTGGTATACTATAAAAGAACTACTCTCTATGAATGGAATTAATGTTAATGGATGGAGAATGTCAGATATAAGAAGATATGTCGAAAACATCATACTTAACAATGGGGATAATCACAAGTTTAAAACTGACTTACTAAAAGGAACACAAGATAATAAGCCGGTCCTCTTGTATAGGCAAATAACAAAGTTGAGTACTCAAATAATAGATACTAACGAATACATCCGTAAAGCACTTCAAATGACATACGATTTTGTATTTCTAGATGAATTTCAGGATACTACATATGCCCAGTATGATTTATTAAAAACTTGTTTTTTAGGTTCGTCTTGTAAATTAACAGCAGTTGGAGATGATAAGCAAGCCATTATGAGATGGGCAGGTGCAAAGCCTGATATTTTTCCAGACTATATTCGAGACTTTAATTCAAATGAATATCAATTGTTGATGAATTACCGCTCTGTACCTAAGCTTGTAGAATTTCAAAAAGAGGTTCATCAGATATTAAATAGTAATCACAGTTCTATTCAGACAAATAATTATCCAGAATTTCAAGAGGGTGAAATAACATTATTTGAATTTGAAAATGAAAGTTTAGAAGCTAAGTTAATTGCAAATGATATAGAATCAAAAATTCAAGGAGGTATACGACCATCAGAAATTTGTATCCTAGCAAAACAAAAGGTTGGTATTTATAGTTTCGAATTGATATCTATATTAAATAGCAAAGGGATTAAAGCAAGAATTGAAAATGAATATCAGGATATTTTAAAAGATCCTACGTGTAACCTATTATTAGATTTAATATCATGCAGTCAAGGAAAACGAGATCCTTTAATTTGGGAAAATATTAGTAATTTTTATGGAAATATCAATGGAATAGATGAGTTAACTGATGAATTAATTTTAGCAAAATCCTATAAGGAGATTGACAATATAGTTAGTGATATTACTTACCTAATTTCAAATTTTATTCCCAATGAAGAAAGTATGCTAAAATTAATTGATTGTATTATTGAAAAAATAGATGAAAAAAGAATTATTTCCAATTTTTCAACATACAATGGAAAAAGTGACCTAGATATCATTGTCAAGAACTTTTCAAAGTTATTATACATAGAATATTCTCAAACACAAGGTGAATGGCTAGATACAGTCTCTAGTTTCAAGGGTGAAAACTCAATTCCAATTATGACTATCCATAAGAGTAAAGGATTAGAATATAAGGTAGTCTATTTTCTAGGCTTGGAGGATTCTGCATTCTGGAGTTTTAATGATCAGCCGGAAGAAGATAAAAGTGCATTCTTTGTCGCACTTTCAAGAGCAAAAAGTCACTTAATATTCACATATTGTAAATTGAGAAATAATAGTCCGCAAAATAATAGAAATATTAATGAGATATATTCATTGCTGACTCAATCCAATTTAGTTGATGTTATTAATTAATAATGATTAAGGCATAGAAATTAGTTTTTTAGATAAACTAATTTCTATGCCTTGTTTTATCTTTTTTACTAGTTAAAAAGATTGATTATAGTGGGTTATCAAGATATGTTTTTTGAAAACTTTTCAATAACCTAACTAAGTTTAATTCAGTTAGATTTACTTGATTTTCTTGGATACTATAATCAGGATTTTTATGTCTAGCTTTTTTATAGTAAAAATCGAAATCTTTTTCTGTAACTTCAAGTTGCTTCATTATCTCTTCTGTTGAAAAATTACTTTTTATTAAGTTGTGAGTCTTTTCCAATTCTATTTTATCATCATAAATTACTATATTATTTTTAAATCTATCTAAAGGATATTTTTCGAGACCAGATATTGAAGAGAAAACTTTCAGCAATTGGTATTTTAAAGTATTTTTGTATAAACAGTGGTAATAAATAGTGTCAGAATAACCACATTCAAAATCTTCTAAATCAGGGGAGGGCACTAGACAATTTCCCTGATCTAAATATAAAGCCATAAAGTCGATAATTGTAAGGTGTCGATAACGAAGTTGTACTAATTGCCAATCAACATTGGTTTGGTATTGATTTAAACTATAAGGCATAGTTTTGAAACGATTTGCATCATCGTCGGTAAGTTTAATATAAAAATCGGGATTAGGATTATAAATAAAAAAACTTCCGTCTTCATTTTCAACGAAGAACCAATTTTTATAGTCTTTTAAAACATGAAAATACTGCTCTTTGATATTTAAGTCGGTATGATTAAACTTTTGAAACAACTTATTTATTAACTCAAATGGAGCAGAGGAGTCTTTAGGAGTATTTATAGAGCCATTTCTAGCATATATTAATCCTTTTTGTAATGCAGTATCTTTCTTAGGCTTATAATCTTTTGTTAAAAATACAGGAACTTTATCTGTATCATGAATAATTAAGATGTCAATTTCTTTGTTGTCTATAGTTTCAGTTTGTATGCTAATTTTAATTTGATTATTTGTTGATATAAAGAGTTTATGTAGTAAATCTGTTAGATCTTCTTCATTTCTTCTATTATCATCATTGTTTACACCGATTTTATCTAAAGTGATATTATCAATTCCAAAGATGATATAACAATCTTCATGATGTGATGTATTGACAAAATTTAAGATATCACGCACCAATTCAGTTTTTGAATGATGCCATTTTTGTTTAAAATCATGAAACTCATCTTCGGGAGTATTCAATAGTAAATGTATTTGATCTAGACTCAGCATTTTTATTTCTCCAAATATTAGTTTACAGAAATTTTATCATAGAATCAGGGAAAGTCAATCATAACTATATTAGCTGTGATATCTTTTCCAAATCTTCCCTGTTATCCTAATATCATTCATAGAAAATCAATTTTTGATTTTCTATGGGGGTTTGGGGGCGGAGCCACCAAATTATCTTATCGTTAGCTGTCAAAACTGGAAGGTTTTAGTCAGCTGGCGGTATGATTTTTGGGATATTGTGGACACAATATCTGAGCTCGCAAAAGCCGAAAAAGAACCTTTTGAGGCTTTTAGGAAGTGTACTGACAGTGTGAGGCTGCCTTACATTGTCAGGCAAGTAATTTTTTGAAAGGATAAAACCATGAGACAAGATATTAAGTTAATCAGAAAACAATTCAGGATAACAAGACAGGAAGATAATCAGATAAAAGAAATGATGAGAGAACAACAATTGGAGAGTTTCTCCGAATTCCTTCGCCAAAATTTATTGAAAAAAGAGTCTCACGAAGACGTTTTGATTCGCTGGTTTACTCTCTGGCAATCTCAAAAGATTGAACAAATCAGTCGAGATATTTTACAGGTGACTACCTTGGCTGAACAAAGCCACCAAGTTACGGCAGAGCACCTACGGATTATCTTGACCTGCGTACAGGAGCTAATAGCAGAGGTTAACCAGGCTAGTCCACTCAGTCAAGACTTTCGGGACAAGTACATGGGAGGTTAGGGATGGAAAATCGTTACCGCACCAATCTTAAAAAAGTTTTTCTGACAGATCAGGAACTTGCGGCCTTGCACGACCGTATCGGACAGAGTCGCTGTAAAAATTTCTCTGCTTATGCCAGAAAAGTTTTGCTTAATCCTAACATGACCTTCCTAACCATTGACACCAGCAACTATGAAGACCTGGTTTTTGAATTGAGACGAATTGGAAATAACATCAATCAAATTGCACGAACGGTCAATCAGAACCACATCTTAACACCAAGTGACCGTGAGTTGTTGGTACAGGGCATTTGCCAACTCATCAAGGAAGTTGAGAAGGACTTCAACATAAAGTGCCAGCAGCTGAAGGAGTTTTATGGTAGTCACTAAGCATTTTGCGGTTCACAGCACCAAGTACCGCAAGAGCCTCATCAAGTATATTCTCAATCCTGAAAAGACGGAGCAGTTGAAGTTGATTTCTGATTTTGGCATGAGGAACTATTTGGTTTTTCCTAGTTATGAGGAGATGGTGGAGATGTATGAGGCCAACCTCACTAACAATGATAGGCTCTACGATTCTAGAAACGACCGCCAGCAAATCAAGCAGACCAAAATCCATGCCCACCACTTGATTCAATCTTTTTCTCCTGAAGACAAGCTGACACCAGAGGAAATCAACCGCATTGGCTACGAGACCATCAAGGAACTGACAGGTGGAAACTTTCGTTTTATCGTGACGACCCACACTGATAGAAACCATGTGCATAATCATATCCTGATAAACTCTGTTGATCTTAACTCTGACAAGAAGCTCAAATGGGATTACGCTCAAGAGAGAAACCTTCGCATGATTTCTGACCGCTTGGCCAAGGAAGCAGGGGCAACGATTATCCAGCCTAACCGTTATTCGCACGAGAAGTTTGAGACTTACCGCAAGACCAATCATAAATTTGAACTCAAGCAAAGGCTTTATTTTCTCCTTGAACACAGCAAAAACTTTGAGGAATTTTTGGCCAAGGCTCCTGCTATAAACGTGGAGATGGATTTTTCCCACAAGCACGCCCGTTTTCTCATGACCGACCGAGAGATGAAACAGGTTATTCGCGGTAAGCAACTGGACAAGCGACAGCCCTACACCGAGGACTATTTCAGAGAGCAGTTTTCGACACGAGCCATTGAGCAGCGATTGGATTTTATTTTGCCTATAGCCCGTGACCTCTCTCATCTTTTGGAAATGGCAGAGCAGTTAAACCTGACAATCTCTCCTAAGAAAAAGCATGTGACTTTTACTTTGACCGAGAAAGGTCGAACCATTTCCATTGAAAACAAAAAGATTAGCACTAAACACTTGTACGATGTTCAGTTCTTTGAGGATTATTTTGATCAGAGAGAATCCCTAACAGATCCTGACTTGACTAACCTGGTATCAGACTTTGAGATTTATCAAGAGGAACAGGACAAGGACAAACTTCCAATTGAGGAACTCCTAGCAGCCTACAAGTTGTTCAAAGAGAAACGTGATCAGATTCAGGAGTTTGAAGTTGTTCTAGCTGACCATCAGATTGATAAGGTGGTCAAGGACGGTCTTTTTATTAAGATGAATTACGGTGTCAAAAAAGACGGCTTGGTATTCATACCAAACCGTAATCTAGATATTCACGAGAATGAGCAGGGTAAGTCCCACCATGTCTTTATACGAGAGACCGCCCAGTTTTTCATTTATAACAAAGACAGTTCAGACCTCAATCGTTACATGAGAGGGCGTGAACTAATTCGTCAACTCACTCACGACAGCAAACATATCCCTAAACGTAGGCGACCAACTATTGCTAGCCTCAAGGAGAAAATCTCAGAGGTTAATCTTCTTATTGAGTTAGACATCAACAACCAATCCTATCAGGAAGTCAAAGACGAGTTAATCAAAGATATCGCCCAGCTGGATTTGACCATTACAAATCTGCAGGATAAGGTTGCTCATCTTAATAAGGTCGCAGAAATCCTGCTTAATCTCAATAACTCCGATCCAGAAAATCGCCGACTGGCCAGATATGATTACGTCAAGATGAACCTGACTGCGGCTATAAATTTTGAACAAGTTGAACAAGAGATTTATCGCTCACAACAATCTTTAAAAGACTTGATAGATAAATATGAATTTAAAGTTAGGAGACTGGAAAAATTTGTTAAAAATATTAGTAGTATTTACAACTACCCCTTTGGAGGTAAAACATATACAAATAACTATCAACATGATTTTGAATAAACATTTGTCTTTTAGATGATTTGTATACGGTATTTTATAAATGATTACCACTTTTTATTTTTCAAGAATCAAAATAACCGTATTAATGTATATTTTTTATATAGTACAGTATTAAATAGGTTATCTGAAGTGACACCCAAAAATTGTTATATAAAGAAAAAGGTACTAGATATTCTTTTTCATATTTTAACTTAAATAAAATGGCAAACTAAAATTGTAAAAATAATTTAGCGAATTAAAGAATATTGAACTATAAATTAAATCAGTGAGATGTGTTTACTAAATCAAAAAAATTAAACTAAGGTATTTCATATTTTTAATTAATCTGGTAGACTTTAGTAAGTTGTATAATATTTAAGTCAATTTTTAGAGGAGGCTTTAAAATGTAAGAGAGGAAGAGAGAATAATGGATAATAATTTTATGAGCTTTCCAAATAGGATTGGAACTAATTCAAGTAAGTGGAGGATTTCTGAAACAAATCCTAACATGGTTTCAGCCTCCTTAGCAGATATGGATTTTGAAATTCCTGAATTCATTAGAAGTGTTTTTCTTGATTATATGGCATTAGATTTTATGGGCTATAGTTATCAATCTGAAAAGGCTTTAGAGGCTATTTTAAATTGGGAAAAAAAAGAACATGGGTACTATTTTGATAAAGAAAAACTAATTTTGCTGGATAGTGTTATGACAGGAGTAGCTAATGCAATTCAGGCATTCACAAATTTGGGAGATGCTGTTTTAATAAATGATCCAGTATACCCTTCTTTTAAGCAAATAATTGAAAATAATGGCAGAAAACCTGTTTCTAGCGAGTTAGAAATTAAGGATGGGGTATATCGATTTAATTTTGAAAAGTTTGAGGACTGTATTATAACAAACAAAGTTAAAGTTTTTGTTCTATGCAACCCTCATAATCCCTTAGGTAGGGCTTGGGAAATTGCTGAGTTAAATAAAATTGGAAACATTTGTTTAAAGTATAATGTTATTGTTATTTCTGATGAAATTCATCAAGATCTAGTATTATTTGGTAATAAACATAATTCTTTTAACACAGTGAATAATAGTTTTAAGGATATTTCTATTATTTTATCCAGTCCGACAAAAACATTTAATTTTTCGGGCTTTAAGATTGCATACTCTATAGTTGAAAACGAAACTTTACATGCAAAGTTATTAAAAAATTTATCTGCGAATAATCAACCCATGATTACAAGTATAAATTACCGTTTTTTAGAAATTGCTTATAATCACGGCAGAAATTGGTTAGAAGAGCTACATAAAGTTATCGAGGAAAACATTGATTTTGTGGTAGATTACTTTGAAAAAAAATTACCAAAATTGTTGGTTTACAAATCTCAGGCAACGTATTTGCTATGGATTGATTTTAGTCGTTTTGGATTAAATGATAGTGAGATTTTGGATTTACTTAATGAAGCAAATGTGATGTTAAGCGACGGAACTAGATATGGAAACCTAGGAACAAATCATGTTCGTCTAAACGTTGCAACTCCTAAAGCTGTCCTTGAGGTGATCGTTGAAAGAATATTTAATGTATTTAGTTGTTTATAATTTTAGTTAGCTTACCGTTTTAAATTGACAAAGATATAATATATGACTATAATAGTTTGGAAAGGAGGTTTAATAATGGGTGAATTAAGATTTAGACATTCACTGGCTAATTCCAGACTTAGGAATATAGCAATTGAGAAAATCAGGTACTTTTCTTCCATGGAGTTATCTTTTGAATGGACTGAGGATGAATTAATATTAATTTATTCTTCGGAAATGTCTATTACTGATGTACAGAAGTTAGAAGAAATGACTAAAATCTTTCTAGAAAGTAATCAAAAGATTGACCGATTCTTTTTAAAAGAGAGTCATATAAGTACAAATAGTTCAGAGAGGAGGAACTACTACGTTAAATGGATTAGAGAGCATTTAGGTGATTTGTTTAATGATATTCAGAATTCTAAAATAACTGATGAAGGAAAAATTTTGACTGATATAGGTGTTCCTATGTATTCCAATGAGGTTATTAAATTTAAGAAAAATATTAACCTTATGATTAGTGAATTTGCAACTTATCATTTTAATGCACTGACATATGAAACACCAACATTTTTAAGTCAAGAGAATGCCAAAAAGGCCGGGTACTTTAACACTGGTAGTCAACATATGTATTTTGTTTCAGAAGTTAAAAAAGATTTAGAAAACTTTGGAAATTACTACGATCATACTTCTAGTGGTAAACTTAAAGATGTGTCTGATTATCTATGTGATTCAGGTTTTGTATTAACACCTGCTGTCTGTCTTCATGTCTATCCGATTTTAAGTGATACTGAAATAGTCAATTCTCCTGAAATACCATATCGTGTATACGATGTATTAGGGTTGGCTTACAGAGACGAAGGTAACAATTTTAATGAATCTGATCGATTTAGAGAATTTCAAGTACATGAGTTAGTTTTTTTTGGAGAAGAATCGAGTCTTGAGTCTTTGGAACGAAAAGCGACAGATTTTTTATTAGCTATATTTGATTGTTTAAATATAGCAGGAGAACTTGAAGTTGCAAATGATATTTTCTTCGGCAATCAGGAAAAGAATTTATTAGTAAAACAAATTTTATCAAATGATAAAATAGAGTTTGTTGGTTTAAAAAGTGGGAAATCTTTAGCTTCCATAAATAGACATCAGGATAAATTTACTAGTAATTTTAACATTAAGTCTAATCATGGTAAGTTAGTATCTATGTGTCTAGGATTTGGTATAGACAGGATTATAAACGAATTATTATTAAGTAAAGGAGGGCTATAATGTTAGGTTCAAAAGAAGTATATGAGAATATTTTTCGAATGCAAAGACTTTTTGTAGATAATACTGACGAGGCAAAAATTAGGAATTCTATAATTGCTCAAATTGGAGTTGGAGGGATTGGGGGCTATATTTTTGAAGGTTTAATTAGAAATGGTTTTTCCAATATACGGTTAGCTGAAAAAGACTCTTATGAAATTAATAATTATCGTCAGCTTTATATGACTACTGAAACTATAGGATCTCAAAAGGCAGAAGTTGCAAAATCTAGAGCGTTGGAAATTAATCCGTATACGGATATTCAAATTTTTGATAAATTAAGTGGTAGTAATGCAAGAGTTTTCTTTCAGAATGCCACAGTGATTGTTTAATATCTACGAACAATCACTGTGGCATTCTGAAAGGAAACTCTTTTTCTTTCAGAATGCCACAGTGATTGTTCAAGAAGCAGATACATTTGTCGCTTCAATAATTGCGCATTACTGGGGGAAGAAGTTAAAAATACCAGTTGTTCATGCCACAAGAAAACATTGGGAAGACAGTCATACCTTCGCAGTTAAAGTTTTAGATTATCGTAATGCAGATGTTGAGTTTATATATAAAGAGACGGATTTTGAAAAATATTGGGGAATATCCTCAGAGCAAGCCAAACAAGTTTTGTATATGGTTGAAAATGAATTTGATACTACAGAAATTGAGGCTGAATTAGATGCTGTAAATCGTGAATTTAGAAGAAATAGGATTCTAGATCTTATGTTGGAGAATAATCAAGATAAAATTTCTAAATTCTCTAGAGAGAAGTCAATTTCTTATATGTATGACATTAAAGAAAAATATCCAATGATTTATGATAAACAACGAGTTGCACCGGAACAAGTCATGTTGATGGGAGCTATGGGATGTAATGCAGTAAAGAAACTAGTATTAGATAATATAGGAGAATTAAATGACCTTAGCTTCGAAAAATAATCCGTTGGTCTCTGTAGTAATGACCGTATATAATAATTCAGAATTTTTGAAAGAATCTATTGATAGTATTTTAGGTCAAACATACAAAAATTTTGAATTTATTATTGTAAATGATGGTTCCACAGAGAGAAATGTTTACAAAATTTTAGAAAGTTTGAGTGATAGTAGAATAAAGGTTTATCATAAAACTAATTCGGGTGTCACTCATTCTCTAAACCTAGCAATTGGTGTTTCCAAAGGAGACTATATAGTTAGGCAGGATGCTGATGATTATTCTGATGTACTAAGAATTGCATCCTTAGTTAAATATTTTCAACGAACAAACTCTAAAATGCTATGTTCGGTGTCAGAAATAGTAAACTCAGATTCTGAAATATATGACAGAAGTGATTATGTTAGCAATGTTAACGATGAAATTAAAGTTTCAAATCCAATTGTTCATGGTTCAGTAGCATTTTCGAGAGATCTATTAGTTAAAATAGGTCTGTATGATGATAAGTTTCCAATCTGTCAATCATATGAGATGTGGAATAGAGTCTCAAAGCATACTCAAATTGAGATGATTTCAAAACCACTGTATTATTTTAGAAAATATAATGATTCATATACAGCAAAGAATGAAGACTTAAATAATTTTTATCGTAAGTACATTAAATCTATGTATAGTATTGATGATTCTAGTGTGTCTCACATTTCTAACTACAAATTTTACGATGATAATTCATTAGGTATTCTAAAGTTAGAAAAAGAGAGGTTACTAAAGATGAAAAAATTTGAGAGGTATATTAATGAGTAAGAGTCGTTGTCAATTTTGTAGGCACAACAATAACTACTTGTTATTTGAAGAAAAAGAAAGTAAAATTTTTCATTTTGACGTTGCTTGCTCTCAAGATCATTTTGTAGTAGCAACCAAAAGGCATGTAAAGACAATTTCTGATCTAACAATGGAAGAATATATTGGAGTAATGCGTATAGGAAAAGTTATTTCAGATAAATTATTAGAACAAAATTCAAATATTGAAAAATATTCAATTATTGAATTAGTTGATCGAGGGGAACATTTTCATGTTCATTTTATACCTAGGTATAGAAATGAAGTAGAAGAACTGATTGAATATGTGTTTGGTGAAAAGTTCAATTTATCTTGGAATGATTCGCAAGATAAATATACTTGGAATCAAGATAATGCAAATAGACTCAGAAAGGAAATTCAAAAATAAATGAAATCAGTTTTAATAGCAGGATATGGAGTTGTAGGTAAAGAAATTCATAGTAGATTTTTTAAAAATGCAGAAATCTATGATCCATTTTTAGGATACGAGGACTTGAGAGATTATTATGATTGTTGTGTTGTGTGTGTGCCGACAGAGTTAGTAGAAAATGGTTTAGATACAACTCAGGTTGAAGATGTGATTAACAAGGTAAATGCAAAATACTATTTAATTAAATCTACGGTACCAATTGGATTTTGTGATAAGTTTTCTAATGTCATTTTTTCTCCAGAATTTTCCGGAGCCACCCCTAATAGTAAGAATATTGATGATAACTTTACTATTTTGGGAGCAACAAATAAGATTCAGAGACAGTTTTTTTCAGATTTATACTATGAGAATTTATCAAATATGTTGCATAAATTATACTTTACAACAAATACAGAAGCAGAATTACTAAAGCTAACAGAGAATGCTTATCTTGGTTATATCGTGACATTTGCAACTGAAATCAAAAAAATCGCTGAGCACTATGATGTTGATTACAATATAGTTTCGCAATTATTAAAACTAGATAAACGCATGCCACAAAGTCATATTCATGTATTTGAGAATCAATATTCATATGATTCTCATTGTCTAAATAAAGATATTCCAGAATTGGCAAAAAAATCAAATCTTTTCAGCTATATTATTGAGTATAATGAAAGTAAGAAGGGATGATTGAGTGATGGATATTTTTAAAAATAGTATATTTATTGACGAAAATATCAAACAAACGCTGTCTAGTGAGTTAACTATTTACTTTGAAGAAGTCAATAAGTTTATTGATAGTCTAGCGATTAAAACTAATATTTATTTCTCTGGCTCTTTGGCAAGAAAAGAGCCCAGTGTAAAGTGGAATGGGGAAAAATATACGTTGGAATCGGATATAGATTATATTTTCATTGTAAGTAATCTTTTAGATAAGGAGAAATATTTTAATTTAGATATTACATCTGAACTGAATAAAAAATTTCCAAATTATAAAAATTCCGTAGTAGTACTGACGATTGATGAGGTACAAAATATAAAATCAGTCATAGGGTATAATCTGGTAACGGGAGGTGATAATTGTATTCGGGAAGAATTAGGAAAAATTCAGTTTCCAGATATTAAGCTGAATGAAACGGATTTCCTAGATAGTATAATTAATATAATTGCTATTCTGGTGACTTATCCCAAGGATATGAAAAAAAGTCAGATTTTTAAATCTGATAAGGAATATTATGAAGCCAAATTACTTGCAGAGGGAATGAAGCTACCTTTTAGTTCATCTACACATATTGATGCACTATATAAACTAAATTTGGAAGTAAGTGAATTAGATTTAATAGAATATTTATCTATAATTAAATCTAGAGAGTTAAATAATAATTTAAAACTTGACCCTCGTAAAATTATTACTCAATTATTGTTACTTAAATTTGACTTTCCAAATGTAAATGACTTTTTAATTTATAAGTATAAAAAATCAAATTCCTTTATAAATTATTGTCAAGTGTTATTTTTATTAAAATACTTTGAAATTAATATTGAAAATTCAATGTTCAAAGATATTCAAAATATCCTAAAAATTGATGTCAACAATTATGAACAATTGCTTAATTTAAGAGTAAAATATATGTTAGAAGTACATAAGAAAAACACGGAAACGTCACTAATATCCTTACCGGATTTAAAAAACAGTTTTAATGGAGAAGAACAATGATACAATCTAAAATGAAAGAATGTGAGTGGGAGGAGATCCAACCCTATGTTTGTTATGAAAAAACCTTATATCATTTTTTAAAAAGAACATGTAAAGTTGAAATATTTTCAACTTTGTACATGGACAGATATAAACAATTTATCTATGATGATGGGCCAGAACCATTGTTGCCATACCTAGACGGAATAAATAGAATTCGTTCCAATTTTGAGCAAGTTTATAATATAAAAGAATCCGAAATAGCTGAGTACCTACGATCAACATTTATCGGTGATGTTAAAGGTCAAGTTTCATTATTAACAACATTTCCAGATGGGAATATTACTTATACTAGCGCATTTATTGAAGCAGTAAAAAATGAGATCGTTTATATTTCTCGTAGTAATGCTGTCATGAACGATTTGTATTATCCAATACCAATGTCAGAGTTTATTTCATTAATCGGTAAAGATGGAGATACAATCACAATAAGTACATTTAAAAAGAATTCTGATAAAGTATTTGAAATCGATTATCAAAAATACTTAAGAAATCCTATAGACTATGTAATGAGGGATATTCTAGGCTACACAACAAAAAACGGGAAGCTAGTATTTGAATGTAAGGAAATTGTACCTGATATCAGTGCATTTGAAAGACTTTTTCATAGCTTTAGTAAACAAAAAGAACAGTTTATTGATAGTGGAATTCCTAAAATTTGGCAATTGAGAATGCATAAAAATATATCTAATAAGTTGCTTCCAGTACTGATTGCTTGGGAAAAAATAATAGCTGATGATCCACATAATGATTATCATGAAATGAATAATTCGATAAACGAGCTCCGTAAAATTATAGATAATCTATATAAATGGTTCTCCATTTGCTATTCAAAAACAGAAATGAAATTTTTAAATAAATATGAGCAGAGCTTAGAAGATTTGACTATTTGTTTTGAAAGATTTCAACAGCAAGCTCATTCGAAAGTTATTGCAAATATGGAGAAATAATTTATGAAGAAAGTGTTAGTGACTGGTGGATTAGGTTATATAGGTTCACATACGGTAGTTAATTTGGTAGAAACTGGATATGAAGTTGTTATTGTAGATAATTATAGTAATTCAGATCCAAAGGTCTTACTGCAGATTAAAAAAATTTTAGGTAATAAGAAAAATAAAGTAATTTTTTATAACTTAAATGTTTGTGATAAAGAAAGTTTATCGCAAATTTTTGAGAAGAATGATATTTATGGTGTAATTCATTTTGCAGGATTCAAGGCCGTTGCTGAGTCAGTATCTAAACCATTGATGTATTATAAGAATAATTTAATTTCAACAATTATTTTACTAGAATTAATGGAAGAATATAAAATTTATAATTTTGTATTTAGTTCCTCGGCTACGGTTTATGGTAGTCCGGAAAAGATGCCACTAGATGAGTCAATGTCAACTAGTTCAATTAATCCTTATGGTAGAACAAAGTTGTGGACTGAATCAATACTTGATGACTTATGTCTTTCTAATAATAAATGGAAAGTTATTTCACTAAGATATTTTAATCCGATTGGAGCCCATAAAAGCGGGGAAATTGGAGAAAATCCACAAGGCATTCCAAATAACTTAGTACCATTTTTGACTCAAGTTGCGGTGGGGAAAAGACCCAAATTATATATCTACGGCACTGATTATGATACTCCTGATGGAACTTGCATTAGAGATTATATACATATTTTAGATTTAGCTCAAGGACATGTAGAAGCACTTAGGTATTTAGATCAAAAAGAGGGTGGCCATACAGTTATCAATTTGGGAAGTGGAAAAGGGTACAGTGTTTTTGATATTATAAATACTTTTGAAGGTATAATGGGTTCAGAGATTCCTAAAGAAATTGCAGATAGAAGAAAGGGAGATATACCAATTTCACTTGCAGATATTACTAAGGCGAAAAAACTGTTGGGTTGGGAACCTAAATACACTCTAGAAGAAATGTGCAGAGATAGCTGGAAATGGCAACAAAAGTATCCTGAAGGATTTAATAAATAATTGATAGGAAAATATATAATGAATGAAAAAATTGATCAAATTTTAAAAGGGATTATTGAGGAGAGTATTCTATTAGATATCAAAAAGAATCTAGAGTCTTACCTTGATACAAAAATTGTAAGTTTAGGTGTAGATAGTTTAGTTTTTATGGATTTAGTATTTAATATTGAGAAGGCAATTGGGAAAGAAATAGATTTCACTAATTTTGATATTGATTCTATTTCAACAATTGGTAAAATAATTGATTTTATTAAATTAAATGAGTAGAGGTAAATCGTGAAAAAGATTTTAATTTTATCTGCTGACACTAATGTAAAACCACTTTACGATGCAGCAATTAGCTTGGGATATTCTCCAACTTTTGTGTATTCTACAGATGTTTCAAATATTGATTATAATTACCCAACTGAGATAATTGACTTTTATAGTTCGGCAGAAGAAATTGTTATTTCAATTGAAAAATTATTCGGAACAATTGTTGGTATAGTTAACTGTATCGAGCAGTATGTAAAGGTGGTAGGCGAGATCTCAAAAATATTAGACCTATCTATTAACGAATCTAAAGCATATGAAATTTTACGAGATAAAAGATTAATGAAAGAATGCTGGGAAAATAACTTGGTGTGTACTCCATGCTATTATGGCAATTATTCTAGTCTTGACTCATTAAAAACAAATTCATTTAAGTATCCTCTAATACTGAAACCATCTTATGGTGCAGCCAGTGCTAATGTTGTGAAAGTAGAAAATTATAGTGAATTAGAAAAAGTTTCTAAAGAAATTTTTCGTTTTAATAATACTGTACTATTTAAAGAACAAGTTGGGAAAACGGGCTTAATAGTAGAGGAGTTTGTAACCGGAGAGGAGTACTCAATTGATACTATTTGGATGGATTCAAAACCTCTTGTAAGTGGTATTATGCGAAAAGGTAATCCGCTGGGACCAACCTTTCTTGATAGAATATATTATATTGATTTAGATATAGATTCTCAAGTTGAAAAAAACATTTTACATGAAACATACAGAGCAGCTAGAGCAGCAGGAGTAAAAAATGGTGCGACTCATGTTGAAGTGAGAGTCTCAAACGATAAAGTATATGTAATTGAAGGAGCATTGAGACCTGGAGGAGGAGGAGTTTTTTATCAACTTTTTGAAAAATCTTCGGGTATCAACTTTTTTGAATTATTTATACTGTCAAGTATTCCAAAGAGATATCGTAAATACTATGAAATTGAAGAAACATATTCGCCTAAAAAGAGTTTTTATTTTTATAATATTCCGTATAAAGGGGCTGGAAGAATTAAAAAAATCTATAAGAATAAAGTAGAGGGAGATACATTCACGATAGATATAGTCGATTTGAAAAAGACAGAGAATGACTATCTTCCTCCTGAAGGCAAATCTATTGTCTATCTAGGTTGGATCTTAGGTGAGATGAAGGGTGGGTGCGATATTCAAAGAATGTTAGATAAACTAGATAGAATGTTTACTATAGAGTATATTTGACAAAAAAATTATATATTTTCACTAGATTGAAGAAAAATCCTTACTTGGAAGGCTAAACTGCACCCCAAAAGTTAGACCCCAAAATCTAACTATGGGGTGCTTTTCTGATGACATTAAGTTACGATGATAAACAAAAGATTTATGAGCTTCGAAAAATGGAGTATCTTACTCCCAACTCGGTCAACTATATGATGTTCTGATGTCTAATCTCCGATACATAGTTAAACTCATGGACAGGTATGGTGTTGAAGTGGTACAAAAAGGTAAAAACACCTACTATTCGTCAGGATTAAAACAAGAGATGATTGCTAAAGTTCTAGTTGAGGGTTACTCACGAAAGCAGGTTGCCTTAGATTATACCTTGCCAAGTCCTAGTATGTTTTCCAATTGGATAGCACAATACAAGAAAAACGGGTATACTATTCTTTAAAAAGCAAAAGGGAGACCGCCAAAGATGGGACGACAGAAAAAGAAATCTTGGGAAGAAATGACAGAATTGGAGAGCCTTCAGGAAGAAAATGAGCGTCTAAGAACGGAGGTGGCTTACCTAAAAAAGTTGAGGGAACTGCGTCTGAGAGACGAAGCCTTAGCGCTAGAAAGGCAGAAGCAATTAGAGAAATGGGCAAGAAGGCTGAGAATCTGATTCAGCGTCAGTTTGAGGGTGCTAAGCCTTATGAAAAGTGTTATACAGATGTAATGGAATTCGCTCTACCAAATTGTTCAGATAAACTCTATTTACCACCCGTTATGGATGGCTATAATAGTGAAATTATTGCTTTTAGCCTCTCTCATTCTCTCGGTCTCAAACAGGTTCAGACCATGCTTGAAAAGGCTTTTCCAGCTGATTCTTACACAGAAACAATCCTTCATAGTGATCAGGGCTGGCAGTATCAACACCAGTCTTACCATGCCTTCTTAGAAAGCAAGGGTATTCGACTTTCTATGTCACGTAAAGGCAATAGTCCTGATAATGGGATGATGGAATCCTTCTTTAGCATTTTAAAGTCTGAGATGTTTTATGGATTTGAGAAATCCTACAAGTCCCAGAACGAACTCGAACAAGCTATCACCGATTACATTTTTTACTACAATAACAAACGCATTAAGATAAAACTAAAAGGACTTAGTCCTGTGCAATACAGAACTAAATCATTTCTCTAATATTTTCTGTCTAACTTTTGGGAAACGAACAATGAATCAATAGTAACATAGATATTAGTATATGGTCAATAACCTCATAATGATTTATTTATTTATGATATAATATAAATAACCCGTGGTGCTAGTTAATTTCAAAATACTATAAAAGCCCAAAAGGACTATACTGTAAGTGACGAAACAAACAGGAGGTAGTCCTAATGAGCCACTTACAGTATACCTATAAATCCCATCATTTACAATGGAATATGAAACAATTATCCCAAATCAGTTCTCAATTTTATCGAACTTACTGCCCTGATTTGTTGAAACATCGTCGCAATATCGGTTTAGCCAAAGTTTCAGATGAGTCTCTTCTTGTTTTATTGCTGCTTCAAGCTGAGTTAGGGATAACATCTCAACGCCGTTTTTACAGGATTTGTCAATTTTTCTTTGGGGGCAGGGGGCAACTTGTTAGAAAGAAGTCGATTTAACAGACGGACAAAACACTTGATTTGGTTGGTCCAACTCATTCGACAAGCCTTGAGTGGGGCACTCTCGCCATATAGCATTGTGATTATGGACAGTTTTCCATTGCCACTTTGCCAGCCTATTCGCAATCATAGAGCCAAGATTTTCAGTGATTTCGCTGATATTGGGTATAATGTTGCTAAAAACCTTTGATTCTATGGTTTTAAAGTCCATATGTTGGTCACTTTGTCGGATTATATCCTCAACTATGTTGTGACACCAGCTTCTGTCCACGACATCAAAGTCGTTGACGAGCTCCTAGAAGGCTGTAAACAATCTATAGTTCTTGCTGATTTAGGCTATCTCAGTCAAGAGCTAAAAGATACGTTAGAACAGAAAGGATATCACTTATGGACACCTTTACGTCAAAACATGGTCGGTGCAGAACAACATAATCACTGGCAGTTACTTGTCATGAGAAGAACGATTGAAACTCGCTTTTCTGAACTTTTTGCGCTATTTGATATTGAGTACACGTTGACTAGAAGTATCATGGGACTACAATTGAGAATGGAACAAATCATACTAGCTTATAATTTGAGATATTTTAAAATTAACTAACACTACGGGTATAAATAATAAATTGGAGGCAAATGGGATGAACAATAAAGTGATTGAACAGTATGAAAAACAAAGTAATCTCGATATCAGAGTAGAATTACACAGACGATATTCCGAAAATAAAATAGATTTCAACAATTGGATTTTTTCTAATTACACATTCACTAATGGAATAAAAGTATTAGAACTTGGATGTGGAACTGGGGAGTTATGGAAACATAATCTTGAATCCATTACTCAAATGGACCAGTTAGTTATTACTGATTTTTCTAAAGTTATGGTAGAAACGACAAAATCTGTAATTGGCAATAGGAATAATGTTATGTATAAACAAATGGATATTCAAAATATATGTTTTGATGATGAATATTTTGATGTTGTTATTGCTAATATGATGTTGCATCATGCTCCTGATATTCAAAAATCCCTTTGTGAAGTAAATCGCGTATTAAAAAAAGGTGGAACTTTTTATTGTGCAACATTCGGCGAAAATGGAGTTGTAGATTATCTATCTAGGTTATTTGATGATAAGATTAATCAGAAGTTAGAAAACAAAACATTTACACTACAAAATGGAATGTCATACTTACAAAATCATTTCAATAATGTAGAAAAATTAATATATGATGATGAATTGCAAGTAACAAAACTAGACGATTTGGTGCAGTATATCCAATCATTAAAAGGGATTTCAGAAATAGGTTCGTTAAATGAAAAGACAATTCGCCAAAGGTTAGAAACGAAGTTTCATGATGGCAGATTAATTATCCCCAAAGAGTATGGCATGTTCATTTCCCTAAAGGATAAATGAGGGTATAAAACGGTGGAAAAATATGGTAAAGCTTTTCGACATTTTAGATTACAAAATGGTTTCTCTCTTGAGATTGCGGCAGGAGAAGTCATATCAAAGTCTCAGCTTTCTAGATTTGAAAGAGGAGAAACAGAAATTTCTGTTATAAAATTTTTCAAACTTTTATCAAATATTGATGTTTCTATAGAGAGTTTCTGTAACTACTTAAATAACTATAGACGTCAAGAAATTGATGACTTTTTAGTTAGCTTATCATCAAATTTTTATAGCTTTGATAAAAAAATATTGGAGAAATTAAAATTTGAACAACAACAACTTTTTGAAAGAAACGGTAAAATTATAAATCAATTAAATTCCATTATGATTCAGGGATTACTTAACCAGATGGATCAAAGCTATGAAGTTACTAGTGATAGTTTGAGTGTAATATATGAGTATCTCTTTAGCAAACAACCTTGGGAATACTATGAAATAATACTGATTGGGAATTTATATCACCTATTCGAAATGGAGTATATTTTTATGGTAGGACAAGAGATAATAGAAAATACACTTTATTATGAAAATATCGGAAAAATCAGAAATTTAGTAATATCAGCTTGCTTGAATTTTTGGTTTCATTGTCTGGAGAAATCTTGCCTAGATTACGCAAATTACTTTGAAAAAAAACTAAAAAAAATTATTAATGATGAAACAAAAATTTTTGAAAAATCTATATATAAATATGTTGAAGGCTATAAGATATATCTAACTGATTCAAAAGAAGCAGGAATTAAGCAAATGCAAGATGTAATCAGATATTTTGAGTTTATTGAATCTGAAAAAATTGCTTTATATTTTCAAGAACGTATGAATAATGTTATCAACTAGGTTCTGAATTTCCCATTTTTACAACTTTTATATCCTTTTCCCAAAATTATGATAGACTTTAATTATAAATTTTGGGGAGGAAAATGTAGTGAACAAAAATGCTTCTTTATTAATTTTACGGGGTGGTATTAATAAGATTGGAAATATGATGTATGATTATGCTAATACCATTTGGCTAGCCTCTCTTGGTAGCCTTGGACAATCGGTTCTTGGAATATACAAAACTACAGAACTTATGGTGTCAATATTGTTCAATCCCATTGGAGGAGTGATCTCAGATAGATATTCTAGGAAAAGAGTCCTTGTTATTACAGATTTGATATGTGCTTTTTTGTGCCTATTAGTATCTTTTATTACAGAAAAAACATTTTTAATTACTGGTATCATATGTGCAAATATTATATTATCTATAACTTTTTCGTTTTCGAGACCTGCTAATAAATCATTTATTACTGAGGTTGTTCCTGAAAATGATATTTTAAAATATAACTCACATTTAGAACTTGTTTTACAGATTATCACAGTGACTTCTCCAATAATTTCATTTTTTATAATGAAATTTGCGGATATCAGGATGGCATTGATGATTAATTCACTTACTTTTTTTATTGCTGCATTAATTGTATATTTTATCCCTCAAAAAGATTTTAGTTATTCTAAGTCTAGCGGACAAATTACGATTAAAGAGATTTATCATAACTTAATAGAAGGTTTTATATACATAAAAAAACAAAGAGAGATTTTTTTCTTTTTAATAGTTGCCTCACTGGTCAATTTCTTTTTTTCAGCCTATAATTATTTACTACCCTTTTCAGATGTGCTATTCAATCAAAAAGGAGCATATGCGTCTATTTTAACATATGGTGCGATTGGTTCAATTATAGGGGCATTGATTTCAGCAAAGATAAAAAATAGTAACAAGAACTTGTTTAGGATATTATTTTTGACTGCTCTCGGTGTACTGATTTTACCTCTTTTTATGTTCTTGAACTTACCAAATAGTTATTCATTTGTAGGTAATTTAGTTTGTGAATTGTTTATGACTATTTTCAATATTCATTTTTTTAGTCAGATTCAAAGAAAAGTAGATAAAGAATATATGGGAAGAGTTTTTAGTACTATTTTTACTTTATCTATTGTATTAGCTCCTATCTCAACATTATTGATGACAATTTTACCAACAATAAATTTTATCTCATTTATCATTATTGGAATCTGTGTGTTGACTCTCTCTTTTATTTGTTATTGTTTTCAGGCTGTCTTGCTAAAAGATTAAATTGGTTTTAATAAGGTATAGAACTAATTAGTTGAGTTAGAAGTAAATTAAACTACGAAAATGATTGTATTTTTTAAAACCAATCATTTTCGTAGTTTCCAGATTGAAGACAAAGTCCTAGAAACAGCTATTTCTGAGGGCTTTTTTTGATGTCAAGGAGTATAATAGAGGTAAGAAGATTGTAAGGTGTTTGCTATGTTTCACAAAGAAAATCTCGATTATAACCGTCGTCAAGTAGGCTTCTATACGCTTGAAGAGCCAGTTCCAAAGGACCACTTTCTGCGTCAGTTGGATGAAACTGTCGACTTTTCTGTCATCTATGATCTAGTGGAGAATAGTTATTCCTCAGACAAGGGACGTCCTAGCCTTGACCCTGTTATGCTGGTCAAAATTCCTCTGATTCAGTGCTTCTATGGCATTCTCTCCAGGCACCAGACCATCAAGGACATTGAGATTACTGTCGCTTATCGTTGGTTTCTGGGCTTGACTCTGGACGATAAAGTGCCTCATTTTACCACATACGGTAAGAACTACAGTCGTCGTTTCGCTGAAACAGAATTGATCACTCGTATCTTCGAGCATGTCCTCCATCTCTGTTTGACTGCTGGCTTAGTGGATACAGATGAGATTTTCATCGACGGAACGCAAATCAAAGCAGTTGCCAACAACCATAAAAATAGACGACAAGAGGTTGAGGCTCAAGCTAAATGGATGAGTGAACAACTCGACAAAGAAATAGCACAATTATAAAAGTGACAATTCCTATGGTGGCTATTTTTTTATATAACTCACTTGGAATACACGGTGTATTATTTTTGATGGATTATCGTTTCTCATGGGGACATCACTAATTTTTTTTATTGTACCAATTAATGAGGAAGTTGTTACTAAGGAGAGAATGACAATAAGTATAATCCTTACCGATTTAAAAATAGGATTTAAGTATATTTATAGCCATAAGAAAATATTTATGATTATTATTCTCTCTGCTTTTGTTAATTTTTTTTCTAGCAGCTTATAATTTATTGTTACCTTATAGTAATCAAATGTTTGGAGAAATTTCAGATGGGCTTTATGGTGTTTTTCTAACAGCGGAAGCAATTGGAGGATTTATTGGAGCGATATTAAGTGGTGTTATAAATAAAATCTTGTCAAGCAAACGTTTAATGGTCTTCTTATCATGTTCAGGATTGATGTTAATGCTATCAACGCCACTCTATTTTTTGTTTCAAAACTTCATTATTCTAGCCTTTTCTCCGGCATTATTTAACTATTTCTTTCTATTTTTAATATTCAATTTTTCTCTATTGTTCAAAGAGACGTAGATAATGAGTTTCTTGGCAGAGTATTTGGAATCATCTTTACGGTAGCTATTTTTTTATGCCACTAGGTACTGTTTTTTTCTCAGTAGTTTTAAATCCTAACAATACTTTTAATCTTTTTATTATTGGTGTATCTATTACGATATTATCGCTAATATTCAGCACGCTATTGAAGAGGTATGATAGAAGTTGCTAGATTATAAAAATAGCTGATATAGAGAATTTAGAGCGCCTTTGGAATATATTTTTGGAATTTAATCAATCACAGTTGAATGTGAAAGGCAATCTGTTTTAGAAGAATACAATCAAGATATCATTATGCTATTACTTTAGTTCAGTTAAAATATTGAGAAGTATTACTTTTATTTAAAAAGCATCATAAAGGACTCCAATTAATTTTTAATGATTTTTCTAATCTAATTTTGTCGTTATTGACAAATAAAGTCTAGTTAATTGCTTTGAAATCCTTGGATTGGTTTATATACATCTGTTAATGCAACGGATAATTTTATTGATAGTAGGGAGTGGCTATTATTCAACTTTTAGGTTCTGAAAGTAAGAGATTCATATTAGAAATATCATGTTGACCATTTTTCAATTTGCTGGTTAGTAGTAATCTGGACATCATTAATCCCTTCCTTAACAAAATTATGTGACTTTTGTTACCGGATTACTGCTGATTTTTTAATAGCTTATAACATTTTTAGACGGTTAATAGATTTTGACCGTCTTTCTTAATATTGTCTTACCTATAATAGATGAGCTTATGAGAAGTGTTTAATAAAATAATTTTAGTTCAAAATGTCCAATTTGGACACTTTGCAAGATTTCTTAGTTTTATATATTATACTTTTCTCAGGAGAAAGCTGTATGTACAGACGATTAAGGGATTTGAGGGAAGATCGTGATTTAACCCAAAAAGAATTAGCAAAATTACTTTCATTTACAACTTCAGCATATTCAAAGATAGAGCGCGGAGAACGAACTCTCACTGCAGAAGTCTTAATATATCTCTCAAATTTTTATAATGTAAGTACAGATTATTTATTGGGTATTACAGATTATCCTAATAAAATTCACATTAAATAAAATTGTCCATATTTCATATCTCGTGAAATTAAGAAGAATTTAATTAGAACATTGACAATTAAATAGTCCAAAATGGTACTTTCCTCATTTGTGGAGCAAATTTGAATGGCTCGCCATGATAAGAGCGATTTTAAAACCATCAATAAAATAGAGCGATACTTTATATGCCATGATACAAATGATATACAATGATACTTCTGACCGTTCAGGCTGCCACCGTAAAAGAGCAGTAAGTGAAATTCTTATGATGACTTCATCAGTCATGCCATGGAGG
>ERZ773031.196-NODE-196-length-33203-cov-16.363642_pt1 | contig 33203 bp, 24 predicted proteins | sample MGYA00511666_ERZ773031 | MGnify/ENA primary metagenome ERZ773031 (study PRJEB29015, sample SAMEA2738135) | human oral metagenome | biome: human oral; feature: human-associated habitat; material: saliva | place: China | collected 2250 ...
ACGCAGATGACTACAGCTTGGCTGAGATTGCAGAAGAGTTTGGAGTGAGCCGTCAGGCGGTCTATGACAATATTAAACGTACAGAAAAGATTTTGGAAGACTACGAAATGAAACTCCATATGTATTCCGATTACATTGTTCGTAGTCAGATTTTGGATCAGATTTCTGAAAAATACCCTGAAGATTCTTTTTTACAGGAACAGATTTCGGTACTTTCCAGTATCGATAATCGAGACTAATGATTAAATACAAGACATAACTAGGAGAAAGAGTATGGCATTTGAAAGTTTAACCGAACGTTTACAAAACGTCTTTAAAAATCTTCGTAAGAAAGGGAAAATCTCTGAAGCAGATGTCCAAGAGGCAACCAAAGAGATTCGTCTAGCCCTCTTAGAGGCCGACGTTGCCCTTCCTGTTGTAAAAGACTTCATCAAACGGGTCCGCGAGCGGGCTGTAGGTCATGAGGTCATCGAAACCTTGAACCCTGCCCAACAAATCGTGAAGATTGTCGATGAAGAATTGACAGCGATTTTGGGTTCAGAAACAGCAGAAATTATCAAATCTCCAAAGATTCCAACCATTATCATGATGGTCGGTCTTCAAGGGGCTGGTAAAACAACTTTTGCGGGTAAATTGGCCAACAAATTGGTCAAGGAAGAAAACGCACGTCCTTTGATGATTGCGGCCGATATCTATCGTCCAGCAGCCATTGACCAGTTAAAGACCCTTGGTCAACAGATCAATGTCCCTGTCTTCTCACTTGGTACAGAAGTCCCTGCAGTAGAGATCGTTCGTCAAGGTTTGGAACAGGCGAGAGCCAATCACAATGACTATGTCTTGATCGATACGGCTGGTCGTCTGCAAATCGATGAAAAACTCATGGGCGAATTGCGCGATGTCAAAGCCCTTGCTGAGCCAAACGAAATCCTCTTGGTTGTCGATGCCATGATCGGTCAAGAAGCGGCCAATGTGGCGCGTGAGTTCAATGAACAACTCGAAGTAACCGGGGTCATCTTGACCAAGATCGATGGGGATACCCGTGGTGGTGCGGCCCTTTCTGTCCGTCAGATTACTGGGAAGCCAATCAAGTTCACTGGTACTGGTGAAAAAATCACTGATATCGAAACCTTCCACCCAGACCGCATGTCTGGTCGGATCCTCGGTATGGGGGATATGCTGACGCTGATCGAGAAGGCTTCTCAAGAATACGATGAGAAACGCTCTCTTGAACTCGCTGAGAAGATGAGAGAAAATACCTTCGACTTTAACGATTTCATTGATCAGTTAGACCAAGTTCAAAACATGGGGCCAATGGAAGATCTGCTCAAGATGCTTCCAGGCATGGCCAATAACCCAGCCATGAAGAACCTCAAGGTCGATGAACGAGAAATTGCTCGCAAACGTGCGATCGTATCATCCATGACACCAGCTGAACGCGAAAATCCAGATCTCTTGAATCCAAGCCGTCGTCGTCGGATTGCTGCTGGATCAGGAAACAGCTTTGTCGAAGTCAATAAATTCATCAAGGACTTTAACCAAGCCAAACAGATGATGCAAGGCGTCCTCTCTGGCGATATGAACAAGATGATGAAACAAATGGGGCTCAATCCAAATAACATGCCGAAGAATATGCCTGGTGGAATGCCTGATATGTCTGCCCTCGAAGGCATGATGGGACAAGGTGGCATGCCTGACTTGTCAGCTCTTGGCGGAGGCGCTGGAATGCCTGACATGAGCCAAATGTTTGGCGGTGGTCTCAAAGGAAAAGCCGGTGAATTTATGATGAAACGGGCGATGAACAAGATGGCCAAACAAATGCGCAAAAATAAGAAAAAACGGAAATAATCGTTTCTAATAAGGGCCTGGAACACACTGTTCTGGGTTCTTTTAGAAACTACTACTAGAGGAAAGATGTTAAAAAAACTATTTCAACAAGTCATTCGTTTCTTTACAAGATTGTTTTCTTCGCACAGAAAGCCCTTTGAATTTCCTAAAGGATCGAAGAAACCACCCATCAGACCGATTATCTTTGTACCTGGGAGTTCAGCCAGTATCCAGCGATTCAACGGAACCATCCGCATGCTCCATCGCTTTTCTAGAAAAAAGCAAAGTCTCTTAAAAATAAAGGTCAATAAAGATGATTCTATAGAGATGGAAGGAAGACTAAATACAAAAGAGCCAAACCCTATGATTGTGATTGGCTTTGAGAATAATCGAGATGGCTACAGCAATATCAAGCAGCAAATCGAATCCCTTAAAATTGCTTTAACCTATCTTCTTGATCACTATCATTTTACTGAGTTTAAGGCAGTGGGTCACTCTAATGGTGGACTGGTTTTGACTGGTTTATTGGAAAGTGGCTTTTTAGAGAAAAAGAAGGTGACCGTGAGCAAGCTGGTTATTATTGGTAGTCCTTACCAATTCAATCAAGAAATGTATGACGATTTTCAAAAATGGAAGCATCGATTAGATAAAGAAGTAGAGGTCCTTAACTTTGTCGGTAGCTTTGCTGGGAAATCAGATGGCATCGTTCCTCTCTCTAGTGCCCAAGCAGCAAAATCTATTTTTGACAATCAAACCTATACAGAAGTGAATTTAAATGGTCGCAAGGCTCATCATTCAGCTTTACCCACTAATCCAGATCTAGTGAAACAATTAAGTCTATTTTTGAATCTATAAGTAAATTACATAATTTCGGTTATGTAATTTTTATTTGGCTCTTGCAATCCTTAAGTAAATATGGTACATTTTTGGTAGCGATTACACATACCTAAGGAGGATTTTATGAAAGATCCTAAATTACTAGAGATAATGAAAGTTTACAAGGGACGGGATGATGTTCCAGATGATTTTGATAGCTTTTGGAATCAAGCCCTAGCAAAGATGACTGAACTGCCTGAATACAAGCTCGAAGAACGAGATTTCAGCATTCCAAATGTGATTTGTTATGAATTAACCTTTAAAGGAACACGAGATGGGCTCGTTTATGCGCGGGTTGTTCTCCCAAAAATAGATCAAAAGGTTCCCGTTATTTTCCATTTTCATGGCTATATGGGACGTTGTTGGGATTGGGCTGATATGTTAGCTTATACAGTAGCCGGCTATGGTGTTGTGTCTATGGACGTGAGAGGGCAGTCAGGCTATTCAACCGACGGAGATCGCTCACCACTTGGAAATACAGTTAAAGGACAGATTATACGTGGAGCTGTGGAAGGTCCGGACCAGCTCTTTTATAAGGATATCTACTTAGATCTTTACCAGTTAATTGAAATTGTTGCCAACCTTCCTCAAGTAGACGACAGCAAACTTGCTAGCTACGGAGCCTCTCAAGGAGGTGCCCTAGCTCTGGTTGCTGCTGGATTGAATCCCCGAATCCAACGAACTGTAGCCATTTATCCATTCTTATCGGATTTCAGACGGGTATTGGAGATTGGGAACACCAGCGAAGCCTATGACGAGCTTTTCCGTTATTTCAAGTTCCATGATCCATTCCATGAAACTGAAGATCGTTTGATGCAGACTTTGGCCTATATTGATGTGAAAAATTTTGCTCATCGGATCAAAGGACAAGTTCACATGATTACAGGACTAGACGATGATGTCTGTTATCCTGAAACGCAGTTTGCTATTTATAATCGCTTAGAATGTCCAAAAGAGCATATAATCATGCCAGAATATGCTCATGAAGCTATGAACGTTCAAGTCAATGATCGAGTCTATAATTGGCTCTGTGGTAGCAAGATTCCATTTCGATATGTAGAAAAATAAGTTAGAAAAGAAAAACAATCAGTAAATCCATGAGATTTGCTGATTTTATTGTGTTTAAAAGGGATCTAGTATAGAAAGGGATACAAAACAGTCCTATAGATACCCTATGACATCTTTCCGAAAAACTATAATTTTCTTGAAAAATATATCTGGCTATGCTATACTACTAGTATAGAAAGATTTGGAGAAAAACATGAAACGCGAGATCTTATTAGAACGGATTGATAAACTCAAACAAGTCATGCCCTGGTATGTATTGGAATATTACCAATCGAAACTGGCCGTTCCATACAGTTTTACAACCTTGTACGAATACTTAAAGGAATACGATCGATTTTTCACCTGGGTCTTGGAATCTGGTATATCAGATGCTGACACCATGGCCGAGATCCCTTTAGACGTTCTGGAGCACATGACCAAGAAAGACATGGAATCCTTTATTCTTTACTTACGTGAACGTCCTCTGCTCAATGCCAATACAACGAAAAACGGGGTTTCCCAAACAACCATTAACCGTACCCTTTCTGCACTGTCTAGTCTCTATAAGTATTTGACTGAGGAAGTTGAAAATGAGCAAGGGGAACCTTATTTCTACCGCAACGTCATGAAGAAGGTTGCTACCAAGAAAAAGAAAGAAACCTTGGCTGCGCGAGCCGAAAATATCAAACAAAAACTCTTTTTAGGAGATGAAACAGAAGGTTTTCTTAACTATATCGACCAGGAGTACCCTCAAACACTCTCAAATCGCGCCTTATCCTCCTTTAATAAGAATAAAGAGCGAGATTTAGCCATTATCGCACTCCTTCTTGCCTCTGGTGTCCGTTTATCTGAGGCAGTCAACTTGGACCTTCGTGACCTCAATCTTAAGATGATGGTGATTGACGTCACTCGAAAAGGTGGAAAACGAGACTCGGTTAATGTTGCTGCCTTTGCTAAGCCTTATCTGGAGCAATATCTTGCTATTCGAGACAAACGTTACAAGACAGAAAAGACTGATACAGCTCTCTTTCTAACCATGTATCGAGGTGTTCCAAACCGAATTGATGCTTCTAGTGTTGAAAAAATGGTCGCCAAGTATTCAGAAGACTTCAAAGTCCGCGTGACGCCCCACAAACTACGCCACACCCTTGCAACCCGTCTCTATGATGCAACCAAATCACAAGTTTTGGTCAGCCATCAGCTGGGACATGCTAGTACACAAGTTACAGACTTGTATACGCATATCGTTAATGATGAGCAGAAAAATGCCTTGGATAGTTTATAAAATTACATAACGTAAATTATGTAAAAAGCATTCTAATAGAAAAAGAGCGTAAGATTTTTTATGGAATCTTACGCTCTTTTATACTTTCTATAAAAATTCGATCCAATAATTACGGTGTGGCTCAATAATGACTGGTTTTCTCCAAAATGATTTTAGATAGGCCAGATTTGCAGGGGTGACCGGTCTTTTTTCACTATTATACTTTTCTGCACTTTCTTCCGTTAAAAAGCATTTAACTGCTTCATATGGTGTTCCGTCACTCGCTATTCGATCAATTCCTAAATAAGCAATTTCATCACCGGCCTTCGGAAAATCTGTAAATAGTTTACCAATAAAATAAACCGTCTTATCTTTCATTAATTCATAAGCTTTACTATTTTCCAATCTGTTATTCGCTGCAGCGTACATAATACAAAAGCTATCCACGATATCTTTCAAAGGCATTAATTCTTCTTTGCTAACGATTATTTCCTCAGGAGCAAGACCACCAATGATTAAGTTTTTATAATAAGATTGCTGGATGACGTTATCTAAAGCCATTCCTAATGGTAGTTGGACAGCTTGATAACCTAATGGTTCTAACTCCTGCTTTTTCTGGTCAAGGTGTTCTTGTGTAATACTGACATTTAAATCGTAAGGACTGGAAGGTTGTTGTTTGCTAAAAAAAGCCACTACTATACGATCTAACTGTTCAAATAGACCAAGATTTTCAACTGGAATTTTCATCATCGAATATAATCCCCTTTTGTGTTCAGATTTCCTCTATATTGTACTCTCATGGTATTTAAATATCAAGTTTAAGATAAAAGATATCCATGTTAAATGGATATCTTTTACTTTATTCCACCACTGCTTCAGCAATTTCTTCTGCAGTGATACCTGCAAAGTAACGACCTAGGTTAATGGTTTGAAGGGCTTTGAGGACGTCTTCACGTTCGTATTTAACGCCACGAAGAACATCTTCTACTGCTGCAACATCTTCGATACCGAAGAAGTCACCGTAGATCTTGATGTCTTGGATTTTTGATTCAATGACATTAGCGAAGATTTCAACCTTACCACTTGGGAATTTGGTGCCGCGACGGACATTGTATTCAGGAGACTTTCCATAGTTCCAATCCCAAGTACCAAACTTGGTTTCCTTGATCCGGTTGATTTCAGCCAATTCTTCATCCGAGAAGACATATTCTGTCATCTCAGGGTATTCTTTCTTCATGTAGTCCAAAAGTAGGTCCCGGAACTCTTCAACCGTGATTTTTTCTGGCAACTCATCGATAATATTGGTCACACGTGCACGAACTGATTTAACCCCTTTAGACTCAAACTTGTCTTTAGACACCTTGAGTGCATTAGCAAGGACTGACAAATCAACGTCAAAGAGAAGGCAACCATGGTGCATGATCCGACCATTGATGTAAGCTTGGGCATTTCCACAGAATTTCTTGCCATCAATCTCTAAGTCGTTACGACCCGTGAATTCAGCCTTCACTCCAAGCTGAGCCAAGGTGTTGATTACAGGAGTTGAGAAGCTCTTGAAGTCAAAGGCCTTGTTTTCATCTTCTTTTGAAATGATGGTGTAGTTGAGGTTGTTCAAATCGTGATAAACAGCCCCACCACCACTGATCCGACGAACCACTTCAATCCCATGCTCCCGAACATAGTCACGGTTGATTTCTTCGATGGTATTTTGGTGACGACCAACGATAATCGAAGGTTTATTAATCCAAAGAAGGAAGATTTGATCCTCGTCCAAAAGGTGTTTAAAGGCGTACTCTTCCAAAGCAATATTAAAAGCAGTATCATTTGAATAATTAATAATGTATTTCATAGTAATTCCAAAAATTCGTTTTATAAATCCTACTCATAGTAAGATAAGCATTAGACAGAAATAGTTGAATTTCACTTGAATTTTCTGAAGTAGTAAAAAGAAATGTAACGATAACTCGTTACATTTCTCGGAAAAATTGAGACAAGTGGCTCAATTTTTAGGCATGGAACTCTAAGAGAGGTCGCTGCCGTCCGTACTACTTTAAGAAAATTTAGTTGAAAGAATAGTATTATTTCTTCTTAGGTGAGTGAACTGCCAAGCCAAGTACATCCGCAAAAGCTTCGTACATCACTTCTGAGAAGGTTGGGTGACCATGAATGGTCTTGAGCATTTCTTCTACAGTGATTTCCATCTCAATGATGGTAGAAGCTTCGTTGATCAATTCAGCTGCTGCTGGACCAATGATGTGAACCCCAAGAACTTCACCGTATTTCTTGTCTGCAATGACTTTAACAAATCCTTGAGCCGCATCTGATGCAATGGCACGACCGTTCGCCGCAAAGTTAAATTTACCGATTTGAACATCGTATTTCTCACGAGCTTGTTCTTCCGTCAAACCAACAGCCGCAACTTCTGGAAGCGTGTAGATGGCTGCAGGCGTCAAGTTCAATTTGGCAACAGCATGATTTCCCTTAAGGGCATTTTCAGCCGCTACTTCACCCATACGGAAGGCAGCGTGAGCCAACATCTTAGTACCGTTGATATCACCTGGCGCATAGATACCTGGAACAGAAGTTTCCATGTATTCATTGACCTTGATACGACCACGGTCTAATTCAAACTCAACATCACCGATACCTTCAAGGTCTGGAACACGACCGATTGAAAGAAGGGCTTTATTCGCGATGATATCATCTTTTCCTTCAACCTTGATACGGAGTTTGCCATCTTCTTCAATGATTTCTTGCAATTTCGTATCGGTCAAGATGGTCATACCTTTACGTTCAAGAATCAAACGAAGGTTTTTAGATACTTCAGCATCCATTGCTGGGACAATGCGATCCATCATTTCGATAACAGTAACTTTTGAACCAAATGTCATGAAGGCTTGGCCAAGCTCGATACCGACAACTCCACCACCAATGATGACAAGTCTTTCTGGAACTTCGTTCATTTCAAGGATGTCATCACTCGTCATGACAAGAGATGATTCCATACCAGGAACGTTGATTTTGCTAACTTTTGAACCACCGGCAAGGATGATCTTCTTCGTTTCAAGCAATTCAGAACCATTTACCAAGACATTCTTATCTTTCGTAATGGTACCGATACCCTTGTGAACATCCACTCCGTAGCTGCGAAGAAGCCCTGCAACACCACCAACAAGGGTATTAACAACTTTAGATTTAGTTTCTAAAAGTTTATCCATATCTACTGAGAAACTTGGATTTTCAATAATAATACCACGGTTGGCTGCATGTCCGATATTTTCGATAATTTCAGCGTTGTGGAGGTAAGTCTTAGTTGGGATACATCCGCGGTTCAAGCACGTTCCACCAAGTTCAGATTTCTCAACAAGAGCAACCTTACCACCTAATTGAGCTGCCTTTATAGCAGATACGTAACCAGCAGGACCCCCACCGATCACTACGATATCATAAGCATCATCGCTCTTATTGTCATCGTTTGAAGCACTTGCTGCAACTGGTGCTGGGCTTGCTTCTGGTGCTACTGCTCCAGCTGTAGGGATATTTTCCCCTTCTTCACCAAGATAACCGATTACTTCTGTGACAGGAACTGTTTCGCCGTCTCCTTTCAGGATAGCGATCAAGTAACCGTCTTCTTCCGCTTCCAACTCCATGCTAACTTTGTCTGTCATAATTTCAAGGAGAACTTCTCCTTCTTTTACAAATTCGCCGACTTTTTTATTCCACTGAACGATTTGTCCTTCGGTCATATCTACGCCGGCTTTTGGCATAATTACTTCTAAGGCCATTTTATTTCCCTCTTTTTCTTGTTTCTATTCTCTCTCATTGATTAGACCAACATTGAAATCGGGTCTTCAATCAAGGCTTTCAAGTCTTTCATGAATTTGGCACCAGCCATCCCATCGACAACGCGGTGGTCAATGGTCAAGCCCAAGCTCATGATTGGACGAATGACAATTTCACCATTCACAACCACTGGTTTTTCAACCGTTGCACTAACTCCAAGGATAGCAGAGTTTGGTTGGTTGATAATCGGTCCAAATGATTGAACGCCAAACATTCCTAAGTTACTGATGGTAAAGGTTGAGTTTTGCAATTCACTTGGAGCAAGCTTACCATCCAAGGTACGTCCGATAACATCCTTGAAGGCTACCACCAACTCTGACAAGGTCATCTTTTCTGCATTATAGACAACTGGTGTCATGAGACCATTATCCATCCCAACTGCCATCGCCAAGTTGACATAGTTATGAGTGATGATGGTTTTGCCATCTTCCGTCAATGACGCATTGATGTATGGATGTTTCATCAAGGTCTTAACCACCGCTAGAGAAAGTAAATCTGTTACCGTGACTTTCTTGCCAGTGGCTTCCATGATTGGGTCCAATACTTTCTTACGAAGGGCCAACATTTGAGACATATCAACCTCATAGTTCAATGTGAAGGTTGGTGCTGTTAAGTAAGATTCCACCATCCGTTGAGCGATTACCTTACGCATTGGTGTCATCGGAATCCGCTCGATCTCACCATAAGGTGTCACATTATCTGGAGCTTCCTCCACCTTCTCGATTTGAGCCGGTGACTTAATGGTTTCATTCTCAATATTTTCAGGAAGAAAAGCAAGGACGTCCTTCTTCATGATCTTGCCACGATGACCAGTTCCTTGAATCTCTTGCCAAGCAATATTGTGTTCTAAAGCAATTCGTTTTGCAAGTGGTGAAATGCGAACCACATTTGTGTCTTTATAGGTTTCCACGTCTTCTTTGTGGACACGACCGTTTGCGCCTGAACCAGAAACATCATAGAGGTTGATCCCAAGATCATCCGCTAATTTTCTAGCCGCAGGAGTCGCTCTTAGCTTATCATCAGCCATGACCTCTCCTATTCTATTATAAGATATCAAGGACGTAGAGGACAAAGAAAAAATAGGAGATTGACGCTGTGTTCGATGAACACAAGGAAATCTATCTTTTTTTCACAGTCCTCCGTCCGGATTCAGTTATAAGATACTAAGGGCGTCAAAAGTCACAGTGAAAATAGGAAACTGGACGAAGAAACTTTAGTTTCTAGGAAAGTTTATCTTTTTCACCCAGACTTTAGCCCGAGTTCATTTTTAAGATATCAAGTACGTAGAGGACTCTGCACCTAAAAGATACAAAGCTTCTCGTCTAATTAATTATTTTTACATAATTTATTTTATGTATTACTGTTTATTATGAGTTTTACGGATTGCATCTTTGATGCTTTCAACTGTTGGGATCATTGCGTTCTCAAGGTTTTGTGCGTAAGGCATTGGTACATCTTCACCTGCGCATCGACGAATTGGTGCATCCAAGTAATCAAATGCTTCTGATTCAGAAATGATAGCTGAGATTTCACCGATAAAACCACTTGTCTTGTGGGCATCGTTGACAAGAACTACTTTTCCAGTCTTCTTAACTGAATTAATGATGATGTCTTTATCAAGTGGAACCAAAGTACGTGGGTCTACTACTTCTACTGAGATGCCTTCTTCAGCCAATTCTTCAGCTGCTTGCATGACACGACGAAGCATTTTACCGTATGTTACTACTGTTACATCAGTTCCTTCGCGTTTGATTTCTCCAACACCAAGTGGGATAGTATAGTCTGGATCAACAGGAACCTCACCTTTTTGGTTAAATTCGGATTTATATTCAAGAATGATAACAGGGTTGTTGTCACGGATAGAAGACTTAAGAAGTCCTTTCATATCAGCTGGTGTACCTGGAGCTACAACCTTCAATCCTGGGATATGAGTAAACCAAGATTCCAATGATTGTGAGTGTTGAGCTGCAGAACCAACTCCGTTACCAGCTGCACAGCGGATTGTCATAGGCACTTGACCTTTACCGCCAAACATGTAACGAGTTTTAGCTGCTTGGTTGACGATATTATCCATGGCAATAACTGAAAAGTCCATGAAAGTCATATCAACGATTGGACGAAGTCCAGTCATAGCAGCACCAGCAGCAGCACCAGAAATTGCAGCTTCAGAAATCGGACAGTCACGTACACGTTCTGGTCCAAATTCTTCAAGCATACCTACAGATGTACCAAAGTCTCCACCAAAGACACCGACATCTTCACCCATCAAGAGTACATTTTCATCACGACGCATTTCCTCAGACATAGCAAGGATAATGGTATCGCGGAAAGACATTAATTTAGTTTCCATATTTTCTCTACTTCTCCTTAGTCTGCGTAAATATCTTCAAATGCTGATTCGAGTGGAGGGAATGGACTTTCTTCTGCAAATTTAACTGATGCTTCCACTGCTTCCTTGACCTGTGCTTGAATTTCTTCAAGTTCTTCTGCACTAGCAATCTTATTTTCAACAAGGTACTTGCGAAGATTTTCGATTGGATCTTTTTGTTTCCACTCTTCTACTTCTTCACGTGTACGATATTTACTTGGGTCTGATGAAGAGTGACCAAGCCAGCGGTAGGTTACACTCTCAATCAATACAGGACCTTTTCCAGAACGAACATGGTCTACTGCTTTCTTAAATCCTTCGTAGACATCTATTACATTGTTTCCATCGGGGATAAACATTCCAGGAATACCGTAAGCTGCACTACGCTCATAAATATGCTCCACATTTGTCATTTTCTTAATGTCTGCAGAGATTCCATATCCGTTATTGATACAGTAGAAAATAACAGGAAGGTTCCAGATTGAAGCCATATTCACCGCTTCGTGGAATACACCTTCGTTAGTCGCTCCATCACCAAAGAAGCAGACAACAATCTTTCCAGTATGTTTCATTTGTTGAGTAAGGGCGGCACCTACTGCAATCCCCATACCACCACCTACAATACCGTTGGCACCAAGGTTACCAGCATCTAGGTCGGCTATGTGCATTGATCCACCCTTACCTTTACAAGTCCCTGTGTATTTACCAAGGATCTCAGCCATCATTTCATTGAGGTCAATACCTTTAGCAATGGCTTGACCGTGACCACGGTGGTTTGATGTAATCAAGTCATCTTCATTAAGAGCTAACATAGCCCCAACGTTAGCTGCCTCCTCACCAACAGAAAAGTGCGTCATTCCTGGCACTTTCCCTTTTTTTACTAATTGAGCAATTTTTAAATCCATACGACGAATTTCTTCCATCTTACGGAACATCTCAAGCAAAAGATTTTTATCTAAAGTTGACATAATCTTGCCTTTCTAAGTTTAATTTCTTAAAATTCAATTCTAACTTATAGGTTAATGAGAGTCAAAGAATATGCTTGCTATTTTTTCACAATATAAAAAACTATTTCACAAACAAATTTTCAAGGTTTTTTCACCAGATTATTTGAATCTTTTCATAATAACTTGTAAACGCCACTGATAAAGAAGACCACTGACAATTAAACTTACGATGAGACCTATCCAATAAGAATAAGCGCCTAGATTTGTCGAATAGTCCAAAAGCCATCCTAGAGGAATAGCTACCCCCCAGTAACCAAGGAGTCCGAGATAGAAAGGTATGACTGTATCTTTATAACCTCGTAAAATACCTTGTAACGGAGCTGCAAATGTATCAGCCAACTGGAAAAATAGGCTATAGGTCATAAAACTAGCTGTCAATTGAATGAATTCAGGATCATAACCGTAAAGTCTCGCAACTTTTTTCGGAAAATATACAAAAAGGAGAGAGTCAAAACGGCGAATACCATAGCAGATAGACGTCCAATTTTGATGTATTTTTTAGCATCTTCTAGCCTTTTGGCTCCAACTTCGTAAGACACAACAATCGCCATTGCTGTTGAAATACTCATAGGAAAGGCATACATGAGAGATGAAAAATTCATAGCTGACTGATGACTAGCAATGATTAATGATGAAAATTTTGCCATAATCAAGCCAACTACTGAAAAAATAGCAACCTCTGCAAATACAGTTCCACCTATCGGTAAGCCTAATTTGATTGCTTCTTTTATTTTATCGCCGTCTAAGGGTAATCGTTTCTCTAAATGCAGTTCTTTCAATTTTTCCTGTTTAAGAAGGACTAGTATGGAAATCCCCAGCAATGCCCAATAAGCTAAAGATGTACCAAGACCCGATCCTGCACCTCCTAACTCAGGTAAACCAAAGGCTCCATAGATTAGTAAATAGTTAAAACCACTATTTAAAGGTAACAATAAAAGCATTAAATACATGGATAGTTTGGTCAGCCCTAGCGCATCCAACAGTGATCGAATTACACTAAAGAGTAAAAGTGGAATAATCCCGATTGCTAAAAACCATAAATAGCGTACTGCTATATCTGCTACTGCTGCTTCTAAACCCATATTGTTTAGAATTAGTGGCGCAGCAAGAAAAACTAAAGCAAATAGAACAATTGATAAACCAAGTGAAAGATAAAGAAATTGATAAAAATCAGAAGCCACTTCATTTTTCTTTCCTCGACCCAAATGATGTCCAACTATAGGAACCAAGGCTGAGACAATACCAGTTAGGAAGGTAAAAAAGGGATTCCATAGACTTGTCGCCATTGATACCCCAGCCAAATCTATGGTATTATACTGGCCAGTCATGGTCGTATCGACAAAAGAAGCGGAATAATTGGCAAATTGATAGACTAGAATTGGAAAGAAAATCTTAAGAAATAAGATAAATTTGTCTTTAAAATGATGGGTTGGGTACATATCGTCTCTCTCTAATTAATAATTCGAAAGAGCAGATTTCACCTAATTCTTATAGACAATCTGTCCATTACAGATGGTGTATTTGACCTGCCCTTTCAAAGATTCACCGATAAATGGTGAATTCGCAGCTTTAGAAGCAAAATGACTATCCACGATTCGGTTCGCTTTATCATCAAAAATTGTAATATCGGCTGGACCGTTTTCTGATAGATAACCTGCTTCAAAGTTATAAAGTTTAGCTGGGTTATAGGACATTTTTTCTAGCAATTGCATTAAACTCAACTCACCAGATTCCACCAAATAGGTTAAACCTAGTGATAAAGAAGTTTCCAAACCTGTCATACCTGATGGCGCTTTGGTAATATCCTCAACATTTTTCTCATCAGCATGGTGAGGCGCGTGGTCAGTAGCAATGACAGAAATGACTCCGGATTTTAAACCTTCAATTACTGCACGTCGGTCAGATTCCAGACGTAGAGGTGGATTCATCTTTGCGTTACTTCCTTTAGTCAAGAGAAAAGCTTCAGTCTTAGAAAAATGCTGTGGAGCTACTTCTGCAGTTACGTTGGCTCCTAAGCCTTGAGCAAACTCCACAACCTTGACACTTTCTTCCTTAGACAAATGCTGAATATGAACATGAGCCTTGGTTGCATAGGCAATCATGACATCACGAGCAATCATAGCGTACTCTGCAACTCCTGTTGCACCGCAGATATGAAAATGCTCTTTAGCGATATTTTCGTTAAAACCAAGCGTACCATTCAAGCCAGGATCTTCTTCATGAAGACTAATAAAAGTATTTAGTTTCTTCGCTTCTTCCATGGCTTCCTTGACAACTTTACTACTTTCAAGAGGAATCCCGTCATCAGAAAAACCAACTGCCCCTGCTTCTAAAAGGGCTTTAAAATCAGTTAAGTCTTGACCATTAAAGTTTTTGGTAATTGTAGCCACAGACTTAATGTTAATCTTTTCCTTAGCTGCAGATTGAAGAACTTCCTCTAAAGTCTCAACATCTGATATAGTTGGATTGGTATTAGCCATCATAACGACAGTTGTAAAACCACCTGCGGCAGCCGCTAGTGCCCCAGTATGGATGTCCTCCTTGTGTGTTTGACCAGGTTCACGGAAATGAACATGAATATCAACTAGTCCAGGCGCAACCACAAGTCCAGTTGCATCAACAACTTGAGCTTCATCCTTTTCAATTTGAGAAGCAATTTGAATGATTTTCCCTTCATCAATCAAAACATCACAAACTTGATCCAAACCAGACTTTGGATCCATTACACGGCCATTTTTGATTAGTAACATATCTATACTCCTTTACTCGTAGAAATCCACTTGTGTATCCAATAATTTATCACCATCATAGACAAACTTGGCTGAAAAGAAGGGTTTATCTTCTAAAAGCCACTCTACGAAGGTGTGGTCTCCTTCCCAGGTTGGTTTGCTTAAAACCTCATCATAAGGAACCCATTCTAAAGTCCCTTCATTACAATCAATCAATTCCCCCTCAAACTCAGTCACCTTAAATACATAGGTGTACCAGTCTAAGTCCGGAGTGAATTCAGGGAAAGTGATAACACCCTTTAAAACCGGCTTAGCTTTCAACCCTGTTTCTTCTAAAATCTCACGTGCAGCACATTCTTGTGGAGTTTCCCCGCACTCTAACTTTCCACCTACACCGATCCATTTTCCTTCATGGACATCATTAGGCTTTTTATTGCGATGAAGCATGAGTAATTCTTTTCCGTTATCAATGTAGCAAATTGTCGCTAACTGAGGCATATAAACTCCTTATCTAAGCCAATCGATTGGCTCTTGTCCTGTTTCTTTTAAGAATGCATTGGCCTTAGAAAAAGGCTTGGAACCCCAAAATCCTCTGTAAACAGAAAGAGGACTTGGATGTGCTGATTCGATAATCAAATGTTGAGGATTGGTCACTAAAGCCTTCTTCTTACGTGCATAAGCACCCCAAAGTACAAAAACTACGGGTCTATCTAGGTTATTGACCACCTTAATAACAGCATCTGTAAATGGTTCCCATATCTGACCAGCATGCCCATTTGCTTGGCCTGCTGGCACTGTTAAACATGCATTAAGGAGTAAGACTCCCTGCTCAGCCCAAGAGGTCAAGTCATGGGATTTCTTAACTCCGATATCGTCTGACAGTTCTTTTAGAATATTTTGCAAAGAAGGAGGGGCTGGAATACTATCTGGAACCGAAAAACTCAATCCCTGAGCTTGACCAGGCCCATGATAGGGATCCTGCCCCAGAATCACTACCTTAACCTCTTCCAGAGGAGTCGTCAAAAGAGCCTGAAAAACCTTTTCCTTGGGTGGATAAACAGTCCCATGAGCATAGACCTGTTCCATAAAGTGATTAATTTTCCCAAAATAGCCCTCAGGTAATTGCTCTTTAATCAAAGCATGCCAAGACGAGTGTTCCATAGCTGACTCCTTCATTTATACTGCCTCTATTATAGCAAAAAGTGGCTGTCTAAACCACTTTTTACAGTTTATCTAAGATTACTAGCAGAGCTTGATAAGAGTCGACTTCATAAGTTGGCTGGGCTTGGGTCTTATTCCCCAGATGATGGGGATTATACCAGATGGTATCGATGCCAGCATTATTCCCACCTTGAATATCTGCTGTTAGTGAATCACCAATCATAAGGGCATGATCTTTATCAAAGTTAGAGATTCGAGCTCCAATTTTCTCATAAAATGCTGCATCTGGTTTTTGGGTATGGAGTTGCTCAGAAATGAAGATTTCCTTGAAAAATGGTGCAATACCAGATTGTTTCAAACGACCTGTCTGAATAAAGGTAATCCCATTTGTAGCACCATAGAGTTCATAGCCCTGATTTATCAATTTTTTTAATAAACCTTCTACACCTGGGAAAGTCTGCCCCTGTTGTGCTAAATAAAACTGGTAGCGATTTGCTAAATAGGTACCATCTTGCTCAATTCCGAAATGTTCAAACAATCTAGAGAAACGAGTATTGACTAATTCTTGTTTTGTAATTTTTTTCTGCTCTAAGTCCTTCCAGAGGGTTTTATTCATAGGTATATAATAATCCTTATATGCCTGAATATCAGCAACTCCTTCTTCTTTCAGAAGTTGTGTCAATGCTACATCTTCGGCAGCATCAAAATCAAGCAATGTATGATCAAGGTCGAAAAGTAGAAATTTATAAGTCATAAGTATAGTATCCTAAAGTTTCTAAATAATGGTTGTTAAAATGTCTTCACAATCCTTAGCTCTAAGTATATCATATTGAACATCTTATTTCTGAAACTTAGTTCATATCCTAACTAAATTTTTAACTCAGAGTAGGTTAAATTCTTTAAAAAGTTAGTAAAAAATGAACAATCTTTTTATTTTTTTAGAAATTTGTCGGAAATATCTTACTATTTTATGTTATTGTTTGCCTTTCACTCTTCATTGTGATATAATTCACATTATAGGGAAGTTTTAGTTTTAGACTAGGAGGAGGATCTATTAAATTTTGTCTGCAAAATTAACCTATATTACTGATTCGTCTGTTCGAAATTTATAAATAAGAAGGTAAAACATAATGAACAATAAGAAAAAGTTTAGTATTTTCTCGTTTTTGATTTGCGTCCTGACAACAATTTTTGTTTTTAGTTTAAATAAAACGTTTGCTGAAACTCCTGAGGTTTCAGTAACTGGAAAATTCGTAGATGCAATTACAGATGTCAAAGTTGTAAATAATGAAGGTGGAGATCTAACTTGGGATTTAGAGCAATGGGCTACATTCCGTATCAATGCAAATTTTGATTTATCTGGAAAAAATGTCAAAGCAGGGGATACTACTGTTATGACTGTACCAGACGCTTTGGTGGTTAATTCACAATCATTCGAAATTCGTGATATCAATACAAATGAGATTATCGCTTACGCTAAAGTAAATGCGGATAACAAGTCCATTTCTTTAACTTATACGGATTATGTTGAAAAACATGACGATACAAAAGGCTCTTTCTTCTTCTATGCTCGTGTCGATTTCAAAAAACACCCTGAACAAGGAGAAATTCCTGTTGAAATTACGATAAACAAAGAAACAAAACCTGCTGGGAAGATTACATTTAAAGGTATCGGAGATGGAGATCCAAAAGTTTTAACAAAGACTAGTTGGGTTAACGAGGGAGACAAAAGGGAGATCCAATACACTATTTCAGTCAATCGTACAAAACAAAACATCAAAGGTGTAACGATTGAGGACCACTTGCAATTTACAAATGCTAGCTATGTAAAAGATAGTATTAAAGTTATCAAAGGTAAATTCTCTTTCGAAACTGGTGAATGGGTATTCTCAAACAGCGTTGATGTAACAGACCAACACAAGATTACAGTTAGTGAAGATGGCCAATCCTTCGTTGTTGAATTAGGTGATATTACAGAACAAGATCAATATCGTATTTCTTATAATGTTCGTTTAAATTACGACCCTGTAGACGGTGAGGTCTTGAGAAATGAAGTAACTCTTAAAGGTGTTGGTATTGAAAGTAACAGCTTAACTAATGCTGCTGCAATTCAAATTGCTGGTGGTGCTGGTGTTGGTTATGTTTACTCAATCAATATTCATAAAGTAGATGATGCGAATCAACCACTTAAGGGCGCTAAGTTTAAAGTAGTTCGTCAAGCTAATAACCAAGTTATTGGTGAGTATGTATCAGATGATAATGGTAATATTGCTGTTATCAAACTGTTGAAAGATAAATATATCATCACCGAGGTTGAAGCACCATCCGGCTATATCATCAAGGATGCGGATACAGAAGTTAACGTTGAAGATTTTGGAGCTGATCGTTCAGTAACTAAAACAATTGTGAATCCAAAAGAAGAAACAACAACTACAACTACTACAACTACAACTGAAGCTCCTACGACTTCAACTACTACAACCGAAGCTCCTACGACTTCAACTACTACAACTGAAGCCCCTACGACTTCAACTACTACGACTGAAGCTCCTATAACTTCAACTACTACTACAACTCCAGAAGTGCCAACTCCTTCTTCATCTTCTGAAACTACAACAACATCTACAGCTCCGTCAACTTCTTCTGAAACTACAACAACATCTACAGCTCCGTCAGTTTCTTCTGAAACTACAACTACAGAAGAGAAACCAGGACTTCCAAATACAGGTGAAAGTAAAGGAACATTGTTTACAATCATTGGGGCTGTAACTTTAATTTCATCAATCGTCCTAGTAGCAATCTTGCATAAGTCAAAAGAAGACTAATATAAATTAGGAACTTAAAAAAGGATTTACTTTTAATGAGTAAATTCTTTTTTTATATTTATGATTAACAATAAAAAATCGATAACTGTTTGTAGTTATCGATTTTAAAATATTTTAGTCCTTTTCACCAAGTTTACTATTGATAGTCATCATGATACTTGCAATCTTTTCACCCCAATATGGATCTGAAGCGTAAAGAACGTTCATACCAGATGATTTATTTCCTAGGTAAGTTCTGCCATTATCTATATAATTTTGACGAATCCATTTGGCTGCACCTAAGATTCCCTTATCTACATTATCGAAACTCTTAGCTGAATCGTACGGAGTAGTATCGTAGGCTGCAATACCAAAGAAATTATTCTTATCCTTAGCAATCTGACTACGTCCCCATGCGCTTTCTAGAGCGCTGTGAGCTATAAGGTAGAGTGCATTTACCTGATAGCGTTCTTCAGCTTCTTTAAAGATAGCTCCCTTACCTGCCAAACGACTTCCTTTGATATTCATAAGAGAATATACTTTATCTAATTCTTCAGCTGTGTAATTTGTTGGTTTTCTTAAATCTCTAAATAAGAAAGGATTTTCCGCTGTAAAGTTTTCAAAGTTAATACCATCAGCTGAATAATATTTTTTACCAATAGCCATTGATGAGCTATGAGGGGCTACACGAATACTTGTGTAAGGTGATAACTCATGATAAAGATAATTACCGTCAGTGGCATAGTGAGGAATGAATTCACTGTCTGAGCTGACAGCTACTAAATCACTCTTATTCATATAGCCTGAAAGTCCAGAGATTTTGACTGGAAGTCGACCGTCTTTAGCTTCATCTCCATCAATCGATACAATACTTCCTTGCGAAATATAGCTAAGTTTCTCACCAGAAGCACTATATACATTTGCTGTAATTGGTTTTACTTTGTAGTATGCTGCTGTATCAGAAATCCATTTTCCATTGCTTTGGAAAGAATAGTCTTTACCGTTAATGGTGAAATTACCAGTTACATATGCCCCATCTTCTTTGAGATAATACCAGGCGTTATAACTTTTATCAAAAATCCACTCATTCTTGGCCATATAACCATAAGATTTGAGATAGTAAGAGCCTTGCCATTGGTTCTCAGCATAAGCACCATCAGATTTTAAGTAGAACCAACTATCGTACTTCTTATCAAAGAACCATTCGCTTTGAGCCATGGCCCCACTATCTTTTAGATAATATTTCTCTTTCCATTGGCTACTTAACATGTCACCATCTTTATGAAAAGAGTACCATGAACCATTGATTTTTTCCCATTTATCGCGGATAGCTTTTCCTGAATCAGTAGCATAATACCACTTCTCATCCAAATGCACCCAATCCTTTTCAGCCATAGCGCCACTAGTTTTGAGAAGGTAGTCATTATAAATGGTTTTACTTAACATGGTACCTGATTCATCAAAACGATACCATGAACCATTGATTTTCTCCCATTTATTACGGATGATTTTTCCTGAATCAGTAGCATAGTACCACTTCTCATCAATTTTCGCCCAACCCCTTTCGTGCATAGCTCCACTACTCTGAAGAAGGTAGTCATTGTAAACGGTATTAGTTAACATGGCACCAGATTCATCAAAGCAATACCAAGCACCGTTGATTTTTTCCCATTTGTTGCGGATGATTTTTCCTGAGTTTGTAGCAAAGTACCACTTGTCATCTATTTTAACCCAAGAATCCTCAACCATAGCACCACTTTTACTTAAGAGGTAGTCATCATAAACAGTATCACTAAGCATCACGCCATCCTGGTTAAAATAGTACCAGCGACCTGCTATTTTTTTCCAATTTGTGACAGCCTTTTTATTCTCATAATAACGCCATTGGCCATTTTCTTTTTGCCAGCCATCTTTATTAACTTCCTCAACTTTTGTTTCAGTTGTTGTTTTTTCCTTATTTTCAGGTGTTTCTTTCTTCGGCGTAATTTGCGAAGATTCTTTTTCTGCCTTGTTCAGACTTTCGTTAGAACTTTGTTTAGTCGATTTATCACGACTGTTTGATTGTTTTTGATCTTCTTTTTCAACTCCATTAGCTACAGCCTGTTCTGAAGTTTGAGCTTTATTTCTAGTTTGTGAATCCTCGGCATAAACAGTAGATTTTGCAAAGCCTGCAATCGAGAGAGCAACTGTACTTGCCAGTAAAATCCTTTTCATTGTATTCTCCTTATCATTATATAAATGATGTATTCGTTTTTGATACATAATGTTTAAAACACAGCAATTATCCATTATATTATACAATATTCTATTAAAGATAAAAGTAGAATAATTAAGAAGAAAGAAAGTTGTAATATTGTTAAAACATTTTAGAAATAAAAGTCAATAAAAAGCAGTCGAACAGTAACTGAACGACTACATTTTTTTCTAATAATTAACCTTCTATTATTTTGGTACGTTTATTAGTTAGAAGCGGATTTATAAATATAGATAGAATAGCTATGATTGCAAAACTAATACCTACATACCAATATGGTGCATCGAGTGTGGTTGAACGACCAGATAAATTGACAATACCACGGAATAGTGTGCCTGTTGTAAAAATAGCTACTGCCGAATTCCATAAATTAAGGCTAATTCTGGACAAATACGGTAGGACTTTGAGCAAAATTGCTAGTATTATCCCACCCACCAGAGGTACAGCGAACAAGTAATGCATATGAACTGATGTCTCTCCAAAACTAAATGCTTCATAAATTCTAGAAAAAGCAAAGAAGAAAACCGTAATTAGTATATAAGAGATGACAGTTTTTTTAAAGCGTTTTTTGTTAGGATTAATAACCAATGTAGACAATATCACTCACCGCCCTTTCTGAAATTCTGTTTCCTCCAGTTGTTGGTTTGTTAATAACCTGACCGTTGAAGTAAAGCGTAGATGATCCACCACCATCAAGGTTGTAGGCCGTTTTTATACCGTATGATTTCATGACTTCAGCCATTTGGTACAGTGATAGTCCCTTGCTTTCAGAAGTACGTCCATCTGAAACTGCTATAATATAGTGGTTTTCATCAATAATCCCAATCGCTGTACGAGGATTTGATGCCATAGCTTGTCCAACTTCTTCATTTTTTCCTACTGCAATCTCACCATTTTCAACTAAGGTTGGTCCAAAAGCCAAGAGATTGACAACACCATCTTTAACTAGTTGCTCAGCTGAAATCTGATCCTCGTAAATAATCTTGAAAGAACCATCTTTATAAATGGCTAAATCACCATTATTTGAATTTTCACGGACAGTATCACGATAGACGACTCCATTACGGATAACATATCCTGTAGAGTTAGCTCCGTAGTAATCTCCATTGATCGCTAGAATAGCATTGTTATCAGTAGCGGTTTCAGAAGTTTTTGCAGTTACATTGGTCCCGAAGGCATTTTGTGCAAAGGCTGTTTTTAGATAATCTGATGAAGTTACCGTGACATCCGCAACGTAGACTTGCGTATTATTAACTGTCGTTTCAGTCAAATTGATGGAGATATTATCATCCTTATAACTTGAATCAGTTATTGTTGCTGTTTTAGCTGCTTGGCTTGCCGTCGCAGTATTTGTACTAGTACTAGTTGTTGCTACTGTCGAAATAGTCTCAGCGAGGACAAAAGTCTTCAGCATGGAGTAGCTAAAGGATCCTGTCAAGAGTAAACCGAGAATCAAGGCATAAGCATATGGTTTCTTTAAAAATTTCATAGTACAGTTGATGTCCTTTCCTTAAAAATGAATTTCTTCTGAATGGTCCAAGAAACAGCAAAGAGAAGGATGCCGACAATAACTTTAGCAAACAAAAGGTTAATCCCTATCACAGTGTAAAAGAGATGAATCAATAGACTGTCCAAAACAAAGAGACATATTGCTAGTCCAAAGTATCCCATTCCTGTCTTAACAAGGCTGTCGTCGTTCTTGAAAACTAATTTTTTATTAGTAGAATAATTAAAAATGGAACTGGTCACACGAGCTAGTCCATTAGCTAGGAAAATTCGGAAACTTGTTGGCGCTGTTGGTAAAAACAAGATTGCAATAGCGTAAACGATATAGTCTACAACAAAGCTACTAAGGGATGATAAGGCAAATTTAAAAATATTTTTATAAATCATTAACCCATCTCTAATCGGACGGAAGTGTGAAGCTTCGTTATCATTGATATAAACAGTTTCGATTGGAACTTCCACAATCTCGTATTCTTTAGTCGCCTCAAGAAGCATATTCATTTCATATTCGTACCGTTTCCCTTCTATCTTTAACATAAAAGGGATCAGATTTGTCGTAAAAGCGCGAAGTCCTGTTTGTGTATCTGTTACTCCTACTCCTGTTTGTAATTTAAAGAGTGCTTTTGTTAAGCTATTCCCAAAACGGCTACGGAGAGGGACTTTTCCTGTGAAGGCACGCACACCCAAGATGAGTTTGTTAGGATTTTCAGAAGCTTTGTTAGCCGTACGGAAAATATCCCAAATCTTATGCTGACCATCAGCATCTGCTGTGACTACTGTTCCATAACTATTTTGTTCTTTGATAAATTGGAAGGCAGTTTTTAGTGCATGACCTTTCCCTTGATTGACTTCATGTCGAAGAATTGTTGCATATTGGGATGCTTTATCAAAAATTTTTTGACAGGCTGGTGAGCTTCCATCATCGATAATAAGGATTTTGAAAATCACTCTTTTCATGGATTTTTTCGATGAGTTTGATAAGTTTATTATCAGGTTGATAAGCTGGAATGACTATATAGTTCATACCGGCACTCCTTTCTTAGTAATGGTATAACTATACAGAATATCGCTTAAAGATACCTTATATCGGTTTTCTTTAAGAAAAAGTTTAGAATAATTTAAGGTTTTGAAAAGATTGTTAATCGTTACTTGGAATAAATATACACAATATCCCTTAAATGCCTCAGACTTCACTTAACAAATCATTCAATTAAAAAAGTCAGCCCCAAAGGGTTGACTCATGTTAAATCTTTGATTGAGACTCACTTATTATCGTGTGTCTTTTTTAATAGTGAAATTCCAAAGAATCCCATTAGAATAGATGCGATAGTAAAGAATAATTTAGAATTTGCCTCACCTGTATTTGGTAACTGTGATTGTTCTGCTACAGATTTTGACTCTGCTTCTGTTGCTTTTTCGGAACTAAAAGACTGTATCTGTCCAGATTCAGAACTAGAACCAGGAATCGGATCTACCGTAGTTGTAGTTGTTGGCTCTACTGTTGTAATTGTTGGTTCTACTGTCGTTGCAGTTGTTGGTTCTACTGTCGTTGTAGTTGTCGGCTCTACTATCGTTGTAGTTGTCGGCTCTACTGTCGTTGTAGTTGTCGGCTCTACTGTCGTTGTTATGATTTCCTTTTCATATTCATAAGCAATATGAACTGTCCCATTTTTTAATGTTCCAGTTTCCGAATCAGAAGAAGTCGAGAGTCCAACAAGACGATATGTGATTCCATCAACCATTATTTTGTCAGGTCGTTCAATGTTATTATCCCCGACTTTGTATGTAACTAACTCTCCAGTTGAATCATAAATAGGAAGTTCAGAAATCTTGTTGTATGTTTCTTTTAATTTTTGGTTAGTACCTTTGATAAGATAATCTACAACTACATTACCTGTATATAAAGCCGATACATCTTGGTCAGCCATATCTTCTTTTTCAGATACATAATAAACTACATTCGTGTTTGCCCTTAGCGTAAATTTATCAACATAATTGAAAAAAGTAGATTTATCTATATTGGTATCTTCAGGAATTCTTGTCCAATCACCATTATTTGGGGTGATATAGGTATTGGGATTGGACACTGACTTGATAAGATGACCATTCCTTACATAACTTTCATCAATGGATGAAGGGTCTCCCATACCACCAATATCTCCATTATCCAAATCAACTGCTAAATGATGGTTAGAATATTCTTCTAAGTTTTGAGATCCGGTTTCATAACTCTGAACACCACCTTCTTGACTAGATTTCCAAATCATTCTGGCATCAATTGGTAAGTATTTTATTTTCTTTGCTTCATCAATTGGAACTGTAACTTCTACTTTGTAAGCTTGACTCTTATCAAAATTGGTAAACAAACCATAAGATTCAACTTTGCCATCTGTCATATATCCATATTCGTAGTTGCTAGTATTGACTACATAAGGTGTTTTCCCAGATTCCAGTTCTTCAGAAGTCGGTGTATTAAAGGTTTCTCGATCATAATTTTCTGTATCATCAAAGCCAATCTCTTTCATTGGAGCATTGACATTGATAGGTTTGCCCTTTGCGTCACGTGTACCAATAAGAGTAAATTTTACCGTAGCATCCTTAATCTTAGGAATTCGAATCAAAAGATCATTTACTGTTTGTCCATGAGTGCTAGAACTTATCCTCTGATAAGCAACTGTATAGCTATAAGTGACGTTTTTCCCATCTGTACTTACAGTAGCATTTTGCCCCTCTACGTTAACCTGACCACCATTAGAAATGATATTGTCATTCTTTAAAATTTCAGTACTTGTAGTGTTTTCATCAGTTGCCGAAGTAGAAAAATTTGCACTTGGTGATTCAAGAATGGCAATATTAGTAGTAGCAACTTGTTCATCTGCTTTAGCATTAGTTTGGATATAAGCATTTAATACGAAGACTGAAAGAGATGCTATACCGAATTTTAATAATTTATTCATGATTAAGGACTCCTACTTAGAATATAATATCAGTTAATAAAATTAGACTCATAGTCTAAAAAACTTATCCTTTATTATAAATAAAAAAGATTAAGATTGCAACAAATTATATAAATTCCTTCTTTAAAGAACATTTTATCTATAATTTATATCCAAGAAAAATCCCACCAAATTCTATCTAGTGGAGGCTTTTTCTTTTATTCTATTTTTTCTCTTAATTTCTCGACAAAAAGATAGGCTGCTGGACAGGTTAGAGTATTTTTGATTGTAAGATTGTTTATTTGGTAGATTTTTTTTCGATCGGTATGTGGAAATTCTCTACAGGCCTTGGGACGAACATTATAGATAGAACATAGATTATCGCCACCTAAGAAAGGACAAGGCATAGATTTAAAAACCTTATCTCCATCTTCATCAACTTGTAAGAATTCGGCTTCGAAGGCAGGAAGTTTCATCTTAAAATACTTGGCAATGCGTGTGATATCAGCTTCTTTAAAGTCAGGACCAAGAGTTTTACAACAGTTAGCACAAGCTGTACAATCAATCTCTGAAAACACCTCTTGATGAATCTCAAGTGCAATCTTATCCAAATTTTTAGGAGCTTTCTTTTTCAGATTTCCAAGAAATTTACGGTGCTCTTTTTGCTTTTGTAATGCTAATTGGTGATAGTATTCAATATCGATTTCTTTTGGCATAAATTCTTTTACATCCTTTTCTGAAACTAGTATACCATAACTGAAAACAAATAAAAACTACTGCCAAAAAGCAATAGTTTTAATAGGTTAGTTAACCTCGACTACTTCTACAGTATCTTTGCCAAGTAAAATTAGGTGTTTCTCAATTCTATCTATCTGATAAGAACGAGATAGAGCCTCAGCATATAATTCTAATTGACCACGATAACGTTCAATAAGTTGACTTGAAAACTCGTATCGGTCGGTCTTGTAGTCAAAGAGAACAATTTTATCCTCATAAACTAGATAACCATCTAAAATTCCACGGACAACAAAGTCTTCCTGACTCTTAGCATCTCTTTTTAACATAGAGAAGGGTTGTTCTCGATAAAGTTTATCTTGATTTTTAAGAATCTCTTGACCAAGAGCTGTATCAAAGAAAGACAAGATTTTATTAAGATTAACTTTATCTTTAACAGCAGGGCTTGCGTGCACTTGCTCTAAAGCGTCTGTCAAAGTCTCTAAAGTAGGTTTCTTATCGAGATTAATTCGCTGCATGAGTTCGTGAGTTGCACTACCAATCTCAGCTCCTGTAACTTTTTCAGTTTTTGAAAAATCTGGAAGATCAAACTCAACAGTAGGATCTTTTGGTTTACTTTGACCAGCTACTACGACTCCTTCCATATCCATGACCGGTTCATAGAACTTTTTAATCTGACTCGGTGTCTGAACACTTGGAAGATTGATTGCTGCACGGTGGATTTCGTTATACACTTCCACTTCTTTTAACATTTCCAACGCATCTTTGATGGTTTCTGACTGACGGTTGTCTGCTTGGGATAGATCTTGAAGTTGACTTTTATGTTCCAATTTTCCGATAGCTTCTTTGGTTAGGTCTTCTTCACCTTCAAAGCGCACACTAAAGTGTAAATCCTCTTTAGAAAATGCTTGATAGATGGCCCAAATCCAATCCTGGAAATTTTGAGCATCTAGTCTCGTTTCTCGAGTCAAAAGACCTTTTCCATTTGTCGGATATTCTTTAGACTCTAACTTTTCACGTGATCCTTTTCCGACTAGATAGAGTTTCTTCTCAGCACGTGTCATGGCTACATAGAGCAAACGCATGAGTTCAGAATAACTTGCTAATTGGAGTTCTTCTTCATTTTGCGTATATGTTAAGCTTGGGATAGATAACTTAATCGTAGCCGGAACATATTCCTCTTTTGCATTTGTAGCGACTCTAGCTACATAATTTAACCCAATTCCATTTGTTCGACTGAGGATAACCTCAGACATAGTATCCTTCTTGTTGAATTTTTGATCAATATTGAGGATGAAGACATAAGGAAATTCAAGCCCCTTACTCTTATGTATACTCATAAGTTCTACTGCATCCTTAGGTGGTGCTACAGCAACATTGGCAAGATCATGCTGGGCTTCCAAGACTTGGTCAATCATTCGAATAAACCGGGATAATCCCTTGTAATTACTCTTTTCAAACTGATCTGCTCTTAGAGCAAGGGCATAGAGATTTGCCTGTCTGGCCTGTCCATTTGGCAAGGCACCGACATAGTCATAGTAAAAGCGGTCGCTATAGATTTTCCAAATGAGATCATAAAGAGAATGTGTTTTAGAATACAAGCGCCAAACCTGGATAGTTTCCATGAAAAAGTTTAGTTTCTTTTGTAATTCAGCTTTGATTAAATCCTTTTGAAGACCCGTATTTGCTTGAGCATTGACTAGTTTCTCATAAAAGTTCTCTTGAACTTTATCCTCAGATTTTTGAAGAGCGAGACGAGCCAATTCATCCTCATCAAAGCTAAACATCGGAGATTTCATTAGAGCAACCAAAGCAAAGTCTTGAAGAGGGTTGTGAATGACACGAAGAGTATCCAACATCACCTGGACTTCTAGGGATTGCAAATAGTTTGCTTGAGCACCGTCTGTCTTGACAGGAATACCATATTCAGACAAGGCGAGCAGAACTTGATCATTACGACTTCGACTAGCAGTTAAGAGAGCCATGTCCTTGAAAGGTACACCCTTATCATTATGAAGGTGAATTATCTCCTTAAGCACCATCCGCATTTCACCAGTCAGTTTGTTAGTTGCAAGTTCCTCCTCATCATCAGAATCGCTATCATCATCCTTATCGTACAAGAGAACTTCTGCCTTGTTTTCTGGATTTGATTGAATATCAGTATTTCCAAAAACAAGCTGGTGCATACCGTCATAAGATATCTCTCCAACTTCCTCGTCCATGAGGTGTTTAAAGACATCGTTCGTAGCATCAAGAACCTCTGAACCGCTCCGGAAGTTTTCCTTAAGTAGAATTAACTGACCTTCTTTGTCATCTTGAGCAAATCTATGAAATTTTTCGTTGAAAATTTGGGGATCTGCCTGTCTAAAACGATAAATAGACTGCTTAATGTCACCCACCATAAAACGATTATGACCGTTTGAGAGGAGTTCTAGCATTCTTTCCTGGATATGGTTGGTATCTTGGTACTCATCAACCATGACTTCATGGAAGCGTTCCTGATACTCTTGTCTAACCTGAGGGAAGTTTTCCAAAATCTCAATGGTATAGTGGCTAATATCAGCAAATTCGAAGGCATTTTCTTCGAGTTTTCGTTGTCGATAAGCATCAACAAAATCTCTCATGAACACTTGGAATGTCTTTGTCAAGTCCCAGGACTCTCGATGATAATCTTCTTGGAATTTTAGTAAAGTGATTTGATCATTGAGTGCAATCAGCTTCTCAAATTTTGCTTTTCTCTCTTGGTTGTAGGTTTCTTTCAAGTCTTGAAGTTCGGCCTTACGACTAGCATTTGTAAGAGCACGACCTCCCTTATCCTTAGAGATACTAACAACTCGTTCTAGCACTTTTTGGGTATTGGCAAAGGTTGATTTATGGCTTAAAGAACCGATTTCATCAAGAACTTGTTGGACAGATTCTAAATAAGCTGCTTTACCAAATTCCTTTGCATCATTATCCAAATGGTAACGGAAAAAGCTTTCTAAATCCCAGAGTTTCTCCTTTATATCGTCTACAATGTTTTCGTTAGCAACTGTAAAATCAGCCTTTTCAAAACCTTTTAAGAAAGATTCCTCTAGCCAAGACTGAGGATTGCTAGTAGATTGCAAAAAATCATAAATCATATAGACCTGTTTACGTAGTCCACGCGCATCTTTACTCCTACCTGCAAAGTTCTTGACCAATCGACTAAAATTATCTATCTCCTGGTCTTGGTAATGACTTTCAAAAACTTGTCGAAAAACCTCATTTTTTAAGAGAAGTTGTTCACTTTCGTTCTGAAGGATACGAAAGTTTGGAGCAAGATTAAGGAGGTAGCCGTGCTTAGCCAGGAACTTCTGGGTAAAAGAGTCCATGGTCCCAATTGCAGCATTGGGTAAATCAGCTAATTGTCTACCAAGATGTTTTTTTAGTTCCACATCTTGCGTTTCTTGGATCTGTTGGCTGATTTTCTTTTCCAAGCGTTCTTTTAACTCGGTTGCTGCCTTAACGGTAAAGGTAGAGATAAAGAGTTGGCGGATTTCTACGCCACGCGCTAACTGGTCAAGAATCCGTTCAGCCATGACAAAGGTTTTCCCCGAACCAGCAGAAGCTGAGACTAGAATATTTTGTCCTGAGCTATAAATAGCTTGAATTTGTTCAGCTGTTTTCTTAGGTTTCTTGTTAGATTGAGCTTCTGCTATTTGTAACTCTTTAATCTCTTCTTGAGATAAAAATTTCATCGCTCCAACTCCTCTCTGATTTTATTAAACCATGCTTCCTTGTCATTGCTCCTAGCTACCTTATCTAAAAATCTTGCCTGACCTAGATGATAATTAGCTTCAAAACCTGTAATAGACTGATATTGCTGAACATATGGCGCAATGCTTCTACCGTTTTCAGTATATGGATTGATAGCAAATTGGCCAGATAAAATCTTCTCTGCTGCCTTTTTGTAGATAAGGGCATTATAGTCTAGTAATAATTGGAATTCTTCATCAGATAACTGATACGTCTTGTTTTTATTGTAAAACTCTCCAAGGTGTTGCATCTCTTTTTCGAGAAAGAGACCTTGGTATTTCATGCTCTTATTGGTTTCTGTTACTGCCTTTGAAAGAGTTTTAACAGTTTGTAATGACTGAGTTGGTTCAGACATTTCTAAGTACATAGCTCCAAAGAAGTCTTTATTTCCTTCTTTCTTAAGAGCAGCCAAGTATGTTGGCAATTGTGAGTTTAGACCGTTAAAAAAGAGAGGAAAGTTAAACTGAGTTAGAGAAGATTTGTAGTCTACAACACCAATAGCATCTGATGTTTTCAAACGGTCAACACGATCGACCTTCCCACGAACATAAATATTACGACCATTATCTAACTGTACAAAAGCTTGTTCCTTGCCACCAAAAACAGCCTCCTCTTGAATTGTTTCGACATCAGCATTGTGACGAAGAATATGTCCAGTAGCACGTGCCACATCTAAGAGAACTTCCTTAGCAAATTGAGATTCTAAACTTTCTTGATAAATAGCTTGAAACTCTCTTTCTTGACTAGTTTCAGAGATGGCCTGTTCTAAACGTCGGTCAAAGGGTGTATCAGCAGGAAGTTTCATTGCACGTTCAAAAATACGGTGCAAGAAATTCCCGTGACTTCTAGCGTCAGGTTTCAATCTCAATTCTTCCTGTAAACCCAATACATACCGAAGGTAATAGCTGTATTCATTTCGATAGAATTCTGTTAGACCAGATGTTGATAGATAAAAATCTTGCTTCTGAGGATATAAAGCTTCCAGTGTATCACTAGCTAAAGTTTTGCTTTTAGGACTAGTTGGTAAAACTGGATTTTCTAAACCTTGGTCTTCCAATTTTTTCCCCATGACACGAGCCAGAACTTTTATAAAAGTTAAGTCTTCATCACTTGAAGTGGATTCGCCTTGTTGATGATAGGCAACGAGACTAGACAAAAGACTGTGATAAGAACCGATATCATCTTTCGATAGATTTTTTCTGTCGATTTTCTTTTCGATTTTGCTAAATCCTAAGTTCTGCAATTCCTTCAAATAAATTGACTCTTCACTCTCGTCTTCATTGAATAAACTTGGAGCTGACAAAACTAACTGTTTACGAGCAGAGTTAACCAGAGAAAGCATAGTATAACGATTCTTTTTAAGATTTTCCTGGCTAGCAATCATCAATTGTGAACCTTCTAGAGTCACTTGATTCAAGGTTTCTCTTTCTTCATCGCTCAACAAACTGTTATTTTGAGTGATTTTTGGCAAGTTGTTCTGACTTAAACCAAGCGCATAGATATAATCGGATGTCAACGGTGAAATTAAATCATAACTCTGCACCAGAACAGTATCTACTGTTGCTGGAATTGTACGGTAATTTGACAAAGACATACCCGAATGAAGAAGTGCCAAGAAATCATCTAAAGTGACCTGAGAACCTTCAAACACGGTTGCAAATTGCTCCATGACATGGCAAAAAGCCTTCCAGACTTCTTCTTGTCTTTCTTGTTCAGATACCTCCAATGTTTCTGTTAAGACTTGTAACTGCTTGGTCAAATGAGCTTCCTTCAAAAAGTTGTTCCATTTAGCAAGAAGATTTTCAGCCTTTTGCTTGCGACTTCCTAGTAAATTTTCTAAAGGTGTAATGATACGAAGTCGAAGTTCATTTAATTTTTCTAGATCAAACTTTCCGTGATGTGACTTTGTAAACTCTTGTTTAAAATTAGAAAGACCATCAATCCCCAGATAGCGGAGATATTGTTCAAAACTATCAATTTCCTCTTGACTAAGGTCCGTATACAAGTTAGTTCGTAGGAGATTAATCAAATCTTCTTGACGGAAATTGTATCGTTTCAAACGTCCGATGGATTCTACAAATTGCGTTAAAGGATGATGAGCCATGGACTCACTCTTGCCCAGATAAAATGGAATCTGATACTGATTAAATATTGTCTGCAAAGACAGTTTATAAGACTCTACATCTCCTAGCAGGATTCGAAAATTCTTATAGCTCAGTTCTGAGTCTTGGTGCAATTTTTGGCGAATACTACGAGCTACTAACTCCAACTCTTCTTTTTGTGTTAGACAAGACCAGATTTGCAAGTCCTTTCTATCTTCGTCATTCACGTCTAAATTAATTTCGGAATAATCATAAGCACTTTCGAGAAGCCTTGAGGCTTTAGCAAAGGCATCAAGTTTCTCATGGTCTTGACAATCATTTTCTGCCTTGGTCTGATATTTAAAGGCTAAATGATGCAAAAACTCAACACTGGCTTGATAGAGATTCCCTTCAGTAAATGGACTTGTATAAGCTTTTTTAGTCGCATAAACCCCAATGATAATCTCAACACCCTTACGGTGTAGCAGATCCACTAGGTGTTCTTCTTCTGAAGAGAAACGAGTAAAACCATCAATAACTAGGGCAATCTGACTAAAATCACTACTTACCTTGTTTTCTTCGATAGCATTGATCAGATAGGTTAATGGACTCCCCTGTGAAATTTGTCCTTGGTTGAGATAAGCTGTTACCTTTTCAAAAATCAAGAGTAAATCAGAACGTTTATCAGCGTCAGCTAGACTTTCAAAATCCAAAAAGCTCATCTTCGCGGTTGTCATTTCGTGATAAATTTCAATCAATTGCTGGATAAATTGCGGATCTTGCTTAATAGCTCCGTAAACACGCAAATCCTTAGCGTCTATCTCAGACAAACATTTATAAAAAGCCATACCCAGACCGATATCATCGAGACTAGACTTCGCTGGTATATCGTTTAAAACCAAATAACGAGCCATTTGTGCGAAGCGCGTAACTGTAATCGCAAAAGAAGCCTGCTGACTCAAGCACTCCAGCACGGCACGTTCCTTTTCAA
>ERZ773031.200-NODE-200-length-33048-cov-34.311884_pt1 | contig 33048 bp, 21 predicted proteins | sample MGYA00511666_ERZ773031 | MGnify/ENA primary metagenome ERZ773031 (study PRJEB29015, sample SAMEA2738135) | human oral metagenome | biome: human oral; feature: human-associated habitat; material: saliva | place: China | collected 2250 ...
AGTATGTAAATAAGGTCCCGTCACGAATCAATCGTATAAGCGAGTTTCGAGCCTTCAAAAGGCGTTCATGAGTCGGTCGACGTTGTCCATTCTCGTCTACTGTCATCTGGTTCAAAAAGGCTTGGTATCGTTCCATCCAGTCTATGAACCGATGAACCCATTTCTCTGCCTCGACTTTGTTTTTCAGATGCAACAGGTCTTTGGCTAGTATATATAACTCCATCGCAGCCAAGGTTTTAGGCCTGCTAGTCGTGTATCGTCTCACTTGACTGAACACATGGAATGTACACCGTTGAAGCTTGGCATGTTTCCAGGTTTGTCTCAAAGCTTTCGCAAAGCCGGTACCGCCGTCTGATACAACCATCCTAGGCTCTGCGATTCGTGATAATAACGCCTTATAAGCGCCTGAATGCTCGTATCTGCACAGATACCAACCAAGTACATGTTGCTCATCACAACAGATTAATACGCACGCTTTGCGCCCCATGTAGATACCATCTACAAAGACCACATCTCTTTCAGATTCAATCCGAGGAGGCATCGGCCATATATCCCAAAACTGTTTAGCTTTTCTTCGAAATGTTCTTCCTTCAGCAGGCATCTCACGTTGTGTCTGCTTACCAAACAACCACTTTAAAAAGACTTGTAGTTGTTTTGCCGCATTATCAAACTTGGGCGTAATAATCATTGAGCAGGCATTGCAACGCCACCGTTGGGTTCCGGACTTATTCTTCCCGTATTTAATACAAGGCCCACCACAAGAAGGACAGATAGCATGCTTCATGACTTTTTCCTCCAAACATACTGTTTCAAGGAAGATGTAAGCAGAGAAAAGCCTTGTATATCAAGGGTTTGAAGCACTTTTCACCAACTCTTTTTGTCCACCCTTCATCTTGTTTCAAAGAAGATAAAACCCCCGCAACGCTTGATTCTACTAGCGTTGCGGGGGTTTTTACCAACTCTTTTTGTCCTATAACTCTCTTTTTATTGGCTTCGGTTGCCCGCTACTTCTTACTGCAGTGCCTGCTTCAGAACCTCAAGGTTCTTCTGCATCACGCCGAGGTAAGTCTCGCCGTCCGCAATGTTCTTCTCGGTCACGGACTGCATGGAGTCGAGAACCAGAATCTTCTGATTCTTCTCCTGCGTGTTCTGCTGAATCGTGTTTGCAATCTTCTGATCGGAGTTCTCAATCACAAGGATGTTGTTCAGCTTCTTCTCATCCACCTTCTCCGCGAGGAAACGCACGGTCTCGAAGCTCGCCTCGGTGTCCGCGGAGCAGCCCACAAACGCTGCGCTGTAGTCAAGTCCGTAGTCATCCACGAGATAGCGGAACGGGAAACGATCGCCGAAGAGCAGGTACTTATTCGCAGCGTTCTTTACGACATCCGCATACTGCGTGTCGAGCTCGGAGAGCTGCTTATTGTAAGCCTCTGCGTTCTTCTTGTAATTCTCTGCGTTTGCCGCATCCAGCGCGGAGAGATCCTCCGCAATCTTGTTCACATAGAGCTCTGCGTTCTTCAGGGAGAGCCATACGTGCTCGTCGTACTCGGTCTCCTCGTGGTGATCGCGGCCTGCGAACTCATCGTTCATTTCCTCTACCGTCATCGCAGCCGGATAGAAGGTCGGCCAGTTGCTCTCGAGATCCTTGATTGCGTCAAAGCTCTCATTGCTGGAGTAGAGGTGGAAGTGCTCCGGCTTCGCCGGCTCGATCATGTGGTCGCTGATCTCAACGTAGATCGGTGCGCCCGCGTTCTTATCCTCTGCCTCAAAGCGGTACATTGCAGCCTTGGTTCCGTCGGACCAGTTCTGGATGTAAATTCCGACGTACTTATACGCGGACTTCACTTCCTTGCCGCCCTCATCCGTAAAGCTGATCGTATCGCCGTCAATGTTAATCTTCGCGATATCGCTCTCAAAGCCCTTCAGGCAGTAAGCCTTGTACTCTTCCGCCGTCATCTTGTCGGACTTTTCACCCCACTCCTTGAACGCCTCGTCGAGCGCGCCGCTCTTTACGAGCGGGTAAACGGACTGCCAATCACCCTTCCATTCGGCGAGCGTTCTGTCCTTGACCTCACTGTCCTCGAAGGTCGAGACTTCCTTGTCGTGGCTGTGCTCGTGCTCATGCTCGCTCTCCTGCATGCCCTCCTTCATCTCCTCTTCCTTGGCCTTGTCGCCGAGGACTTCCATGAGGTTGATGACCTTCATGTTCTTGTTCTTCGCCTCTTTGAGCGCATCGTCAACCCAGCCGTCGGACTCGCCGCCAACATAGATGAAGAGATCTGCCTCGCTGATCTTCGCGATATCTTCTGCGCTCGGCTGGAAGCTGTGCAGGTCCACGCCGCTCTTTAAGAGCAGGGTGAGCTCCGCATTCTCTGCCTTATCACCGAGCACTGCCTTAACCCAGTCGTACTCCGGGAAGATGGTCGCGACAACCTTAAGCTTCTGACCGCTTGCGGCCGTACTCTCTGTCTTCGCCTCGCTGCTTCCCGCCGCGCTGCTCTCTGCCTTCTTGCTTCCGCCGCAGCCGGCCAATAATGCTGCCGAAAGCGCGGAGACCAAAAGGAACTGTCCGAACTTTTTCATATGCCTCCTCTGTTATCCCCTTGTTTATTTGCAAACTATTTCCATTTGCAAGGTGGTTGCAATTCTACTCGGAAATGAAGGCAATGTCAAGAAAAGCTGTTAGTTTTCTATAACCTATTTTGCCCGTGTGTTGTGACAAAGCGGCAGTCATTCTCACTTGCCACACAGCTTCCACTTGCGGGAGATGCGCGCGGCCACGACTACCGGAATACCCGCCGCATCCTGAAAAAAGCTGCCATCTCCGAAGAGATGACAGCGTGTTTGACCCGAACGAAGCGCCTGCCTTAGGCCTCGGCAGCGAAGCCTATCACAATCACAAGGGCAGTTCTCTGAATCATTTTTTGAAATTTTGAGCCGCTCTCATCCATTTTTTATACCGTCGGGATGATAATCTCCACGCGGCGGTTTTGCTGTCTGCCCTCCGCGGTCTCGTTGGTCGCGACCGGACGGCTCTCACCGTAGCCCTGCGTCGTAATCTCCGCGGTCACGCCCTGCGTTTTCAGATATTCTTTGACCGCATTCGCGCGGTTCTCGGAGAGCGTCTGATTATAGGCATCGTCCGCATTGGAATCCGTGTGGCCGTCAATCTCAAAGGCCGTAATCCCTGCCTCCGTGAGAAGCTTCGCGAGCTGATTCAGGGTCTCCCGTGCCTCCGGGCGAATGTCGTATTTGTCCACATCGAAGAGCACGCCGGAATCCAGGGTAATCAGAAGACTGTTGGCCTCGAGACTCGGGATGGCGGGAACCGCGCTGAGCCGCGGAAGGCGCGGCAACGTGCCGAGCGGCGCTGCATCCACGGTTACCTTCTGTGTTCCCTTGGTGACGGTCGCCTTGCCCTTGCCGTCATTCTCAATTTTGAGCCCGCTCTCTGTGTCGGAATAGCGGCCAGATCCGTCCTTCTTCTGTGTAATCTGCACCTTACCCGCGCGGTAGCTCATCTCCTCATCGTCCGCCGTGACGGTGACCCCATTCTGCGTGTTTGTGTACAGACCTTCGCCGTCGTCATCGACCATCAGCGAGATGCCGTAGCGACTGTCCTTATAGCTGCCTGCGCCGTCATCATCCACCTGGAGGGAGATGCCTTGCTTGCTGTCGATGTACTGACCCGCGCCGTCGTCGTCGCGCTGAATCGTGATGCCGCGCTCCTTGTCAATGTACTGGCCCTCACCGTTTCCGTCGGTCTGCACCGTCAAATTTCCGTCCTTATACTGCCCGTCGCCGTTGCTGCCGAGCTGCATAACGGTGGAACCGCGCTGAATCTGATCATTCTCCACTCTGACCGGCGTGACTGTGATGCCCGGAACCGAGCTGAGCGCCTTGGTCTTGTCGAGCGTGATTTTTGCGGCAGGATTTTCCGCAATGCCGAGTTCCGGCAAAACCACCGCCGGAATTTCCGGAATCTGTCCGAGTTCATAGCCCGGCACCTTCATTTCCGCATCGTCCGCCTGTGCCGCCTTGGTCTCGGCCGCGGTCGCAGCCGTGCTTGTCTCGGCAGTCGCCGTAGAACTCTCGACCGCCGTGCTCGCCGCACTGCTCTCTGCCTTTTTTCCGGATGCGCAGCCTGTGGCCGCAACGCTGAGTGCCAAAACCGCCGCGCAGAGCATTGTTTTCTTCATCTGTGATCCTCCCGAATTTTTGTCATGTTTCCCTATCATAACAGAGCCGCATTCTGCTGTCTATTCGCACACAAGTCGCAAATCTGTCGATTTTCTTAGGGTTTCGCAAGTTTTCTGCGCCACAACGTAACCGTATTCAGAGAAATCGGCCGCAACGACTCACAGGGGCATAGCCGCGCGCGGCCGTGTCCCCGCTCTCGTCGTAGGCATCGTAAGGCGCCGCAGGATTGTAAAAGCGCTTGCCCGAAGTCTTGCAGCAGAGATCGCAGTGCGCAAACACAAAGTCCAAGTCCGCCGAATAGCCCGTGTGTCCCGTGACCACGAGCGGCTGCAAATTCCGTGCGCGCAGTTTTTCCTCAAATTCCGCGAGGGCGCGAACCGCGAGGCGATTATCCTCCGCAAGAGAGGCAAGGAAGCTGTAGCCGCCGTCCGCGCCGAGCCATATCGCATCCCCGGTCAAGAGATAGCGTCCGTCCAACAAGTAGACCATATGGCCCCAAGTGTGACCCGGCACCAGAAAACACTCGATTTGAATGTCGCCGATCGAAAAGACCTGCCCGTCCCGAAGCAGAACCTTTTCATTCGGAATCCGAACGCGGGGCAAGCTTCCCAGACGGTAGAGCACACGGCGCTTCCGTTCGCCGGTAAGATAGCGATTTTCAATCTCGCCGAGATACACGGTCGCATCGCGGAACAGACCTCCGCCGTCCGCCTCGACCGCACCTATGTGGTCAGTGTCGAGGTGGGTGAGCAGCACATTTGAAATTTGCGCCGGCTTTAGGCCGATCCAGCCCATTTTTTCTTCAAGCCGCTCGTAGTGATAGCCCGCATCGATCATAAGCACCGTGTCGCCCTTTCGGTAGAAAAACACGTTGGCGACCCACTCCCGCACACAGGCCAGGTGCTCATCGATCCACCCCGTATTCAAAGGGTTGAAAATCCCCTTGCCCCGATACATCCAACTCATAAACTTGTGCTGAAACGCCGTAGACTTCTCTGACATATCATCACTCCTTTACCGCTCTTGCGGAACACATACCGCCGCTCGTTCAATCGAATTCCAAGGACTTTATCGCATCGCTATACGCAGCGTTCTCTTATCTGCTTACGCTTTCAAACGCCGGCGCATATCCTTCCGTTCGCTTTCCGTTTTCGATATTCCGTCACGAAAGCTTCCTACTCCCCGGTTCCCGGCGTCCGCTCAGAGGAACTTCTTTAGGAGTTTCAGCTTTCCTTCGCCAAAAGGCGCGTAGCGAAACGGCAAATCCGGAAAGCCGGTGTTTTTCACGACCGCCTTCTTATGGCTGAAGGTCTCAAAGCCGTATCTTCCGTGATACGCGCCCATGCCGCTGTTCCCCACGCCGCCGAAAGGCAGACGGTGGTTCCCGATTTGCAGCAAGACATCGTTCACGCAACCGCCGCCGAAAGAGAGCTTACGTATGAGCGCTTCCGCACGCCTCTTGTTTTGCGTAAACACATAGCAGGCGAGCGGCTTTTCCCGCGCCTTGATTTCCCGCACCGCCGTCTCAAGTTCATCGTAGGCGATGATGGGCAGCAAGGGGCCAAAGATTTCTTCCTGCATACAAGGGTGGTCAAACGCCGCCTCCGGAAAGAGGGTCGGTGCAATTTTTTCCGCGCGCTCGTTCATTGCCCCTCCGATTACCTCTTTCTCCGCGGCAATCAGGCCTGCCAGACGCGCATAGTGCCTGCGGTTTATGATTTTCGGGTAGCTCTCCTGCCGCTCTGCCTTAGGATAGCGCCGCGAAATTTCCGCCGCCAAAGCTTGTACCAGTGCAGCCTTAACACGGCGCTGCACGAGCACATAGTCGACCGCAATGCAGGTCTGACCGGCGTTTAAGAATTTTCCCCAGGCAATGCGCCGCGCCGCGAGCTTTATGTCCGCGCTCTCATCGACAATGCAGGGACTCTTGCCGCCGAGCTCCAAAGTGACAGGCGTCAGATGTTCGCTCGCAGCTCGCATAACAAGCTTTCCGACTCGTGGACTGCCGGTAAAGAAGATATAGTCGTAGCGCTGACGAAGTAATTCCTCATGGTCCGTGTCCGGTGCCGCTGCGTACACATACGATGCGGGAAATACCGCCTGCAGAAGTTTTCGGATGAGCGCCGATGTGTGCACGCTCTCCGCCGAGCACTTTACAACGGCGCAGTTTCCCGCGGCAATTGCCGCTATGAGGGGCGCAATACTCAAATAAAAGGGATAGTTCCAAGGGGCTAGTATCAGCACCACGCCGTAGGGCTCACGGTACACATAGTTCTTTGCCGGGAAGCTTGCGAGACTGCCCCGCACACGCTCTGTTCTAGCCCAGATTCTCAGATTTTGACGCGCTTCCCGAAGCTCCCCGTAGACCAAGGCGAGCTCCGTCATATAGGCCTCCGCCCGCGATTTCGAGAGATCCAGTCGGAGCGCCGCAAGGATGGCATTCTCCTGTTCGCGAATCTGCGTTTCCAAGCGTTCCAGCATCGCAAGCCGAAACGCAAGGGGTTTTGTTCTGTCCCCGTCAAAATATACTCGCTGGGCGGCAATCCGTTTTGCCAAGCTTCCCATGCTCCGCCTCCTTTCTTCCTCCGAACGATTTCGTATCGTTATCACCTTATTCCCAATCGCGTACTTGCATTGCTTACGCTTATTCTGAAAGCGTGTCTTTCCTACGATTTTAGCTTCCCCCGCATTGCCTGCTCGGGAGTCGCCGTAGAAGACGTGTTATCTACAACTATTATACGCCTTCCAAAAGGCGATGACACGGCCAACGCCAAAATACAAGCGTCTTTTTTATGCCGCATAGGGCTGAAACCCGATTGCCGCCCTCTTTGCCTCTGCCGATATTTCCGGTGCGGAAAAATCCTCCGGCCGCAGCACGAAGTCATGTGTCGCTTCCGTCTCGGTGCCTTTGCCCTCGCCGTAGACACGCAGCGCATAGGAGAGCAGCGCATTCTCGACCAGGTTTCTGCAGAAGCGGCCGTTTCCGAAGCCGGACTGCCGCTCTTCCGAAGCAGCAAGCTTCTTGATTGTTTCTTCCGCCTCGGGCGCAAGCGTAAAACCGCGGCGCTCTGCCTCCAGGGCGGTAATCTTTAGCATTTCCTCGATCGAATAATCGCAAAAACTGATTTTAAACGGAACACGGGAACGGAGTCCCGGATTTCTCGCAAAGAAATCCTCCATCTGCTTCGGGTAGCCCGCGAAAATCACGACCGTATCTTCCCGGTTGTTCTCCATCTCCTGGACTATCGTATTGATGGCCTCATCGCCGTAGCCACCCTCCCAGTGTTCGACCAGAGAGTAGGCCTCGTCAATGAAGAGAACCTTGCCCTTGGCACTCCGAAACACTTCCCGGACGCGCTCCGCGGTCTGTCCCACATAGCCTGCCACCAGAGAAGCACGCCCCACTTCAACGATCTCGGCGCTCTCTAGAATGCCAACCTGATTCAGAATCCCGGCGAGAATGCGCGCAACCGTGGTCTTTGCCGTGCCCGGATTTCCGCTGAACTCCATATTGAGCGCCACGCTGAGATTTCCCTTTCCCTGCGCCTTCATTTCTTTCTGCATTTTGGCAAACGCCGCAATTTTTTTAACCTGCATCTTTACCTCGTTTAAACCGATCAGCGTCTCCAGTTCCGCAAAGTAATCCTTCTCGGGGAGCTGTGTGAGTGTCGGAAAATTCCGGATTTCTTCCAGTTTCATTTGAATCTCCGCCACACTATAGCGCCCCAAATTCCGGATGTGCCTAAGCTCGTCCTCGCTGAGGCGCTTCAGCTGCTCAACCGTAAGTATGCCGGCACGCTTCAGGCAGTTATAGCTGCGGGCGCTGAGTTCCAAATCTTCGATGAGGACAGGATTTCTGCAGTAGTCCCGCACCTCTAACTTTGAAGCAGATTCTTCTAAGCTTTCCTGCTCTTTCCACTCTGCGGGAAGCTCGTCCTGATTGCGTCTCTGCTGCCGCCGCTCGAGCGCAGAGAGCAGCAAAAAGAAGTGGAGCAACGCCTCAAAGAGATACGATTCGCTGACAAAGGCCTCCTGTGCTTCCTCGGAAAGCGCATGAAGCACCGTTCCCGGGAAGGCGAGCGCAAGCTGGGAGCGAAGGCGCAGACTGATTTCTCCCGGGAGACTCAGAAGAACAGAGCCGCGCATGCAAGCGGGGTTCTCCCTTCCAACCGGGCTTTCCGCCACAAAGCGAAGCAGGCCGCCCTCGTTCATGAGAAGCTTATAAAACTGCAGTATCAAATCCGCGCGGGAACGCTCTTCCGTATACTTCCGGTAGAGACTTCCGCTCTCCTTATGATGTTCTTCCTCCGCAGCCCTGTCTTCTCCGCCCGCGCTCTCTGCAAAGGCATAAACCTTGCGCCCTTCCGCGAAGAGACTTTCGAGCGACTTCGCCTCTGTCGGTACTTCCTCCGCACAATCCTCAAACATCCAGCCGTAGTCCTCATCGCTCACCGCCGCATCCGGCGCCGAGAAGAGAAAGAGCTCGTGCTTTGCACCGCGCTCCGGTCTTAACTCGATTCCAAGAAAGCCCTCCGCCGAAAGCTGCGCCGAAGCCTGCAGGAAACGCCCTGCCGCCTGAGCCGCCGCCTGCCCCACGGAACGCTCGCCGTCCTCGGGCAAGCGTAGGGTAAACACCGAAACCTTTTCCTGACGCCCGAATGCCTTGTCATTCCAATTCTTCATCTTTCTTGCCTCACTTTCCTGTATGCAAACATTTCTGTCTGCTTGCTGTCTCTTTGCCTTTCTCTTTGCTGTTGTTTTTACTTTGTATTTTTTGTTTCTTGGTCGCAGTCTGTTCGGATTCGCGTCTTGGCACGCTCTCTGCGCTTGCAGATCTTGGCGTGCTTCCCCGAGCGCTTGCTCCGAACAACTGCGGATTCACTTGTCAAGGTGCCACAGGATTTGAGGCAAAACAAAAAACCGACGCCTCAACAGAGTTAAAAATTGGCATAGTAATCCCGTGTTCTATACCTACAAACTCTGTCGAGACATCGGTCCCAACGTTTTTGATTTATGGCCTTATTTTACGCGCTAAGGCAGGCGTTGTCAAGGGTATCTTGCGGCTCGCGGCAGTGAACCTGTCAGCGAAGATCTTCCACGCCGGGATACTCGCTAAACGCATACTGCATCCCCGTGCTCTGCCCTTGTCCGCTCAGATACTTGTCTACATTTGCCGCGTTGATGTCCACAAAGTTCAGATAATAGCAGGGCGCCGAATAATATTTCTTTGCCCCCACGCGCCAACGCTCCAAAGATTTCTTCTGCTCAGCCGTAACACCGCTCTCCTCTTTGTAGCGCTCTACATACGGCCATCCGATTTGTGCCTCTTCAGGCTCAGAAATCGTCTGATTATTGCTCTGTACGATAGCACTCGTATAGTTTTTTCCACGCCTACGTCCGATAATCACAGTCTGATTCGACGGGATAAATACACCCCAAATTTGGAGATTGCTCGGTGGATCATATTCATTAGAATCCAAGGCGTACATCTGTAAACTATCCGTAAAGTAGAAGAGTCGGTCGATGCTGTCGTCATAGCCTGCATCCAAGTCTGTCAATAACTCCCACACCCCGTCGCCGTTGATGTCCACGACCGCGAACTGTCCGCCGGGCAGTTTTCTGCCGTTCCAACTCCGGTCGAGGAGTATGTTTCGGTAGGCTTCTACCGCCTTCTCGTTTTGGCTCTTCTCGATCTTCTTACCGTTTTCATCCAACTGATAGCCGTCCGGGGTCGTTGCCGAAACCAGCATAACGCCGTCCGCACCGACATAGTAATCCCCGTCCACCCAGCGGTTCACCGCCATGCTGCCGTCTTCTAGGAAGTAATAATACTTTCCGTCCACATTGCGCCAACCGTTTGCAATGACACCGTTCTCATCGAGATAGTAGAAGTTGTCACCGAGTTCCAGCCAACCCGTCATCATCTTGCCGTTCTCGGCAAAGTGATACCAGTTGCCGTCAATCTGCCGCCAGCCGACCACCGGCACCCCGGTATCGTCATTGTAGTACCAGCCGTTGTCCTTCTGATACCAGCTGTTCATATGATACTTTTCCGGGTCGAGTTGAATCACGTAGCTAAGCTCCGCCGGCTCACCGGCCTCCCCCTTTTGATTGACCGCATAGCACTGCAGGCGATAGGTTCCGTTTCTGCGGAAGCGTAGCGGCTTTTCGTAATCCTGCTCTTCCGCGCTCTCGCCTTCGGGCGCTTCCAAAAGTGTATAGCGTATCGAAACGCCCTTACTCGTTAACTCCAGATCCACCGGATCCTCATAACTGCCGGATTCGAGCGATGCTTTGACCGTGGGATTGTAGCGTTCCAGTGCCTCTTGAATGAGCGCCGCATCTTTCGAAGTCTTGCCGGACATCGCCTCAGCGGCGGTCTTTAAAAGCGTGACCGCATCCGCGTGTCGATTGTTTCTCTCATAAATCTCCGCGAGCGAAAGATACGCCTCTGCCCGCTTCGGCTTCATTCGGATAGCCTTCTCGTAGATCGGTATTGCTTCTTCCGTGTCTCCGAGCTGCCACTCCTGTTCGGCCGCCTGCACCGTCCGCGTATAGCGCGTGCTCTCATAGCCCACAAAGACCGCAATGCCGAGAACCAGGCCCGCGGCGAGCACCACAGCAGCAAGCTTTTGCTTTTTCATCTCTCATCCCCCTTTCAACGATGTTTCAGCCACTCAGTAGCTCAGATACTGCGCCAGCGCATAGCCCCGTCTGCCGTTATAAATGACCTCATAGAAACCGTTTTCCGCGGTGCCGACATAGCTCACCGAGGCGCCGAGCGGAATGTGCGCGAGGTCTGCACCGCTCGTGCTCGGAATGCTGCGCAGCGTAATGTACTCCCGGCAGTTCACGCAGTACATGGTGCGGTAGCCGCCGCTTGTATTGCTCGATACCGTGCTGCCCGCCGGTCTTTCGAGGCGCTCCGACTCACTCGGCTGATACGACACGAGATAGGATGCCAGAGAATAACCGGTCACGCCGTTATAGATGACCTGATAGAAACCGTTTTCCGCACTTGCAAGCACAGTGACGGGTGCCCCGAAGGGAATCTGCCGCAGGGCCCGCGCCTGCGTGGAAGGAGATTCACGGAGCGAAATCGACTCCGCACAGTTTGAGACAAACATAGTCTCTGAATAGTTCGCTGCGGTCGTCACAGGAGCAGTCGCCACCGGGGCTGTGGTCGCAACCACAGCTGCCGTTGTCGCGGGCACGGTCGCCGCAACGCTTGCCTGCGTCGTGAGCGCAGCCTCCGCTTCCGTCACCGCGGAAGCCAGATTCGCCATATCCGCCGCGACCGAAGCGGTATAATTGCCGCCCCTCTCGCCGCTCTCTTCGCCCTCTGCCGCACGGCTCTCTTCGCGTGTTTCCTCTCGACTCTCCTCCGACACAGCAACCGTCTCGGTCCGCGCCGCCGGTCGCCGCGTCGCAATGAGCGCTCCCGCGACAATGCCGCCGGACACAATGAGTGCGGATGCCAGTATCACCAAATACTTTTTGCCCGTTTCACCTGCCATTTTTCATTCTCCCTGAACCAAAAACTTACCGCACACGCCGCAACTGTCCCTCTTTGAGGAGTTTCAATGTCATCGGCACCACGTCTCGGTTCTCGCGCCAAATCGCATCCATCTGTGCGGGATCCACCGGATTGCCGCCGTGCCCCGCCTCTATCGTGAGACTCGGGATACCCAGCTTTGAGATGGCCCAGTCCTTATACCCCGCCGTGTCAAGCGCCTGAAAATTGCCGTCCAAGCGATAGCCCGTGAGCTCGGAAACACGGTTCGCGAGCAACAAGCTCATGTTTTTCAGCTCCCCCTCCTGGCCGAAGTTCCAGTAAATCACCTCGCCCTGCGTGTGATAGCTGAGCGTCGCATCGAATTGAAACTGCCGTGTCAAATCCGCGAGTGCCTTCGACTCAAGCTCGCATTCCGGCGCAGTGCCCTTATAGTGGTCCGCCGAGGCGTGTCCCAAGTGATCGTTATAAGACTCCCAGAGCGCGTCAAAGTTCCGGTTTAAGTCAACGCCGTTGGCATTGGATTTCCACTGTCTTAGATAGCTCTCCGTGAGCGCCTTACCGTCCTTTGCGGCAATTTGCCGCACCGTCTCCCGTACCGCCTCCGTGTGCAGCCCCTCGAGCCCCAGCTGGCTTATGCCGATGCCGTCCGGATTTGCCATCGGGATAAAGTGGATTTCCGTGTTCGAGAGTAACTCCCGGACAGCGATATTCTCATAGCTTCCGTTCGTGCTTTGGTCGCTTAGGAGCTGCACCAGCTGCCGCATAACCAGCTGCGCCGTGATATACTCCCGCGCGTGAATCCCGCCGAAGACCAACAGATGCCGCTCTGCCGCCGGGTTGCCCACGCGAAAGTCATAGAGCTTGTTTCCGTCCACGGTCTGCCCGATTTCGTCCACGCGGAGCGCCGCGCCCGCATTTTTTTGAAGCGCGGCCATGTCCCGCTGAAACTCTCCGTAGGTGTAGAGGCTACTCTGAAAGCAGAGATAATCACCGGTCTGAATGACGTTCGGCACTTCCGTTACCGCCGCAGTTTCCGAAGCCGTGCTCTCCGCGGTCGATGCAGGCGCAGTGGGCTCTGTCGTCGCTGTCTTCGCCGCGGAGCTCTCGCTTTCTTTCTCTTCCGCCTTAGACGCCTCCCCCGTTGCGGCAGCCGCACTGCTCTTTACCACCTTACTCTTTGCCGCGGCATTCGCCTTACTCTCGCCCGCGCCGCAGGCCGCCGTGCCGAGTACCCCCAGCGCACAAAGCAGTAGCCAAAGCCTTCGTCTCATTACCCCCTTACCTCCTGTCTGTTTTATTCCTCCTCGTCATCGCTTCCGTTCGACTGAATGCTGTCCGGACGCAGCCAGTCGCTGTCCGGCCGCGTGAGAAGACGGCTGTTATTGTAGGCAAGATCCAGCGGCAGCACCGTCTGTCCCTGATACGCGCCGGATTGCAAAGGTTCTACCACCAGCGCAAGATCCACCTGTCCCTCCTCCGAGAGGCAGAGCGGCAACAAAAGCGAGCAGAGATTTCTGGTCGGGAAATACACCGGGATGGCCGTTTTATAATTCCACTCAACCCGCTTTAAGGTTAAATGAATGGCCGCTTCCAGTCGGTTTTTCAAATTGTTCAGCACCATGGGCGTATTCCGAATGCGCTCGCCGAGCTGCTCAAAATAGTGCTTTCTCTCGCTGTCCTTCGCATGCTTCGGATATACCTCTTCCAATTTGAAACCGTCGATATCAAGCATATTCGGCGGGCAATTCTCCTGCAAAAAGCGGAGCGGAAAGCGACCTATGCGCTCCACAATGATGTGTGTGTAATCGCAAAGCAGCTGGGTCGATGTGTCGTAGACCATGTTACGAAACTGATTTTCAAAATAGTCGGCGCGCTTCGGCAACGGATAAAAAAGTCTTGCCAGCGTTTTTCCGGACTGCTCTCCCGCGACCACAAAGTCGAGAAGATACCAGTAGGGCTGCGGCGACATGGTGTTCTTCTTAAAGAGTGCGTAGATATACTCGTATTTCTGATCGACCAATCCCGTATTGAAGGCCGCGTACTCTTCACCGGCATGCGCCGCATCCGCAACGTCGCCGTATAAGATTTTGTCTTCGAACACAAGGCGCTTAAAGGTGTAGGCAAGATAATTCTTTAAAATAGGGTAATTCTCGGCATCCGCCGCATTCGCCGTGCCGTAATACCACTTTTCCGCAAGCGCCTTCTCCGCGAGTTCTTTGATTTTCAGGTTCGGGATTCTGCTCCAGTGAAAGAGCCAGGAATCCTTACTCGGGAACTTACTCTCCGGCGTTCTGTACTCGGACATTCCCTGCCTCGGCGCATACGGCTTTGCGGCGGCCTTCTCTGCCTTGCCATCTCCCTCTCTTCTCTCGTTCTCCCGAAGCCGCGCATAGGCCACCCAAGCCTTACCGCTCGCCGTAGGCTCGTGCTTTAACTCGAGAAGTTCCGGGAACTGCTCGAGGAAGGGCAGTATCTTCTGAAAGCCGAGCAGCTTCACATCAATCCCGTTTCCCTTGAGTGCCTCACCGATTCCTGCTAAGTTGACCCAGCCCTCTTCATTCGAAATCGCAGCGCGAACCGCCGAACAAACCTTCGGGCTAAGCTCCGCCTTTTCTTCCGCCGAGAGCTCCGCTTGGCTCGATTCGTCGCTTCCCAAAGCTGCCACCGTTGCCTGCGCACATCCTGCGCGCCCCGCCGGAAGGGCTGTCTCCGCAGCACGAAGTCGCGCATAGGCAACCCAGGCCTTGCCGCTCGGCGAAGGCTCGTGCTTTAGTTCGAGCAGTTCCGGGAACTGCTCAAGGAAGGGCATAATCTTCTGAAAACCGAGTTGCTTCGCATCCACCCCGTTCTCTTTGAGCGGGGCACCGAGCCCCGCCAAATTGACCCAGCCCGCTTCATCGGAAACGACAGCTGCGAAAACTTCGCGGAGTTTTTCTTCTAAGTCAGACTTTTCCGCCGCAGATAGCTCCGGCCCCGCAAAAAGCTCCTTGTCTTTTGGCACATCCGCTTTCTGCACTTCCGCGTTTTCAAGCTTTTCAAAGTTTTTAAGCTGTACATAGGATTTTGCGGGAAGACCCGCCCCCGCGGAAATGCCGTCCACCATAGTCAAATATTCTCGAAACTCTCTTAAAAAATCACGCAAGGTCGCAAATCCGTAGTCTGTATGGCGAAGTCCCGCCTCCGCAAATAACGGCGAAAGCGTTGCAATGTCCACCATATTGTCGGGCGATGCCTGCCGCTCCCGAATGATATTCCAAACCTGCGGTGCCAATTTTTCTCTTTCTTCCGGATGCATACTGTATATTCCGCCTTCCTTATAAAAAGCAGCGCGTTCCACGGTGCGTTTTGCCACTTTCAAAACCTGATTTCCCGCACCAATGCTCTGCTTCTTTTCATTAAATATTCATAAATTACCATACTTCCACGGCTGTTTTTCGTCAAGTTGCAAATGCGAAATGAGCCCGAAACCAAGGGGTTTCGAGCTCTATCATTCACAAATCACAGTCCAAGCGCCGCACAAAAATGCCGCCGTCAAAGAAGATATCCTTGCCTTCCGCATCTTGGTAAAAGGATACCTTTTCTGTTCCGCAGCGTTCAAATCCGAGCGAGCGGAGCAGCCGCAGCGAGGGCGTATTTCGGAGCGCTGTCCCCGCCTCAACAAACGGAACGCCCCGGTCCCGCAAAAACCTTAACACAGCCCTTAAGCTCTCCCTCGCATAGCCCTTTCCGTGGAAATCCGAATGAAAGCAATAGCCGAGTTCATAGCCCTCTCCGCGTTCATTTAGGGAAAAGTAACCTATCACCCTGTTCTTCAGGCAAATCGCAAGAAAAATGTGGGCGTCACTCTCCGCAAGCAAATCTAAGCCTGCAACTCGGGTTTGAACAGAGTCATCATCCAAATCGTTCGGCCAGTCATATTGGGCGTACACGGATTTTGCCGCACTGCTCCAAATTGCCTGAATATCCTTCCAGTCTTCTGCTCTGATGCGCCGAATAAAAAGGCGCTCAGTCTGTATCGTGTGTATCATGGGGAGAACCTCTCATTTATTATTGCAGCAGTGCTATCCCACCACCAGTTTATCGGTCTTTCGCAGGTACTTTGCCGGAATGGGAACAGCCAAGCGCTAGGTGATGTTCATCGGCTTGCTGCCCTCGTGCTTTACATAGTTCGCGGTTCCGAGATCGGTATAGGCCGCAGCCGTGTTATAGCCGTTTTACCATCATATACTCATTCACAAACGATCCATCCCTCATGCGTATGGCATCCGGCTTTACCCCTGTAATCCGAAATCCCATTTTCTCATATAAGCTCCTTGCTCTCTTGTTACCCTCTATAAAGTCAAGTTCAATCTGACGAACATCGCCACGCTCTCCTGCTACTTGAAACATCTCTTCAAACATCCTTGTTCCGATTCCGAGATTCCAGAACTCTTGCAGGAGGGCAATCGCAACAGAAGCCCTGTGACGATCTTTTTCCCCGGTACGAAAAGAAATCTGACAGCTTCCTGCAATCCTGCCGTCTACAGAGCAGATGATCATCAGTCCGTTCTTATTATCATAGTTTGCCCGAAGAAAAGCTATTTCCTGATCAAGCGTAAAACCGGCAAATTCCTCCGGAAACTTCATCAGGAAATCTGTCTCACCCGATGCCTTTATGATGAATTGAAGCATATTCTCCGCATCATCCACCGAAGGACTCCGAAGAAGTGCACTACGCCCATCTTTCAGTTTGAACTTTTTTTCCTTAAAAACCACCTTTCATTTCCCCCTTATCGTTCCTCTATCCATGAAAAGAACTTATCCAAGCCCTACATCGCAGGGGTGTTATCCCACCACCAGCTTGTTGGTCTTTCGCAGGTACTTTGCAGGAATAGGCGCATCCAGACGCCAGGTGATGTTCATCGGCTTGCTGCCCTCGTGCTTTACGTAGTTCGCAGTCCCGAGGTAGGTATAGGCCGCAGCCGTATTGCTGATGCGATCCGACTTAAATTCGCGAACAAAGAGCAGAATACGGCTGCCGCGCTCCTTGTGGTGGATGTAACGCTGCCCGGTCGCGGACTGCTCTCCCGTGGTGCTCTGGCTCTGCCAGTGGAACAGCGTCTCATTGATCGAGTAATCGTTGTACATGGTGGTCGGCGAATAGTCCTTGTCGGACTTATTGAGGGTCACAAAGAAGACATCCAGCTTTTGCTCCGGAAGCCACTTGACCCCCTCGCGGACAGTTGCAGGTTTCAGGAAGTCCATCGCTACCAGTATCTGATCCCTGCTGTAGTTGCAATGCAAGTCTAGCGGGCAGTCAAAGCCGAGATCTACCGGCTCATCAATAAAATCAATGCGGTCATACTGATAGCGAAGGAGTTCCTGCAATTCTCGCACCATAAGCGGACTTTCCGCAAGCGCCGTGAGCTTTTCTGCCAACGCTTCCCGGCTCTCCTCATCGAAGGCTTTGCCCCAAATGGTCATATAGAACATGCGGAACATCCGCTGTTCAAGAGCAGAGAATTCCTTGATTGGGAGAGTCGACAAGTTTTCGAGTAGTTTCAGGATGAACTGAATCCACCGTCTGGAATCCACGACCGCGAACTTTGCCATCGCCTTGGTCAAAACTTCCTCTAAGGGCTCCGTGAATTCATCCAGTACACCTGCCCGCGCAGACAGGCGCGAGAAGGTAGCAAACTTATAAAGGCTTCGCGGATCCAAATGGTAGTACCGGAGGAAATTTGCAAGGTTTAGTGCCAAACCGCTGTCCTCTTCAAAGGAGGCAATCCGCGCCACCAGTCCCGCCGTATTGCCATAAGACGCTCTTATATTCTCAAGGATATACTTCGCTGCCTGCCGCTCCAGTTGGATATAGCAGCCCTTCGGCGCTGAGACAAATCCGTTTTTAATCTCCCGCGCTACGCTCTGACCGCTATTCGAGAGCAGAGCGGCAAACTTATCCTCGAAATTATACTTTTTATTTGCCTGGCCAATAAAGTCGAGAACCGTCAGGCACTCTTTTCCCTCTGCAAGACGGAGTCCGCGTCCCAGCTGCTGTAAAAAGATGGTCAGCGACTCTGTTGGTCGTAGGAACATGACCGTGTTAATTTCGGGAATATCTACACCCTCGTTGTAGATGTCAACGACAAATAAGAAGCGAAGCTCCCCGGAAACCAGTGCACTTCCGGCGCTGCGGCGCTCCTCCTCCGGCGACTTTCCCGTCAACGCCAGGGAAGGGATGCCATGTTCATTGAAGAAGCAACTCATAAATTCCGCGTGTTCCACCGTCACGCAGAAACCGAGTCCCTTTACGTCGTTAATATCTGTCACATAGTTCAGCATGGAGGACAGAATTAAGTTGGCGCGCTGCTTTGCCACATAACCACTCATGCTGTAGATATTTGAGAGTGCGGTCTTATCATAGCCGCCCGCAGCCCACTTTAAATCGTCCAGGTCCACGCTATCTGTCACGCCAAAGTACTGGAAGGGGCAGAGAAGCTTGCGGTCAATGGCCTCCGGAAGCCGTATCTCTGCGGCAATGCGATTGCTCAAATAGCCGAGAATGTTCTTCCCGTCCATGCGCTCCGGTGTTGCCGTGAGTCCGAGCAAGATTTTCGGTTTGTAGTACGCGAGTAAACTCTGGTAACTCTTTGCCGCTGCGTGGTGGAACTCATCCACCACGATGTAATCATAAAAGTCTTCCGAAGTCTTATCCGTAAATGCCTGACTGCTAAAGGTCTGTATAGAGAGAAAAAGGTGGTCGATGCTCTCCGGCTTATGATTCCCGACAAATAACTCTCCGAAATTCGCATCCTTCAATACCGCGCGGAAGGTATAGAGGCTCTGCTTTAAAATCTCCTCCCGATGTGCGACGAACAAAAGTCGGCAGGGTTTCCCGGGATTCTGCTTCCGAAAGCGGCGGTAATCAAGCGCTGAAATAACAGTTTTACCCGTACCAGTCGCCGCCACAACTAGGTTGCGGGTGTAACCCCGGATGGTCCGCTCGGCCTCCAGCTTGTCCAGAATCTCCTGCTGATAAGAATAGGGCTGAATGTCCATCGTGTAGACTTCGGTCGGCTGTTCTCCACTGTACTTCTCAGCCTGCAAGGCGCGGCTTAAACGCTCTTTCTGTCCCTCATCGTAGTATTCAAATTCCTTATCATTCCAGTAGAACTCAAACGTAGCTGCGACTTTTGCTATGGTCTCCGGTAAATCCTGCTTGGTAATCTTGGTATTCCACTCAAGCCCACTCGTCAAGGCTGCGTTTGAAATATTCGAAGAGCCCACATAAGCCGTGGTAAAACCGCTGTCGCGATAAAAGATGTATGCCTTTGCATGAAGTCGCGTGATTTTCGTGTTGTAGCTAACTTTAATCCGGGTGTTGCTGAGCTTCCTTAGCTCCTCAATGGCCTTAACATCTGTGGCACCCATATAGGAGGTCGTGATAAAGCGCAGTTCCCCGCCATTTTCGGTGAAGTGTTTCAACTCCTCCATTATGAGCCGTAACCCGCTCCATTTGATAAACGAGACCAGGATGTCAATGCGATTGCTGGATACAATCTCTTTTTTGAGCTCGCTGTACATCTGCGGCTCATGCACGGCTCCGGTAAAGAGACTTGACTGCGCAATCGAGGTTTCCGGTCTCACGAGCTGCGCCTTTTCATCCAGTGCGAGTATGCTGTTCTTCCGGTCAAAGAGTGCCAGCAATTGCTCCGCGCGTTCCGCTACGGAAAGCGCAGCAAAATCAGCCTCCTTGGTTCTTTCCAAAATGGCAGCAATCAAGTGATTTGCAAGTGCCACCTGCTCCTGCAAATCGGCCCCCTGATCCTTCAGATTCTCCATGCCGCGCTCCACAACCGTGGCAACGTACTTGGCAAGAATTTTAGAAGCCTCCGCTGTATCGATTGGCTCCGTCAAGCGATATTTATCACTCTTCTCGAGCTCACGCTCTAGGCCCTTGCTGATTAATTGTTCGTAGATTCCGTCGTGCAGCACGTTATCCCTCCGCAAGATTATATCTTCTATACACATATCACTTCTACAATCAGTAAACACAGTTTCAGAGGACTTACATTACAGTTCTTATAAATCAAAACATGAATCTTTTATCGGAAGCTGAGGCTTAGGTGATGCAGCAAGCCTCTAATATATTATTGTCTGATGGTTTATAAAATGAGACGCAAAGAAATACCCTTTCCTCGCACAAGCGATAGGATATGGCCAATAGACATTCCTGCTAAATTAAGTGTTGACCAGCTATTGCTAGTCCTTCGAATGAGTACAGCATTTTAAGTGCTGCTATTTCCAAGTAAATACACTCGAAGTGTAAGGAACTCATGGAATAATATGAAGATGTATCTACTGCTGACGATAGAAAGAACATCATCGTCACAAGGTGATAGATTTAAAATGTAAAATAGAACAATTCTAAGTTTTAGAGATTTCCAAGTACTTATCACAATAATCTCTTACTTAATCCTCTAAGTTTATTATTTGACAGCAGAGTCCTCCTCAGACTTAATAAAAAAAACACATTTCATAATATCAATCAAAAACAATATCTGGTTTCTCAATTCGGCAATCCTGTTTGACTTTCTCTGGTATAACACCCAAAAAATAGTCTTCTAATAGGCTCCATATTTCAGAACTCGAAAAATCACCCTCATATAGATAAGTCAACATTTTCACAGAAATCATGTGACGTTCGGCGACTGTTTCTAACATTCTATTATGATAACGTAATGGCGCATTTAGAATATTTCTAAGCGTCTGTACTTGGTTTATGTAAATATAGAGCTGGCTATCTGCACCTCCGACCATCTCAAAGGTAAGAACTCCGATAGATTCCAAAACCCCAAGGATAACATTGAATTCCCGAGTATGTTTTTTCTGGTTGTCAATTAAATACAGTTTGTTATCATGAGTTTCATTTTCGATCTTTCGAAGCCCTGACTCAACCCAGGTGAAATAAGAGTTCACAGCTACATTAAACTGATACTTGGTTGTACCATCAGTTGTCACCTTTTCTAGAGCAATAGGGCTCGTTGTCCTAGCAAAATTCTTTCGATATGCATCCATCGATGCAATTACTACTTCACAAATAGTCTGTGCTTTGTATTTATCTATGCTACAAGATGTGACTAATAATTCCACTATTTCAGAAATAGCCGTATGCTCAGACGTAATCACCTTTTTCCCAATGATGTTTTTTAAAGCTGTCCAGATGTTCTTGAATAAGCTAGAGTACTCGCCATCAAATACAATACTGATGCTTAAAGCTGGAGTCATTGGGTATTTAGAAATCAGATCCAAGTTCTCCGAATCATTCGTATAAATCAAATACTTAAACTTGGGGAATGACTGCGTCCTGTAATCTTTAGTCCAGATTTTACTCAACAACACTCGGCAAATGTGCTTTGTTGATTCTATCTCAGTAACAGCATCTGGATACCTTTTGTTTAATCTCGTTTGCACATTTACATCGATTGCAAAGTAACCAATTGAAAACAATGGGACAGGTCGAACAGTTATAGGTGAGAAACCAATCTTGGACTCAAAGTCCTTCTGAATCAAAAGCAATGCCGTTTTAACTTTATTCACATTATTAACTTCTTCACTGACCGGAGATCCAAAGATATAAAGAAAATTCTCAGCGTCCAACAACATGGAATTACGCCTTTTGGTAAAATTCGACCGCATTCCACTATTCATATTATGTTGATATAATTCAACTATCTTTCCTATAACTTGAATCAACTGATATTTCTGGATTTGGGATAAGCCATGCAAACGATTGAGATGCTTGAAGTCTCTAGGATTGTAGTCGTAAAGAGCTTCCCCCCGAAGATCGCTCCTTCTTGCAGCTCGTCCTATTTCTTGGACATAGTCACAAACATTTCCAGTTGGAGCAAAGTGGGCTACAATTTCAATATCATTAATATCAATTCCCATGCCAAATGCCTTGGTTGCAAGCATTAAAATTTTTTCCTTTGCTAGGAATTTCTCATAGTTTTCTTGCTTCTTATCTTTGCTAAGCGAACCATGATAAACCGCAACCAACTTTGATTCGCGCTTATTTCTTAAATATTCATAGCATCTATCAATTAGTGCAACAGTGGGAAAATAGATCAGGACTTTTTTGTCAGTAATGATTGCTCTTCTTAATAAGGATTCAATTTTGTCAAACTTATCGAGTTCATATTCCGAGCGAACATCTTTCTTCTTTTGTGCTCGTTTAATTACGATATTAATATCTTCTCGCTTTACATATCCGAGATAGGTAACAGGGTTAAGCATGTGCAGACTATTTATAGTTTCTGTATACATGTCTTCAATGCCGTGATATATTGCTGTGGCTGTAAATGTTGCAATAACAAACGGCATATTTTTCGCTTCCATCTGTTTCTTCCGCAACTTGCGAATATGGTCACCGAGATACCAATAGTCCGGGCGAAATTGCTTGCCCCATGTTGTGACAATGTGAGCCTCATCAATTACAATCATTCCAATCGTCCTATCACCGATTAGCTGCTCAACAGCACTTCTGCTTAGCAAAGTCTCAGGGGAAATATATAATATATTATACTTTCCTAAACTTACCTTATTAATTATGTCCTGTCTAATAATTGGTGAAATATCAGAATTTATCGTCTTCGCAGCGGAATAATTTTTGAGTTCAAGATTTTTCACCTGATCATTCATTAATCCGATCAATGGTGAAATCACTATTGTGAGCAAACCATATTTTTCAGCCAAATAGATTGCTGGCACCTGAAACATCACAGATTTTCCAGCGCCTGTAGGCGCAGTAACAAATACGTCTCTAAAATCACTTCCTTCTTCGCAGTGCTCTACCTCCTCTACTAGATTGGCAATTATCGCTTCCTGAGATACACTAATCACCTCCTTCTTTCCTTGTTCCAGTTTTGTTATATCATACACCTTTAAACTCCGAAACGAAGCGTATCCCCAATACTTTTGTAGAATACACGTATAGTCTTCTCGATGTTTATACTCATTAGTCAACTGGCGTGTTTCAAGAAAATATATATCAGTGTAGTCTCTCCAATAATATGCCACAAGTGCTATGTGCTCTTTAAGCTTGTTAATATCTCCGGTATAATTTGACACCTTTATATGGATTTCATCAGGTTCAGAAAACACAAGTTTAATGAAATCTATATAATCCGACTCTTCTATCAGCTCAACAAAACTATCAACTCTATCTGTCGAATGAGGTATCATATCGTTCATTCGATCAAACAGATTAACATTAACTATTTTAGAATTATTCTGAATATATTGATTTTCACTGTATACTCCAAGCAAATAGCCATTATATTCTTTTAGCCCTTGAAAAATACCAATGAACTCATCAATGTCTCCTATATAACTTTCATCAGTTTCATCTTGTTCTGATTCTGCAAAATGTGTTAATAAACCAGCACGAACATCAACTTCAAAGCACTCTTCCACCGGATACTGACTCATATACATATTGTTGTTCAGTACATATACTACTTTGTACTGATCCACGACGAAATTTGCAAGCAATAGAAACTCCTCATAAGTGAGGTATTTTCTATTCCGACAAACAGACATGAAGTACCCTAGTTTGTCGGAAACCACTTGTGCAATATTTATCTTTCCTGCTGAGGGGGCAACCACGGACAACGGTATACCCTTTAGCACAACAATAGATCCACTTTCAAGATTCAAAGTACTTAGCCGTTCATTTATTTGGTTAACAATTACACTAGTGGCCATATCCTCACTCCTCTCGGAAAGCTTTTAGCCTTTGAGCACGCCTTGGCATACTCAACTTTTTAAGAGCCTTGGCTTCAATTTGACGAATTCTTTCTCTTGTAACGTTGAGCATCATCCCCACTTCTTCCAACGTCCTATCGTTCCCGTCATGCAATCCAAAACGTAATTCAATTACTTGCCGTTCTCGTCTACTAAGTGACTGAAGTATCTGCGTCAATTCTTCATGCAAAGCATGACTCATTGCTATTGCTTCAACACTTTTAGTTTCATCATCAACAACTAATTCAGCAATCTCAGTATCACTATCTTCTCCGACATAAGCATTTAATGATGAATAGGATAAAAAGTTCTTTTTTAACATCAAGCATTCTCTGGTATCTTCCTCTGTAATTCCGACTTCCAATGCAATCTGCCTAATCCTACTGTATAAGCATACTCCTTCTCCTATTAATCGATTGTTCACAGTGACAACCTTATTGATTCTCTCCATCATGTGCACTGGAATTCTAATAGCATATCCATTGTCCATAATTTCACGTGAAATACTCTGTCTAATCCAAAACACTGCATAAGTACTAAACTTAGTCCCTTGATATAATTTAAACTTCTTCGCAGCCTGAATTAGACCAATAAATCCAGCTTGTTCCAAATCTTCAAAATCTAGTCTGTTACCATAACGCTTCTGGTAGGCCATAACGTATTTGTCTACTAGGAGCTTGTTCTTAACGCACAAATCTTGGGCTGACTGACGATTTCCCTCTTGGATCAAAGCACATAGTACTTCATTTGACTGCTTTATTACTCGGTTTATTACTAGACATTCCTCCCTATGCGATTCTTCATCAGTGTCTGTAAAAATTGACAGATCATCGCATCTAATATCCCCTACTTTTATAAGAGAAACATCTTCATCAGAAGTATCTATCTCTGACAGTAGATCTTCGCCATCTATGAGATTTATTCCTTTTCTATACAATATTTCCACAGCATCATATTGCTCATGTCTGTTTATATCCCTGAATACACGCTCAAAATCTTCGTACGTAATTGCACTGTCTTTTACATATGGTTGAACAATCCTAAGAACAACCGATTCATTCACAACCACTTAGTCCTTTCTTTTGTTTTTTACACCCAACTAACATAGTCCTTGCATTCGTCAGAAATATTCTTCAGAAACAATCCCACTTCAGATGAAGGGTTTCTAACAGTAATGACTAAGGTGTCAATTGCTCTCGTCAAAGGTATCATAGCCCAATTAAATAGATATTTTCTCTCCCTTTCTTCTGGGCTTTCTAACAGTAGCGTATCGACGCTATCACTTACATATTCGTTCATTTTCTCTTCAAGAAATACATCAAAATCTAGACACACCACAGTCCACCCTTCTAGACCCCGAGCAGAATCATATTGAAGTAGCCTCACTTCCTCTAGATTTATAGAATAGCTTTCTCGATTAGACGAACTAGTTCCGTCCCAAAATAATATTCCATTTTTCTCGAACTGCTCTTTCAGCGCAAATTGTTTATCATCATTAATATTTTTAACCTGAGCGTGCGGCACTAAATAGAGCATATCATACGCCGAATTCCCCGCTTCTTTAAGGCGCTTTATCTCTTCATGATGTATTTCCAACAGACTATCATCGCTGGTAATAATCACTTTTCCGCCAAGCATATTGCCTTTAGTCAGAACTTTTGACCCTGACATCTCTAGGTTTTTAGCATAAGTGTTAATAAATGACACTAGATTCTCTTTTTGACGAAGGCAGTACTTAAGCCTTATGTTGTTCCGTCTTCTTACGATTGACCAATCACATGGATCTATTTTTCTTACAAATTGCTGCCCTCCATCTGCTATTATTATTTTCCCAAGATCAAACAAATTCAATATTATATCTCTTTCTTGAATTCCCCAATCTTGAGCTTCATCAATAAGAATATAATCCCAATCCAAATCCATATTTGACGAACATATTTCATTAATAATTGCTATAGATTCTTCATCTTTCATAATTTCTAGTAACTCATTTAGCATGTCCGCATAGCTGTTCAAAAAATCTATACCTGAAATTTTACCTCCGTATAAAACTGTATTTGCCAATCTATAAAAGTATGAATGCAGGGTGCAAATATGAAGACAATTCACTTCAAACATGTCGGGAAGCTCTGCTAGAGCAAGCAAACGCCGTATGTCTGATACCAAAGCTTTATTATATGTCAGCATAAGTACGCGAGCCTGTTCAGAGTCTACTAATCTCACAGCAGTTTGTATCAGCCCAACTGTTTTCCCAGTACCTGCTCTTCCACGATATATAGATACTTTTCCGTCCGTATCTATCAGAGCACTATCACTAATACTCTTGTTACTTAATTGTTCAATTCGACGTCTTGTCAATTCCCCCATTTGATCCTTTGTTTTTGAAAATAGCGCAAGTGCTTTCCTAATAGACTCGAGGTCCCCAGCATTATAATATGAGTCAAAAACAAAAACACCTTTGGCTTTATATGGTTTCTTTTGCCACACAAGGATCTGCATCAATTCGTCAAAATCAAACTCGTTGCCTACGACATTTGACGGGATTATATTTCCTTCGTTTTTCATTAATTCTTTAATTTCAACAGGAGTGGCCTGTGTAAACCAAATTACATTTGTTATATAAGGGGAACGCCCCTGTACTTTTTCAAAGAAATCCTTCGCCGAGAATTTTTGCTTGTTAGATTGTAATGTTACACAATGGAGTCCTGTTCCGTACTTCACATATATATCTGTTCCATTTATAGAGATTCCCGAAATATCATGGCGCTTTATCTCAATGGTTGTGCAGAAGCTTTTGACATATACTTTCTCTCTTACTTTTCCCTCTTCTGTATTAAAATCAACTTCTACAGCATAACCACTTTTGATTTCGCCGATCATAAGTAAATCCACATCCTTTACAGCTTGACCATATAGCGTCGCACTTGCAAATAAAACAATTTCACCTGTGGCTGCTGCAGGTACACTATTTAAAATTATTTCTTTCAATCTAATCGCAGCACAATATTCATCCGATTCCTTATCTGCTCCAAAAACCAACACGTTTACACTCATGATTCCCCCAATTATTATTTCAAATCATCATACTGTGTAATACACACCGTAGTGGTCAATGCTTTTTGTAACATCACTACTTAATGGTACACTCCGCTCTCTTTTCAAACGGAATCGGATATCCATCCGTTGTACGAGTGTGGGAGTACCTGATTGTACTTATCATAAGCAAACTCTGAAACAACATAATAAAGTTCTGCCGCAGTTTCAAAACGATATTGATAAATCAACGCAATCTTTAAGGTATTGTAATAACGTTCTATCGCGCATTGTCATATATCTTCCATCATCTCCAACTGAGGCTTCTCTTCATCATTGTTTTGGCATTCTTCGCGATACGAACGTACCCAGTTGGAAACGGTGACTCTGGATATGCCGTACTTAGCCATAAGGCTGACGATCGTGCGTCCGTCCTGAATGTGCGCACGAACAACTTTTCGTCTGGTTTCGTCTGATATTCGAGTCATATGTTTTTCCCCTCTTCTGACATTATAATCTGTCAGGCAGAGGTGTTACAAACTCACTGTCCCAATACATGACAAGTTTTAGTCTTATTATATCACTTTGCGACGATTAATTCCCTTCTCTTTGGTAATTTTCTATCCTATTTTCTATGTGCTACATGGCTTCGCTTATGCGAAAAACCTAACCGTGCATATAGGCAAAAGATTTCACTTCCTTACGCTTCTTCTTGCCTTCCTTTGATATCTGCCTCTGTGCTAAAAACCTTTACCCGAAGATACATGAAAAATATCAGTCATAAATCGAATGCCAAAAATGGATTCGAAATCTGTCGACTTCGAATCCATTGCATTGTAATACTGCTCTATTCTTCTATTCTCTTGAATAACCGCGCACTCCAGAACTGCATTCCCAGTTCATCCAAGTAAAAATGTAAAATCGCCTTGCTGTTCTTACTCACAGTACTGAGCACAATAAATTGCACATCCTTCTTGATTGTTTCTTCCGCAAAGCGAAACAGCGCTTCGCCGATTCCCTGCGAGCGCTTTTCCGGAACAACATACAACTCCTCAACTTCAAAGTACAAGGTTCCCTCCGGCATGATAGATTTCATGTTCTTCGCAGGCTCAATCTTGCCGAGCAGGTACGCTTCAATTCCGTCTTCATCCTCCGCAAGGAAAATCCGCTTTCCCTCGATGTCCGCTTCCGTATTCGGGTAATAGCCGTAGCAACTCTGTTCCGCCGCCCACCGCGCGGACAGCTGTATCAGTTTTTCCAGTATCTCAGGGGATTGCTCGGCCTCATATTGTTTCATATTTATCCTTTCAGACAACTGTCACATGTTTATCAATAGCAAATCTTTCAATCCACAGGCAAGGTTTGTCCATGCGTTTCCAACTATACTCATTCTTCCGTACTTACGGAAACAACACAGGGGGCAAAGGGTGCTCTTCTCCGTATTTCTTTTCGATTCACCTTACTTCCTGCATAGACTTCCGTCAAGTTAGAACACGGGATATGCCGGTATGCCCGCAGCATTCTAAAAAAAGGAAAAGGCAGCCCTTTATCGGACTGCCCTGCTCCCCCGAGATTATTTCCGGCGCAGAATATATAAATCCATGAATTTTAAATCTTCGCCCACGGGTAGCGGCGCAAGCTGCGCCTGCAAATAGCTCTCTTTATCTCGCACCGAGGCACTGAAAATATAATTGTAGCCGAGATCGAATAAATAGGCGGGACAAAGTTCATTGCTCGGGCCGTAAATGCCGCGAACCTCTGCCTTCTCACAGCAGGCCAGGATATCCCGGTAACTGTCATTGACGATCGTGCATCCCGTCATAATAACCATGTCCAGAGTCTTTAGCACCTCCGCATAGTCGATGGCGCTCTTCCCGAGATGCCAGTGAATCCCCTCCGGATAGACTTTCATGCCCTCTCTCCCGATGCGGTAATTCAAAAGTCCCTTCTCCGGTCGTAAATCAAAGGCATGAAACTCCTTGCATTTTCCGAGGAAAAACTGATTGTAAAGTCCGTAACCTATAATGCCGACTTTCTTGCCCGCAACCTCATAGGGAAACTGCAAGCCCGGCTCGCGCACAATACCCTGCTCCGTAAGACGCTCGGCGGTGTTGAAGGGCTTACTCATCAAATTCAACAGTGCGACAAGCGGCTCTCGAAGCGTTTCGTCTCCCGATTCCAAAAACGTTTTAATTACCAGATCAACCGGTTTCCCAAGCTCTTTTGACAATACCGCCTGATACGCCTCCGGGCTCTTCTCCTTACCCACACGTAAGCACTGCGAGACCCGGCCTCTCGTATCGGCGCACATGAACCAGCGGTACTCAATGATAAACTCATCCAAAACCGGCATTTCTTCCCGCTCGGTTTCGTATAGCTTTCCGAGCCGTTCATATATCTCTTTTAAATCTTGCATCGTATCACTCCCTTCATAAGAACATTTGCTGCTAACGGCACTGCACTGTTTTCCGGTGGAAAAATCAAACCGGAATTTCAAGGCTTGTCCTTTGCAACGTTTGAACAGCGAGTTAAGTATCGCTAATAAGAGTTTAACGCATCGCGTCCTGTCTTTCCACCGGAAAATCAGTGCGCATCGATAAAAGTTGCCGCATCAAAAAGACAGCCCCTCACTTTTGTAAGAGGCTGTCTCGAATGGAACATGATCGGTTTTCCGGATGCTCAGGCCTGCGTTTTAATTGCGGGCCATGCCTTCCTGAGCGCGATATAAGAGATTAAAAAGTTCACAAACCAGCCTGCCGGAACCGCAAGCCAGACAAAAGCGATGCCAAAGCGCGGTGCAAACAGCAGGGCGACCGAGAGGCGAATCGCGAGATTCACCAGATTCGCGATGAGGAACGGACACATCTTGCCGAGTCCGCGAAGCACGCCGTCCGTCGCCATTTTAATGCCCATAAACAGGAAGAAATACCCGAGCCATTTCATGTATTCCCCGGACACCCGATATGCGAGTTCCGTTCCGTCCCTACCCAAAAACAGCGCGGAAATGCGGGTGTGCAAGCTTTCAATGATCAGAAACGCAAGTAAAGCAAAACATGCATCCAGCAGCAGTGCGGCACGATAGCCTTTCCGAATCCGCTCCGTCTTTTTGGCACCGAGGTTTTGGGCTACAAAGGGCGATACCGCATTGCCGATGGAAACAAAGATCAACGAGAAGACATTCTCTACCCGCATGGTGGCCGCATATCCTGCGAGCGCCTGGGTTCCGAAGGGATTCACAACTGCCTGAACAATCATCATCCCGACAGAGACGGTGGATTGCTGGAGTACCGACGGGACAGCAATCCGCAGCATGGACTGTAATTCCTGCCGGTCAAAGCGACGAAAACTTCCCTGATAGCGCTTCATCCGGCTCAAAAAAAGAAGGAGCGATAACACTGCGGAAATGCCCTGTGCGATTAAGGTAGCAAGCGCTGCGCCGAATACGCCGAGTCCGAGCTCCGCCACCATCCAAACATCCATCCCGATATTTAAGAGTGAGGAGAAAATCAGAAGCCCCAGCGGAATCTTGGATTCGCCTATGGACGTGAACATGCTCGAGAGAATATTGTACATGAACAAAAACGGAAAACCGACAAAATAGACACGAAGATACAACACCGCCCTGTCCATGATATCATCCGGCGTCTGTAAGACGCGCAGCATCCACCGCGAAAAGCAAAAGCCGATGATGCCGAGGCATATGCTGAGCAGCAAAAAACTGATAAGCGAAGTCGACACGATGGTCTTCATCCTGTCGTATTCCTTGGCGCCGAAACAGCGACTCACCAGCACGCCGGCACCGACACCTGCGCCGAGGGCCACACAGATGAAGACATTCGTGAGCGCCGCACAGGCACCGACCGCAGCGAGGGCAGACGATCCCACAAATTGACCGACTATAATGGAATCGGCCATGTTGTAGACCTGCTGAAAGAAGCTGCCGAGAATCAGCGGCATTGCAAAAACGGTCAGCGCCTTGAGCGGTGCATCCGTAATCAAATATTCATCTTTTGACATTCAGTCATCCCCGCAGTCTGTGCATCATCCTTCCTTAAGTCACATTCTTCTTAGAATTATAACATAAAAAGAGGCCCTCCCCTACCTCTCGCCACCCTGCGAACGTGTAGGTCGGAAAGTCTCTTATCTCTGATTTGCTGCGGCGGTGAAGCGTATCTTTCCGCGCTGCGCTATGTTTTTTTGATGTATCACACGGCGTATTGCCTGCTTCGCGATTCCGTGCCCTATGAAGACCGCGACGGCGTTTTGATCCGTCTCTTGTACAGCAGAGTCGGGATCTTCGAGGCGCACACTATAGCGTCCGTCTGCCACGTCAAAGCGAAGCGCACAAGCCCCGGCCGGAATCAGCCCTTTGGCACGAATGATATTTCCGTAGCGCCCGCGTATCAGCGCTTCCAGAAACAGTAGAAACGGTTCCGGGGCGTCTACATAGGCTTTCTCCATCGAAAACGTATCTGGTAATTGCGTTTCCGCTTGCGACGTCGAGCTTCCGACCTCCGATTTTGGCTCGCTTACATCGGCCGCGCCGGTCAAAAGTTTCTCCCACCACGCTTCTTCCGCGTCCTTATAATGCGTCGGACATATCTCGGCACTCGGATTAATCTTCCGCAATTCGCTGATTAAATGCTGCACTTCTTCCGCGGATGCCTGTTCCATTTTGGTAATCGCAAGATACGAGGCATTGCGAATCTGATCCAGGTAGAGTTCCTTATACTCGGCGCGATAGTGCTCAAAACTGAGGCCGTCCACCAAAGTCAGCGGCTTTAAGATCTGAATGCGCTCATAGGTGATGCGATTCAGGCTCTCTATCTAAACTTTGCTTGCTTTGTTTTCTGTGTGCCTCACGGCATACAGGTGTAAACGGAGTAAAATTTGTTCCTTTTGATACGACAAACATAACATGCGTAAATGAGTTCGTCTACCATATATTCATATAAAACAGCTAATCCTTGTACTAAATTCAATACAATTTTAAGGCAGACTCCACAATATTTTCTTTTGTTTCTTCTTATTTTTCGTGCACGAAAGCAATTTTCTCATTTATCACAGCGAAAAGTCCCCTCTCGCCCCGTCTGTCGAAAAGAAAAATATCCGACACTAACACGTCGGGTGCAAACTACCAAGGATTCAGATACAACATATTTCAAATAAAGATTGAAAAGGAATTCCAATCTTCCCTTTTAGCAAAGGATCGGCACTGCAGGAACAGGCTGCAACCACTTTCATCCGTGTCAAAGCATGACATCTTCTTATCTACCTGTGAATAGAATAATCAGCAGGCACAAGCTCGGAATCCCCACATAGTAAATGGGCCTCCAATCTTTGCCGCATTTTCCGTTATAGAGCATAATCGGCACTGCCGCAAAGCCCGCGAATCCAAGGATAGATGTTCCGAGGACTCCGAGCAAAACAGAGACAATCAGCAAAATTCCAAGCGGAATCCTTCTGTTTTTTCTGCAAAGATAGAATAACAGCCCTAATAGGATTAAGTGAGGCCCACCGATTACCGTCATCACACTCGGAATCACGGAAATAAGCATAGCGAAGAAGCCCAACGCAACGCCGCTTCCCGTATCCAATCCACGGTCCATTGCAAGCAAGAAGAGAATGAGATTCATAAGCGGCGCAATCCCCAACAGCAGTCCTATCAGTATTTTTTTTACCGACTGCTTTCTCATCCCCTCTCTCAGACACTCGGAAGCCCACGCATACATTCCGATTACGAAATTCAATCCAAAGTAATTGTTCGACATGATTGCTTCCGTGCTATACGGTGAATAATTTCCTAAAAGTAAGAACCCGAATCCCACCATTGTATTTGCGAAGAAAAGACGACGCAAAAGTTTGAATTTATTACTTGAATGATAAAAACTCTCTGCAGCCAAGAACGCGAACAAAGGCCCTGTCATCTCTCCGAATATTCGAAATCCGTTCGGAATAACTTGTCCCGCCGTGCAGATGGCGATCACATTGAGGAGAATCATTCCCGATGCCAATAGCTTTAGTCCGTTGACGCTCAACAGTTCCCACCGAGACGCTTCCGAAAGCTTCGTCTCTGACTCTGCTTCTCTCCGTAATACCTCTTGCTCCATTTTGCTGTCCTCCGCATCCTGTTTTATATCTGTTCGCTTTCTTTGGATTTTGCGCATGCTATTAGTATTCCGGTCTACCGCATTTGTTTTTTGAATGCTCTCCCCACATTCGGTTGTAAATCCTCCCAACTATAATTTCTATTCTATTTACATTAATATTACTATACTTTTCTTACCTTGCCTTGTCAACCAAAATAAATACAGGCTAAGCGGACAAAAAGAGTTGGTGCTAGCTCCATACGATTGCATCACCCCATGTCGGAATTGAACTTTCTATCTTTTTCTGCGGCGAGAGCCTTTTGTATACCTCCGCGATACTTCCATCCGTTGGCATTACCTTTAACAGTTCCTTTGCAGAAAGCGGCTCTGGTGAGTGCATGTAGCACCACCAGAAAGCCGCTTTTA
>ERZ773031.208-NODE-208-length-32645-cov-5.785486_pt1 | contig 32645 bp, 29 predicted proteins | sample MGYA00511666_ERZ773031 | MGnify/ENA primary metagenome ERZ773031 (study PRJEB29015, sample SAMEA2738135) | human oral metagenome | biome: human oral; feature: human-associated habitat; material: saliva | place: China | collected 2250 ...
TCTAAACCTACCTGCGTGAAACAATGAATCTTCGGCCTACAACAAGGTCGAAAGAATCGTTGTGGACTATAAGATGAGGAATAAAAGAGGGGACCTTAAACCGAATTGGGGTCTGAAGGAAATCGTCGGCAGTCCTCATTTCCAGAATGAGCCGTTCCCTGTCAAAGGTGTCCTCTTCCTCCTTCGTTGGTTCTATGGGTGAAGGAGCCTCTTGCAAGGCTGTTTCCACTTTCTCCAGAAAATCTTCGGGAGAGAACAGTGACAGTTCCAACTGCGACATATCGACTTTCTTTCTCCGTGCCATTATGCTATTCCTAATAGTTCAATCTCAAAAATCAGTGTGGAACCACCGGGGATTCCAGGCTGAGAGAACTTTCCATAGCCCATTTCGGCAGGGATATACACCTCCCATTTGTCGCCGATGCGCATCTGCTGCATGGCGATAATCCATCCCTCAATGAGGTCACATAACCTACAAGCCAACGGCACACCACTACGGCTGCTATCAAACGTCTTGCCGTCTATGGTCTTACCCGTGTAGTGAACCGTCACAATGCTTCGGACGGTTGGATTAGCACTCTGGGCATTGCCCTCAGACAACACCTTATAGTAAATTCCCTTGGAAAGAGCCTTTACGCCTTCCTCTTTGGCTTTCGCCTCCAGCCAATCCTTGTTGAGTTGTATATACTCTCGTTTTGCCATTTTATACACTGCCTTCTCCATAATTTCTCTCGCTCTTCAGATGTAAAACTATCTGCAAGCGCAGACGAATGATAGCCTAATCTGTATTTGATGAAACAGAGTGCATCATCAATTTCCATTTTTGCACCTCGAAGCATTTCTATCATATATGAAACGAGAAGTTTTTCTCGTAATGGATATGTTGTTTTATATTACTGTCCGGTAAACTTCAAAACGGCACAAGAAAGCTTCCCGAAGCCCTTTAGAATAGGACTTCGAGCTTTCTTTTTCAAAAAGCAAGCCCTCTAATCAAATAATGATGGTTCCGGCGGTGGGGCTTTAGCTCTTTCCGCCCAAATTGCGCATTCATCTTTTTGAGGATTTTCCATGAAATCGATGAAATTGCTGTAATACATGAGCGTCAATCTAAGCATAGTCACGATTTGAGAAAAAGAAATGTGTCTTTTAATCATTCTAGACAGCACTGTGCACAAGAGATTGGCAATGAGTACCACCCATGTTTGTATTTGGATGGCATTCACGCTCTCGCCATAGAAAAAGTGCAAGGGAAAATTTTGTTTCAGTTGTTTGTAGAGGGTTTCTATAGCCCATCTGCGCTTGTAGATTTCGGCAAGCTCCTCAACAGAGAGTTCAAAATTGTTGGTCAGTAACGTCACCGACTTGCGAGAGTTATTACTCCATAGCTCTACGCATCGTGCTTCGTGCTTTACCTTCTCTTTCTCAAAAAGGATATGTTTGTCGAGGTGAGTGACCAAACCATCACGAGAAACATAGGCTATAGACGACAACTCCTTGCAGGTGAGGTTCTTCTTCATTTTGGTCACATAGCAGACACCTTCTTCCGTAAGCCTTTGAAACTGAGCATAGTCAATGTAGGCTCTATCCATTGCCAAGGTGGAATCCTGGGGCAGGTGCACCTTTTTGAGAAGATAATGATCGTGTTTGGCGGCAGAAGTCAGTTCTACCACCATAGGCACACCTACTTGATATTTCATAATGGTGTGTACCTTCATTCCGCCTTTCTTCTTTCCGCTTTTAGGATGTCGGCCTACTCCCTTGAGAATGTTGTCAAAGAGCGTAATTGTGGTAGAATCCATCATATAAAGCTGCTTCTCCCACGCTTTTTGATAGCCCACAGAGCGGCTGTCCGCTAAAAATGGAGTGTAGCGTTCCAACAGAGAGGCATAAACCTTGGCAAAGAACTCTTGTGGACGCCGCCGGTTGGCTTCTGCAAGTGTGCTGCGACGAACAACGTAGTCAAGTCCCAAGTGGGAGAGTTTCATAGTCTCGGCTTTCATGCCAATCTCCAATTCACGCAGAGAATCAAAGTGTTTGAGAACACCAAAGAGCATAATGATCAGGTGTTTCCAGCCTGTCAAGCGCTTAACATAGCGCTCGCTCCCTAGCGTTTCGAGGCTAATTTGTTGAATTTTGGCTTTATCCAGCAATTTTATGACCTGACTATAGACCGGCTGTCCGGTAAAATGTGTACTTTTGCTCATGTTACTAGCGTTTTTTTTGCAACAAGCAAAGTAACAAAAGAGGCTGAAATCCTGCAAGAGGGTTTCAGCCTTATTTTATCATATCAAAAAACTTTTACCGGACAGCAATAATTCAAAATATAAAATTCTCCATTTATGAAATTAGGCGGAAGTCCCTTTTTCCGGAACTATCCGCCTAATTTGTCAAAATAAGATTTCGCCGTTTATTCTTCTACAGCAGCCTGTGCCGCTGCAAGGCGTGCAATAGGAACTCTGAAAGGAGAGCAACTAACGTAATCTAAGCCTACTTCATGACAGAAATGTACAGAAGATGGTTCTCCACCATGTTCTCCGCAGATACCACATTTTAGTGATGGTCTTACACTACGACCTTTTTCTACAGACATCTGTATCAATTGACCCACTCCGGCGCGATCAAGAACTTGGAAAGGATCGACTTTCAGAATTTTCTTTTCCAAGTAAATCGGAAGGAATGTAGCAATGTCATCACGACTATAGCCAAAGGTCATTTGCGTAAGGTCATTGGTTCCGAAAGAGAAGTACTCAGCTCTCGTTGCTATTCTGTTAGATGTGAGTGCTGCACGTGGAATTTCGATCATTGTACCAATCTTGAACTCAACTTCAACACCTTGTTCTGCAAAAATGGCCGCAGCTTCTTGGCGAATGACTTTTTCTTGCGCCTCAAATTCATAAAGAATACCAATCAAAGGAACCATGATTTCCGGATGCGGATCAAATCCTTCTTTCTTCAATTCGCAGGCTGCTGTTAAAATAGCGCGCGTCTGCATTTGCGTGATTTCCGGATAAGTGTTGCCCAAGCGACAACCACGGAGACCTAACATTGGGTTGTGCTCGTAAAGGCTATCAACACGTTGCTTGATATATTCCGGCGTTACGCCCATCTCTTCAGCCATAATAGCTTGTCCTTTTTTGTCGTGAGGTACGAACTCATGCAAGGGGGGGTCAAGCAAGCGGACGTTTACAGGGTAGCCGTCCATCGTCTTAAAGATAGCCTTGAAATCTTCCTTTTGATAGGGCAGGAGTTTGTTTAATGCTTTGCGTCGGCCCTCTATATCGTCGGCCAAAATCATTTCACGCATAGCCACTATCTTTTCATTGTCAAAGAACATGTGCTCTGTGCGACATAGTCCAATACCAACAGCTCCAAAGCGACGAGCAACTTCTGCATCTTGAGGAGTATCTGCATTTGTGCGAACTTTAAGTCGAGTATACTTAGCGCAAAGATCCATTAATGCTGCAAAGTCTCCACTTAATTCTGCTGCTTGGGTTGCAATTTTGCCTTTGTATACGCTACCGTTCGTGCCATTTAATGAAATATAGTCGCCCTCTTTAAGAATCAAACCATCAATTTCAACGATACGCTTCTTATAGTCTACATTTATAGCGCCGGCACCGGAAACGCAACATTTACCCATACCGCGTGCAACAACAGCCGCATGACTTGTCATACCGCCTCTGGCTGTCAGAATACCTTCAGCCTCTGCCATACCGGCCAAATCCTCAGGACTGGTTTCTATGCGAACAAGAACGACTTTGTGTCCATCTTTATGCCATTTTACGGCTTCATCTGCAAAGAATACAATTTGGCCACAAGCGGCACCCGGAGATGCTGGAAGACCTCTTGTTAATTCTTTGGCATCTTGCAATGCTTTCTTATTGAAGACGGGGTGAAGTAACTCATCCAGTTTCAAAGGTTCGCAGCGTTTGATTGCTGTTTTCTCGTCAATCATTCCTTGCTGCAATAGGTCCATTGCAATTTTAACCATAGCAGCACCTGTGCGCTTGCCATTACGAGTTTGTAAGAACCAAAGTTTACCTTCTTGTACGGTAAACTCCATATCTTGCATATCGCGATAGTGGTTTTCTAATTTTGTTTGAAGTGCATCTAATTCCTTATAGATTTCAGGCATGGCCTCTTCCATAGACGGGAATTTCTCTTTACGTTCTTCTTCGGTAATTCCCTGAAGTTCCGCCCAACGACGAGAGCCTTCAAGTGTGATTTGTTGAGGGGTGCGAATACCGGCTACAACATCTTCACCCTGAGCGTTAACAAGCCATTCTCCGTTAAATATATCTTCACCTGTCGCAGCGTCACGGCTGAAGCAAACACCTGTTGCAGAGTTAGCTCCCATGTTGCCGAAGACCATAGCCATAACCGTCACGGCTGTTCCCCATTCTTGGGGGATTCCTTCCATCTTACGATAGAGAATTGCGCGTTCGTTCATCCAGCTGCCAAAGACAGCGCAGATAGCTCCCCAGAGTTGTTCCATCGGATCATCAGGGAAACGTTTGCCGGTATGCTCTATAATTGCAGCCTTGAAGAGGGTAACTAAACGCTTAAGATCCTCTGTTTCTAACTCGTTATCAAGTTTAACGCCTTTCTCTTTCTTAACTTGATCAATGATAGCCTCGAACGGATCAATTTCTTCTTTACTTGCAGGTTTTAGCTCAAGAACAACGTCTCCATACATTTGTACAAAGCGACGATAGGCGTCATATGCAAAACGAGGATTGTTCGTCTTGCGGGCCAATCCCTCCACAACTTGGTCATTAAGTCCTAGATTAAGAATGGTGTCCATCATACCCGGCATAGAAGCACGTGCGCCAGAACGAACAGAAAGCAAAAGAGGTTTTTCTGGGTCTCCAAATTTCATCCCAGTGTTTTCCTCAATAAGATGAAGACTCTTATTTATCTCATCAGAAAGCAATTCAATAACTTTCTCTCTACCTATTTCGTAGTATTCATTACAAACTTCTGTGGTTATAGTAAATCCCGGTGGTACAGGGATTCCTATCAAATTCATTTCTGCTAGATTAGCACCTTTACCACCCAACAGGTTACGCATGTCTGCTCGTCCCTCGGCGTGTCCATTACCAAAGGTAAAGACTCTTTTTTGGTTGTCCATAACTTAATGTGTTGTTTTATCTATTTACTTCCCGCAAAAATAAGGAATATTTTGTGTCAATCCAAATTTATTGCCTATATATCTTCTGAATATAAGTTTATTTGTTTTAGTGAGTTAAGTTTAGAAGGTTATAACAGCTATTTGTTAGAACTCACTCGTAAAATGGAATCTAATGTGTTCAAAATCTTGTTGGGCCATTTGAAGCATATATCCGGAATCTGCCAGAAAAACATCCCGCCCTTCAAGATCTTTAGCCATATACTGGTACTTACGTTGCTTGAACTTTTCTAACTCCTCAAGATTATCACTATCAATCCAGCAGGCTTTATAGAGATGTATCGGCTCCCAGCGGCATTTTGCACCATATTCGTTTTCTAAACGATATTGAATGACTTCGAACTGAAGTTGACCAACCGTTCCTATTATCTTTCGTCCGTTAAATTGATTCGTAAACATCTGCGCAACACCTTCGTCCATAAGTTGTTCTATGCCCTTGTTCAATTGTTTTGTCTTCATCGGATCTGCATTCTCGATGTACTTGAACATTTCGGGAGAAAAGCTTGGTAATCCTTTAAAGTGAAGTAGTTCTCCTTCTGTCAACGTGTCGCCTATCTTAAATATACCATTATCTGGTAGGCCAACGATGTCGCCCGGCCACGCTTCATCAATTGTACTTTTGCGTTGTGCCATAAATTGAGTAGGTGAGGAAAAACGTAATGTCTTGTTTTGTCGGACAAGTAAATAAGGAGTGTTGCGCACAAATCTACCGCTACAAATTTTGCAGAAAGCAATGCAAGAACGATGATTGGGGTCAATGTTAGCTGTGATTTTAAAGATAAAGCCTGTAAACTTTGACTCCTCTGGATTAACTGTGCGCTCTTCTGCTGCAACAGAGCGAGGATAGGGTGCGATCCGCACGAAACAATCAAGCAATTCTTTAACTCCGAAATTATTCAAAGCAGATCCGAAGAAAACGGGGGCAACCTCAGCTGATAAGTAAGTATTCACATCAAAATCATCGTATACCCCACTAACCAACTCAAGATCATCACGCAACTTTTGAGCATCCTTTTCACCGATGTGGATTTCCAGTTCTTTACTGGCAATATCTACCTCTACATTATCTGTAATATGTTGCTTATCGGCAGCATATAGATTCAAGCGTTGTTCGTATAGGTTGTAAACCCCTTTGAAGAGTTGTCCTTGATTGATAGGCCAAGAAAGCGGGCGAACTTTAATTTGTAGTTCTTCTTCCAGTTCGTCTAAAAGATCAAATGGATCACGCCCTTCACGATCCATCTTGTTTACGAAGATAATGACAGGTGTGTTTCTCATCCTGCAGACTGTCATCAGTTTGCGCGTTTGTGCCTCCACACCTTTTGCAGAATCAACTACAATAATAGCGGAGTCTACGGCTGTTAGCGTACGAAAAGTATCTTCCGCAAAATCTTGGTGACCTGGGGTGTCGAGGATGTTAACTTTATAACCATCGTAATCAAACTCCATTACAGAGGTCGTAACTGAGATGCCGCGCTGTTTTTCTATTTCCATCCAGTCGCTGGTCGCAGTTTTCTTTATTTTATTGCTTTTTACAGCGCCGGCTACTTGAATCTGTCCACCGAAAAGCAATAGCTTTTCGGTAAGTGTTGTTTTACCGGCATCTGGGTGAGAAATGATGGCAAACGTGCGTCGGCGTGTGATTTCAGGATTCAAATTCGACATAATATTGCGTTCTAAACTTTAATGTTTGTGCAGAATCTGCAGGTAATTAACGTTTTATACGTTTTCGTTTAAGAGACGAACTAAGCAAAACTGCAAGCTGTCTTCCCACCAAGGAATTGATAGGTTGTAGGTCGTCTTAATTTTGGTTTTGTCAAGCACGGAATAATGAGGGCGTTTAGCAGCTGTAGGATACTCGGTCGTGTGGAGCGGCCGTACATCGCAATTTGTGATTCCCGCTAAGCGATGAATAGCACGTGTAAAGTCAAACCAAGAGCAAGCGCCTTCGTTGGAAAAATGATAGATTCCGGCTTGTGGTCCTTGCTGTATGATGCTTAGAATAGCTTTCGCCAAATCGTGTGCATAGGTTGGGGTGCCTATTTGATCAAAAATCACACCTAATTCCTTCTTTTCTTTGCCTAGACGTAGCATCGTTTTGACAAAATTGTTTCCAAAGGCGGAATAAAGCCAGGACGTGCGAATGATGACAGCCCCCGGACAGGCTTTTAATACAGCCATTTCTCCTTTGAGCTTTGTTTCTCCATAAACTGTACGCGGGCGTGTCGTATCTTCTTCTTTGTAAGGAAAATAATGCTCTCCATCAAAGACATAATCTGTAGAAATATGGATAAAATCGCCCCTGACGGCAGCAATAGCTTCAGCTAGATTCCTTGCTGCAAGATGATTCAATAAATCGCACAAGTCATTATCGCTTTCTGCCTTATCTACGGCTGTATAAGCTGCACAATTAATGATCGTGTCTATATGATAAGTTTCAATAAATGCCTTGATGGCGTCGAGATCCGTAATATCTAACTCTTCTTTGTCCGTATAGTAGAACGCCCATTTGGGGTAAGATGAGGCCAATAGTTGGATTTCGTTTCCCAATTGACCTTTACAACCAGTGATGAGAATATGTTGTGCCATAAGTTTAAAATGAAATAGGTTCTTTCTTATCTTGAAAATAATAATCTGACAATTGCCCAAGCAGGGTCGTTATATCCTTTAGTGCTTGTGCTGTTTCATCTGATATTGGTTTGTGTTGCAGCTTTAAGAGTAATGCTCCATATAGTGCCTCAAAGCAGGTTTGCAATTCGGCTGCTGATTTATCACTACCTTTGGCTCGCAAACGTACAATGTGCGGAAGTACATTATGATACATCGCTTTGTAATAAGGGAAGTGATCTGAACTTATTAATTGCTCATGAAGTTCCGTCAGTTCTTGAAGTATGTTGTGGCTAATTTGCAAATGACCGTGCTGTGATAGGCCTTCACGTTGCATCATCTCACAAAGATCAGCGTACCATTGCTGTGTAGCTTTTGCCTTTTCTTCATCTAATTGAAAACGAGAAAGATATTCTTTATTTATACGCTCCATATCGCAATTGTAAGCTCGAATAAGATCTTCTACCTGCCACATATAGAGCAGGTATTCAGCCCGATTAGAATTGCGTAGTTTTTCTGCAATAATCATAAGAAGGGTTTAAAATAGAGACAATATATACCGATTCACTTTAATAGAGAGATAAGTGAAGCAGTGTCATAATGGCGTAAGCAATAGATACGAGCACAACAATTGTGCCTATTGTATGATTGAGTTTTTTGATGCCATGCAGGCCAAAATTCTTTCTCATTTTAAGAATGACGTAAGTCAATCCCCACCACCAAATCATTGCACCGGCTAAGATGGATACATAACCGACAATTGACCCAAAAACATTATTGGGTACAACAAATGTCAGCATATTAAATGATGCCAAAAACAGAAAAATGATAAGCGGATTTGAGACGGTAACGAAGAAAGAGGTAATAAAGTTGTGAAATAGTGTCCCCTTGCTGTGTGAAACGGGGCGAAAGCTTTTGCGTGGATCTGCAACAAATGTCCAAATACCAAATATGAAAAGCATAACGCTACCTACCAGTTTAAGCCAAAATACATTGCGTTCATTGTCGACAAAGTCGATCACAAAACTCATTCCGGCACCTGTAATCAGCGCATAAAAAAGGTCGCTTAATGCTGCACCAGCACCAGTTACAATACCATAAGATCGCCCTTTCTGTAAGGTTCGTTGGATACACAGTATGCCTACCGGCCCCATTGGGGCAGAAGCTATAATGCCAATGATTAAACCTTTGAGAAAAAGTTGAAAAGTACTGATATATTCTGCGAAGACGCCCATTTCGTTTGCAAAGTTACGCTTAATGAAAAAATAGCCAAAGTCTTTAATGCGTTTTTTTTATCTTGTAAACGATTCCTCTTTGTTATACATGATTTTCTGAAGGCGCATTTAGCAAAAGTCCTTCCGTGAAAGTACGTTTGTACCATTGCAGGGGGATAATTGTACACTTGCATTGGTAGGATAGTACTACCGCGAGTGTATCTAGCTATTGTTAATGGTTGATGCTTGGGCTTGGGAGATGATTTGTTTAATCTTGATGCACAACGTGAAAACTCTTTGCTTTTATGCAATTTGCGATGTGATATTATAAGCACGAATGCGTAGTAGTTTTATGTTAGACCTACTACAGAGAGCTGTGGGTGTATGAGTTGCGGTAAACTCAGAAATAGTAGGAGAGGAATGTGGGTTGTTGGCATTTACTTGAGTGAACAACTATAAGAAAATTGCTTAATGCTTATCTTTCTCTCTTGGCTATAAGTACTTTACTGAATATTAAGTGTGTTTTACTCCGCAAAAAAATCGTACTGGTGCGGTATATTATTGGCTTTAATGCCGAAAAGATAAAAAGAAAGTTGTAATTTCGCCTCGAAAATAATTTTAGAGATACCAAAATGGAAATTACTGGTAAGATAATTGCAGCCCTTGAGGCGCGTGAAGGGGTATCAAAGCGCACGGGTAACAATTGGAAGTCACAAGAGTTTGTAATAGAGACAACAGATGGACAGTTTCCCCGCCATTGCGTCTTTCGCGTTTTCGGCGAAGATCGGTTGCGTCAATTTAATATACAGGTAGGGCAGATGCTCACTGTGTCTTTCGACATAGATGCCCACGAGTATCAAGGAAGATGGTTTAACGATATCTCAGCTTGGCGCGTACAAGCTGCACAAGCGCAGGCAGCTGCGCCATCAATGACACAAGCTGCAGCCCCGCAAACAGATGTGCCGGCTCCAACGGTTGTTCCTGAGGAAGATCCGACTGATGATCTACCTTTCTAAGTCCACAATAAGATTCAAAAGTTTTTAGGGTTAAACACTTTTACTATTCCTCCGCGTTCCGATTGTAAACGGAATAAGGGGGAATTGTTATAAAGCCGGCTCTTATGAAGTTTTTTAAGATACTAAAGTGGATCCTTATTGGCTTCTTTTCAAGTACGATTTTAGTCGTATTGGCTTATCGTTGGCTTCCTGTTGAAGTTACACCGTTAATGGTTATTCGTTGTGCACAGCAGATGCAGCGTGGTGAGTCGCCCCGCTTGCTGCATCGATGGGTACCATTGGATAGTATGTCGGTATATATGCCCGTCGCGGTAATGGCTTCGGAAGATCAAAATTTTCTTCACCATCATGGCTTTGACGTTAATGCAATTGCCGATGCTGCAAAAGAACAGATTAACGGCGGACGTAGGAGGGGCGGAAGCACCATCAGTCAGCAGACGGCAAAGAATGTATTTCTTTGGCCGGGTTCCACTTGGATACGTAAAGGATTTGAAGTTTATTTTACGATATTGATAGAGCTGTTTTGGTCAAAAGACCGCATTATGGAGGTGTATCTGAATAGTATTGAAATGGGGAATGGTATTTATGGCGTTGAGGCCGTAGCTCGTTGTAATTTTGATTGTCATGCGAAGCAGTTGCGCCGATCTGATTGCGCATTGATTGCAGCAACGCTTCCTAACCCGTTACGCTTTGATTCAAAGCACCCGGGTTCTTATATGCGACAGCGACAGCGTTGGATAGAACGCCAAATGAGGCATATTGCTACATTGAACGAACGAAGAAATAAATAAAAATGCGAAGGCTTCTATTTGAGGCCGTTCGCACCTTATTATATAAATGTGTAGAAGCGTGGAACGGTAAGAAAGCTCCACGCTTATTTCATAAATTAAAGTCTATCGCCATTAAACTGAAATGGCAGCAGGCAAGCCATCGTGTCGAAGGAATAAATTTCTTTAGTCCCATATAGTAGAACCTTATAAGGTTTTGTTTGTCGATGTTCCACTTCTGCTAATACTTGGCGGCAAGCACCACAGGGAGAAATAGGGACATTGGTAAATGCTCCATTGCGCTTCTTGGCTGCAATGGCAATAGCGCTTACTGCTACGCCCGGGTATTGAGCGTTGGCATAGAACATTGCGCAACGTTCAGCGCACGTACCGGTCGTGAAAGAAGCATTTTCTTGATTGCTACCTTGAATGATTTTCCCATTTTCAAGCAATATGGCTGCACCAACGCAGAAATTTGAGTAGGGAGAGAAGCTCGTTTCCGTGGCATCCTTGGCTAAGTTGATGAGCTCTTTATCTTCGAGCGGCAATTCTGTTTCTGTTTGGTAAACCGTGAATGTGATGTGCTGTTTTTTATCTTGCATGATCGCGTAGTTTAGATAATAGGGTGTAAAATTAGCGTATTTATTTCGTTATAACAACAGTTTATGGGTATAAGAACGCCAAGTGAACCAAGCAGATTGCAGTGGAAAATACTAAATCTGCCACTTTTTTGCCGGAATAAAGCGTTCGCTTCGCTCTATTAGGCGCTCTTAGCGTAATTTTGCACCGACAAAACAAGTAAAAATGCATAACGGTCGTCCAAACGGGACACCATAACACAGATGATTATGAAAGAGAAAAATTTGATTAAATCTTTGGAGTATCGCATCAAGCGCTACCAGTCTGTAGGTAATGGCCCTATGTGTCAGAACTTACGCTATGAACTGGGGAAACTGCTATCAGCAAATGATATGACAGATTAAGGATAAGAAAATATTAAGTGGTTATTGGTATTCGCCCTACCTCCTTTTTAGGAGATAGGGCGTTTTTGTTGTTTAATTCATTGTTGTGAGATTATAGATTACAATTCTAGCGCTAATCTGCCTACTTCTTCAAAATTATCAATGATAAAGTCAGGTTGGGCTGAGCTGAGTTGTTCTGCTGATTGATTGCCATAAGTAACAGCACAGGTTCTGCAGTTTGCTCCACGCCCCATTAAGATGTCATACGTGGCGTCGCCTACTACAAGAGCTTCAGAGGCGTCCGTTTGAGTTGCCTCTAAGATGTATAATACCATATCCGGTGCCGGCTTTTGTCGCTTTACAGTCTCTAAACCGCAAAGTAAGTCAAAGCAGTTTCTAATTTCAGTTAATCCGAGTAGATGCTTTTGTGAAGCAATCATACGGCTTGAAGCAGTTATGATTTTCATAGATGTTGCGGAGTGCAACTGACGCAAAGTGGCTTCTACCTTTGGAAAAAGCTGAAAGGTTTGTTCGGCTATCGGATCAAAAAGACGTTTATATGTATCAAATCCGATTTGTGCCATTGCCTCATCTTTAATGCCTGGATATCGAAGGAACATGTCTTTAAGCGGAAGGCCAATCAGACTACGAATAAAATCGTCTGAGGGCTGCGGGAGCCCCATTTCTTGCAAGGCTGCATGCGTTGTGGCAAGTATAGATGTTTGGGTGTCTGCCAGTGTACCATCAAAATCTAATATGAGTGTACGGATCATAGTTTTGAATATGCAGTGTTCATTTAATAGGTGGCTAAAGTTCTATTTCAACTTTATACCATATTGTTTCAACATAAAGGCTTGATGTTCGGTTATCGTTTCACGGCGATATTCCATGTGCCAGTCATTTTTCCTTATGTAGGCTAAGTATGATAGCTTCAAAACAACATCAAGTTTAGTGTCTGTAAGCTCTTTTATGTCTAAAACGGTCTCACCATCTCCCCTTCCGAAAGAACCATCTTCTGCTGGATAAAAATAAGAAAATTTTACCCATACGTATCCCCAATAAGGGTCTATGCGATAGGATTCTAATACTACAGATGAATAACCTTTAAGCTGTCTATCAGGAGAAAAATATAAGGTATTCCCATTTGTCGTAGATATCCAACGGCCTAACAGTTGCGTTAAGTTTACATACGAGAACAAACATGATGGATAGTTGGTGGTATGTATTACAATAGCAAAGCGGTTTTTGGGGCGTAAGTCACCTATACGATACGTGTTGTTATTTTGTCGAGAAGGTAGGGATAGTGTAAGTGTATCTTGTTCGTCTGTAACAAAAACTAGTGTAGAGTCTTGCCTCGTAATTAACGTAGCGTATGTAGAAAAATGATCGACTCTTTCGTTTGCAGATGCTCGCTCTTCTTGTGCCTTGACGGGCAATATTAATAAGAAAAAAAATATTGTTAGTATATGGTGCCTTATTCCTGTCATTATATTTTGGATCTTAGTTGATGCAAAGATATGAATTCTGGTTAGCTTCTTTAAGGTTTGTATGCTTGCTTTTTTATTAAAGATAGATTCTGTATTTTGAATAGTTTTCTTTGTGAGAAAACGTGCTAGCTTATATATTTTCACATCAGACTATTCGTTAGTTGTAACAAGCTAATTTTTTGTAGAAAGGCGATGTAATTCTATTTGGATTTGTGTACTTTTGCAATTATGATAAGGAAACTTACTGTTACTTGCTGCTTCACTTTTTGCTTGATCGCTAAAATCTTGGCAAGCCCGATCGATTCTGTATTTGTACGTGTTCCTACAGATATCTTACCCATGCTTGACATGAATGCTCGCTTGGATATGATTGACCTATATAACTATAATATGAAGGCCGAAGCGTATAATATATATGGTGGAAAATCTGTGATGACACAAAAGACTGATTCGATGTTTTCTATTTCTCTGACCGAGAGTAGTCGTTGGGATTTAGCCTTATTGCCACAAAGTGCAGATACAATCTTTGCTGTCATCTACACCATTCTTTCTCCTGCGGAGAGCAGCCGGATTGTTTTGTACGATGCCGATTGGCAACCTTTAGCCTATCAGTTTCAGTTACCAGAGATTGAGAAGTTTTTCCGCGAACCTTATCCTTTCTCACTGGAGCGAATGGAGATCTTGAAGCAAGATCTAAAAATGTGCTCCGTATCGCTCTCATTTTCTCCGCAGACGCGAGCTCTGATAGCAAAGGTTTCTACGACAAACGCACCTGAAGATGATTTGGCTGATTTGAAGCACTTGTTATTCCCTCTTCGCTATGCTTGGACCGGAGATACCTTTCAATTATCGCCCGCTTCAGAATAGGTACAGCTGCTATCGGAGCAACATAGATTTGACAAACAAAAGACGTGAATCTTTAATATTGTCAAAGATTTACGATGATTTTTGCTAGTCTTGAAAAAAAAGAGTTTTTAATTACGCTTTCCCTCTGAAAAATGCTATCTTTGCGAAGAATTGAAAGAACAAACTACTTAAACATATTTTGTTATGGTAAATTACAAAGACTTAGGTTTGGTGAACACGCGTGAGATGTTCAAGAGAGCCATTGATGGTGGTTATGCAATTCCTGCATTCAACTTTAATAACATGGAGCAGTTGCAAGCTATTATTAAGGCTAGTTCAGAGTTACGTTCTCCGGTTATTTTGCAAGTATCTAAAGGTGCTCGTAATTATGCCAACCAGACTTTGCTGCGATATATGGCACAAGGAGCTGTGGCTTATGCTAAAGAGTTAGGTTGCGAACATCCAGAAATCGCTCTTCACCTCGATCATGGAGATAGCTTCGAACTTTGCAAGAGCTGTGTTGACTTTGGCTTCTCCAGCGTTATGATTGATGGTTCTTCACTTCCTTATGAAGAGAATGTAGCGTTAACGAAGAAGGTGGTAGAATATGCTCATCAATTTGATGTAACCGTAGAAGGTGAACTTGGCGTATTGGCCGGCGTTGAAGATGAAGTTTCTTCTGAGGTTAGCCATTATACAAAACCGGAAGAAGTAATTGACTTTACGCAGCGCACGGGCGTAGATTCTTTGGCTATTTCTATCGGTACAAGTCATGGTGCTTATAAGTTTAAGCCCGAACAGTGTACGCGTGATCCGAAGACGGGACGTCTTGTTCCTCCTCCATTGGCTTTTGATGTTCTCGACGAGATTATGGTGAAGCTGCCCGGCTTCCCAATTGTGCTCCACGGATCTTCTTCAGTTCCTCAGGAGTATGTAGAGATGATCAATAAGTATGGTGGAAAGATGCCGGATGCAGTAGGTATCCCGGAAGATCAATTGCGCAAGGCTGCTAAGAGCGCAGTTTGTAAGATCAATATTGATTCAGATTCTCGTTTGGCTTTCACGGCTGCTGTGCGTAAAGTGTTTAGCGAGAAGCCGGGCGAATTTGATCCTCGTAAATATTGCGGACCGGCTCGCGATGCAATGGAAGCAATGTACAAAGAGAAGATTAAGGATGTACTTGGATCTGAAAATAAATTGGCTCAGTAATATATTCTGATAAATCAACGTTGAAAGGCCGTGATTCTGATTGTTGAATTACGGCCTTCATTTCATCTTTTCGAACTATGTTTAGAATTTATGCCTTATGTGGCTTTCTTGTGCTTTCATTGTTGCAAAGTTGCCAAGGAAAGACCGTCACACCGGCTCAATCTAAAGTAGAGCAGGCTTTAACAATAGCGCAAGAAGAAATAGGCGACATACAGATGACGCCCAAAGCTGTAATATATAATAGGGCAGACTCAATAAGGGTAGTAGATTTGCTAAAAAAAAATGTAGACGGACAACCGATCCTTTTTTATGCTAAGCAATTTATCAATGTGCCTTATGTGGCTTCAACCTTAGAAGTAGCAGATCCGGAGCAGTTGGTCGTTAATCTGCACGCTTTAGATTGTACGACGCTGGTTGAAACAGTTGCAGCACTGACACTGACAAAGTGGCAGGGGAAAACTGACTTCGCATCTTATTGTCGTAACCTCGAATTTATCCGGTATAGAAATGGTAAGATGAATGGTTATCTCTCGCGTTTGCATTATTTTTCTTGGTGGATACACGACAATGAAGCTAAGGGGATTTTACAAGAGGTCAAAGAAGCAAAATATAGCCCGGCGCGTATTCATGTGAAGAACAATTATATGAGTACTTATCCCGAGAAATATAAATTCTTAAAGAGGGATACTTTCCGAATAGATAGTATTCGAAAATTAGAAGAAGAAATTCAAGGTTTTGATGGTTATTATTTACCAGAAGCTAATACATCTTTGGGTAAAGCTCAATTGAGTAATATTCAAGATGGAGATATTATTGCTATTGTAACAACAAAGAAAGGCATTGATTATTCTCATTTAGGTTTTGCAGTATGGGGAAAGGATGGAAAGTTACATTTGCTGAATGCTTCCTCTATCCATAAAAAAGTTGTGCTAGAACCCAAAACCCTGCGACAATATCTGAAAGAACATCCGAGTTCGATAGGTATTCGCGTCTTCCGCCTTATAAAGCCTGCAAACTAAAAATAATCCTCACTAATCTAATAAGAGATTAGCGAGGATTTCTTGTTTTTAGGAATGGCGTTGTGCTTACATCATGCCACCCATTCCTGCACCTGGTGCCATTGGCATTTCAGGCTTGTCTTCTTTCTTATCAGTAATAACGCACTCGGTCGTTAAGAACATTCCGGCAACGCTGGCTGCGTTCTCCAAAGCTACGCGAGAAACTTTAGCGGGGTCAATTACACCAGCCTGACGTAGGTCTTCAAACTGTTCAGTTTTCGCATTGAAACCGAAATTGCCTTTGCCTTCGCGCACCTTATTAACAATGACAGCGCCTTCCAAGCCTGCGTTGAAACAAATTTGACGAAGTGGCTCCTCTATCGCGCGGCGAATGATTTGAATACCTGTTGTTTCGTCTGCATTTTCTCCTTGCAAACCTTCAAGGCTTTCTTGTGCACGAATATAGCTTACACCGCCGCCGGTAACGATACCTTCTTCGATTGCAGCGCGCGTAGCACACAAAGCGTCGTCGCAACGATCCTTTTTCTCCTTCTGTTCTGTCTCAGAAGCAGCACCTACTTCCAACACGCAAACACCGCCGCTTAACTTTGCTAAGCGCTCTTGCAGCTTCTCTTTGTCATAAGAAGAAGTGGAGTTGCTTATTTCATTTTTGATTTGAGTCACGCGTTCTTTGATTGCTTCCTTGTTTCCAACGCCATTTACGATGGTTGTATTTTCCTTCGTAATGGTCACCTTTTCAGCGCTACCCAGCATTTCGAGTGTAGCTTGCTCAAGTTTCAAGCCTTTCTCTTCGCTGATCACAACGCCACCCGTCAAGACAGCAATGTCTTCCAACATCGCTTTGCGGCGATCGCCAAATCCCGGTGCTTTTACTGCACAAATCTTCAATTGGCTGCGCAAGCGGTTAACAACCAAGGTTGTTAGCGCCTCGCTGTCTACATCTTCAGCAATGACGAGCAAGGGGCGGCCGCTCTGTACTGCGGGTTCAAGAATCGGAAGAAAATCTTTTAAGTTGGAGATCTTTTTATCGTAGATTAAGATGTAAGGTTTCTCCATTTCGCATTGCATTTTCTCTGCATCTGTTACGAAATAAGGAGAAAGATAACCACGATCAAACTGCATACCTTCTACAGTCTTCAAGACCGTATCGCGGCCTTTAGCATCTTCAATCGTAATGACACCGTTTACGCTTACAGCACGCATACCGTCGGCAATAAGCTTACCGATTTCAACGTCATTATTAGCAGAAATGCTTGCAACTTGTTCGATCTTGTCGTAGTTTTCGCCTACTTGCTCTGCTTGCGCCTTGATGCTTTCCACAACTTTAGCTACGGCCTTGTCCATACCGCGCTTCAAGTCTAAAGGATTAGCGCCGGCAGCTACGTTTTTCATTCCTTCCGTAAGGATAGCCTGCGTCAAGATGGTTGCTGTCGTTGTTCCATCGCCCGCATCGTCGCCGGTCTTGCTGGCTACGCTCTTAACCAATTGAGCTCCGGCGTTCTCGAAGTTATCTTCGAGTTCTACCTCTTTAGCTACGGTCACACCATCTTTTGTGATGCGCGGAGCGCCATATTTTTTGTCAATGACAACGTTGCGCCCTTTAGGACCGAGCGTTACTTTTACTGCATTTGCCAAAGCATCTGCACCCTGACGAAGCGCTTCGCGCGCTTCAACATTATATTTGATTTCTTTAGCCATAATCTTGTATATCTTTTAATGTGTTATTGCAGAATAGCCAATACGTCTGACTGACGCATGATAAGGTATTTCTCTCCATCGAGTTCTACTTCCGTTCCGCTATATTTACCATAGAGGACAGTATCTTCAGCTTTGAGGACCATTTCTTCGTCTTTTGTCCCATTACCTACGGCAATTACGCTACCTTTCAAAGGTTTCTCCTTTGCTGTATCAGGAATGATAATGCCTCCCACCGTTTTCTCTTCAGCAGCGGCCGGTTTGATTAAAACTCTGTCTGCTAATGGTTGAATTTTCATAATCGTTGTTTTATTTAGATTGAAATTATTTTCTACGAAGTATAGCTAAAAGTATGCCAAGAGCAGTGTTGTTTCATAGTTTTTCTTCGTTTCTATATAAAAAACCTTGTGACAGTCCCACAAATTCGCCTTTATTGTTATCGCGAGCCGCTTTGTCGATGCGTATGTCTCACTATTGCCTTGTTGTGGCTTATGAGTTTATTGTTTGCTGGCGCCAAACAATGGTTTGCTGAGCCCAAACTATAGTTTGCTGGTACCAAACAATCGTTTGCCGGCACCAAACAATGGGAGACGCTGTTTGAAGCTTACTGAGTAAAGAACGAAAAAAGTCGAAAATCAGCGCGTCTTACGACTTATATAAAAGAAGGGAATAAGAATAGTGTGTAAGAGGAGGTAATGATAGTACTATATGGCGTGCAAATCGTTAACGGATAGGACGTAATAGGACTTTCACGGCCAAAAGGCTTGATTTACCAAACAAGCGGAAACGATCCTTGAAGACCCAAATAGCATTCGTCCATCGCGAACGGTTGAGAAAGCGTAGAAAATGATCAAACATTTCCTTTATTTCCGGAGATAACTCTTCGGTATAAAAATGATAGACGTCCAAAATGCTATCCAGATGGCTGCTTTCCAATATTGGTTTCCTGCGTCTTAGGAATCCCGTAGCGCGCTGCCAGAGAGAACGATCCGTGGCGCCGGTCACAGCACCGGTATAGCGGCGATAAAGAAAGAGACGACGAGGTATGTATGTGAAATGTCCGAACAAGGCATTCACGAGCGTGATGAGATGATCGTGCATCGCGATGCGGCCTTTGAATAGCAGGCACTTTTCTCTTAATCTATCATTGATAATCATTGCACAACCTTGTATGCCGCCGTTGGCAAACAGAACGTCGTGAAGGTCTTTTACAATGTTCAATATAGAAATGCCTCCAATAGGCTGGCGAGCTTTGACGTTGTAGACATAAGCATTACAGTAGACACACTGCGGAATGTTGTTGTCTTCTGCCTGAATGGCTTCCATCTGCGTACTTAATTTGTCTTGTAACCAAATGTCGTCTTCATCGCAAAAAGATATAAAAGGCGCTGTGGAGAGCGAGAGCAAATGCATAAAGTTGCGACCGGCAGAATGGAAACATAAACCATCCTCAATCAGGCATATACGCTGGTCGGTGGCAGCTAATTCACGGATGATTTCAATGGTGCGATCCGTTGAGCCATCATCGTGTATCAGCAGGCGCCAATCGGTGAAAGTCTGTTGCTGTAAAGAATATATTTGCTGACTGATATAAGCTTCGCCATTGTAAGTGGCCATCAGTATATCTAACTTGGGCTGGCTCATCTTGATAGTCTTGAAGACAGTTGTTGGAAAATATAAGGGAACAATATGAGGATGACATATTGCAGATTCAATGAAAAGTTGGATAAGATATTTTCCTGCACAAATTGCAGTATGAGGTAGTTTAAGAAGCAAGCATATAAGATAAAATAGACGTTTTGTCCACTTTGAGCTCGTTTATATAAGAAGGCATAAAATGCGCCATAGAGTCCGCCAAACAAACCTACACCCGGTAGGCCGAAATCGTGATAGAAGGGGTATAGAATCGTATAGGTATTAGTCTCTTCCGGGACGCCAACAAATTTCAAGACGTTGCTGACTGGTTCTATGTTGCTCCCGAGCGAGTGCATGATAGCGTAGTAAAAGCGGAAAACGTATTCGCCAAAATGTGTGGCGCTTGCAGGTTCTACATAATAGTCGAAAGCTACGCAGGGAGACATTATATATATGGTCAACATAGACGTGGCCGAAAAAGAGTCTTGCTGGGAAGCCATCGAACGGGCATATTGAAACCAGATGCTGAAGCCTATGAAGATTAAAAGTATGATGCCGATAGTGCGCAATTTGATCTTGCCGCGCAGATAAAGGACATAAACCATAGGAACTAAGAAGACGAAGAAGCCCGTCTTGGACATGGAAATCAATGCTGCGAGAACGTTAATGACTACGGCCAATATCTTGAGCCATTTCTTGGACGAGTAGACAAAGATGAAGATAAAGACGATTAAAGCTACGCCTATCGTATAATAGGCTACGCCTAAATCCGGTTTATCCAAAGTGTCGTCGTAAGAAGCAATGCGCAAGTAGGTCATTAAGTTTGACTCGCCGCGCTCCATACCATATCTCATTAACGTATAAAGAATCAATGGCACGGAAATGATAGCAATAAATAAATAGAGTTTCAATACAAGCCGAGAAGGTGTGAGGACCGACGCAAGCAATGGAGGACGACGACTAATAAGACTATGGTCAGGCAGGTAATAATAAGTGGGGTAAGCCACTCCTAAAAAAGAAATAGTCCAAACGATCAGGGAAATTGGGAAGTGGTGAATAATAGGGTAGAGTTCGGGATCACTGAGATAGAAGAGCAGTAATATGCCGAACCATACACCAGGCTGGAGTACAAAAGGCGAAAAAACGTCGCGCGTAATGTACCATCCGGTAAACGTGAATGCAGCTACAATCAAGAAGGCAATGAACAACATAAGACTTGATCTTTCTTACAATAATAGAACATAAGAGCGGCTACAATAGCTTCAGAAAGCAATAGTGCCCACGCGGCACCGTATTCTGCGTAAAGGGGCGTCAAGATGCCAACTGCCGGAATGGAGATGACTGCAGTTATGACGTAGACGTTGCGGAAATGTACTCGGCTCTGTTTGTTCCCTAATGCGATTAAACCCATTTGCCCACAGACTGCGCCGATACCAATAAATAATGGAGCAGGGGAGATAATGCGTAGTAGATTGTCCCATCCCAAATAACCTTCGTCGTGAAGTGCGGATTTCAGCAACGAAGCCCCGACAAATAATAGGATGGTTAAGAGTAACATAATTCCGCCTACAACGTAGAGTACGCTTTTCGTCTTATTCACGGCTGCAACTCGATCTTTGACGCTCAACACACTGATCTTTGGGAAGAAAACTTGTGTGATGGGGATGTAAATGATAAAGCATAGGGCGCGCATAAGTGCTTCGGCAGAGGTGTAACGCCCAACAGCAGACTGAGAACAAAAGAAGCCTAAAATAATAACGAATAATTGGGTGTAAACGCTCGTGGATGCGCGTGAAAGAAAGAGGGGGAAGCTATCTGAAATTTCAGACTTGATGCGTGAGAAATCCCAACTGATACCTCCTATCCACGATTGGCGATAAGCCCAAATAGAAGAAATAAGGGCAGTTAGGCAAAAAACGGAGGCTTGTAAAAGAGCGGCGATGATGTAATCTTCTTGCACTTTTACGAAAATAAAGATGAGAGGAAGTAAAAGTAGCTTGGAGATGGTGTTGATTATGGCCATTGCTCTTACTTTTCCCACTCCTTGAAAGAGCCACATAAATGTGTAGGTCGAACCTATAGCCATCGGCGTTGTAGCTAATATAGCCGCCTGATAGCTTTTAAAGGTGGGGACAAATGCAATCAGAATAAAAAGTAATAACAGTGAGGCCGCCAAAAGCATTGTCTTGGCCCAAAATACGGCCCAAAAGATGCGCGTGCGCTCTTGCTTGTCTTCGCCGGCAATAGCTAAATGCTTCGTGGCGCTTAAATCAAAGCCAAAATCGATAATTAGAGCCAAATATTGTATAACAGAGAGTGAAAAACCGATATAGCCATAGCCGGTTGCTCCCAACTTGATCATTAGATAAGGAATCACCAAAAAAGGAAGGAACTTGTTGACACCTTGTAGTACAAATAAATAAAGAATGTCGACAACTTCCTGCTTGTTCCCTTTTATCCCTTGTCTTAATTGGTGCAACATAAGTATGGCGTCAAGGCTTTTCGTGCATTGTAGCCGATTGCTGTGTTTCTGGCTGATCAAGCATTGCAGATTTGACAATTATCCACAAACAAGATAAGGAAAAACTCAAAACAGCCATCATAAAGACAAAGATCATACGCTTAGGAGCCGATGGCTTTATAGGAACATTTGCTTGTTGTAGAACGGTAAAGGCAGGCATACGCTCTTGTACTTTGGCTTGTGCCAATTGCAATTGGGTTACGCTTTGTGAATAACCATTATAGGCTAACTGCATCTCGTTCTCTAAACGTGTCTCTTCTTGCTGTACAGAGGTCAAAACTAGATCTTGGTTGGCATCGGCAAAGCGAGCATATACTTTCTGGGCTGCTTTGTAGTCTTCTAATGCCTTCTTAGAAATCTTCTCCGCATATTTGACGTCATTGCGCGCTTTACTTGTGCGGTAGTTTGCAATGTACTGCTGCAATTGGTTCTCGACCATTGTAGCAACTTGGGCTGCAACTTCCGGATCTTGCATCGTAACGTTAATGGTTACCATATTAGTGCGCTTATCTACAAAGCTTACAATGGAGGAGCCTAACCCCTTTAGCAATTTTTCTTGTGCCTTTGTCAGGCGTTGTGGGTCAATTTTGTTTGTTGGTGCTTCTTTTGAACCTAGTCCACCCCATTGAAACAAACCATCCCACCACGGAGCTTTCTGATGTTGTGTAAGATAGATGAATAGGCTTACGTCTTGCTTTAATCCCTTTGGCCGTACGGGCTTATTTAGTAAGGCAACTAAGAAATCGGGCGTCTTTACTACTTTGGGATAGAACTCGGGGTATATGGCATCTTCGCTGTCACCATTTCCTAATTTTACGCCTGCCATAGAAGCCAAGGAACCTAAGCCTGAGCTTAAGCTGTTGTTGCTCGGGATTTCCGGCAACATCACAACATCTGATTGATAAGAGCGAGGAATACTCATAATGTAGCCAATACTCAAGCTGACAACAATGAAACAGAAGATGAAAATCTGTTTCCATTTGCTCAGCAAGAGGTGAGCTACCTTTAAGAGGCTTTGTATTTTGCTATTCATGTACGTTATTTCTTTATCAAAGTCGCTACTACAGCGCCTAATGTAGCAACAATGCTGCCTAAGCTTATCCATTCAGCAAAGGCTAATCCGCGTTTTTTCGATTTCGCTGGGACAACAATTTCACAACCCGGCTGTATATCTTTAGCAGAACGAATCTTTGTGACGGTACCATTCATGTTTACTGCAAAGACATCTCTGCGTTTTGCCGTTAAACTGTATCCGCCGGCCTGATTGATGTAGTAACTAAGACCTTGTCCATTTGTATAAGCAACCGTGTTCGGATACATTACTTCTCCGTTAATTGATACGGTATTATTATATTTTGGCACGACAATCTTATCACCTCCTTGTAAGACAATATCCCATTTATCCGAGCCTGGACTTTCAAGTGCTTTATCTAAGTTTATACCAATGTTTCTTACGTCGCCATTAAGTTTACTTACCTTTGTTGAATCTCCTGCAGTAATCATTTTCCACGTAGCCTGCTCTTTGATCTGTTCTTGAGGGCTTAGGTTTCTTTCCAAGTGTGCGCCTTTTGCATAGGCCTCTTTGGTTAATCCACCAGCCTCTTTAATCAAATCGCTTAAGCGGGCTGTCTTGCGAGTTAAGGTATAAACTCCGGCAAACATAACCTCACCTTCTATTTTAATATGTTCTTGTTCAGCATAACCTGGAGATCGGCGTACATAAACTTCGTCAAATGGTTCCAACACAAATCCCGGTTCTCCCTGGATAACGAAACCGTCTTTTAGTTGGAAACTATAAGAGCGTGCAATTTGGTCCGGTGCAGTAAGCGCTTTGCTATTTCTGATTCTACGAGATACATCTACCTTCATTGTTGATGCCGCATCTGTTAAACCTCCGGCCTGCAAGATGAAATCTTCGATGGTCGTGTTATCAGCGTAAACATAGACGCCCGGATAAGCTACTTCGCCAGAGATGGTTAACGTCTGAGCATCAAGTAAATCTTTTCTACTAGGAACATACAAAACATCACCATTCTTCAAAGACACATCCGGAATGTTATGATCTACGAGTTCTTTGAGGTCAATAGCCCACACTTCCAGTGTGCGATCTTCTTTAAGACGATGCATTACAGCGTGATTGGCTATAGCATCTTCTGTAACACCTCCGGCAGCTTCGAGCAACTGACGAACTGTAGAAATCGTTCCGTTCATTTGAAATTGACCAGGACGGAAGACCGCTCCTTTAATTTCGACTAAATTGCTAAATCGATTTAATGTGGAGTCAACTGAGACGGAATCTCCATCCATCATTTGAAATTTGTTGCGCTCAAACTCATCGACTGTATAGATAGAGTACATTCCGCCTGACTTACGAATAACCCGCACGTTTGTTCGGTAAGCATCTCCTGTGAATCCACCGGCATATTTGATGAGCGTGCCTACACTTTCTGTATGCTTCATTTCATAATACATCGGACGTTTTACTTTTCCGGTAATATCAACCAAACATTCATAAGGGCCTACATAAATAACATCCCCCGATGTTAATCGAACATTGCCGGATAACTTCCCATTTAGGATATAGTCATATATATCTACTGTCGATATAGCTTTGCCGTGTCGGTAGACTTTAATGCTACGAAGTGTACCTATATCGTTTGTACCACCCGCCATATACAAAGCATTAAAGACGGTAGCAAAAGCTGACAAGGTATAAGTGCCGGGATTTTTTACTTCACCCATAACATTGACGGAGATAGTCTTTGTTTGTCCAACCGTCAAGCGAATTTTACTACTCTGATAACGTGTTCCGAGCGTAGAGCGTAATCGTGCATTAGCTTGAGCTACAGTTAATCCGGATACATTTACTGGTCCAAAGCCTTCAATGTCGATCGTGCCATCCGGGGATACTGTTGATTCAAAGTTTTTTTGTGAAGCACCCCACACGTCTACAAAAACGGCGTCTCCAGGGCCTAGACGATAATCGTCCGGAGTAGCGATGTTCATATCGCTTTCAAACGTTAGCTTCTTGTTGTTAAAGATATCTCGACCGAAGACTTTCTTTGCTTGTTTTTTCTTTTTCATTTCTTTGGCAGCAATGTAGTCTTCTTCATCTAAATCAAAGGAATCAGGGAGGGCGAAGTCTAATTCGCTCTCCAAGTCGTCTTCTTGACGAAGTTGCTTTCTCTTTCGTTGTTTTTCAGATATATAATCTTTATCTTCTTGATTATTATCAAGCCGCTTACGTCGATAATTTTGCGCATTAGGGTCTTCTTTTTCATCGCCATTCTGTTGGCGAAGGCGGTCCTTTTGCTTTTTGTCAAAGCCGGTTAAATCTTTAGCACCTAAGGTCGAATTAGACTTGCTCTGCATCTCGTATTTTCTTCTAATACGGCGTACCTGGTCTACCGTAACTCCTCGTTCGACTAGTTTGGTCATAATGGCTGAGCGTGGTGTACCCTTTTGGCTTTCACGCATAATGAAACTCATCACTTGATCATCTGTCATTGTCGAGCGAATCTGCGCATAAGATAGCGGAGCAAGCAGAATCGTGAACAATAGGAGTACAATAAGTTTTCTTATTTGCATAAGTTGTGTTACTTTTCTAGTTGATGTAGAACATCTAAAATAGATTTTTATCTGGGCAAGGCCGTCTGTATGGTTGGTAAAACCGCACGAAAGGCAATGTCGATGCAAAAGTACAAAAAAAGGCAATTTATTCCGCTCTTTTAGTTTAAACAATGATGTTTGAGCGCTACAAGGCGTAAAGGATACTGCTCTGAAGACAAAATAGGATGCGATTATGTTTGGTTTGTTCGCATTTCAATTGTTGCATCGCATATCATCGTAAGAGCGGAAATGTTGTGCCTCTTCATACCGCATACTTTTCAACTGATTATTACTGAATTTATTGTGCTATGCTTGTACGAGATTGCTCTTTTGTCTGATTTTCTACAAAAAAATACTTATAGCTCTGCACGTCCATCTTAAAATAAAATAAAGAAGCCTCGTTGTTGCAACGTGTTTTCCCGTGCGTATACTTGTTCTTCTACGTGTGTACGTTTGTCCCTACGCGTTGGTACGAATGTACTTTTACAATGGTATTTATATAAACAGGTATCTAAAGATTGGGAGATCGATGTTAGAACTACGAAACAGCGTCTTTTTAAATGTAGACATTTGATCTGTCGGATTATATATGGTACTAAAATTGTCAAATTAACGAGTGTTTAATCAAAAGCTGTATGGGATTGAATTCTAATCCTGATAGACATCTTATTTGGATAAAGTCTAATGTTTAGTACTATAAGTAAAAGAACTTAATTGTAATTTGTTGGTTCATAATAAAATATGGTTTTCGCTCAAACTTACTTTTAATCTTAAGAGAAAGAGATATAAGGAAATAGACGATCAAGTTCATTTTTTGTAAATACACCTAAGAATCGCAATTCTTCCCAATTTTTTATCGGTCCATTTAAGCGAATATGATTAATGATGGCTTTTGTTTGCTCATAATTAAAGTAAGGGTGTCGTATGAGCTGCTTAAAAGACACTTTGTTGATGTGTATTTGATTTGGTATAAACTTTTCAATGAAGAACCATTGCTCTACGTTATCTGGAAGACCTTCTATTTCTTTCAATTGCTGCTTGCTAACAAAGCCACCAAGTCTTTCTCGATAACGCACAATCTTTCCGGCATAATAAGCGCCTATTCCTGGTATTTTTTTCAATGCATTGGTGTCGGCCTCATTGATATCAATCTTTGTGCCCGGGGCATATTTTTCTACGTGTGTTCTTCGGATGCTATCTTTTTTAGATTGTGTACACTCATTGTTATCTTGATGGATAATGATATAAGGTCGCAGGCGTTCAAAATCTTTTGTCCTCAACCCATACAAATGACTAAAATGTTCGGCAGACTTCCATCGCCCACCTTTTGATCGATATTTGAGGGCGTTTCTAGCCTGCCAAGGAGCGAAGCCCAAAGCCATGAAGGTCTCATAGCTGGCCGTGTTGGGGTCGAAGGGGAATAATTTGGTTGTAAACTTTTCGCTACTCCAATGTGGATGCTGTCTAACCCACGCTAATGAGTCCTTCTTGAGCTGTTCTTCAAAGTTGGATAAATCTTGTAATGAGGTTTGAACTTGATTGTTTGCCGGTGTCGTTTCCTCATTCCTATATAGTTTGAGTAAGATGACTATTAGGAGTATGACCAAGAGAATGGCTATTAGGCCATATAGTTCCTCTCTTGTGAAGCGGCGGCGTTCCACGATTCAATCTTGTTTAATTGATAAAATTCCAAGAGATTCCCAATCTTAGAACAAGACGATTGAGTGGGTAGTGGGGAACTAAGAAAGGCTTACCATTGCCTGAACTATAATTGAGATGTGAAACCATCACATAAAAGCGGGTTCGCTTTAGATCAAAATTGGCGTAAGCATTGATAAGAGGATAATTGCCTAACGTTATTTTATATTGAGGGTCTTGAACTACATATTGCCCAATAGTAGGAGAGTAAGCTAAGGCATCATATTTTGTGAAGAAGCGCATGTCTGTTCCGAGTTCCGTATTCAGAACCTTGGCGATTTTGAACTTCAAGTATAAATTCGTCCATAGATTAATAGCCGGAAGTGGATAAACAGAAGCATCGGAGCTAGCTTGCCAAGTGATTTCATTTTCCCAATGCAAGATTCCCCAATGGAAATTTTGAGATAGCGTAGCAGCGATCAACTGCAAATTGCCGGTTTTTTGGCTTGAATTAACCGAATGGGTGTATTTTTGAGTGCTTGATGCAGTATAAGGGTATAAGGTTTGCGCAAAGAATGGATAGTTTTTGATATTTTCAATGTGCAGACTGAACTTCGTCTGTTTATAGTGTAGACTTCCGCCTATATGTGTAGAAAACTGCTTATTTAAATCTTTGTCCCACCAAGCGTTTCGTGCATGGTAATGGTTAAAATAGAAAGGTGATGTCCAACATCTTACATAGCCGTCTAAATTAACAATAAGCGAGTCTTTCCGGAATGGGATCGTGAAATCTACATTCCCTTCTACGTTAAATTCTCCCCACTGGGTGCCGGTCGTTCTCAATTCTCCCAACACGTGATAGTGGAAATACTTGCCTTTTTCCTTGAGTAGTTGTGCGCCAAGTGTAAGATAGTTGTGTCTATATTGCTTCGTCGTTAGGTTGCTTGCTGTTGTGAGTGTATCAGGCAAAGAAAAATTGTAGAAATCATGCTGTGCGAATAGACGAAGTCCGGTCTTCACCCACTTATTGAAGCCTTCGTGTAGCTCTATGGCAAATGTATTTCTTAAATGTAGGTATTTGGTCATATCATTTGCAGAATCTGCCGGCAAATAGAAGTCTTTAAAGAAGCCTTTTGCTTCATTTAAAGGTAAGTTAGATATAAAGCGCCTATTGTTGTGAGAGAGCTGGAATGTATGAATAAAACTTGTGACGGGTACAAATTCCTCTCTTAGTAAACTATCGTTGACGTTTGTGTGTATTGAGTCAGTTGCTTTTAATAATTGGCCAGAAATTTTGTTGTGCTTCACTTTAACTATTTTTCCTTCATTATCATAGAAGCGAGAGAAGCCTAAGCTATAGTTGTGCGTTAAAAAGAATGTGTTCAGATGCATTCTATTATACGTCTTGGAAAGATTGGTTGGCATATCTTCCGTTCCATATTTTGTCGGGAATGATTCGGGGTTTGTAATATAAGCATCATCTTCAATTCCTCCGTTTTCGGAAGTTTTCAGAAAATCGGTGGAGTAAAGCGTGTGCATCTTATAATTCTTGCCCAAGTAAGATGCAAACAAAGTTCCTCCTAATTGTGAGGTATTTTGGCTACTATAGTATCCTCTGCCATAGAGATAATCGATTACAAACCCAAGTCCAAAACGCTTGTTTATATTCGTTGAGAAAGCCCCTTTTAGTCTTGACTCTCCGCTTTGTTTACTTCCGCATTCGTGAAACGTAATATTCGTAAAGGGAGATTTTGTATTGGTAAACAAGATCTGACCGGGTGTTCGCAAGAAAAAATCATAAGGATTTGTGAAGATGAATTCCTCATCTGTGAGGGCATTATTACGATCTGTAAAAAGCCTACTGATACGTGGAGACCCCGAATTCCCTAAAAAGTTGTAGCGCCCCGTAAGCCCATCTGTGAAAACCTGATTCTGGAAGAGGTGAGGGATTGTATCCATTTGCGCAGGACGAATATCTCCAAAGCGAGTGTCTACTTTCCAAGCATAAATACCCTCCGGAACGTTTTCTTTCTCGATAGAATCTGTTGCAGAATGTTGCTGGTTATTGTCTTGTATAATATTCTGTGCTTGAATTGCCGATAAAGGACAAGTGATAAGCAATAAGATCTTTAATAGCTGTTTCATAAAAGCAAGCGATGTGCGTTTGATTGACGGCAAAGTTAAAGAGATTTCGGGATTTGTTAGTCGTTTATTGCACCACAATTCGGACAAACTCCTAAATTCTCTATAACTTGTCCGCAATTACCGCAAATGAGTTGCTTCGTATGATGCTTGAAGTAGTTTTTTAGTCTAAACCCAAATATCAAGACGAGCATAATATGGCCTAAATATAAAGGGAGGATTTCTGTAAGTCCGAAATAAATAAGTATCGTACCGAAAATTAAGCTTGCAAGATGCTTTATGATTTGTTGCCCGTCATCTGTTTTTGAGAGGTCAATCATAACAGCAATTCCGGAAATAAGAAGAAGCCATACTGATCCTAAGAATAGATGCATAATAGGAGGTAGATAAGAACTTAAAGGATTGATGGTTGGGTGAAAGTAAAACTCAATCCAAGTATCTGGAGCAAAGTGCTGTATGCCACCGTATAAGGCTGAAGAGATGGCAACTATAAAGCAGAAAAATAAAGCGTATAAGCTGTAGGACGGAATAAACGAGATATCGGCAAAAGCCTCTTTTTGTCGCCTAATAGCGTATTTCCAATCTTTTTCTTCTGCCTGTCGCTTTACTTTATTGTATTTAAGGCATAACAATATTGTAAATACTAAAAGACTAAGTCCTAGTAAAGGAAATAAGATTAAAGAACGCGTATCGCTGAAGAAATGAATGAATCGTGAAATCGGATCATTGGGAACAGTCTTGCTAAGAAAAGCCTGCTCGCTGATCCAACCTTGAGTCAATTGGTCGCGTGCCACTTTGATTAGAATACTATCTGCACCTGTTTGTGTGGTTTTTGATATATCTAAAACGATAAGTTGATCTCCTTTATGTAGACTTATTGTATCACCCTCATTGTTTGGGTTGATGGTGTAGCCAAAATCTCCTGTAGCCTCTTGCATATTAGGCGGAAGTGTCTTCATTAGGTGAAATGAGTCTGTAGCAAAAGCAATAAAACCTTTCCAATAATGGTGAGAAATGCGAAATGTTACAGAGTCAATACTTTGTTGATCACTAGGAACCCAATGTCCTACTTGATTGGGGGGTGAATAATAGCAAGAGCATAGTAGAAAGAGGAGGATAAAAATAGAAATGAGCTTTTTCATCGTCTAATTTTTAGGAGATAATACCAGCATTTCGCAAAGTTTACAATCAAATTTAAGTGGAAATAACCTTCCATCGTTTGAGCGCAAAAGCCAATTTTTGCGATTTGCGTTTTTATCTTTAAGACATTGATGTAATGTATAGCGAATGCAATGCTTACAAGTCATTAAAACAGCTTCTTGTGGTTGTTTCACTTCATAGGCATCTTCCATTGTCGTAACGCCGTGAGAAGAATAGAATGCCCTTGCCAAGTGATTGGCAATGTTTGCTGTGAAATCAAGCTGTTGCTTCGGGTAGCATAATCGCTTATCTTCTATGCCCCTTGGCTGCATTTGGTGATTCTCCAGATGGGCTTTAATCAAATTATCTATCAACTGTCGACGCCATTCTGCCAATTGAGAAGAGGGAATGAACCAGTTTCCATCTATGGAAGCCTTCTCGATGTAAAATGGTACTCCGCCAAGTTTTGATAATTGTCTGAGAATGTTGCTTTCTTGAGATTGCTTTGCTACCTCTTTCTTGTAAACTAAAGTCATTTTCACGCGTGTGATAGCATCTTCCGCTGAAAGAGTGAAACCTTTTTCTGATGCTTGGAAGGCAAGGTTCAATGCCATTTTTCTCTCTGCTGTTGGCTTTTCGAGTGTGCGTACAAAAGTGTAGTCTAAATTCCTATATACTTTTGTGCCTTGATCTATTTTAGGCATAGATGTTGGGAAAATCACACGATCTTTGACGCGATTAACGCGAAATCCCTCTAACTTTTCTTGTGCGTTGACGAAGCAAAGTCCGTCTCCCGGCTGTAATTCCAAGAGTGACTTAAGGGTTATTTGGCGATTACTTACTTGCTCTACTGTGCCAACATATGCTCCCATAGATTTAGGAGAGATAATGTTGGCAACGTTTTCTCGTTTATATAAAAAGTAGTTAGTAAAACTACGATTAAAACTTTTCTCTACGTTCGGTTCAAATGAAAGTGTTGTGATGCCAAATGAAGAACGACAATACTGATGTTTATTTTTGCGGATGACGTTATCTATTTGGCGTCGATAGTAAGCCGTTACGTTTTTGACATAATCCATATCTTTCAATCGGCCTTCTATTTTGAAAGACGAGATACCCGCCTCTATCATATCTTCAATAGATTGACTTCGGTTGAGATCCTTCATGCTAAGTAGGTGCTTTTGCTTTTCCAGCACTTGCCCTTTATCTGTTAGAAGATCGAAGGAAAATCGACATAGTTGAGCGCACTTTCCTCTATTCGCAGAGCGGTTGAAGCAGGCTTGCGATGCATAGCAGCGTCCAGAATAGCTTACGCAGAGTGCACCATGTACGAAGGCTTCGAGCGGAGCATCTACTTGTGCGTGTATTTCATGAATAGTTTCGAGTGATAGTTCACGTGCTAAAACCAGTTGCGACAATCCTATGCCTGCTAAGAAGCGAGCTTTCTCCACGCTTGTTATATCCATTTGCGTTGAAGCGTGCAATGCAATAGGAGGAATCTGCATACGCAAGATTCCCAAATCTTGAATGATGAGTGCGTCAACACGTGCTGTGTAGAGGGCGTGAATCAATTTTTCAACTTCAACCAATTCTTCATCATAGATGATCGTATTTAGTGTGACGTAAACCTTGGCATTGAATAAGTGAGCATAGTCGCAAAGGCGAGTGATGTCGGCTATCGAATTACCTGCAGCAGCGCGAGCACCAAAAGATGGTGGCCCAATATAGACTGCATCAGCTCCATGTTTAATGGCCTCTATGCCAATGTCTGCATTTTTTGCAGGACTGAGTAATTCGATGGCTCTCATTATTGTATTTGTCTTTAATCGTTTGATGGCTGACAAAGTGGTCAAAAACAACAATGGCCCCGAAAACAAAAGGTTTGCGGGACTATCGCGGTGCGTACGAAACTCGAACTTGTTTCTGTAACACTCTGTATCACAACTATTT
>ERZ773031.215-NODE-215-length-31984-cov-4.426133_pt1 | contig 31984 bp, 32 predicted proteins | sample MGYA00511666_ERZ773031 | MGnify/ENA primary metagenome ERZ773031 (study PRJEB29015, sample SAMEA2738135) | human oral metagenome | biome: human oral; feature: human-associated habitat; material: saliva | place: China | collected 2250 ...
GCAATAAAATATGAAAGACCAATTATTTCACTAAATTTCGGCTTAAAACACTTTCTTAACACTACTTTTTTGATACATCATCTTTTATATAGTAATGTTCAATTTTTATATTACATAAGATCATTCGTAGGAATATTTCCTAACTTATTCAGAAAACTTATTTTTAATTTTTTAGTTTCTTTTTTCGTTTATTTGCTTATTTTTATCAGAAAATCGGCCTTATTTAACGCAAAAAAACCAGGGCCTTCGCCCTGGTTTTTCATATCCATTTATTCTATTTCATCCCATTATAAATCTCATCCGCGATTTCAAAGCCAATTTGAGCTTGCTGCTCGGGCGTCAAGGCGTGGCCTGTGTCCTCCAATGTGGTGAGGCGTGCGTCTTTTAGGCGCTTCACTGCTTTTTGCGAGGCGGTGAGTGGCACGATATAGTCGTCTTTGCCGTGATAGATATGCACAGGAATCCCTAGCTTGTCTAGGTTCGTGTAAGCGTCCATGTCGTAGATGTCCGTGATGTACTTCTTGCCGATTTTTGTGCCGAGTAAGTTAAAGGTCTCGGGTACTTCGTCTAGTTTCGGGAAGCTACTTCTGATATCATCCGGCAGTGAAAATGCAGGATAGAACAAGAAGAGGCCTGCGATATTGGTGACTTCTTCTGCCGTCAGTGCTGTGACGAGTCCGCCCTGGCTACTTCCCATCAGATAAATTTTCTGCGGATCGGTATATTCCATCCCGCTTGCGATACGGATGGCGTCCTTCAAGTTTTGCACTTCGGTGAGAACAGACATCTCGGTCGTTAGTCCCTCACTCATCGGAGCAGATGAAGACGACCCTCCTGCAAACTCCAAGCTGAAGACGGCAATGCCAGCCTTCGCCAATGTCTTCTGCACTTCTTCCTCGTGTTCTACGTTCGCGCCAAGTCCGTGGCTAAAAATCACGAGTGGCACCCGTCCTTCCACGTCTGGCACAAAGGCACGCGCATAGAGATTCTTGCCATTACTTTCGAAGTCATATTCTTTTACGGTATACGTGCCGTCTGTCTTCACTTCAACATGCGCCTGTTGTGAGGTTTGTGGCGTCTGCGCGGTCGTGTTCGCACCGTTTGACCCGTTCGTGCTAGTCGTTCCACACGCTGCGAGTAGCATCGCCACGCCAATTCCCATTAATCCTTTTTTCATTCATTTCCAACTTTCATTTTTGGTTGGGGCCTTTGCCCTTTTAAGTAGTCTACCCGCAAAGTCTTGGAACCTCAACTTTTTTGCATAAAAAAAGACTGCAAGACATCCCTGCAGTCAGTTCATTTTACACTAAAAATTCTAATAATTCCGCGTAGCTTCGCACTTCCACGGTCGGCTTGATGGCGGTTCTGTTTTCTTTTGCCGCTAGGTTCATCCAAATCGTGTCGATGCCTGCGTTGATACCGCCTTGGATATCGGCTGTCAGCGAGTCGCCGATGATCACGGCTTTGTCCTTGTCGTAGTCTGGAATCGCACCAGCTACTCGTTCAAAGAAGGCTTCACTTGGCTTTTGCGCTCCGACTTCTTCCGAGATAAAGACTTTCTTGAAGTATTTTGCAATCGGTGAGTTTGACAAGCGCCCCTTTTGAATCGTCGTGATGCCGTTTGTGGCAGCGTATAAGTCGTATCCAGCGTCCTGTAATGCCTGAAGCAACTCTTCCGCCCCTTCGTACGTTTGGCCTTGCGTTGACAGGATGGCTTCGTAATCTGCCGCGAGTTCCTTCCCGTCTTTTTCAAAACCGAAGTGGTCGAATAACTTGGCAAAGCGCGTTTCGACGAGTTCCTCACGCGTGATTTCGTCCTTTTCCAACGAACGCCACATGGCACGATTCATCGGCACGTAGACGTCGATATACGCCTCGACATCCTCCACGCCTTGCTTTTCCAAGAGCTTTGTCAGCGCGTAATTCTCCGCCGAATGGAAGTCCCAGAGCGTTGAATCCAGGTCGAATAGTAGTGTTTTATAAATCATGTTCCTAACCTCTTTACATTGTTACCTTATTTTTTGTTCAAATTGATATTCCGTTTGCAATGATTTTAGAAAGCCTTCTAGACCTTTTACAAGGGTGCGATTTGTCTCGAGTGGTTTCTTTTTCCAAAGAGCAACCTCTTCCTTTGCACGTGCCACTAAAGCATTGAATTCCTTCTTGAAGGAGTGACGTCTCCAGAAAAAGACAACTCCTAGAACGATAAGAGGAACACTCCACGTCCAGAAACGTAAACTCAGAGTGACTACCAAGAATTCGAACGTTTCCCAAACGCCAACCTCAAAAATAGTTGCAAATGCATCCCCTATAATCGAAAAAGCGTGCGCATTTTGTAAATAGACACCTGCGAAACAAAGAGCGAATAGTGGCAATAGTAACCGCGCTATTTGATGATTTTTCGGCAAAGGTTCTGCATCTTCTCTTTCTGAAATCACTTTTTCCAATAATTCTCGGAGTCGATTGGCTGTTTCTTGTGTGACTTTCTTCTTCATTCTTACTCCTTTTATTTTATAATCCTTTTATTTTATAACCCGTACGTTTTGTATTTTTTAACAAGCAACTGCGCGCGTTTGACGTAGTCGTTCTCGTTTCCGTGTAGTGCCTCCAGTGCTTCTTCGGCAACCGGCAAGAGTGCGCGGATGTCTTTTTGGATGAAGAGCTGGTTACGTGTATATAATGCCTTTGCAAAGAACAGCCCGAACATCCACACGAGTACGAGCGGGAAGAACACGAGCATTTCTTCGTTACTGAGGGTAATCATAAAGTTCTCTGATTTCCCACCGTTCAGATAGAACACAAATGCCACGAGTCCAATCGTCAAGAGCACGAGGATGCCCACGAGGACGTTAAAATGCTTCATAAGGTGCTGCACTCCCGGACTTTCATACGGCAGCTCGATGTCTAGACCGCTCTCTCCGACAAGGCGCTCGGTCAATGCGCGAAACTCTTGTGCTTCATTTTTTCTGTATCGAATTCTTTGTAAATCCATGGTTTCCTCTCCCTAATGATAGATATGCATTTAGAGTCCGTAGCGTCTGTATTTCTTCACTAATGTTTCCGCACGCTTGATGTCTACGGCTAAGTCTTTCCGATTTTGCTCATGTAAAACAATCGTTGCTTCGTCAACAATATCCAACAGCTCTTCCATTTCCGCCCACCTTTTATCTTGTTCACGACGGTATAAAAGGGCTGCAAAAAGGACACCCACCAGCCAAACGATGAGCCCCACCAAACATGCGAAAAACATAATACCAAGGATGAGAAGCGGATCGTCAACATTTCTTCCACTAACAAACCACAAATACCCCAATCCTCCTAGCATCAAAGCCAAGAAAAGTCCTAATATCCAGATGAGTACTTTCAACAATGGAGAACGTTCCGTCACAAGGGGAAATTCTGCTTCAATCCCACTTTCGTCCACTAAGCGTTCTGCGACTGCTCGAAAGTCTTGTACCTCTTTTTCTTTTAATAGTATTCTTCTGGGTGCTACAAAAATAAACATATTCTTCACTCCTTAAAAACGATAATTTCGTTGTAAGTCCTCTACGTAATTTTCTAAATTGATGACTTCTTGTGAAACAACGCCATTGCCTTCTTCATATTGACGCGCAATTTCATCTTTTGCGTGTTCGAGTAAGAAGAGCGTTTCTTTTACAAGGGAACGACGCGTTAGCCAGAGAATGAGGATGAAAATCGCAATCAATGCCACCCACAAAATCGGCATCCACCAGTACTGTGCCATCCGGTCCATGACTGGTGAGGATTTCCTTGAAAAGAGCATATAGATCGAGCCAAAGATGGTTGCCAAAAAGCCTGTCGACATAATCGTATAGAGCGTGATGATTCCAAAGAAAAGCATACAAAAGAGACGAATCTGACGATTATCTCTTGGCAGGACGCGCGGTTGTTTGCTCCTGCGGTTTACAATGCGAATGAGTTCACGCAGCCTTGTCGTTTGCGGCTGCCAAATTGTTTTCTTATAGTTCATAATGTCCTCCTAATAGTACTTATGTGCTTGTTTTAAAAATTTTTGTAACTCTGCTACTTCGTCTGGTACGGCTGTCGTTTGGCTCCACTCTTCGACTTCACGGTCTGCCAGTGCCAATAGTTCTTTCCATTCCTTAAAGGTTTCTCTGCGATGCCATAACCATACTGTGATGAAGACGGCAATCGGTAAGAACCAGATAATGACAAATGGCCAAATGAAGGCAAGATAGCCAATCGCGACTCCCAATTGCAACGTCACTAGGCAGGCGATGAAAAGTTTCAAATACGTAAAGAATCCAGATACTAGTCCGATGACGATGCCTGCAATTGCGACCGTAATCAGGACGTAGATGCGTAGCCAATACGAGCTTTTTGGAAGCTGTTCTCCTCGTCCGTTTATCTTCAAGACAAGCTTCAATAGTCTTCTTAAGGCGCGAACTCGTGAAGCTTCGACACTTGTTAGGCGTTTCTTCACTTCATGTTCTTTGCTCAATTTATCCATCGCCGTGCCGACACTCGTAGCAGCGGCTTCTACTGTTTCCTTCACTTTCGAAGGTTTACCCAGTGTTGCATGTTCTTGTAAATACGCCTCTAGCGCTTCAACAGCTTCGCGGCTGGCTTCTCTTGGAGCGGCTTTCCACGTTGCCACTTCTTCATTTCCACGAACCACCAACTGTTTCCATTCCCAGCGAACAGATTTGTGGCAGCAGTAGAGAATGACCGCTAAGATGACAAATAGGATGCCAAAGTGAATCGCCAATCCGAAGAGGACCCTGCCTACTTGTGCGAGAACCTCTGAATCCCCCGTCGAAAACACCAATTCGAGCCCTTGAAAGAAATCCGATTCGACTAAAAGCGCGCGTCCTAACAGCGCCACTGCGAACACCACTCCAGCGACACTAAGGATTGTTATCATCATGCGTAGTGGGAAAAAGCTCATTGGCAATGTGCCTTCTTCTCCATTTTGCTCGGCCACTGCTTCAATTAGCTGGCGCAGTTGTCTTACATTGCGTTCCTTCACTTTCCGTTTCTTTTTCATTGTCATTCCTCCTGACGTTCAAAGTTCGTATCTTCTATCCCCAAAGATTCTTTTTAAACCGTCATTTCGTATGATTCCGTTAATCATCTTTATGCGCTTTTTCCTCAACCTTGGAAGAACTCTCCTCAGTCATCGTTGTATGTTCGGATAAATACGCCTCTAGCGCTTCAACGGCTTCGCGGCTGGCTTCCCTTGGAGAGGCTTTCCACGTCGCCACTTCTTTATTTCCCCGAACAACCAGCTTGTTCCATTCCCAGTAAACGGATTTGTAGCAACAATAGAGAACAATGGTTACAAAGGCAAACATGATGAGCCAGTCAAGAAACATACTGTTGGTGAGGCCATTTTGATACCCTTCCCCTGGCTGCTGCATCGTAAGCTCTGTAAAGAATATTGTAGATATTGTGACAATAAACGTAGCCACAACTCCGTATGCTAACCCCGCGAGACTAATGACCATTATAATACCGCGCCACGGTAAAAAGCTGAACGGTAATTTAGCTTCTTCGCCATTTTGCTCAGCGACTTCTTGAATTAATCTACGCAATCGCTGTACATCCTGTTTCTTAACTTTCTCTTTCGATTCCATTCCCATTTCTCCTGACGTTCAAAGGTTATTATAAATCGTAGTCTAATCGTAACTCCTCTAAATGATATTTTAATGCCTTTACAGCATGTGGGATATCGGCTGATGGAGTGTGTTCCCATTTCGCGAGCTCTTCATCCGCTCTTGCAATCACATCTTTCACGTCTTGCTTTTGGATGTACAATTGCAAGAAATATAAAACGAGCATCATCAGTGGAAGAACTACGATAATATATGGTTCATAATGTACATTTTCCAACGCATTCCTCACAGATTGTTGATTGCCTTCGTACCAATCTATCAACAAACGAAAAATTCCTTTTATTTTAAGATTTAATGATACTAGACAAAATATTTCGAAAAACATAACCATGTTAAATAAAATCTTTGGAATATATCTATATGGTCGCACTTCTATCGTCTCTTCTTCCATACCAGATAAAGCCACGACTTCATTGACTAATTGTTGTAGTCTATCAATTCTTTTCTCTTCAAATCTTCTCTTCATCTTTTATTTCCCCAAAAATTTCATTTACCTGATTCAGATTTGTTTGCTTCTGTTTCTAACTTCAACTCTTCCATATAGAACTGAAGTCTTTCCGCTTCTTCAGTTATTGGGAGAAATGGTTCTTTTTTATATATAGAAAGCTCTTCTTCAGCTAGTTCAGTTAACATTCCAAACTCTTGATAACAGGAATTTACCCTGAAATAATGAAATGAATAAATAATCCCTATAATGAGAAGTACTGTACCCATTCCTAGTAAAATCCCAAAAAGTAACAACGGTGGGAAAAAAATCCCCATTAGAATAATAGCTCCTCCCGACTCCAATACATCTAGATTGGGAATTAGCGAGATTATGGCAATGATTTCTACCGCAAGAGCAAAGCCTCTTGTGGTTCTTCCATCCTCGGGAAGCTGATTTTCACTATTGTTTTGCGTCATCACAGCTGTAAGCAATTCCCGCATTCGCGTTAATCGTCTTTGCCGAATCCCTTTTCTAAATAATTTCATTTTGCATCTCCCTAAAAATCAAATTTCTTCTTATAATCCTCAATCAGAAACTCTGCGTCTTCGATATCCTCTTCTAAGTCGTCGCGTCCAGCTGCTTTAAGCGTTGCAATCGCACGTTCCGCAAGGGTTATCAGTTCGCCAAGTTTACGTGTCAGTACTTTTTTAGACCAGATTCGGTACAGAAGTAAAAAGAATGCTAAAAACAAGTACAAAGAAACAAATGGTAAGAGTAGAAAAATCACATTCCCTTCTCCGGCAAACTTGTTTACCATAAACTCAAGTGGTCTCCATAAAATCCCCGTACGCATCACTATGATGAATAAAAACATCCCCGCAATCATTTTGAAGGTTGCCGTTTTGTCAACTAGTTCCGGCAGTTCATCATCCATTCCCGCCTCTTTCATTAAGTAGCTTGTCAACTCGCGGAAGTTCACTAACATTTTTTTCGTCGCAACGTCTTTCAATAGAAGTCTAAACATGATTTTCTCCTTCCAGGATAATTCCTTTTTGTGCTAAATTTTCAATACATTCTTTGTAATACGCATCATCGTGCTCTTTGTATAACGGACTCGCCCACGCACATGCTTCCACTTCGGTATACTGCGGACACACTTTTCCACGATACGAAGCCTCTTTCCACTGCGGCGTCACATTGTAGCCACGGCGCTCCATTTCATCCATAATCAACGTATGGTACTGATACAGCACATACGGGCTAACAGTAAACACATAGTCCACCGTCGCATGCTTCTTGCCCCATCCATTGCCTCTGAGCGCACAACATTCGCGGTGCTGCCCCAAGAGTTGCGGACGCGGAAGATGCCCAATCAAGTCCTCATGCCATAATCTCATCCTTGGCCTCCTATAATCCGTATCGCTCGGTGTATTCGTTGATGACCACTTCTGCGTCAACCACGTCATCTAAATTGTCATAGTCATATTCTTTTAAAACGGCCACCACACGTTTGGCAATCGCCATTAACTCCTGTAAGTCGCGTTTTCTCTGCGGTTGTTTCCATAACTCGTCTAGCCCATTTAAAATCGGAAGGTAGACAAAGAGAAACGCTAACGGCCATAGCGAAAGAAGCGGAAATTGATCAATCAGCGGTTGCGTCACACTTTTGAGCCAATCACTAGAAGAAAGCCATAATATGAAAATTAATCCTAGGATTGACGGAACCCAAGGCACACTCTCATCCTCTTCAGGCACCACTTCATCGGTCCCCGCCATCTTCACGAGAGTCTTCGTTAACTCCCGAAAACTATTCACTCGCTCTTTTGAAATAAAATTTCTAAACAATTGATTCATTCTTTACCTCTAAACAATTACTTTATTCCCATATTATACCATTTCTTGCTCTTTCCGCCTATTCCCTCGAGAAATTACCCATTTTTAAGTAGGCCCCGTTTCGCAGCCCCTTCCGCAGCAACCTAATCAGCACCAACCCGTCCCAGCACACACCCCTTCCAAAGCACACACCCCGTAGTCGCAGTTCCAAGACCGGAAGGCAAGCACCGCCATGACTCGCCACACTCACAAGCCTCAGAGAGTAACGCCCTGCTCATCCCTAGCTCCGCACCCCATCGAAACGCACTCTCTCCCGTGCTGTTGAAGCAAAAAATAAAATCTATTGATTCAAAGCAGTTTCGTTGGCTTAAAAAAGCCCTCGGGGACTCTATAGTGAGAATAGTAAAGAGAAAGCAACCAATGCGAAATAGAGCCACAAGAGAATTTATTCTCCTGTGGCTCTTTGAGGCTTGGTAGGATTGAGACCTAGGCTCAATCCGATGCCTTTACTATCATCACTATGAAGATGTCCCCAGAGGGCGATTTAAGACAACGTCTTAACTTTCATTTTCATTGAATCAATAGATTTTATTACAATTCTCTTCGTCCTTCGATGGCACGGAAGAGAGTCATTTCGTCTGCGTATTCGATGTCGCTGCCGACCGCTAGCCCATGAGCCAGACGCGTTACTTTAATGCCAGCTGGCTTAATAAGACGTGACAAGTACATGGCAGTCGCTTCACCTTCCGCTGTCGCGTTGGTCGCGATTATAACCTCCTGGACTTCCGGGTCCTGCAACCTCGTAATCAACGACGTAATATTAATATCATCCGGCCCCGTCCCTTCGAGCGGAGACAACACCCCGTGAAGCACATGATAGAGCCCTTTATATTCCTTCATCCGCTCCATACTCATCACATCTCGGGCGTCTTCCACCACAAGAATCTTCGTACGGTCACGCGTAGTATCCGCACAAATTTCACACGGATCTTCTTGCGTCACATTTCCACAAACGGAACACATATGCAGGTCACGCTTGCAGCTGATGAGCGAATTCGCAAAATTTAAGACGTCTTCTTCACGCATATCCATGCAGAAGAAGGCAAGTCGTGCAGCCGTCTTCGCACCAATTCCCGGCAGCTTCATAAAGCTATCCATCAATCGTGCAATCGGTTCTGGATAATGCATGCTCAAACCTCCAATCGATTAAAATCCTGGGATGTTTAATCCTTTTGTGAATTGACCCATTGTTTGGTCGTTGGCTTTTTCTGCTTGCGTTAACGCATCATTTGTCGCCATTAACACTAAGTCTTGTAATAATTCTACATCGTCTGGATCCACCGCTTCTGGTTTGATTTCCACGTTTAAGACTTGGCGTTTCCCGTTTACAGTCACTTTTACTAAATCACTTTGAGAAGTTCCTGTGTATTCTGTTTGGTTTAATTCTTCTTGAGCTTGCGCCATTTGTTTTTGCAATTTTTGCATTTGTTTCATCATGCCTTGCATATTTCCCATTCCACGCATATTCGTTTCCTCCGTCTCTATTCTTCGATTTGCACGATTTCTTCCCCGAAGAGTTCAATCGTGTCGTTTACTTTTTGTTCAAATGCTTGTTCTTCCGGTGTGAGGGAATCTTCCACGGCCGGTTCTTCCGTCACGATGGAAACAGCTTCCTCTTCTTGGTTCTTCTTGCGTTCTTGTAAGAAATCCGCACGAATTTGTGGCCATTGATGTTGTGTCACTGCCACGAACGTCCCACTGTAGCCACCGAGGCGTTCCAGATGTTCTTGGATGACCTCACGGAATCCTGGTCTTGTTTCGGAAATGTCACACAAGTGGTCGTACGCAAATCCGAGAACGAATCCATTTGGCCCCGCCGCGTTCACCGTCGATTGGCTCAACAGCGCTTGTTCTTGCGGGTTCAAGCAACTGAGTAAGTCGCCCCACAAGTCGCGTACCTTCAACAAGTCTTCGCGAGTTGCTTCCGTCAAGATTTTTTGGATGGCCGTCGTATTTGGCTTAAAGGCCGCACGCGTCGGTCTTGGTGCCTGCGATTTTGGTGCTTGAGGCGCTTGAGGAGCGCCACCTTGCAACAACGCGTTCATTTGCTGTTGCATTTGCGCGATTTGCTGTTGCAACTGTTGCACTTGTTCGCTACTTGGCAACGCTGGTGCACCAGAACTGGTTCTTGGCGTCAATGTGTACGGTTGCGCCATTTTAATCGTCAACACTTCCAGCGAAATCGTTGGTTTTGTCGTGAAGCGCATTTCTTGTTGCGTTTGATTTAACGCCTCTACAAAGCGGTATAAGAATTCCGGTTCCACTTCGTCTTTGAACTGTAGGAATCGCTCGCTACGACCGATTGCCTCGCCACTTTGTTTCGCGATGAGGAGGTCTCTAGCAAATTCCAACCATTCTTCTACTAAGCGGCTGGCTTCTTTCCCGATTTTGAAGAGCTGTTGTAATTTTTCAAGGGCTTCTTCAGCCTTTGTTTCTTGTAAGTCTTTCACGAAATCAATCATCAAGTCGTCTGTCAGACTTCCCGACACTTGAATCGCTTCGTCTAGCGTCACCTTGCCGTCGCCAAATGAAATCATCTGGTCGAGCAGACTCAAGGCGTCACGCATTCCTCCGTTGGCACATCTTGCCACCACGCTTAAGGCATCCGCTTCGTACGGGGTTCCTTCTTGGTCTAGGATATACGCCAAGCGGTCGATAATTTCTTGCGACGTGATGCGTCTAAAGTCAAAACGTTGCGTACGCGAAATAATCGTCGCTGGAATCTTATGCGGTTCCGTCGTTGCGAGAATGAAGATGACCTTTTGAGGCGGTTCTTCTAAGGTTTTTAACAGTGCGTTGAAGGCTCCTGTTGAGAGCATATGCACTTCGTCGATAATATAAATTTTGTATTCGGCTTGCGTTGGTGCATAACGCGCCTTGTCACGAATATCACGGATTTCTTCGACACCATTGTTGCTGGCAGCATCGATTTCGATGACATCGCCAATCGTTCCGTTCGTGATGCCTTTACAGATCTCACATTCGTTACATGGCTCGCCGTTTGTTTGATTTGGACAGTTAATGGCCTTTGCAAACACCTTCGCGGCACTCGTTTTCCCTGTCCCACGAGGTCCTGTAAATAAGTAAGCATGACTCGTTTTGTGATTGCTAATCGCGTTCTTCAATGTATGCGTGACCGCACTTTGCCCGACCATATCATCGAACGTTTGAGGACGCCATTTTCGATATAATGCTTGATAAGCCATTTTACTTCCCTGCCTTTTTCAAAATTTTACAGTTCTATTCTAGTATAGATTTGCTAAAAATTCTACTGCCCGATTCGTTTCATCGGTGCTTTCGAATTCTTGATAAAGCGGCTCTCTTTGCCTGCTTGAGAGATGAGTGAGAGCTGGTGTTTTGCACGTGTACATGTGGTGTACAACATCATTTGTTCTTTCATCGTATGGTACGCTTCGTCCGTTGCGTTCCAAATGATGACTTCGTCGAACTCCATCCCTTTAGCGACTTGAATCGTCGTTAACACGAAGCGGCTGCCCAGTGACTCGCTGCTGTCTTCCAGAAGCGCAATGTCATCTTGGTCGAGTTGTTGGTACAACGCTTTGGCTTCGTCCATCGTACGGCAAAGAATCGCTGTCGTATGGTAGCCTTTTGGACTTTCTTCTAGTAACGTGTTTAAGCGCGCCATTTCTTGGCCTTCTTGTTCTAAGTATACTGCTACTTCTGCCCCTGAACGTGGGAACACATTTTTATCAAGCTCCCAACCTAGAATCCCGTTAGCAAAACGTGAAATTTGCGCCGTACAACGGTAACTAATCGCTAAGTTGCGGTGCGTTAACGTGCGGTTTGCAAAAATCAAGTCCACGAGTTCTGGGTGTCGTTTTTCCAATGTGAAAATCGTTGTAGCCGTTGAGAACGATTGGAAGGTATCTCCCACTACAGTGAATTTCGCACGGAAATAATAGTTGGATAAGGTTCCAAGCCATAAGAGGGACACGTCTTGCACTTCGTCGATGAAGAGGTGGCTGAAGCCTGTGTAGTCACGAACCGGCGTCACGCGTGTTGCGACATATTGCAACAGACGGATTCCTTCTGCAGTGACTTGCATGCGGCTACCTTCAATCTTCTTCAATGGAAGTGGCGCGTTGTCCGTCTTACCAAGTTCTTGGCGACGATTTTTGGCTTCGGGCATCCATTTCACCACAAGAGCGGCAATATCCACGAATGCGAACATTTCCACTTGTTGCGTTACTTCTTGTACTTCCTTCTCGAACACTTTTTGTCCAAGCGCTTGGTAGTACTCTGTCTCGCTCTTTGTCTCCACGTCTTTCATCAACACTTCGATTTGCATCGCGTTCATTGATTCATAGACCGATTTTGCCTTTTCAGACATAAAGAACTTCGTGAGACGGCGTTTCAACGTACGCTCGAGCACGGTTTGCATTTGCGTTAATTGTTGTTGCAACGGTAGTGCTGTATTCACGCTTTCGACCAATTTTTGATAGTCTTTCATCGTAAATACGGCTTGCCCTTTAATTCCGATGGCACGGTATGGTAACTCTTTCGCCGATAAACCTTCGATATTACGGTGTACAAGTGCAATCCATTCGCTGTCTGTCAAGTACACTTTGCGCGTTGGCACTTGGCTGAGCGCCGTTGTTTTATGCAAATACATTTTGCGATAAAGCTCGATGGTATGTTGCGCTAATGTTTGTTGGTACAATTCACTTCCCGTTAAGCTTGGGATTACGTGTGAAACGTATTTGGCAAACAATTGGTTGCGCGACAATAGAAGCATATCGCTCATACGCTTGTCTTTTGCTTGGTACATCAAGTACGCAATGCGTTGTAGTAAAATCGTTGTCTTCCCACTTCCGGCACATCCATTCACGATGAACCAGTCTTTTGGATTTAAACGAATAATTTCATTTTGTTCTTTTTGAATCGTCGCCGTGATTCCTTCTAGGTGTCCGTCACGGTTTGTTGGTGCGCTTAAGGCATCCATCAATAATGATTCTTCATTTTCAATGTCATAAACAGATTTTAATTCACCCTTACGGATGACGATATCGCGTTTTAAGAAGGCCTGAGCTTTCTCGAAGCCATTTGGTGTTTCGTATTGAAGCTCTCCTAATGTTCCTTCGTAAAATAGGCTTGCGATTGGAGCACGCCAGTCATATACTTGCACATTGTCGTCTTCGTCAAAGAAAGTTGCAGGTCCGATATACATCTTCTCAACTCTCTCGTCTTTTTCAAATTGAACGTCAATTCTTCCAAAGTATGGAGATTCCAATTGGTTTTCTAATTGTTGCACTCCATACTGAATGGTATCTTGTCTAGCGATATCCAGGTCGCGCTCTTGCAATCGGTTTTTCTCGATCGCCACTTTTTGTTCCATTAAGTCTTGCACGATTTCTAAGTGCTGCACTTCTTCTTGGAAACTCTGATTTTTCATGCGACTATTCTCCCTCCACTGGATACTCTTTTCATAAAAACAGGCTGAACCGTTGGTCCAGCCTGATTCTTCTTCTATGTACATACAGCACATAGCGAACGTTACTTATAGCTGCTTCCTTCCGGACCTGACTCGATTCATAAGTTCGCTATTGCCATACGGCCTAACGGCACGTATTATTATACAAAACTTCTCCTCGAAAAGCAAGCAGATTTTGCTTGAAAAAGAAATAAACGGAAACGCTCCACATAGAGAGTGCGAATAGGGCTATCCCAATTAGTTTGGTAGTAGGAATTGGAGAGGTGCTCCATACATAGTTTTCTCTTCTTAAAAGCGCACCCTTGCGGGTGTTGATTTCTTCGAATGCTTGCGGATTATTTTTATAATCGCTGTTACGGGGCACCGGTTCGAGCCTCCATGAGTCTCTCACCTTCGAAGCTTCAAATGCGGAGTACGGAACATGTTCCTACTCCGCCTAATTCTTCTTCGATGCGATTCCCCATTACTGCGATTATAAAATCCGCAAGCTTCTTCGAAATCAACGTGAAGAAAGAACATGTCTGCTCCCTACCGCAAACGATGGAGTTCGTACTTTGCTATGTGGTGTTTCTTTTTCAAGGGAATCTTCTTTGTTTTCTAAAATCAATTCGTGCCGAGGGATGGCAAAAGAGACACTAAAAAAGATAGTCTCTCCAGAAGGAAAAACTATCTAAGATGTTCGCTTGTGCTTACCGGTTGTCGGCTTTTTTATTTTTCTTAGCATCCTCTGCTAGGTACATAATTGGGAGAAGGATAAAGATAAATTGGCTTGTGATTACAGGGATTAATGCTTGGCCTGTAAAAATGTTTAGAACCAAGTGCATGACAAGGGCTAATGCATTAACGACGAGCGCTATAACCATTAGGTCTTTTGTAAGTTGGTTTGTGTCTTGTTTTTTGATGTTGATTTTCATGTGAATCGCTCCTTAACTGTTTTCCTTGTCTTTATTAAACCACTTTAAGGAGTCGCGCAACAGACACTTTTGTCATTGCTTTGGATTACTAAAGTCATGGTTGGATTGATTTCGAAGGACTGCTATCTATGAAGAAATCCGCAAAGTTCCGCAGAAATCAACCATTAAAAAAACAGCAAACCAAATTGATTTGCTGTTTGTTCTCTAAAATAATTTATGCTTTGGATGGTTTAGATAAGAAAAATAGGTAAAGTCCAAAGGCTAATTTAATAATGGCATCGATATAGGCGATGGTCACGAGAGAGCTTTGAGGTGAAAGGTATCCGACCGCTGCATTGATCACGCATGCCAATCCTAGGAAAATCATTGATTTCCCATGAACGAAATAGTACGGGAAGAAATGAATTCCTGTTGCTAGGAGCGCGCCTAACCAGATGAGTCTCCAGTTCTCTGTTTCGAAGAATGGGCCACCTAATAATACTAATAAGATAAATAAAAGAATTACTGAGTATAACGACACTTTTCGTTGGAAAGGTGTTGAAGGTCCATCCGAAAACTTATGAAGGACTTTTTTATTTAGATTGATAGAAAAAAAGCTCACCATATAGCCGATACTGAAGACCTGCATATTAATGATTTGTTCTCCACCGACAACTGTCGCAAGTGCAATCACGAATGCGACTGCGATGAGCCATAAGCCACACGCCTTTTTGTAGTTGAATTCTAATGTTTCTCCTTTGTTATAACCTAAAAATGACATACGTATTCCTCCAGTTAACTTTGAAACTTTTAACGACATCCTCTATTCTACTCCTGTAAATATCGGATTTCAATCATCACACTTTTGTCGTCGCTTTGCATTTCTAAAGTCATAATTGTATCGATTTTGAAGGAACTGCGGATTCTATAATAGCAGTAACGTGTTCCGTAGAAATCAAAAAAGCACAACCTCGTAATCGAAGCTGTGCTAGTCATTATTATAATAATGCTGTTAAAGCAGATGCTAGACCGAAGAAGATTCCTGGTGCGTTTGCAGCTGCTAGCGGGATATCACGGTCTGGCTTGAAGATTCCGTAGTACACCCATAATGAGCAGTTCAATGCGGCAACGAGTGGTTGAATGAAGTCTCCTTTGTTTCCGGCTAAGTTATTCATAATTTGCGGAATATATGCTACATACATCGCCACAGACATACATGTTGCGATCCAACCTAAGACTTGTGTTTGTTTTTCTGATAATTTCATACTATCTGCTCCATTCCTTTTTCGAACTATGTAAAATAATATATAAAAAGAAAATATTTTTCAAGAGTAGATAACCGTTTACAAGTATAAGTTTTTGTTAAGAACATTAAAAAGCACAGCCCCTATTCGGAAAGCTGTGCTTGTTTTCGTTGTTTGTTGCGTTCGCGAAGGCCTTTGAAGAAGGTTTGCAAGAGGGTTTTGCATTCGTCTTCCAAGATACCTTGCTCGACTTCGACTTGATGGTTGAACCGCTCGTCTTGAAGCAGATTCATAAAGGTGCCTGCTGTCCCAGCTTTCGGGTCAAAAGCGCCGAATGTCACCTTTTTCAGACGTGCTAGAATCATCGCTCCGCTACACATTGGGCAAGGTTCCAAGGTGACGAAGAGTTCGCAGTCTTCGAGTCGCCAGCTTCCAAGGTGCTGGTTGGCTTGGCGAATCGCTTTAATTTCAGCGTGTAGCGTGGCGTCTTGTTCCTTTTCGCGTAAGTTATGGCCACGCCCAATGATTTCACCATTCAAGACTACGACAGCTCCGATTGGTACTTCCGCTTGGTCATAGGCTTTCTGGGCTTCTTTCAACGCTTCCCTCATAAAGAATTCTTTTTCCTGAAGTTCCATGTTCTTACTGATAGACGCGCTTCGTCACGACTAGACTATGCGGTCTCTCAAACTCCTTATCTAAGTAGTCTTGGTACGTCCCTGGGGAAATAAATCCACGGACGCTTAAAATATCGGTTCCTGCTGCTCCGACAATCGTATCGGCTAGCAGTACGCAGTTAGTACTCATGACAAAATACGTCTTGAATTTTGAAGAGGTAAATTTATACAAGCGGCCATCTGCTTCTTGTTTTAGCTTGTAGGCATACATCGGTTCTTCTTTGTCGATTCCAGGACGCTTAGGTTTCACGGTTTTTGGTGGATCCCAAGGCACTGTCAGCGACATCAGTTTGGCGATTTCCTTATCGACAGCTGCGAGTTGTTCCGGAGACAAGGCGAGACCATATCCCAATAAGGTCTTATGGTTTTCGCGTTTACAAAATTCAATGTATTTTTCACGGTCGGCACTAAAAAGAACCCCATCCCCCATCGCTCCAAAGAGGCGTTCTGAATTCGTATCGTAGTTTCCGAATGAAATAATACGTCCCTTATAACAAATATCGACATGCCCGATTGCCCCAAATCCGTCTTTTGTGACGTGAATAAACATCTCCAAGTTTGGTTCGGCATTTTCTTTAGAACGGTCGTAAATTTCTGAGGCTGTTTCGCCTTCTCCAAGTTCCAACGCATCATTGATTTTTTGCAAAGTCACACGAGGAATAATCGCAGCCAGTACCAACGGCATCCCTCGACGCAAGCGTCTACGAAGGACTTTCTTTCCAACTTCGGCCTCGAAGAACCATCCGTCACGAATGTTACTAGTCCCAAGCCCGATGAAATAAAGCGCAAGGAAGAACATTTGTAAGTTGCCGTCGCCCCCAAGAGCCAGTAAAGTCGCTACCCCGACAACTGAGAGCCAAATGGTATCAATGAGCAAGCGCAGTCGCGGACGGATACCGTCTTTGACATAAATATAGTACGTTACGCCACTAGTGGCCGCTTTCATCACTTCGTTAAGCCCCATCAAGATACTGACAATCGCAATCGGAAGCGAGATAAAAAATTGATTTCCTGCTAAAAATCCGTAAAGGAAAAATTTAGCAACATTCAGCCATAATGGATCTTTTGCCGCCGCCTTACTAAACCAACGGAACAAGAAATTCCATAGTTCACGAGCCCATAAGAATGTTAAAAACAGACGTAACATCAATTCTGGGAAGCTTGGTCCGTAGATTAGGAGCAACACCCCAGCAATAAGGAATGCAATCCCTTCAATTAGGAGCTTTTTCCCTGTAATCCCTAGTTCACTAATTTTCTTCATCAATTATACCTCCTACAGCTACCACTGAAGCAGCTTGTTCATGTTTCTCCACCCATTCTTTCACGAAACGGTAAATCACGGCAAAAATTGGTATGAAGAAAATCATTCCTACTAAACCAAAGAGATTTCCACCGATTAACGCAGCAGCAAGGGTTAGAATCGTTGGCAAACCAACGGAACTGCCGACAACCTTCGGATAGACGACATTTCCTTCCACTATTTGAACGATCATAAAGACGACAAGTGAAATGAGTGCTTGAATTGGGCTTTCTGTAAAGGTGAAAAGCATTCCAATTCCGCACGCCATAAACGGCCCGATATACGGAATGAATGAGAGTACTCCGGACAGCACCCCAACAAGTCCTGCATCTGGCAACCCTACAAGAGAGTATCCAGCAAAAATCATAACCCCAACGATTCCCGCCTCGATGATTTGACTCATCAAGAAACGGTCATACGTATCCACGATGACTTCCCCAACATAAGTAATGTGCTCGATTTTATCTTTTGGCAAGACCACATTAAGAATGCGAAGCGTTAAACGTGCGAGCATTTCCTTACTTGCGAGAATATTAATCATGAAGAAAATCCCCATAATTACAGAGAACACATTTGAGAAGAGCCCTGAAATATTCGTTGTAAATCCGCCAAGGAATGTAATGACAGACGATACGATATTGCTTTGACTTAGTGAGTCGGTAATCTGACTCACTTCACTGGATTGCATTAATTTTGAATGTTGTACAAAATCCGCAACCACGAATAGTAAGTGATTTACACTATCGCCCAGTTGTGACACGGTTTTAGCAATCATCGGCGCAATAATCCAAATCAACAGCGAAATAATCAGAAGCAGAATCACAATAATGCTCAGGATTGCGACACTTCTACGCAGCTTTTGCGGGAAGTTTATCTTCTCCAACACTTGTTCAATTCGCTTCATTGGCACGTTTAAAACAAATGCCAAAATCATCCCTAAAATAAGCGGGAACATCATCCCAATAAATTCGGAAATCCATGTGAGGATGGCGCTAAAATTCAAGACGACAAGTAACGAAACAGCCGCCAGAGCAATCATCACTGCCCAATCTTTTCTAATCTTATCCATACTATAATTCCTTTTTTAATTGTTCTAAGAGCGCATTGCATCCCAATGTCACATCACGGTACGTCGCATCAAAGTCTCCTGTATACCACGGATCGGCAATATCGCGCGGCACTCCTGCCACTTCTAACAAGCGAGCCACCGTCGCATCCGATTTTCCATCGACAAAAGCGTGAATATTACGCACATTCGACGCATCCATTCCAAGAATGTAGTCTGCGTCCAGGTCCGTCGCATCCAACGTCCGTGACACAAGCCCTTTTGCGGAAATGCCGTGCTCCTCGAGTTTCTTCCGAGTGCCGTGATGCACCGGATTCCCATGCTCCCACGTACTTGTCGCAGCGGAATCTATCGTAATTTTATCTTCCAATCCTTCTTCATGAACCATTTTTCTAAATACAGCTTCTGCCATCGGCGAACGACAAATATTCCCCAGGCAGACGAATACAACCTTCATGCCCGTCCATCCTTTCAACTCTTTGCTTTCATTATAACAGACGAGCCAACCCCTTCGCAAAAAAATGTCTGTGAAGTGCTCGAACGAAATAACACAGCTGAAACATCCTACGAAATACAAAGACAAGATTCCTGCAAATCCTTGCGGATTTCTTTATAATCGCTGTAATGGGGCACCGGCTTGAGCCTACGTCTCAAGCACTTTCGAGATTCAAACGGACTCTAAAAGAGTCCGTAATTCACTTCGAATGCTATCCCCTGTTACTGCGATTATAAAATCCGCATGATTTTCCGTAATCTTGTCTGCACTCTTTATCCAATTTTTGCTAGCAGAATTTCGTTCGAATAAGCTCACACATCTTTGAAGGATTGCTCGTCTGTTACACTGCGAGAAACACTTGAACGCATGTTACGCCCCTTCATCACCGCACCTCTGCAGCGACTATGTTTTCTGCACCTAACTTCTCTTTTCTTCTCTCCCTTTCTTTCGAATGAAGGCAAAATCCATTTGAAATAAGGCACAAACACAGGGATAAAAAATAAACGGAATACCCTTCGGATTCTATAGCGGCAATAATAGCGATTGTAATCGATGTGAATTACTGACTCTGGAAATTTATTTCCTAGAGTCAGTTTGAAGCTCGATAGGGAGCGAGACCCTAGGCTCGCCCCGGTACAGCTATTATCGCAGCTATGAAGATATCCGAAGCGGTATGAAGTTTATTTTTTAGCCCCTTGGGCTATATTCTCTCTTCTTTTCAAATGGATTTTGCATCCTTCGAAAACAAAAAATGGTGGACAGCCGTCCACCATTTTTTCTATTCTACTGTAACCGATTTGGCCAAGTTACGCGGTTTATCCACGTCTAAGCCTTTACCTAGAGAAGTGTAGTACGCGATTAATTGCGTTACCACTACAGATACGATTGGTGCAAGTAAGATTGGCACCGCTGGAACGATGATATCGTCGCCTTCTTGTTCAACGCCTTCCATCGCGATTGTTGTTACGACAGCGCCACGAGCTTTCACTTCTTGGATATTTCCGCGAGTGTGGCTTGCTACTACTGGTTCGCTTAATAATGCGATAACTGGAGTGCCTTCTTCGATAAGGGCGATTGTTCCGTGTTTTAATTCCCCTGCGGCAAAGCTTTCAGTTTGCACGTATGAGATTTCTTTTAATTTCAACGCTGCTTCCATCGCTACATAGTAGTCTAAGTGACGACCGATGTAGAAAGCATTGCGAGTTTCTAATAAGCGCTCTTTGACTAAGTCTTGAACGGCTTGTTTGTCTGATAATACGCTCTCGATTGAAGCGGCAACGACACCTAAGTCGTGCTTCATGTCGAATGGAGCTTCTAAGCCTTTAGAAGCGCGTAATGCGTCTGCTAAAACAGCCATTACTGCGATTTGTGCAGTGTAAGCTTTTGTTGAAGCTACGGCAATTTCAGGACCTGCATGTAATAGTAAAGTATAGCTTGCTTCACGAGAAAGAGTTGACCCTTTCACGTTTGTGATTGTTAATGATGGGAAGTTTTGCTCGTTTACTTTTACTAACGCTTGACGGCTGTCCGCTGTTTCTCCACTTTGTGATAAGAAAATGAAGAATGGTTTTTGTGATAATAATGGTTGGTGGTATGCAAATTCGCTTGCTAAGTGAACTTCTACTGGAATTCCAGCAAGTTGTTCTACTAATGCTTTACCAACCCATCCTGCATGGTAGCTTGTTCCGCAGGCAATCACGTAAATGCGGTCGCTTGCTAAAATGCTGTCTTGGATTTCTTTATCGACTTGTAATTGACCATTTTCGTCTTGGTAGTTTTGGATGATTTTACGTAATACAACTGGTTGTTCATCCATTTCTTTCAACATGTAGTGAGGGTAAGCCCCTTTTTCTAAATCGTCTGCATCTAATTCTGCAACGAATGGTGCACGTTCTACTGGTTCACCTTCGATTGTTTCGATTTCTACAGAGTCCGCAGTTAAAGTGATTAACTCTTCGTCTTTGATTTCGATGTAACGGTCTGTTTCAGCGATTGTTGCCATTGCGTCTGAACAGATCACGTTGAAGCCTTCGCCAACCCCTACTAATAATGGGCTCTTATGTTTTGCTGCGTAAAGAACGCCTGGTTTTTCGCTGTCTAATAAACCGAACGCGAATGATCCGCGGATTTCTTTCAACGCGCGACGGAACGCTTCTTTTCCTGATAAGTTTTCTTTATTTGCAAAGTATTCTACTAAGTTTACGGCAACTTCTGTATCTGTTTGAGATTTGAAATCAACGTCGCTTAAGAATTCTTTTTTCAATTCGTCATAGTTTTCGATTACGCCGTTATGCACTAATGTGAAACGACCTGATTGTGATTGGTGAGGGTGAGCGTTGTTTTCTGTCGCTGGTCCGTGTGTTGCCCAACGAGTATGCCCAATCCCTGCAAATGCTGGAATTTCTTCATCCACTGCATCACGAAGATTTTGAATACGTCCAACACGTTTTACTAATTGTGTTGATCCATCTTCGTCCATAATAAATAATCCTGCTGAGTCATATCCACGATACTCAAGCTTTTCTAATCCGTTTAATACTACAGTTTGAATTCTGTCGTGTCCAATACATCCTACGATTCCGCACATAATTTTTAACTCCTTTTATAAGAGGTCCTATTGGCGCCTCTTCTTATTGTAATTTTGATTATGTTTCTGGTGCCGTTCCAATTTTGTCATTCCCTTGCGAAAATGGTTTGTATGAAACTGTAGACTGCACTGCCTTGAGTCATCCGCCGAGTATTTCGATAAACTCATTCCTCGTCACCTGCTTTTTCAAACAGGCCTGGCGCTATCCTTGTCGCTTCCTTCCAAAGCTTTCATAAATTTTCAGAAACATGTACATCATAACCGATGAGCAATCCAAAAACAACTAATTTTCCTTTTTCATAACCTTTTCCATACCAAAACTTAACGCCACCCCTCCTCAAACCGCACTCCTATCGCATTTCTTGGCACCAATCCCATAAGTACCACTTCCCCAAACTTTCCTAACTCTTCATTATTAAAGCCTTGAAACTTTTGTGTTTTTAGTCAGAAGCACACACTATTTTATTGACCGTGAAACTCACACACCCTGTCCTATCTCCCCTCCCTCTCAAAGAGAATGCCTGTTTGTCATGAGTGGTGAAAGGCACACATGATGTTCATTTTCTTTTTAGCTCAACTATTCATTTCAAAAAAGCTATTAACCGGGTTTTGGATTCTATAATCGCAATAATAGCGAGTGTACTCGAAACGAATTACTGCCTCTGGGGATTTTATTCCCTAGAGGCAGTTTGAGAGTCGAGAGGAACTGAGACCTTAGGCTCAGTCCGGTACAGCTATTATCGCTATTATGAAGATATCCAAAAACCTTCGGTTAATAGCTTTTTTGTCTTTTATGAAATTGAATAGTTTGGTGCTTCTTTAGTAATTTGTACATCATGCGGATGGCTTTCTCTTAGCCCCGCACCACTCATACGCACAAACTGCGTATTCTCGCGAAGCTCTTCTAAATTATGCGCCCCAACATACCCCATACCAGAGCGCAAACCTCCGACCATTTGGAAAATAATATCCGCCGCAGAACCTTTGTAGGCAACACGCCCTTCGATTCCTTCTGGCACGCGTTTGTTGGCTTCGTTTTTCGCTTGGAAGTAACGGTCACCTGAACCATTTTCCATCGCTGCTAGACTTCCCATTCCGCGGTATGTCTTGAAGCGACGTCCTTGGAAGATTTCGAATTCACCTGGAGATTCATCTGTTCCGGCAAGCATGCTTCCTAACATCACCGCATGTCCACCTGCTGCGATAGCTTTAGCGATATCTCCTGAGTACTTAATCCCACCGTCTGCGATGATCGCTTTGCCAAATTCTTTTGCTACTGTTGCGGCATCGTAAATCGCTGTGATTTGCGGAACCCCTACACCGGCAACGACACGAGTTGTACAAATAGAACCAGGTCCGATTCCGACTTTTACAACGTCCACGCCTGTTTCAAACAAGGCACGTGTTCCTTCGCCTGTCGCTACGTTTCCGGCAATCAATGTTGCGTCAGGGAACGTTTCGCGGATTTCTTTAATTTTGCGAATCACGCCAGCACTATGACCGTGAGCAGTATCGATGACGATGGCGTCCGCACCTGCGTCTAGTAATGCTTTTGCACGTTCGAATGTATCTGAAGTAATTCCTACTGCTGCAGCCACGAGTAAACGTCCGTGTTCGTCTTTAGCAGAGTTCGGGAATTCAATCACTTTCTCGATGTCTTTAATCGTAATTAAACCAGCGAGGCAGCCTTTGTCGTCTACTAATGGTAATTTTTCGATTTTATGTTTTTGAAGAATGGCTTCGGCATCTTTGAGGGATGTTCCAACTGGAGCCGTTACGAGGTGCTCTTTTGTCATTACTTCGTCAATTAAAATGGAATAATCTGAAATGAATCGTAAGTCACGGTTTGTCAAAATCCCAACGAGGTGACGTGTTTCTAAGTCATCAACGATTGGAACACCGCTAATACGGTATTTTGACATGAGGTCTTCGGCATCTTGTACTTTATGGGATGGAGTTAAGAAAAATGGATTGATGATAACGCCACTTTCTGAACGTTTTACTTTATGAACTTCTTCTGCTTGTTCTGCGATAGACATGTTTTTATGAATCACGCCTAATCCACCTTGACGCGCAATCGCAATCGCCATTGTTGAATCTGTGACGGTATCCATACTTGCACTCATTAAAGGAATATTGAGACGAATGTTTTTGGCTAATTGCACGCGCAAATCCACATCATTTGGCAAGACATGACTCTCCGCTGGAATTAGTAAAACATCATCGAATGTGTATCCTTCTTTTTGAAATTTTGTTTCCCATTTTGACATAGCACAAACCTCCAGTGATTGAATTTATTAACGAATAATATACCACTTTTAAAAGAAAAAGCAAGTTTTTCTGCAGAAAATCCTGATAATTCATGGAAGTTTCATCTTTCATTGTTCGTTTTTTAATGAGAGTTTAATTTTTCACAAAAATACCGCCCAAAGCTTCGGAATTATGCTACACTTATAGTGACAAAGAAAGGATGATTCATGTGAAAAAACAACTCTTACCAGCAGTTGCACTAAGCTTCATTCTCCTTGGCTGTTCGAGCAAGAACACTCCCGCTGAGACAACCACGAGTTCAAAGGCGACTACTGTAGAAACAACGAGCACGACAACAAGTACAACCACAGCAACGGAAACAACGGTTCAAAGTACAGAGGCTTCTTCTGAAGCGACTTCTGCGACTGAAGCTACTACGCAAGCGCAGGCTGCAAGTGGCATGGCTGACCTTTCCCTTGGGTATGACATCATCGTCAATAAAAAACACGCGCTCCCATCAACGTATGCGCCCGGCGAAGATCCAACGGCTGGCCAACAAGTCCGCGCGTTAATTCATCGCATGCAAGAGCTCGGCTATCCAATTAGCGATTCTTACAGCGGATATCGTTCCTATGACTATCAAACCGAACTCTATAACGACTATGTATCCCGTGAAGGAAAAGCCGCCGCAGACACGTACTCTGCTCGCCCAGGATATAGCGAACACCAAACAGGGCTCGCCTTTGATATTCTCGACTCTCATGGAAACTTACTCGATGGCCCAGAATACAGCGACGCCATCCACTGGCTTCATACGCATGCCCACGAGTACGGATTCATCGTCCGATTCCAACCCGGCAAGGAAGCCATCACAGGTTACCAAGCCGAAGCATGGCACCTGCGTTATGTAGGAGACAAGGCAACGGATATTTATAACTCAGGCCTTTCTCTCGAAGAATACTTTGGTGTTGCTGGTGGCGGGTATGAATAGCAGGATGTGAGGGCGAGTGGTCAGCTTTCGACCCTTTACCGAAATTAACGCAAGCGTCCGATAAGGACGTGCGGATAATTGTCGGAAAGGAACGCGAAAGCTACGAGCCAGAACTCAACTATAGGATACGAGGCAGAAAGACAGAAGCAAAAAACGGATTCACAGTGTGAGTCCGTTTTGCTTCGTAGTCTTTCGCCCGCAAAGTTTATTAGACTTTCTTGAATCACGAGTGATGAAAAGAAAGTCAATAAACCACTGCGAAGAGCGCTCAGGAATCAAGCCTTCACAGTGCGAAGTTTTTCAGTCCTGTGAGCCCGAGTTTAACTACACAGAATAACTGCAATAAAAAATATAAGCTACCTTGTTTCCAAGGTAGCTTCTTTTAATACACTTCATAATTTGTAATCAGCTGAAACAAAAATAAAAAACAAGGTGAATTCACCTTGCTTTTTATTTTATTATTGAATATACGTCAAACTCTTACCGATAATGAACGTTGTGGTCACATTATGTAATATCGCTAATAGACTAGGAGAAACAATATCAATCAAACCTAATCCCATTAAGAACGAATTAATACCTACTGTATGTTTTAAATTGGCATCTAATTGGCGATTCAGTTGTTCGGTTATATTTTCCAAAACCTCTAATCCCGTTAATTGTTCATTTAAGAATAAGATATCGCTGGCTTGACGAGCAATATCTGAAGCACCTGCCATAACAATACCTACATTTGCAAGAGAGAGTGCAGCAGAATCATTAATTCCGTCTCCAATCATCAAAACATGATGACCTTCCTCTTGAAGCTGCTCAATTACTTGATGCTTTTGTTCTGGCTTCACTTGTGTATAAACTCTGTCAAATGGAATCAGCGAGCAAATTGTTTCTGTACGTTTTTGTGTATCCCCTGTAAGAAGTACAATCTGTTTTCCTTTTGCTTTTAACTCTTTCAATAATACAACCGCTTCTCCTCTTAACGGAGTATCAATAAGGAAAATGGCAATTAATTTTCCGTCATAACTTAAATAAAGTAAGTTGTATTTTTGGCTATATTCTTCAATCACTGCTTTTTGCTCATTGGAAATAATCGTCTTCTCGTCTTCTAATAATTCCAAACTTCCGATGACGACTCTTTTTCCATCAATCGATGATACGATTCCTTTTGAAGCTACGTGAGTTAATTTCCCATGCATTTCCTCATGTTCAATCCCCTCATCTTCTGCCTTCTTAACAACAGCCGTCGCAATCGGGTGGTAAATATGTTCCTCCAAACAAGCTGCAATTCGTAAAACTTCCTCATCATCATATCCTTCATACGCAATAATTCGTTGAATTTTTGGAACTCCAGTTGTCAATGTTCCTGTTTTATCAAAAACAAAAGTATCAACTTGTGCATATTCATCTAAAGAATTAGATCCTTTAATGACAATTCCTTGATTAGAAGCTGCTTTAATGGCTGTTAAATAAGTTGCTGGTGAAGATAATTTTAACGCACAGGAATAATCCACTAATAGGAAAGTGAGTGCTTTAGAAACTGAACGTGTGAATAAATACGTCAACGCCATCCCGATGAAATTATATTTCACTAACCCATCTGCTTTTTCCATTAATTGCTTTTGCTGTTTCGATTGATTAAATTCACTCGATTTAATCAGCTGAACAATTTGCTGCAAGCGTAAGTTTTGTTGCTTATTCGTCACTTCTACTAATAGTTCGCCATGCTCTACAACCGTATTAGCGTAGACCATATCCCCAATCTTCTTAGAGACAGGGAAAGACTCACCTGTTAATGAACTTTCATTTAAGTAGCCTCTTCCATTGACAACTCTTCCGTCAAAGTAAATTTCTTGACCTTCTGTTGCAACGAAGATATCTCCTACTTCAACATGATTACTCATTTTCTTGAAGCGCTCGCCCTCTTTTTCAATCCATATCTCGTAAATATTATTCGTTAAATTCTTTTCAAGTTCTTCAATGGATTTCTTTTGGGACCAGTCATCTAAATCGTCTCCTAAATTTAATAGGAACATAATCATATCAGCAGTTTTATGGTCTCCCATCGCTGCAGAAGTCGCTATAGCCACAAAATCGAGTAAACTCATAGAAAGTTTTTTCTCACAAATTGATTGGAAAGCAGCCTTTCCAAACTTCACCATTTTCATAAGTATCCATCCCATACGAATAGGTGTTGGAAGAAGGACTTTTGAAAGCATTCTTCTATAGAGATGCGTTGAAATAATATCATATGGTGAAGAAGCGACTAGCCACTGGACTTCTTTTTGTTTTTCAATTACGTTCTCCATTTGAATCAAAGATAAAAACCTTTGAACTTGTTGAACTTTCCCTTGAGTAAAATAAACTCCTACATGTTTTAAATCTTTATAAAAGTGCAGTTTTTCAATACCTGGGACTGTGCAAGCTAGTTCCTCTAAATACATTTGGACTGAATGCGGACATGTAAAAGGGAGCTCTAAACGTACTCTAGAGTTTGATTGATGTTTAATAACAAATTTCATTATTTTTCACTAGTTTCTACTACTAATTCTGCATTTTTTTCTTCAGCATATAAGTCTTTTGCTTCTTCTAAGACATCATCTGCATGTTGTTTTACAGTAGAAACAGTTGCGTCAATACCATCTTTTAATTTATAAGAAGTAGCGACCGCTTTAGCATATACATGCTTTGCGTCTTTGCTCGCTAATAGTTTTAATCCTAACGATCCAAATAAAACTCCTCCCGCAAATACACTTGATTTTTTAGCAAATTTTCCTAAACTAATAAGTTCTTTAATCATTATGATTACCTCCATTTTTTCTAATTAGAATTATTCAATTCTTATTATAGTATACAGATTTAAACTCCGACTTTCAATAATGAAAAACTTAAGATTCTCTTGGTCTCTTTCGCTTTCAAACTAAAAACTACCTTGTTTTTCTACAAGGTAGCTTATTTTTTCTCTAACCAAAAGAATGCCTGTGGTAATTTTTCCTCAGCATTTCCAATAAAACATTTTCCATGTGCAAATAGAACATTGACAGGATTCCACGCTTTTATTTGTTGATAACACTTTTGAGCTGTTTCCTTATTAAAAAAGAATGTCATTCTTAAATCTCTTGGAGTATGCCCTTTTGGATATGTATTATCCCCGATTTTAAACAAGAAACGATGCAAACATGAACACTCTTCTCCAACTTCAATATTCTCAATTAAGTCCGTTAGAATTAACGTTTTACTCTTTTTGTGGAAAAATACTGACTCTTCTATAACGGCACTTCCTTCAAACGGAAGATAATCAATTTCATCTAGCCAACTAATGTCGATTGTTTTATCTAAGATTGTATAACTTTCAATGGATTGGAAGTTGTCAAAAATTTTCTCCAATCCTTTTGTCGCCCAAAGTTTCGCATCCGGATAGGCTTGACTCCACTCTTCCATATATACGTAATGCAATTTATTTGGAGCAACTATATGCTTCACATGACCTAGCTCATCAATTTCACTTCGCAACTGCGGTGTTAAATGAATAGGAGAATGAATCCATAAGTCATTATTTTCCAATCGCACCACTGTCATTCGAGTGCTAAATGGTACTTGAGTAATTTTAAAATTCATCTCTACAATTTCACCATCAACAATCCAGATACCCTCATCTATAGTCTTCAATGTATATAATGGCTCATATAATTTCACTGAACATTTCATATAAATTCACCAATTTTTATAGACTAATACACTTCATAATTTGTAATCAGCGGGGAGTTTTTCTTTAGGAGTTTTTGGAGACGTTTATGGTATTGCGCCGGGAAGACCATATTTTTGGCACGCAACTCTCTCTCATGCAGCACTTTTGCCACGTGATCCGCGAAGCTAAGGCAGTTTCTCGTCCAACCGTTATACGTCATGAATTTCGAACGATTGAATTTATAGAACACAGTATCCATCTGTTGCGCCATAAAGTACACGTACATTTCCTCAAAGCGGTCAAAGGTCGGATTATAGTACACAGCCTCGCTCGTTGGTTGCCACAGCGTCGTCGGCTCTAAAATCTTCGCCAAGTACGCATGAATCTTATCCATCTGCTCGTCCGTCACAGCAATCGTATAAATATGCAACGCTTTTTGGTAGTGGTTTTTACAAAAGAGCATATACTCCTCGCGCGGCGCTTTAATCAGAACACCTTCTGCAATCCAGCCCCCGAGCTTCAAGTCGCGCTCATCATAGTTCCCATAAGAGTATACGTAGCCATCGATACATAAATCCACGTGCCCCAGCGGACCATTGCCACGCTCAGCCACATGCACAAAAATCTCGAAACGACTCTTGGCGGCCGGCGGGTACGCAATTGGATAAGGGACAAATGGGTCCGGCATATTTACTTTCGGAAATGAGCGTAGTACTTTTCGTACAACCTTCTCCATTAATTTCTTCTCTGCCATCACAAACTCCTCACACTGTCAATAGGCTTATTGTAGCACAAATTTACATTGCATTCAGTTACTTTTTAGAAAAATTGCACCCTTCTTTTATTTCCATTATAATAACAACACAAAGAACATTGAGGATAGAACAGGCAGCTATCGCACCCTTGTGGTCTGAAAGAGATGTGGAAAGGTCACTCCACCAATGTTCACTTTGATAAAGCGGTCTTCGGACTGCTTTTTTTATTTTACGCAACAAAAAACCTCCCGTCAGAAACGGGAGGAAAAAAGGATAGAGTTTTATTTACTTGGGAGTAAATAATTCTTATTTGGGAATACAATTACTATAACCAAGTTTTATGAAGAAATTGTGATGTTTAATCCCAATTTTCTAGAAATTTAATACCCCAAAGATGCATGCATACCGGCAACGTAACCCGTTACAAAGGCTGCGGTGATATTGTACCCACCTGTGTACCCGTGGATGTCTAACAGCTCTCCGCAGAAATACAGTCCTTGGGTTAATTTTGACTCTAAGGTTTTCGGGTTCACTTCTTTCAAATGAACGCCTCCACCGGTCACAAATCCCTTCTCAATCGGCAATGAACCATTGACGGTAAAGCGAAAATTCGTCAGAGCTTCTTTAATTTGTGCCCAGTTGGCTTCACTTAAACGATTCACCGCTGTTTGGTCACCAATCCCCACTCGTGATAGTAAAAACTCTACATATCGTTCAGGGAGTAACCCTTTTAAATGATTTTTAATCGATTTTAGAGGTGCATCCTCCACAAATGCACGAAATTGTGCGTCGAGTTCAGCCTCGCTCATGTCCGGCAATGCATTCAGACTCATCACGACTTCCTTCTTGCCTTCTTTCTCCTGCACTTGATGCACGAAGCTTGAACAACGTAAGACGGCTGGACCACTCACTCCAAAATGCGTGAAAATCATATCCATCTGATGCGTCACAACAGGCTTCCCTTTGCCATTTAAGACACTAAGCGCCACATTGCGAAGCGACAACGCACGAAGCTCGCCCTTCTTGATGAACTCCTCGCCACTCGTTAGCGGAACTTCTGTTGCAAAGAGCGGTGTAATCGTATGGCCAGCTACTTTCGCAATCCCATATCCGTCTCCTGTCGAACCCGTCTTTGGATAAGATTTCCCACCTGTTGCTAGGATAACCGCATCGGCTTGCAGTTGCTCGCCATTATCAAGCTCCACCACTCGCACGGCTCCATCGCTGACACGAATCGTCTTCACTTTCACATTCGTACGCACCTGAACGCCTAATTTCTTAATTTCTTGAATAAACGTCTCCAAAATCGTCTTAGCCGAATCTGTCACAGGAAACATTCTCCCGTGATCTTCTTCCTTCAAGCGCACGCCGCGACTCTCGAAGAACTGAATAATATCCTGATTGTCAAATTGCGAAAAGGCACTATATAAGAAGCGGCCATTTCCAGGAATGTGCTTCACGATTTCTTCTGGGGTACGACGGTTCGTCACATTACAACGCGTTCCACCCGTGTGTAATAATTTCTTTCCAAGGGTTGGATTCTTCTCAAGCAAAACGACTTCAGCACCATGCATCGCCGCACTGACCGATGCCATCAAACCGCTCGTTCCTCCACCAATAACAATAACTTTCATACTTGCCTCCAATTTTCTTTGTCCCAATCATTATAAAGCATGCAAAATAAAAAAGCCTAGAGAAACTCTCTAAGCTTAAAGTTATCTATCACTCTTTAAAGTTTTTCGCGCATAGGAAGTAAGAAACGCCTGAAAGAACCGACAAACATCCACCCATAAGTAGCGGGCCAAAATACATTTCTAAGCCTCTACTGAAACTACTGATGATTTTTATAACGACTGCGTTGATCGCCTCTAAACCGGGAACTGTTGCTAGAAGTGTGAGTACTACCGGAATAAGCAGCACTGCCCCTGCTAAAACAAATAAGTTTGAGACCTTATTAGAAACTCGTTCGTCATCTTTATAATAGAGCGCACTTTTTATAGCGACAATGAACACGAGAGGATTCAATATCCACAACCCATATTGAACGGTATTCTGTATCGAATCACTTTTGGCAATTGCCGCAAAAGTTAACAGAAATGGTGATAGGACTGAAAAACCACCACCAATAAACCCTACCAAAGCACTAATCATTGCCCATTTTTTATCTTTCATCAACTATAATCTCCTTTTCATCAATCTTACCGAATGTTCTATACCCTACATTCCATCAAGATTCTTTAAAGTTTTTCAAGCAGACTGCATACCCAATGCCACTCACAATCGATAGAAGAGCGACAAACTCTACCACTAGAAAAACAAGAAATAGGGCATTCTGTTCAGAAAAAACCGCACTAAACAACCAATACAATAAGTCATTTAAGAAGGGAATACGGCCTAAAATCCAAATAAAAAACGGAGCACATCCGATAGCCCCTGCTACGACAAACGTATTGGCTACGAATGTAGAAACTCTGTCATCTCCTTTATAGTAAAGTTTACTCTTCAAAGCCACACAGAAAATCACCAAATACGTACACAGCATTAGAATTAACATGAAACCCATCGCCGAGCCATTTGCTCCGATTCCTGCTGCGAGGAGTCCTACGGGGGACAC
>ERZ773031.217-NODE-217-length-31914-cov-6.841238_pt1 | contig 31914 bp, 27 predicted proteins | sample MGYA00511666_ERZ773031 | MGnify/ENA primary metagenome ERZ773031 (study PRJEB29015, sample SAMEA2738135) | human oral metagenome | biome: human oral; feature: human-associated habitat; material: saliva | place: China | collected 2250 ...
TAAATTTTTACTCCTTTGTGATTGAGAAAGTGTCAACTTATTCAGTACACTACAGACTTTTAACGATGAGCCTTCTTTTTTCAAGTAGCCGCAGTGTAGGCGAATAAAAGACGGGAGGTATAAAGAATTAAAATAAGCGATGCGAAACATAGGGACTCATCGATTGATAGAAGGTAAGAGGGCACAGTGCATGGCTTATGATACCGTCGAAGAGCAGGGTTGAAGGAAGAATGAATGGGTTTACATTTAAAAGGGTGCTTGTGGAGCGTCGTGATAAAACACAAAAAAAGCAGCCTCGCCGGAATAGGGCGAAGCTGCAAATTATAGGTCTAAATCGAAGGTCGATTATTTATTCTTGAACAATTGAACGTTCTTCAATTCGAACTTAGGAGTCTTGCGAATCATAGCAGGTGCTTCGTCTTGAGGGATCTCATTCTGCAAAACGAAAGTATCCGTCTGAGGCGGGAAGCTACCATCCTTCACGAAGTAAACAACGTTAAAGGTAAACACCTTGCCGGTAGCATCGTAAGAACTGGGCACTGCACCATCTGCACCTTTGGTCACTGCGTCGCTGACGAATATATGACCATAAGGCTTCCCATTTTGAGTGAAGTCGTACATAGTGTCCTGATCTTTAATCACGATCACGCCGGTAGACTTATTATAGGTGAAGTATAGACCATCTGGGTTTTGCACAAACGGCTTGATGAGGTATTTAGTCTGATCCTTGTTGCTCTGGTAAAGCGTACTTGTAGGAAGTGCACCGAACAAGCCAGAAGTGTAGACACCTTCATAGATAGGAATCATGATCTCGGGTTCTGCCTTGCTCTGTGCAGGATCCAAAATCACCTGCTGACCATTGATGGTCATAACGAGCTGGCCGTTGGCATTGTAGCTCACAGAACCTTGCGTGCCGTCAGCGAAGGTAATCACACCCGCGCCATTAGCAAACTGATGCGTGATGGTTGTCTTCGCGCCACCCTCAGGGGTTGATGTGCTTTTACCTTTATCGTTGAGTACCAAAGTAGTTTGTACGCCATTGATGTTTGCGGTCCAAGTGCCATAGATGTCAGAGGGTTGACTCTTCACTAAAGTAGAAACCACTTGACGCGTGCTATCTGCTGCCTTCAACACGTTAAGAGTAACCTTGTTGTTATCTTTTTGGAATGCAGCGTAAGCAAGTACCGGGAAGTCATAAAGAGAGCCTTCAGAAGAAGCACTCAAGATACCGGTAGCAGGATCGTATTTTACGTCAGTCGTTGCAATAATGTTGCGATAAACTCCGCTGTCGGCACCGGTAGATTTACCACGCATCTTTACAACAAGAATGGGCTGGCCGGTCGAAGTTGTCGTATAAGTGAGCGCGTATTCAGAGTTTCCATCCGGCGTATACTGCGATTGGTAGTAGCCATAAGGCATCTGTGCCGGATAGCTCACTTTCGTATTTTCGAAGTCATTGTTGCAAGAGGTCAAGCCAAGGCCGGTAACCACTAATGCAGCTAATGATAAAATAAACTTTTTCATTGTGTCTCTGTTTTTTTCCTTTCGTATTGTAATTGTAAGTAGAAGGCCGCCACCAACTGCAAGTTTGCAGCGGCCTTCTGCTCGCTCTTATCGAGGAATGAACTTATTTCTGCTTACGTCGTCTTAATCGAACAACTCAACATTCGGGTTCATCGTCTTCTCCTGTGTCGGAATCTCAAACGTCCAATTGTTATGGAACGTTGGATCTACGGTCAATCCGATATTAGCAGCAGCTTCACCGCCATAAACGACATTTGCAGCACCCGTTTGCGTCGCAGCGTCACGTGTGAAGCCAAGGCCCCAACGTTTAAGTACGTGGAAGTACATACCTTCACCCATAAACTCGCGCTTCCATTCCATTCTGATCTCCTTTGCCAAGCTCTCACCCGTCTCTGACGTTGCGAGCAAGCCGCGCTTCGTGCGCAAAGCGTTGAGATATTGCTGTGCCTTTGCTACATTATTGAGGCGATAAGCAGCCTCAGCTGCAATCAGGTACGTCTCTGCAATGCGGAAGAGCTTAGGAAGAGTGTATTGAGCATATTTGCTATCACCCTTCTTCGCCAAGTTGGGGTTGTTCAAGAATTTGTTGAAGAGAGCTACATGAGACGCCTTTTGATCTTGACACTTCACATCCTTCGGATCTAAGTAGATCTTCGTACGCCAGTCGTTAGTAGAATACATTTCAACAGTTGCCTTTGAAGGAATCCAGTCGGGGCTAAATGCGCCTGCCGCTGTGCTGTAAGCGTGGAAGTTGTTACTATTCACGTTTGTAACGTATTCATAGCGCTCATCGGGCGTTCCGGCCGGCACATAGATAAACTCAGAACCTTGGTCATTGGTCCACATATCTTTCAACGCGTTAGCGCTATTAGCCAAGGCGAAGTGACCACTATTGATCAAAGCCTCTGCTTCGGCCAAAGCGTTCGTATAGTCGCCCATATTGAGTAACACACGAGCGCGAAGCGCTTTCGTCATTGTTTTATTGATCAGCACACCTACAGCCGCATCTTCGTCCGGACCATCCGCTTGAAGCAGATCGTCAGCCATTTTGAGGTCGTTGAGGATGAACTCATACGTAGCCTTCAAGTTCGCACTTCTGGGCTTTGCGCTCACGTCTACCTTCGTCAAGAGCGGAAGTCCGCGCGTCGTAGCTGCCGTACCTGCATCATAAGCGCGGCAATAGTAGCTAACAATGTTAGAATAAGCCAAGGCGCGGATAAAGTATGCTTCACCTTTGTATTGTCTTACCAAGATAGAGTCAGTAGCACGATCCGTGCTCTTGCTATAATCAATCTTATCAACGTTCGTCAAGTAGTAATTGCAATCAGAGATCGCACTATAGCCGCTTGACCAAGGCCCACCCACGTCATTCGCACTATAAGTCCAAGTGTAGAGCAAGCCACCACGGTTACCATAGCTGATGGTTGGCTGGAAGTAGTCCATCATAATGTCGCCCCACAAATAGCCGGTCCCTGAAAGGCTACGCAATGTAGAGTAGAGGCCCTTGTGGAAGTTAGTAGCATCACTTGGCTTCTCCCAAGATTTTTCACCCGGAATAGAAGTCGTGGGATATTGGTCTAATTCGCACGCGGTGAAGGTCGGCACGATGAGTGCTGCGATCATCAGCGATTTGAAAAAAGTCTTTTTCATAATTCTATTTGTCTAAACGATTAGAATGTTACTTCAATGCCCAAGAAGAATTCGCGCGTATTCGGGAATGTAGCCTTAGAGATGTTGCCACCGTACTCAGGATCTGCGCCCTTCCACTTCGTGAAGGTCAAGAGGTTACGAGCCGTTGCAGAGAGGCGAACATTGCGAATCACCTTAGTAGCCTCCATCCAAGACTTCGGAAGGTCATAAGAGAGCGACAAGTTCTTGAGGCGGAGGAAAGAAGAATTGTGTAATAAAGAAGTATCGAAACGGTTTGCTACGCCAAAACGCGGAACGTCCGTGATGTCACCCGGCTTCTTCCAAGCATTAACGAGCGCGCGGTCGTGGTTGTTTTGCGTAAACTTGTGGTTGAATGTAAAGAACTCCATGTTGTCTACCATCCATTTACCCAACGTGAATGCGAAGTCAGCATTCAAGGTCAAACCTTTCCAAGAAGCATTTACACCGAAACCACCATTGATCGGAGCGAAGAGACGCTTGCCTGTATCCTGGAAAAGATCTTCAGAGTAAGTTTCTGTCGTGCCACCCTTAGGATTAGCCCAAACGATGTTACCATTATCCGGGTTAACACCTACACGTACCGGCAAGAGGAAAGTGATACTCTGACCTACTGTATAAACAAGACTTCTACTTGGAAGCGGCCACTTATCAACGCCGTAGAAGAGCTTCGTGATCTTGTCTGCATTGTACGTAAAGTTACCATATACGTTAACATTCAAGTCATTCCAATTGCGCACAGCGTCAACGTCAAATTGAACCTCGATACCATTGTTAACCATAGAACCAATATTCAACATTTGGCTGCTGAAACCGGTCGTGTAAGGCAACGGTGTATCCATCAACATGTCTTTCGTGCGACGGTTGTAGTAGTTCACTTCAAGATTCAAGCGATCGAAGAGGCGCGTAGAGAAACCTACCGTCGTTTGAATTTGCGTTTCCCAACCGAAGTTCCTATTCTCCGGCGTAGCAAGGCTCCAACCATTAGAACCATTGTACAACACTTGAGCCGTCTTCGCTAATGCATCATAATAGCCGATACCTTGAGAGTTACCCGTGGAACCCATGCTTGCCTTAAACTTGAGGTCAGTGAGCCATTCGATGTCTTTCAAGAAGTCTTCGCGCTTCATATTCCACATAAAACCACCGGAAGCAAACATTGCAGAGCGGTTGTCCGCACCGAAGCGAGAACTGCGGTCGTTACGTACTGTTACGTCGAAGAAGTACTTGTTCATTAATGCGTAGTCAACGCGGCCGAAGAATGAAAGGTATTCAACCGTGGCGAGACCTTCCAAGTTGGGCAATTCAGCTTTCGTACCATGACCAAGCTCGACCAAGCGGTCGTCAGATTGGCCCACCGTGTAAGAGTCGAAACCGGAATCTTGTGATTTGATACCTTCTTGACCAAGGAGGAACGTCAACTGATGATCTTGGTTAAGTTCCCACTTATATTCGGCCGTATTGGTAATCGTGAAGCTTGACATACGGCTGAAATATTCATGTCTCAAACCGCCTTCCTTCGTATCATTCCAAGGCGCGCTAGGATATCCGATAATCGATGTACGCGTATCGGCAGCGTCAACACCCAATTGAGAACGAAGCGTCAAGCCCTTAACCGGCGTCAATTCGATGAAAGCCGTACCCGTGAGGCGGGCATCATTCGTAAATGACGGATTAAGTTTCGTCCAAAGCTCATTATTATAAGCATTCATCACCGGAATAACATCCAACTTGCGGCCATTCTTATCATAAGGATTGATGTAAGGCTTGTTGGTTACCGTAGAGAATGCACCGTTATTACCAGCATAGAGATCACGGAACATTCTATCGGCAGTACGCTCATCGTAGTTCAAACCGAGGTTCACGCCATAGTGGAACCAATCCGTTGCGCGAGAATCCAAGTTAAAACGAACCGTATAGCGTTTGAAGCGAGAAGAAGGCGTCAAACCGTTTTTCTTCATATAAGACGCAGAAGTATAATACGTCGTACGTTCGCTACCACCGGCAACGCTGAAGTTCGTATTATACATCGGAGCGTTATCATTGAAGTAGTACTTCTGCCAGTCAGTATTCACGCCTGAAGCCTTGTAAGCTGCATACTGCGCACCGTTAATGATACCGTTCTGCAACTCATACTCCAACAATTCGTTAGAGCTCATCGGGTTGCCAATGCGGCGAGCCAATTGGCTCCAACCGATGCTCTGACCGATTTTGATAACAGCCTTTTCATTGCGGTGACCTTTCTTCGTCGTTACGAAGATTACACCATTGGCAGCACGAGAACCGTAGATAGACGTAGCTGAAGCGTCACGCAAAACCGTGTAGCTTTCGATATCGTTCGGGTTCAACATGTAGAACACAGAAGCACCTACCGGCATACCATCAACCACGTAGAGCGGCGTGTTACCACCATTGAGTGAACCTGTACCACGAACCTTCGTACTTGTACCGTTGACATTACCAACGTCACCCGTATTGTTCATGATCTGCACACCGGCTACTTTACCCTGCAAAGCGTCGAGGGCGGTCGTTACCGGTTTGTTTTCAATTTTGTCGGCAGAAACCTTAGACACAGTACCAACGACCGTACCCAATTTCTTTGCCGTACCGTAACCTACAACGACTGCTTCAGTCAGGTTGCTATCACCAGACTCTTTCATCGTCACTTGCATATTGCCCGTGATGCTCACAGTCTCGGGGTTCATACCCACGTTGGTGATGTTAATGTACTTAGCCGTGGCGGGCAAGCTCGAGAACGTAAAATTACCGTTGTCATCGGTTTGCGTCATGAGCTTAGTCCCTTGCACACGTACGACAGCACCGCTCACGGGTGAGCCATGTTCGTCGACTACCCGGCCGGTTACGTGTTGCTGCGCATAAATAGAGCCTGCTGAAAGCAGACACGCAGACAAAAGCACTAACTTCTTGTTCATAATATAACCGTTAAATTAAACATATATTCAATCATCGTGCGTTTTTCGTGAAGAGAGGCAGACGCAGTAAAAGCGGTTATTTTGCTATGTTCTCGTCCGATCTTCTCCCTCCTTATTTTTGCTAATTCCAGACCTCGGAGAGAGGGGTTTCTAAGGCCTATTGCGAGGCTTTTTCGCATTTTCGGAATATTAGCTATTGGCAAATGTACGGATATTTTCAGTAAATGCAAACTTTTCATTCCATTTTTCTCACTTTTTTTCTACTTCCACAATCGCTTGCCGCGATTTGGGGAGGATAAAAAACGCTAAAATGCCCATTTTGGGCGCTTTATGGGCTTGGTTTACACGTTGAGATTTTAGCCGATCAGCCTTTGATTGAAAGCGTTTTTAGCAAGACGACATGGCAGATTTCTTTCGTTGCCCTTCAGCCGAGGAACGTTGTTGCTATATTCATTAGAATTTGTTTGTTTATAAGAATCAATGCAGAGGGTTTAACGAGTTGAGGATAATCACGCCCAAAACAAAGGCCGTAATGCCGGCATACAGCCAATCGCGCTGCTTGAGGAAGTCAAAAAAAGAAATGACGACGCGCAAGAAGGGCGTAAGGATCAAAACCAAGACGCCGAGCTGTATCCACCCGATGGGATTCATTTGCCCTACGCTACCAAAGATGCCGCCAAGCGTCGTGTAGGCTTCCGCATTTTCCGGCAAGGCATTGTAAGTAAAATGAGAGAGATCGGGCAGCGTTTCCGAGCCGTGACGCCACAAATAGCCGATCCCGCCCGCAAGGGCGATCAGTCCGGCCAGCGCCACGCCAATTCGAAGCGTGCGCGCCACGAGCAACGAAAGATCGCGCGAAGTGCCGTCGCCGGAAGTCTCGCCCGCTGCATTCTTCGTGCAGGGCTTACCTTGGGGCGCTGCGGAGCGCGCTTTTTCAGTTGATGTCTGTTGCTTCATGTTCCGAAGGTTTATTGCTCTTGCAAGAAACGTGATACATATATATAATGTGTACGGACCGACCGCTTAGAACTTACCGGTAAATCCGTTGTATAGCATATTGAGCGCCACGAGTAGGATGGCGAAGAAGAAAATCTGCCTTAGGCGTTTTACGTTCATCGTTTGCAAAAGACGCGCCCCCGTCAACGCGCCGAGTAAGACGCCGATCAGCGTCGGGAAGGCCACAGACGGGAGAATGATACCGCGCTGCACGTAGACTACGGCCGAGGCGCAGGCCGTAACGCCCATCATAAAATTGCTCGTCGTCGTACTCACCTTAAACGGCACCTTCATAATGCCATCCATCGCTATGACTTTCAAGACGCCCGAGCCGATGCCGAGTACGCCCGACAAGATGCCGGCAACGTACATCACGCCCAATCCGCCCCCAACGTTGCGCAATTCATAATGCTTCAGCGTTCCGTCGCGCTGCGGCCAAGCTCCGAAGAGTTTTAAGCGTCGCGCGGCCTCTGAACCGACCACTCCTTCGTGATCTTCCTTGCGCCGCTGCTGCATAATGACGGTAAGGATAAGCACGAAGCCAAAGATTATGGCGATAACGGAACTATTGAGCCGGACGGCGACAAAGGCACCCGTGACGGCGCCAACCGTGGTGGCCACTTCAAGAAACATGCCGAGGCGCACGTTGGTAATACCTTCCTTGACATACGCACTTCCGGAACCCGAACTTGTGGCTATCGTGCTCACCAGTGCCGCTCCGACGGCATAATGGAAGTCGATACCAAACCCAAGCGTAAGAAAAGGAATGATCACGACTCCTCCTCCGAGTCCGGTAAGCGAGCCCAGCAAGCCTGCGCAGTAAGCTGCAAGTAAGATCAACAATGTAAAAAGGAGCATCGTCATAGTCTCAACCAAGCTACGTTAAATCCCTATTTGATTGTTCAAGGTTGCAAATATAGCACATTTGACTTTTTCTCACTTATTTCACTTCAAAAAAATGCTCCATCCCACTTCAGAGCATTGCGCCGCTTCGTCCCTTCACGCACACTGCACAGCTCTCGATGCCGGGCGATGAGCGAAGGGGCAGTAACCCCACCCGCCGCCAAGCGAGCGGCAGCAGCGCAGACTTTGCTCGCAATGGCAGAGGACCAAACATCAACCGCGCAAGGCGATACCTTCCATTTCGCTCCGGCGAAGTTGGGGCTGCGGAGCTTGTTGTCGTGAGCGCAAAGGTTTTTTCTCACGAGCGCAAGGTCTTTTTATCGTGAGCGCAAACCTTTGTTGTCGTGATGAAAAAGGTAGTAGGCCAAGTTTGGCTCACGCAATCTTTACACCTCAGCAAATAAAGTCTTGCGCAAGGATATGCAAAAAAGCCTTGGTTGCATAGACAAGACTGATAAAGCCACTCAAAATATCGACAAAAAGGCCTCAACAAGAGGCCCGACGACAGCCCATTTTTACCATCGACTACACATTATTATATATAACGCCTCAAAAATGAGCCTTTCAAGAGCAAAAACAGGTCTTCGCAAGGGGGCAGCACACCACATGCCGCGCTTGGCAGAGCAAAACGTGCGACTTAATAAGATTTCCTGCCTTAAAAAAGGCAAATGTGCAGAATAATCTCTACTTTTGCTGTTTGGTTAGACGATAGAAAAATCTTCAGAGATGACTGACGCTGCTCCCGATTATCACATTCCCGTACTGCTGCAAGCTACAGTAGACGGATTAAACGTTCGGCCGGATGGCTGCTACGTCGATTGCACCTTTGGCGGGGGCGGTCACAGTCGGGAGATCCTGCGCCGCTTGGGCCCCAACGGGCGCCTGCTGGCTTTTGATCAGGATGCCGACGCGCAGCGCAATATTCCGGCCGGCGAAGACCGACTGACCTTCGTGCAGAGCAATTTCCGCTACTTGCCTAATTGGTTGCACTATTATGGTTATGAGCAGGTCGATGGCATTTTGGCCGACTTAGGCGTTTCGAGTCACCACTTCGATGCGGCCGATAGGGGTTTCTCCTTTCGCTTTGAAGGGGCGCTGGATATGCGGATGAACAAAAGTGCGCGCACCTCGGCTGCCGACGTCGTCAATATGTATAGCGAAGAGCAGCTGGCAAAGCTATTTTATCTTTACGGCGAACTCAACAATGGGCGCCGCCTGGCCGCGGCTATCGTAAAAGCTCGCGCCGCCGCACAGATTGCGCGCGTGGAGCAATTGGTCGACATCGTGACGCCCTATCTCGGCGCGGCCCGCGCAAAGAAGGATATGGCCAAGGTGTTTCAAGCCCTGCGCATCGAGGTGAACCACGAAATGGAGGCCTTGGAGGCTATGCTAACGGCCGCACTGACCCTGCTGAAGCCGGGCGGCCGATTGTCAGTTTTAACTTACCATTCATTGGAAGATCGTTTGGTGAAAAATTTCATCAAAGCCGGCAACGCTGCGGGCAAAGTAGAACAAGACTTTTACGGCAACCGACTCGCGCCGATGAAACCCCTGAACGGGCGCGTGATAAGACCCGACGAGGCTGAAATGGCCGCGAACCCACGCAGCCGAAGTGCAAAGTTGCGCATCGGTTTATGCACCGCCGAACAAACAGACGGCAAGTAAGACTCATGACAAAAACAACCGACGAGAAAACAGACGGACGCAAGGTGATCGAAGCCTTAGAGCGATCGGCAGCAGCAAGACAGCGCCGCCAACATCCCGACTCGCCCCAAGAGCAGACGAAAGAAGAGAGCGATAAAAAAGCCCGGCAGGCCTTCAAAAGCTTGACGGGAGAGGAGGAGTTTAATCTGCGGAACGGCCTAACGCTACGCGCCATTCTCGGTGGTGACATCTTGGCGGGCGCTTGGTTTCGCCGGCATTTCTGGTATATTGTGTTGATCATCGTGATGTGCCTCCTTTACGTCGGCAATCGCTATGCTTGCCAGCAGCAAATGATCGAAGGGACACACTTGGCCGACACGCTGCTCGATCGGCGCTACAAGGCACTGACGCTCTCCGGACAATTGAAAGAAATGACGCGACGCAGCAGCGTAGAAGAGCATCTGGCTGACACGACGCTACATACGTCGACAACACCCAACTATAATTTGCCTGTAGAGGCGGAATCTTCGGCGGATGGCAAACAGCCTTAACGGCCACAACCCCTGCTCTTTAAGAAACAACTACAGGCTTTAAAGCATGAAAGTATATTTAGACAAATTCAGTTCGCGCTTCTCGGTCATCGCAATACTCCTGGCGATTGTCGGACTGGTCATTGTGGGCAAATCGCTCTACATTATGACCGTCAAAAAGGACTATTGGATGGCCGTGAACGATCGTTTCCAGCGGCGCAATGTATCGCTCACGCCGATGCGTGGCAATATTCTGGCCGATGATGGGGAGGTCTTGGCGGCGTCTTTGCCTGAATATAAAATGTATATGGACTTTATGGTCGAAATCGATGATTCGGCCCGCCAACAGAAAGAACAACATATCCGCGATTCGCTCCTGACGGTCAAGATGGACAGCATCTGTCAGGGCATGAAGCGCATTTTCCCTGACGTAGATCCGGCTAAGTTGGCCGCCCATTTGCGCGAGGGGCGCCGGCAAAAGAGCAAAAACTGGCCGATCTATCCGAGGCGCGTCAGCTATATACAGTATCGCCGCGTGAAGCAGTTGCCCTTGCTGCGGTTAGCCCCCTACCGCGGTGGTTTCCACGCCGAAACGTTCAGAACCCGCGTCAACCCCTTCGGCGCTTTGGCGCCACGCACCGTCGGCGACCTCTATCGCGGCAAAGACGAGGCGCGAAGCGGCATCGAAAAGACGTATGACGCCATCTTGCGCGGTAAGCCCGGCCGCTATCACCGTCAAAAAGTGCTCAATCAATACTTGAGCATCGTAGACCTGCCGGCAGAAGACGGCCTCGACGTGCAAACGACGCTCAACATTGCCATGCAGGACATTACGCAAAAGGCGCTCGGCGACCGCTTGCGCGAGATTCAAGGAGAAGGGCGTGGGCAGGTAAACTTTGGCGTAGCTATTTTGATGGATGTCAAGACGGGCGACGTGAAAGCCATATCGAGTCTGTCGCGTGTGGGCGATGGTTCGTTTCAGGAAATCTCCAACAAGGCGGTGAGCAACTTGATGGAACCGGGATCGGTCTTCAAACCGATGTCGTTCTTGGTGGCCTTCAACGATGGCTATCTTCACTTGAACGATCAAATAGACACGGGCTATGGCATCTTTGAAATGCACGGCCGACAGATGAAAGACCACAACTGGCGCAATGGTGGCTACGGGCGCTTGACGGCGCGTATGTGTATTGCCAACTCGTCGAACGTCGGCGTCAGCAAGTTTATCGATCGTTTCTACGGCAACAACCCTGATAAATTCGTCGACGGGATCTACGCGACCGGCGTTGGCGAAGATCTGCACATCCCCATCCCGGGCTATGCAAAGCCTCGCATTCGTCGTCCGCGCGACTTAGGCGACCGCTGGGCAAAGACGGACTTGCCGTGGATGAGCATTGGCTACGTGACGCAGATACCACCGATTAGTACACTGACTTTTTATAACGGCATTGCCAACGATGGCAAGATGATGCGCCCGCGCTTCGTCAAAGCAATCTTGCGCAACGGAGAAGTGATAGAGGAAAAGCCGCCCGTCGTCATTCGCGAACAGATGGCAAAGCCGGAGGCCATCAAGGATGTGCAGGCTTGTCTGCGCGCCGTGGTGACGGATGGCGTTGGCCGAAAGATCAATTCCAAACTCTTTCACATCTCAGGAAAGACGGGTACGGCACAGGTTTGGACGGCTCACGGACGCTCGGCCGAATATCTTGTTTCCTTCGCCGGATATTTCCCCGCAGAAGCGCCGCGCTACTCTTGCATTGTCTGCATCGAAAAGGCCGGTAGTGCGGGCGGCGCACTGGATTGCGGTCCGGTGTTTAAGCGCATCGCGGAAACGGTGATGGCGCAGGATCGCTTGACGGATTATACCGTGGCGCGCGATTCGGTAAACACGCCGCTACCCATCGTTAATCCGGGTAACATTTTGGCCGCAAATTATCTTTTGGACGTCTTTGGCATTCCGCACTCAACGAACGTGAGCGGCAATGCGGACGGCGTAAGCTGGGGAACGTGTACGACGCGCTCCGGCAGCGTTGCGCTGACTAACAGAGTGACGCCGAAAGATGAAATGCCGGATGTGCGCGGCTATGGTTTGCGGGACGCCGTCTTCCGACTCGAACAGGCGGGCTTGTCGGTAAACTGCGTCGGCGTAGGGCGCGTGACGGCGCAAAGTATTCCGCCGGGGGCGAAGATCAAGCGTGGGGAACGCGTCAACCTCGTTTTGGGCGAAGGCGCTGAAGCACAGGAATTCGTGGCCACAGAAGAGGAGACGACTACTGAACCGGCGCAACAGGCTGCTCCGGAGAACGCGACACCGGCAGCGACTAACACGTCGGCACCTGCTCCCAAGCCTGAAAAGTCACAACCCAAGCCGGCTAAAGAGGGCATCAAACCCGAAAAACCGAAGGTGACCAATACGGCGAAACCGAAAGAGAAACCGAAAGAGCCGACGCGCACGGCGGCACGCGAAGCTACGCCACAGCGCCGAACAGAGGAAAACAAGGTAAAGGATAAGCCTAAAACGGCTACCAAAGATAAACCCAAAGACAAGCCGAAGGCAAACACTAAAACTACAGCGGAAGCCGCCGGCAAGTCGAAACCCAAACCCGCTTCATCCACATCCGGAACGAGCGGTAAGAAAAAAGAATCAACAACAACGAATACTACACCGAACAAGGGCAAAAAGAAATGAAGCCCGCTTTCGGGGTCAGTAAATCATTCAACGCATACAATATATATACATGATGAAACTGTCGGACCTCTTGCAGAAAATCAGTCCCCTCGAAACGCGAGGGAGTCTCTCTATTGATATTAACGGCGTGAACATGGACTCGCGCTTGGTGGAAAAAGGCAACCTCTTTGTGGCTGTCAAAGGCACACAGGCCGATGGGCACGCTTTTATTGCCGGCGCAATTGAGAAAGGCGCTTCAGCGATCTTGGTTAGTGAACCCATTCCGGCTGAAACGCCGACCGACGTCACCTTTGTGCGTGTGGCGGACACGGAAGATGCGATCGGGAAAGTGGCTACTACATTTTATGGAGATCCTACGCAACGCTTGAAACTTGTTGGTGTGACGGGGACAAACGGCAAAACGACAATTGCCACTGTATTGTATCATCTGTTTACGGAACTCGGCTTTAAGTGTGGCCTTTGCTCTACGGTATGCAACTATATCGGAACGCACGCTGTGCCGACGGAACACACGACGCCGGACCCCGTAACCTTAAATAAGCTCCTTGGGGAAATGGCCGACGAAGGCTGCGAATATGCTTTTATGGAATGTAGTTCGCACGCCATTCATCAAAAGCGAATCGGCGGTTTAGACTTCGCCGGCGCACTCTTCACCAACCTGACGCGCGACCACCTCGATTATCATAAAACTTTTGAGAATTATCGCGACGCTAAGAAGGCTTTCTTTGACGGCTTGGGCAAAGACGCTTTTGCTATCACCAACGCCGACGACAAGAACGGGCTGATTATGGTGCAAAACACGAAGGCGCGCATCAAGACGTATTCGACGAGAGCTGCTGCCGACTACAAAGGAAAGATCCTTGAAGAGTCGCTCGAAGGTATGCTACTCGAAATTAACGGTCGCGAAGTTAGCGTACGGTTTGTCGGCCGCTTTAATGTCTCTAACCTGCTCGCCGTGTATGGCGCGGCCATCGAACTTGGCATTTCACCGGAAGAGACGCTGCGCGTACTTTCTTCGCTCCACCCCGTCAATGGGCGCTTTGAAGCCATTCGCTCCTCAAAAGGCGTGAGTGCAATCATTGACTATGCTCACACGCCGGATGCTTTGGCCAACGTGCTCTCGTCTATAGATGAAATCGTGCGCGGCAAGGCGCAGGTGATTACAGTTTGCGGTGCCGGCGGCAATCGAGATAAGGGCAAGCGCCCCTTGATGGCCCAAGAAGCAGCCAACCGTAGCGACCGCGTGATCATCACGAGTGATAACCCGCGCTTTGAAGAGCCGCAAGCTATTGTAGATGATATGCTCGCGGGCTTGGACGAAACGCAACGCGCTAAGACCATCGCCATCGTAGACCGCCGCGAAGCCATCCGCGCCGCAGCAGCAATGGCGCAAGCCGGCGACGTAATCCTCATAGCCGGCAAAGGACACGAGCCTTATCAAGAGGTCAGAGGCGTAAAACACCATTTTGATGACCACGAAGAGGTGCGCAAGGCTTTCGGTTTAGAAGCGTAGGTGTCCACTAAAGACTTCCTGATATGTTATATTATCTCTTTCGTGCATTAGAAAGCATAGGCGTGCCCGGCTCCGGTCTCTGGAGCTACACCTCCTTTCGGGGCCTGCTTGCATTGATGCTTGCGCTGATCATCTCGACGTGGTTTGGCGAGTATTTCATCAAACTCATGAAGCGCAAGAACATTAGTGAGACGCAGCGCGACGAAGCAATCGACCCCTTTGGTACGCAGAAATTGAATGTGCCGTCAATGGGCGGCATCATCATTATTATAGCCATTCTTGTACCCGTACTCTTACTCGGCCGCCTGCGCAATATCTACCTTATATTGATGATCATATCGACCGTGTGGCTGGGTATCATTGGCTTCTTAGATGACTATATCAAGATCTTTAAGAAGAAGAAAGACGGCCTGCCCGGACGCTATAAGATCTTAGGGCAAGTAGTCTTGGGCTTAGGCATAGGCTTGACGCTTTACCTGAGTCCGGACGCCGTGATGCACGAGAATGTAGAAACCGTAAACGTCAACCACGTGACGGTCGTCAAACATAAGAGTCAGCCCGTCAAGGCTACGCAGACAACCATCCCATTTGTAAAGAACCACAACCTCGACTATGCCGAAATCGTTTCATTTGTAGGCGAACACAAGCAAGCCGTAGGTTGGATTCTCTTCGTGCTGATGACCATCTTCGTGATCACAGCCGTCTCCAACGGCGCAAACCTCAACGACGGAATGGATGGTATGGCTGCCGGCAATTCGGCTATTATCTGTATAGCGCTGGTCATCTTTGCCTACGTTTCCGGCCACGTCCAATGGGCCGGATACCTAAACATTATGTACATTCCGGGGGCGGAGGAGTTGGTCATCTTTATCTTTGCGATGATTGGAGCGCTCATCGGCTTTTTGTGGTACAACGCCTACCCCGCCCAAATATTTATGGGCGATACCGGCTCACTTACCATTGGCGGTCTGATTGGCGTATTGGCCATCATTATCCACAAAGAGCTTCTTCTCCCGCTACTCTGCTTCATTTTCTTTGTAGAAAGTCTGAGTGTGATCTTGCAAGTAGAATATTTCAAATTCTTCAAGCGAAAAGGCTTGAAACGTAGAATTTTTAAGCGTACACCGATTCACGACAACTTCAGGGTCTTGAGCAAGCAACTTGATCCGGAATGTAGCTATTTACTAAAAAATTGGCCGCGTACCACCTCTCACGAATCGAAAATCACCGTCCGCTTTTGGATTACCACCATCTTGCTGGCCGCAGCAGCCATCATCACATTGAAGATCAGATAAGGAAATACAATGAAAATAGTCATTTTAGGCGCAGGCGAGAGCGGTGTAGGCGCCGCCATCCTCGCGCAGCAGAAAGGTTATGAAGTATTTGTGTCCGATATGGGGCACATCCAAGATAAATACAAGGCGCAACTCTCAGCCCACAACTTGCGTTGGGAGGAAGGCAAGCATACGCCCGAATTGATACTCGATGCGAACGAGGTTATCAAGAGTCCGGGCATTCCGGAAACGGCTCCGATGGTGCGGGCACTGCGAGAGAAGGGCATTCCCGTAATAAGCGAGATCGAATTTGCCGGTCGCTATACGCAAGCCCGCACTATTTGCATCACGGGCAGCAATGGCAAGACGACGACGACGTCACTCATTTATCATATCCTGCAGAAGGCCGGCTTTAACGTAGGCCTCGCCGGCAACATCGGACGTAGTTTCGCCTTGCAAGTAGCTGAAGGCGATGTAGATTGGTACGTGATCGAACTCTCTTCTTTTCAGTTGGACGATATGTTTCGCTTCCGTGCCGACATTGCCGTGCTGCTGAACATTACGCCCGACCACCTCGATCGCTATGACTTTAAGATGGAGAACTACGTGGCATCAAAGATGCGCATCCTGCAAAACCAGCGCCCGCAAGACACATTTATATATTGGACCGGCGACGAATACATCCCGACCCAACTCCAACAACTTGCCCCCGCCAGCCGCCTATTGGCTTTTGCCGACGCTCCTGAAGCCGGTGTGGCAGCCTATGCTGAGAATGGCCTGCTAACGATAAAGCAACCCGCCCCCTTCACGATGTCTCTGAGCGAACTCTCACTCTCCGGCCGCCACAATCTACGCAACAGTATGGCCGCAGCCTTAGCAGCCCAATCAGCGGGCGTAGATGAGGCAACGATCCGCGCCGGCTTGGCCGACTTCCCCGGTGTGCCTCATCGCCTTGAGAAGGTGGCAGATGTAGCCGGCGTGTATTATGTCAACGACTCGAAGGCGACCAACGTCGATGCTTGCTATTGTGCGCTTGAAAGTATGCAGACGCCCGTCGTCCTCATCTTAGGGGGAACGGACAAGGGCAATGACTATAACGAAATAGCGCCACTCGTAAGAGAGAAATGCCGCGCCCTCGTATTCCTTGGGGCTGACAATAGCAAACTGCAAGACTTCTTTGCCGACTTTAATCTACCGATCAGCGATACGCATAGTATGAAAGATTGCGTAGCAGCTTGCGCCGCTGCCGCAAAACCGGGCGACACCGTCTTGCTGAGTCCGTGCTGTGCCAGCTTCGATCTCTTCCGCAATATGGGTGATCGCGGCGATCAATTTAAGGCACTCGTTCGCGCGATGCAAAGCGCCGAGCAAGCCTAAGCAACAACCATAATACGACTATGGCAAAAGTAAGCAACATCTTCAAAGGCGACCGTGTTATCTGGGCTATCTTCTTCTTTCTGTGCGCCATCTCGCTCGTCGAAGTCTTTAGCGCAGCCAGCACGCTGACTTACAAAAGCGGCAGCTTTTGGATGCCTATGTTCAAGCAAGCGCTTTTCTTGGGCTTAGGCACGGCCATCGTCATCGCTTTTCAGATGATCCAGCCGCGTTTCTTTCAAGTCATACCCGTCATTGGCTTGCCTATAACGTTGATCTTACTCATCTTTTCCTTTTTCCTCGGTGCCTCGGCCAACGATGCCCAGCGTTGGGTCGACGTCGGTTTCATCCAATTCCAACCCTCCGAGTTGGCTAAATGTGTGATGGTTCTGACCACAGCCCTCATTCTATCTCGCCTTCAGCGCGACGATGGAGCAGATCCAAAGGCCATCAAATATGTTCTGATCATCACGGGCATTATCGAACTCTTTATTTTTACGGAGAACCTCTCGACGGCCGCCTTGCTTTTTGCCGTCATCTTCTTGATGATGTACATTGGTCGCGTACCTTTTCGGCAATTGGGTTCGCTACTCGGCGTCATGGCGATCGTTGTGGCGCTCGTTCTCTTGGTCGTAGCACTCTCGCCCTCATCTACCTCTCCGAACGATTCTGGTGTGCTCCACCGTTTCTCTACGTGGAAGGCACGTATTACGAAACACTTTGGCGATGATAAGCAACTTACCCCCGAAGATTTTGATATTGACAAGGACGCCCAAGTGGCCCACGCAAATATCGCTATTGCTTCCTCCAATGTCGTAGGTAAATTGCCCGGCAACTCCATTCAGCGCGACTTCCTCAGTCAGGCATATTCCGACTTTATATATGCCATCATCATTGAAGAACTGGGCATCTGGGGCGGGGCTATCGTCGTGATTCTCTATATTTGGCTCCTCTTCCGGGCCGGACGAATAGCGACGCGATGTCGAGATATGCAGCGCACGCCAACCCAGTCACGCTACTTTTATGCCTTAACGGTAATGGGCGCAGCCTTGATGCTCGTACTCCAAGCCTTGTTTAATATGCTCGTGGCCGTGGGCATCGCACCCGTCACGGGGCAGCCGCTCCCGCTTATCAGTCGAGGCGGTACATCGACCTTGATCAATTGCTTCTACATCGGCATTATTCTTAGCATTAGCCGATTGGTTGTGCGCCGCACCAAAGTTAAAGCTGCGAAACATACGGATGCGACAGAAGCAAGACCTAATGAGGAGGAAGCGATTGTAGCCGATGAGGAAGTGCAAATCGTCACAGAAAACTGACATTTCATAATCTCCGAAGTCCTTTAGGGCTGCCATAAACTCATAAAAACTATGCATCTCTTCCAAAAGCTACTCCTCGTATGTCTGCTTTGCCCCTTACAACTCTTGGCAAAGGAAGACCCGCGGGTGCGGGTGCGCTTCGAAACCTCCCTCGGAAAGTTTACGGTGGAGCTTTACAACGAAACGCCGAAGAACCGCGACAACTTTATCTCCTTAGTGCGCAATGGCTATTTCAAACAAACGCTCTTTCATCGCGTGATCCGCGACTTTATGATACAAGGCGGCGACCCTGATTCGCGCAATGCCGCACCCGGCCAACACTTGGGCGAAGGAGGGCCAAGTTATACTATACCTGCAGAGATTTGCCTGCCGCGCTACTTCCACAAACGTGGCGCTCTGGCCGCTGCTCGTGAAGGCGACGACGTAAACCCACTGCACGAAGGAAGCGGCTCACAGTTTTATATTGTGTGGGGCAAGACCTACACCAATGAAAAATTGATGGAAATAATGTTCAATGCTTCGCGGCGTAACCCCGCCAAGCCCATGCCGATGACGCCCGAGATGATGCTGACTTACGAAAAACTGGGCGGAACGCCTTGGTTAGACGGCGGCTACACCGTCTTTGGGCAAGTCGTGAAAGGCCTTGACGTCATTGAGAAGATACAAAAAGTAGCTACTGACAAAGACGACCGCCCCCTCACCGATGTCGTAGTGCGGCGCACGTATATTCTCAACCCCAAAGCCTTAAAGCGCCTTGGCCTGCGTTGACAACAGGCGGGCGGTAAAAGAGCTAAATACACTCTGATAGAGCATCATTACATAAGCGGGCTATGCATTTGTGGCATAGCCCGCTATTCTTAGCACAAAGTCATTAAAACAACAACCCCTTTTGGAGCACTTTTCTCCCGAATAAATGTTAACAATACGAAATAACGACATAGGAGTTTGCTTTTAACGAAAACATTGTCTATTTTTGAAGCTGCAAAGGAAAGCGGACACGCAGTTGCCGTGTAAACGCTCTCTATTTAGACAGATTATCACAGTGGGGGTTACCTCATTAAATATTGTAACACTTTAAACAATTATCATTATGAAAAAAATTCTACTTCTCGCTCTCGTAGCAATCATGGGCATGGGTGCAAAAGCACAAGGCACGCCTGAAGTTATTAAAGATCAGCCGGCCGGCACCGAAATGGTTTACAAGCGTGTTAGCGGTAAAATGCTCTTTGTTAAAGATAAGAAGCTCCAAGTTGGTGACATCGCAAAAATAATCGAAGGCGGTGACCAAGTAGGCGATTTGAAGGTCATTACTGACGCTGACGGCAAGACTGTTTATGTGAAATATGCGCTCGCTTATGCATCATTCATCAAGGACGACCAAACAGGTGGCTGGTTGAAAGGTACTAAGGAAGGTAACAAGATCACAATTCCTGCAGGTCAATACATTATGTATGGCAAATTCCAAGATGGAGACTATGGCATATGCGTAGGCTACATGGAGTACAAGAACAACAAGTTTGAGGTATTAGATGAGCCTATCACTTACACGCTTGAGGGCATCACGGCTAAGCTCGATGACACCTATATGGAAACAGAGTCTCAAGACAACGTGAGAGTAAAGATCTTAGGTGGTTATTGGAGTGACGAAAAGAGCTTCTGGTGCGGTGAAGTTCAAACCGTATGCTCCACTGACCCTGCCGGCATCGAAACAGTTCAGAAAGCTGACAACAAGCAAATTGTAGGTGAAACATACTTCGACCTCTCCGGCCGCAAGCTTTCTGAGGCTGGCAAGGGCATAGCTATCAAGAGCATTAAGTTTGCTGACGGCACAACGAAGACCATAAAGTACATCGGTAAGTAATTAGCGAGAAAACAACAGCAAATTAAAATATAGAATAGGGGCAGCTCCATATAAAGAAGCTGCCCCTATTCTTTTGTACAGTTCTTTGCCCTCTACCAAGGGCTAACGCAGCGGGAATACAACTCCTCATTTTCACATAGAGAGGGGCTTTTTTAAGGCTATGAGGAAGATTTGTTTTTCCTAATTATGAAATAAAACTTTTGCATATATAGATTTTCTTGTTACTTTTGCGCCGCAAAAAGGGGATTTCTATTATAAGAAGGAAAGCGTCAGTCTTGATGTTGCGGGTCATCTTTTATGTAGCTTGAATTTTAATCACATAATAAATATTATGAAACACACAAAAATTAAAAAAGGAGCCTTTTGTTTAGGCTTAAGTGCTTTATTCTTGTTTTCTTGCTCTAACGATGAGCTGGCTATTAACAAGAGCAACAATGAATTAGAAAATGACAAGGGTGAAGCTATCCTTGCTTTTCCAAGCAAGGATGCCATTTTGCAAGCAGTTAAATCTACGAGTATTAGTTCCATACGAACACGAGCAACGAATGCAGCAACAGGACATGCTATTGAATCTTCACACTTCATATCTTTAACAGATAAAGTGCTCCCTAATGACCCGGTTCTCAATGAAGTCTCAGAAGAAGAAAAAAGGATTATTCTTGAAGAAGGTATGACCTATTATGATATGTATGGTTGTGAAGAATATTTACCTAGTTTAAACTTTGCTCGACTCCTTAATTCTAATAGAGAAATACAATTAAATGACTCTATATATAAAATTACGGAATTTGGAACTTTGAAAACAAGCGCGAAGGATAGACTTAAACTGGATGACGCCTATTCTTCTCTCAAAACCTACTCTCTATCATTGGATAATTTAAAACCTAAATTCTCTCTTGCTCCCGGCGTCGTATTTACTCCATACGATAATTATACCCAAGACTCTTCACCAAAGTCTAAAACAACTGCAGAGAATCTACCAACAGAGAGGTTTAAACATTACTCTGCAGAAAGCAAGACTTTTGTCGGAAAAATAATCGGAAAGTTCTTAGGCGATAGATCTGTAAAACATGATGTATTTATGGAAAAGCATCGAGTTAATGGTTCTCTTTATTCTTATAATTACTTAGTATATTACGAGACGGGTTGTTTTGTCTCTATGAGTAAAAAGCGTGGTGGTTTTTTCAGATTTATCAACGGGTGGAAGGATATACCGGCAGAAGAATTGTTTATGCAGTATAAGGGTCTTGTTCTTGAAATGGATGTAAAGATACCCACACAAAATCTACCAAAGAACAACTTCCAGCAAGTATTTACATCTTATTCCTATTTTAAAGTACACGGCCTTGACCATACATTTAATAAAACTATTGATATTTGTGGACTTGAGGTTAAGGAGAAAGACTTATATAAGTTAATAGGGCAAGGAGCTCAGCAAATATTTAACATTTTACGTTCGTGGTTAAAAGACCCATCTGCTTTGGATAAAACTGAAGGAGGTACTGCAATCAGAATTATAACTCCTGAAAGAGTTTATGTTGTTATTCCCAATGATACATACATTGTAACAAACAAAGAAAAAATGAGAAAAGTCTTTGATTCTGGGGTTTCACTCTTTATATCTATTTCTAATGGTGGTACTTGGAAAAATTTCTTCGACACGATAAGAGGGTATAGAAACATGCCTGTAAAGAAACTTATTGGTGGCGAAGTCTTATTAGCAGGGAAATTAAATAATAAATGGGGAGGCATGTTTATCAAGAAAGAAAACTAATTAGAAATAGAAGAATATGAAAAGAATAATCTTTTTTCTATTGTTCATACTCTGTATTGTGTCTGCGCAAGCGCAACACAAATTTCGCTTTGGCTTGGGCTTAAATTATCCCATTCCTATTGAGGAAGGAGGCAACAAAAATAGTAGCGTTAGCATTTATCTTAATGCGAGTTACCGATTAACAGATCGTATAAACATAGATTTTGGTGTGCATAGTGAAAACTATACAACGAATCGCGACGGCTGGTATTTAGATACTTACTCTTTGGCCGTCGTACCCGGTGCAAACTATCTTTTTCCTTTGAAGACGAAAAAAGTGCTACCCTACGTCGGGCTTGGTACCGGAATTTCTTTTGATAGTGTTGGAAATGGCCTTTTTGGCCCCCCGATGCGCGTTCATCCGGTATTAGTGCCGAAAGTCGGCATTCAATTCTTCAAGCACTTGGATGTAACGTTCCGCTATTATATTACGCACCCCGACTTCGACCGCCTAATGGTGGGCATTGGCTATACATTCTAAACGCTTGCTTCACACTTGATCTTTGCGGGGTGTATTTTCCTAAGCAAACTGCACACGCAAAAGGCTCATTTGGTGAATATAAATCATAAGAAAAGTCTGTTCCTTACTTAAAAGGGGCAGACTTTTTCAGTTTTCTTGAAGCAATGCTGCGTAAGCATAAGGCGTATTCTTGATTTCACACACCAACACATCCAAAGCCAAAAGTCAAGTGAGGAGCAGGTGTTTGCCCTGATTATAGAATAAAACATTTGCTCCTATTGATTTTCTTGTTACTTTTGCACCGTAAAAGAGGGGATTTCTATTAAAAGAAGGAAAGCGTCAGTCTTGATGTTGCGAGTCCTCTTTTATGTAACTTGAATCTTAATTACATAATAACGTTATGAAACACGTAAACCTTAAAAAAGAAGCCTTTTGTTTAGGCTTAAGTGCCCACTTCTTATTTTCTTGTTCCATCTAACATAGAAGAATATGAAAAGAATAAGCTTGTTTCTACTGTTCATACTCTGCATTGTATCTGCGCAAGCGCAACGCAAATTTCGCTTTGGCTTAGGCTTAAATTACCCCATACCTATTGAGAAGGGTGGTAACAAAAGCAGCCACCTTAGCGCTTATCTTCAAGCAAGTTATCGACTGACGGATCGTTTTAACGTAGATTTTGGCGTGCATAGCGAAAGCTATACAACTAATGACGACGGCTGGTACGTAGGTTCTTACTCTTTGGCCGTCGTACCCGGTGCAAACTATCTTTTTCCTTTGAAGACGGAAAAAGTGCTGCCCTACGTCGGGCTTGGTACCGGAATTTCTTTTGATTTTGACAGTGTTAGCGATGGTCTTTCTGGCCCCACGATGCGCGTTCATCCGGTCTTAGTGCCGAAAGTCGGCATTCAATTCTTCAAGCACTTGGACGTAACGTTCCGCTATTATATTACGCATCCCGACTTCGACCGCTTAATGGTGGGCATTGGCTATACATTCTAAACTCTTGCTTCCCACGAGATCTTTACGGGGTGGATTTTCCTACTTAACTTCACACTCGAAAAGTTCATTTAGGGGATATAAATCATAAGAAAAGTCTGTTCCTTAGTTAAAAGGGGCAGACTTTTTCAGTTTCTTGAAACATGCTGAATAAGCGCAAGGCTCGATATTATTTTTACATACCGACACGCCTAAAGCAAAAATGCAAAGGCGTGGCATCGGTGATCAGAAACAGCAAAGCAACCGCAGAAATACGCATCTGATTATCAACATCATAAAGCGTCGCAAAACTTTCCTATAAGAGAGGAAAAATTGTCTTATAAGACAATTTTTTCGATCATAGGAGAAAGTTTTTCCGATCACCTAAGAGAATTTTTGCGATCTCCTATGAAAGTTTAAGCACGCTCCTAAGCTCATCTTTCGAGGCTACGTGCAGGCGAAAAATGATGCGCTATGAGGCTTGCCGGACAAGGCGCATTGCCGCTCTAACCCTACATGCTGATGCCATATTCTCCTACTTTTCAAAGAGACGAAACTATGATTGTCTTATTTAAAATAAGACAAACTACCGATCTCTGCTTGAAGGGCTAAATTCTTGCTTAAGTTTCTACTTTTGCGGGCGGACTGTAATAAGCCTTTTCGGGCTATATCTGAAAAGCCTTTTAATAAAGAGCCAAAGCAGCTTAGCTTTCTTCCGCCTATTGGTAATGACCCATAAACAAAAACTAAAAGCTTGATAAAATTGCATGTAAGAGGCTTGATTTTGACACACATCGCGTAATAAAGACACCTTTGCAGCCTATACGATGACATAAGAAGAGATATGTGTAGATTCGTGAGACGGAAGCAAAGCCTTGGCCAAATCAAATCAAGAGTAATGTTTCAAGTTATTTTTTTGCCAAAGATCAACCATAATTGTTCGACAAGCAGTATCTTTGCAGCGTTTTACAACTAAACTTAGATAAAATGACACAGGAAAAATTTTTATCGATTCTCGGCTGGGTAGCTACGGCAACAGCGATGGCCATGTACATTTCTTATATCCCGCAGATCAGCTCTAACCTCTCCGGACATAAAGGCGATTGGCTTCAGCCTATGGTGGCAGGCATCAACTGCGTGCTGTGGGTGGGATATGGTTTTATTCGTAAGAAAAAGGATTGGCCGATCGTCATAGCCAACTTCCCCGGCGTAGTGTGTGGCTTCTTGGCCTCTTTCACGGCTTTATAAGGCGCATCATCGGCTTGATAACGAACGAACTACTAAGCAACAGACAAATATCCTGACAGGATAAGTGATCTAAAAAGGGCTCAGGAGAAGGCAAAACATCTCCCGAGGCCCTTTTTATGTAACAGCAAGGTAATGACCGGTTGCGTGGCTGCTCGAAAAATGCAGCATCTTTCTCTTCCGTGTGTTTAGTTACCTTATAAAGTTCTTTTGCTTTAATCCAGAGATAAGCTCAACAATGAAACGAATACTATATCTCCTATTGATCTTTTCGGCTTCGCTTCCGACATATTCGCAAATGCTCTTCTCCGAAAATCTTACCATGAATATAGACAGCACCAAAAGCATACAAGGGACATTATTGCCCGTGCTGGATTTCATAACCGAAAAGAAGAATATACTTACTTTCAAAAATACAGCTAACCTGAACCTGCTGATAAAGCGCAAACGGGTAATCAACTTCATAAACAAGCTGGAGTTTTCTACCTACGGCAAAAAGGTGACGGTAAGCGGAGGATATGTACACTCCGAATATCGCTACTTGTTGGATAAAGCTTTTGAGATTTATCCTTATGCCGAGTCGCAATGGGCCGGTAGTAGAGGTCTGAAATATAAGGTTTCTACGGGTTTGCAATCGCGTTATCGGTTGATCAATACAGATCATTGCTTGATGTTTGCCGCTGCAGGCTTCTTTTTCGAATTCGAAAAGTGGGAGAATCCTAATCCCGGTGCATCAACAGGGATGTATGCTTACAGCCGTAGCCTTAAAAGTCACCTTTCTCTTAGTTTCAGGCATCAGTTGGGGGATCATTGGGAAATTACGACGACGGCTATTCACCAAGGAAAGCCGGATAGTTATTTGAAAAAAGCTCGTTTTGGCGGGGCTCTCGACCTGAAATACCACATCACACCGACAATAGGCTTACGCGGAGCCTATCGCATCATTTACGACACGTCTCCGATTGTACCCGTACGGAAAGATTTTGATTCCGTTGATGTCGGTCTTGATATTTCATTTTAAGCAAATATCAAAATAAAGAAGGCAACCTTAAAATACAACTTGATAATGGTCTGTATACAAGGTTGCCGCTTTTCAATGTTATACCATAAAAAACAGCTACGAGGCTGACGGATAACGAGCGCCTCGTAGCTGCTGATGATTTCTCATCTTTTGGTTTTGCTTTTAACGCATAGCCCGGAGACAATGAAAGTTCTCGCTTTTGCTATGCGCTAAATGTATGTTTTAATTAAGTTTTACGACGCGGAAACCGGCATCGTCAAAGCGACTGTTGTATTCGCTACCGCCGCGATAAGCGCTGCGACATTGCAAAGCACGCTTTGTCCAGCTACCACCGCGCAAGATGCGATACGTTCCGTTTGCAGGCCCTTTCGGATCGGTCTGCTCGGCTTTCGAATATTCTTCGTACCAATCGGCACACCATTCCTGCACATTGCCGTGCATATCATACAAACCCCAAGCATTCGGCTGCCCTACCGACCCAACGGGTACGGTTTGCTGGCGATAAAGCCCCTGCTCGTGGTTGTTATAAGGATAAGTGCCGTCGTAATTAGCATCATCCGTCGTCAAGTTGTCGCCGGTATAGAACGGTGTAGTGCTGCCGGCGCGGCAAGCATACTCCCACTCAGCTTCAGTAGGCAAGCGACAACCGGCCCATTCGCAGAAGGCAACGGCATCTTCCCAACTTACGTCGATAACCGGGTGACTTTCGCGTCCCCAACCGTAATCATCAGGCTTTTGGCGGCCCGTTGCTTCGCAAAACTTATCAAATTGCTCGAATGTTACGGGATATTTGCTCATATAAAAGTCCTTCGTCAGCGTGACCTTATGCTGTATTTCGCCCGCTTCGCGCTGCGGCTCGGTCGTAGGGCTTCCCATTACGAAAGAGCCGGCCTGAATTTTCACAAACTCAATACCAATATCTTTCGGGTCTACCGTGCCGGCACCGGATTTGAAGAACTTTATGTCTTGCACCTTTTCTGTGGCGATCGTATCCTTCGTGCCATCTGCACGCTTTACGACCATCTTCCAATTTTGTGCACAAACATTTACGGCAGCAACCATCGCGATCGCTGCACAGAGTAAAAGTCTTTTTTTCATAAATTCGAAGTTTACAAGGATATAAAGTTAGTTGCGCTGCCCAAGGGTTTAGGCGGTTGAGCAGTGCGGTCTGACTTTTATTTCTTCAGCCACTTAAAGGAGCGCTGCCCTGCGGTGATGATGTAAACGCCGGCCGGCTGGTCACGCAAATCAAGCTGTGCACGTCCTTCCTTATCTGTGATGACCTTTGCCACTTTGCGGCCATTGCTCGTGAAGACGGTAATCTTCGTGCCGGCAGGATACTGCGTGAAGATGGCTAAACCTTGCACGAAGTTGGTTTCTCCTTGCGCCTTGTTTTGATCTACAACTTTACCGATGCCCGTAGCATCGCGCTCTTCAAAATGATAGTCTTTAAGGTCTTTCAGCGAGAAGTTGAGCTGCTGCTTGTCATACACGACCGCTAAACTATCGGCAAAGTACATCAACTTAGGACTCCCTTCCAAGAAAAATACGCTTTCGCCGCCCGCTTGCATTTTAACAACGAGGCAAGGTTGTTTATCTCCATCGGCCTGCAGAGCATTCTTAGAAGTTGATGCACTGACAATGCTCGACGCGCCGCTCAAGAGGCCGGCTGCCAAGATAAGTAGGAGTTTTCTTTTGGCTTTCATGTAATTAATGAGTTATAATGGTTTGATAAATTTTGGTCTTAAGGACAACAGGTCACTTACTGCTTTGCAAATCTATATATAAATTATCAAGGGAACAAACAAATACTTGATTTTATCACTTTCAAGGCACTGTAAATGTCTAATCGGGCTTGCGACCGCCCACTTCTTAGGCTCCCTCCTCTACTTAACACCTCATTTTGTCGTTTTTCTATCCCGCTTATCTTGGCGGATAAGCTGAGAATTAAAATAAATACGCTTATATTGAAGGCAAGTATGGGAACAAAAAGACAAGTCTTCCTTATAATTGGAAGACTTGCCATTAAAATGATACAGGAACTTAATACCCTTTTATGTATAGCGTGGATCTGAATACCGTTGATACTTAACCAAACCTACGTGTGAAAGAAAGGGCTTTGACGCGCTTCTCACCTTGACCAAAATAGACGGAAAAGGTGGCCCGCTGCTGCCGCAATGGGCGCTTTGTTGTGAGTATTACTTTATAGCGCACGCCTTGACCGGGTGCGAGCGAAGAGATATGAACCGCAGGGGAAATGCGCACTTGCGGGTTGTCGCAGGCAAGAAGGGGTTGCACGTCTTGTAGCGTATCGCTCCCATTATTGTAGATATCCATCGTCAAGGGCAAAGGTTGCTTGGGTGTAAGTGTCGCTTCCGCAACGGAATCGGCCATTTGCACGTTCCTCACCTCTATGGCAGTCCACTCTGAATAGGTATACGCCGGCCCTGAAGCTTCGGTATGGCCGGCGCGGCCTATTTGTGAGCGGTCGTAAGGATTGCCGGCATCGCCTTCGCCTATGAAAGCATATCTACCTCTGCATGGTTTTCTCTGCACCGTAGAGGCGCCTATTGCGCCCCCTGCTATACCACCAACAATTGAGCCGATTTCTGAACCATTGGAGCCGCCGATCACTTCGCCGACTGCTGCGCCCAGCACGCTACCTAGCAAACTGCCTCCGGCCACCGCACCTTCTGGGTCCGAGCAAGCGCTTAGCAGAAGGGCAGCTGAAAGGAAAAGGGGCAATCCACGTTTCATAATTATATTCTCTTATGTATACAAACGTCGCACGCCGCCGGTTTTTAACCCGATGACGTGCGATGCTTTGATTTATTTTACGGTAATCACCAAATACTTGCTCACGCTCCAGAAGCGATCCGGGTTAGTAATGCGCAAGACATACTGCCCTTGCGCATCGCGCTCGAGCGAATAAGAATCTGCAGGGTGCGAGGTGTTCAGCTGTGCACTCTTGGAATAGAGGCGGATCGTCTTCGTCACGCGATAGTCTATGCGCGTAAAATAATCGCGGTTAAAGTCTTTCGATTTCAAGACATCGCCGTGCGCCAGAATGCGTTGCTCGCGAAGTTCTTTCTTCGTGCCGAACACGTAATAAGCCGTATAGATTTGCTGATCTTGTGCGGCTATGGTCTGCGCCTTCTGCTCATTGCTGCTGGAAAGCGAGTTGACACTATTATTCAAGGAAGTGATCTGCTCACCTTGCTCGGCTATCTTTATATCTTTATCAGCCAGTTGCGCCCGAAGCTTCTCGATCTCGTTGGACTTCTCTTCCAACTGCGCTTGAAACTTCTTCACCATCTGCGAAAGCGTAGACTTCAAGCGCGCATTAGCCCCCGTCGATGAGCGAAGCTGATCCTGCAAATTGGCAATCAGCGCCCTGTTCAGCTTCATCTTGTCCTGAATGAGGTGCAAATTGTCTGCTATGGCCTGCTTATTAGAGTTTTCTCCGTTTTGCGCCTGCATCGTAACGATATTTTCTGCCTCATTGATCTGACGGAAGCCTTCTTGAATCTGTTCGACGGTTCCCATTAAATCGTTCGATTCGTTTTGCGCCTCTTTCAAAGCGTTTTTGAGCGAATCAATCTGCTGAGCCGTAGCTTCTACGGCTTCTTCTTTCTGCTTTTTCGTATTGCAACTGAAGAGCAAAGCAGCAGCTGCAACGACTAACAACGCTTTTTTCATAATCTTATTCTATTTAATGTGTGGAAGCTTCCACCTCCTTTGATTTCTTTCTATTTAATCCCTCGACGATCATCACAAATTCGCCGCGGGGAGCTGTTGTCTTGAAGTGGGCGGCCAGCTCATCGAGCGTCCCTCGAAGCGTTTCTTCATGCAGTTTAGAGATTTCTCTCGACACGGACGCACGCCGGTCGCCGCCAAAGGTCGTGGCCAGCTCCTCTAAAGTCTTCACGACGCGATAAGGCGATTCGTAAAAGATCATCGTGCGCGGTTCTTCGCAGAGTTGCTGAATGCGTGTTTGCCGACCTTTCTTCTGCGGCAGGAAACCCTCAAAGGTAAAACGCTCACAAGGCAGGCCGCTATTGACCAAGGCCGGCACGAAAGCCGTAGCGCCCGGCAAGCAAATCACGGTAACGCCTTCGGCCGCGCAAGCTCGTACGAGCATAAAGCCCGGATCCGAGATGCCCGGCGTACCGGCATCCGTCACGAGCGCCATCTCCTCGCCTGCAGCCATTCGTTTAGCAAAAGCTTCAGCCGTCTGATGTTCATTGAATTTATGATGTGCGCAAAGCGAATTGCGTATCTCATAATGTTGCAGCAAGATGCCGGTCGTGCGAGTATCCTCGGCCAGAATCAAATCTACCTCTTTCAACACGCGTAGCGCGCGCAGCGTGATGTCTTCTAAGTTGCCCACGGGAGTAGGCACTAAATACAAACAGCCCATTTGAGGGCAAATTTATAGAAATATCGGGGTGAAAGCAAACAATAGCCCCTCCGATTAGACATTTTTGAAAATTCTTCATACATTTGAGGCCCCTAAAAGGGTGACAAAACCGGATTATGATGAAAAAGGAGATTACTTTCGACCGATTTATTCGTGGCGCCTTAGTCGTTGGCGGATTGCTGCTCGCAGGCTACATTATTTCATACCTAAGCACCGTCCTGCTGCCTTTCTTTGTGGCGGTCGCGATTGCTTATCTGTTGTTTCCCATCGTACGCTTCTTGCAGTATAAATGCAAATTAAAAAATAGAATTCTGAGCATCTTTGTGGCGCTCACTTTAGTCTTGGGCTCATTCACGGCTTTGGCTTTCATTATTGTACCGCCTTTTATAGATCAATTCAATCATATGCAAACGGTGGCTATCGACTTCTTGAAAGATCCTAAGATGCAAGAGAAGGTGATCCCGCCCCCCGCTCTCCATTTCCTAAAAGAACGCATTAACGAAACGCGCATCGAGCAGTTTCTATCTTCTAAGGACGTGCAAGAAACCGTCAAAAAGGTGCTGCCTAAAGCTTGGGACGTCATTTGGTCGACGGCGGGCGTCGTGCTCAACCTTTTGGCCTCTCTGATCGGCCTGCTCTACCTCTTCTTCCTCTTGAAAGATTATGAGCGCTATGCTTATGGCTGGATCAACTTTGTGCCGCACAGTCGCCGCGAAATTGCGCGCCAACTGGTCGGCGACATTAAGCAAGGGATGAATGGCTACTTTCGCGGCCAAGCCCTCGTGGCTTTAAGCAATTGCGTAATGTTTTCCGTCGGCTTCTGGATCTTAGGTTTCCCGATCCCCGTCGGTTTAGGCTGCTTCATCGGACTAATCAGTTTCGTTCCCTATCTGCAGGTAATCGGTTTTGTCCCCGCATTCTTTTTAGCCCTCTTGCGTGCTGCTGAAACCGGCCAAAGTTTCTGGCTGCTTTTTGGTGGCGTCTTTTTGGTTTACATCGTCGTGCAAGTGTTGCAAGACACCATTGTCACGCCGCACGTCATGGGCAAGATTATGGGACTTTCTCCGGCCGTGATTCTCCTTTCCCTCTCTGTCTGGGGCTACATCTTGGGCATCGTCGGCCTGATTATTGCTTTGCCTGTCACGACATTGATGATCTCCTACTACCGCCGCTATGTTATCGGCCCGGAAGAAGAGGCCGTCGAAAACAAACTCCAAGTGCCGATCGAAGAGGAAGTGCAAGATCCGGCTTAAATAGAGTGACAAATACAAGCGCACACGGGGCAAACTGATTTTAGCGGTTTCCCGTGTGTGCTTGTTTATATCTTACGTAGTACAACTTCGACACCTCATTTTTCCAAAAGCACTTCGACAGGCCTTAACACACACTAACACACGATCCGGGCAAGCGAGGCGCAAGTTCTCTCCTCTTCCTTTATTTGCCATAGCTCTCATTTGTAGCTATGTCCTTTTATTTTGACCCTTCGATCAAGGCCAAACAGACCCAACTACTTCCTTTTTACCACTCACCCCTAAGTATCGCGCCGCCCCTTAGCTCTGTCGGCCGCGGGAGTGCTTATGTTTTATTGCCCCAACAAGGGGAAAAAAGAATTCCAATAAGGAGGAAAAAATTTCCGAATAGAGGAAATAAAGTTCCTATAAGTAGGAAATGTAATGTCCTAGAATTAGTTGACAACTTTGTGTAATGTCCTAGAATTAGTTGACAACTTTGGTTTCTTAATTTCATTCTTCT
>ERZ773031.219-NODE-219-length-31783-cov-5.985407_pt1 | contig 31783 bp, 28 predicted proteins | sample MGYA00511666_ERZ773031 | MGnify/ENA primary metagenome ERZ773031 (study PRJEB29015, sample SAMEA2738135) | human oral metagenome | biome: human oral; feature: human-associated habitat; material: saliva | place: China | collected 2250 ...
CAAAGAAGAATGAAATTAAGAAACCAAAGTTGTCAACTAATTCTAGGACATTACAAAGACTTGTCCATAGGCGGCGCAAAACTTTCTTATAGGAAAGAAAAAATTGTCTTAGGAGAGAATTTTTCCGATCATAGGAGACAATTTTTTCGATCTCCTAAGCAAGTTTTTCCACTCTCCTAAGCGTGATTTTTCCTTGGCCTATTCAGAGAAAGTTTTAGCGCTCATGCTCTGACGATGGAAGGACCGATTGCGATGTCTTTTACCGTAGATTTGCAAAGTATGCTTAGCCTTGATGTCAAACATTAGCAAAACTCATCGAAGATACAGACTCGCGCCATTAAATTTGTTGCAGTCATAGGAATGAGTCATATTTTCTACCTGCGTTATATACAATCATAAAGTTTCGGAAAACTGTTTGCTCCCGCAACATTTAGAGGACTTTTCTTATATTGCACTCACGTTAATTAAGAAATGCTGTTTACTGTTTTTACTCCTACTTACAATCGCGCCGATTTGCTACCTCGAGTCTACGATAGTCTTACGCGGCAGACGTTTAAGGACTTTGAATGGATCATTGTAGACGATGGGTCTACAGATCATACGGCGGCAATAGTAGATGAGCTTATCCGTAAATCGGAGGAAGTAGGTTTTTCCATTCGTTATTTTTATAAAGAGAACGGAGGGAAACATACGGCGCATAATTTGGGAGCAAAAGAGGCATTAGGAGAATTGTTCTTTATTGTAGATAGTGACGATGTCTTGCCGGATAATGCCTTGGAGATTGTAGCCGAAGAATGGAAGAAACTGTCTAAAGATAATTCTTTTGCAGGCGTTTGTGGCTTAGATGCAGATATGCAAACAAAGCAGATAATTGGGAGCGGTTTACCCAAAGATATAATTGATGGATACTACGCAGATGTGAAGTTTGGCTACCATCTTAGAGGAGATATGAAGGAGGTTTACCTCGTTGAAGCGCTGCGTGAGTTCCCTTTTCCTGAAATTGACGGAGAGTCCTTTTGTCCGGAAATATTAGTGTGGAACCGCATAGGATCTAAATATAAACTCCGTTTTGTGAATCGTGTTATTTATTTCGCCGAGTATCAGTCTACGGGGATTACATCCTATATAACGAAGATACGTATGAAGAGTCCTATTGCCACAATGATGACCTATGCAGAGATGACTCATTTATCTATTCCTTTTGTGCATAGACTTAAGTCTGCCATCAACTATTGGAGATTCTTCTTTTGCCGGAAATTACAAAAAACGTGCGTACCTAAGATCTCATTTCTTTGGTTATGGACATTACCTTTAGGACTCATTATGCATTTGCGGGATAAGAAGTTTCTAAAAGGTCAATAAGACAAAGGTTGATATGAAGATTCTAAATGTAATAACCTCCCTTTTAGTTGGTGGTGCCGAAATGTTAGTCGTTGAGATGACCACAAGGCTTCGTCAACGCGGACATCAGGTTGATGTTTGCGTATTCAAAGGAGTAGAGACGCCTTTAATGGACAAGCTTGTTCGAGAAAATCCGGGAGTGAAACTATACAAATTGGGAACGAGCTTCTATAATCCTCAATATATTTATAAGCTAAGGAAGATAATACGTAATTATGACATCATCCATACGCATAATTCTTCTCCTCAATTGTTTGTCGCTTTGTCTGGTATAGGACAATCTGTTGCTCTTTGCTCTACGGAGCATAATACATTTAATAGGAAGCGTGATTGGAAGTGGTATTCACCGATAGAAAGTTGGATGTATGGTCGGTATGATCACGTGATTTGCATTAGTAAAATTGCAGAACAAAAGCTGCGCGACTACTTGGGATCTGATTGGTCTCTTCCTAATGCCGCTAAATATCGAAGGATCGAAACCATAAATAATGGTGTGGATATAGATCGAATTTATTCCGCAAGACCGGTTCCTGAATTATTGAAACAGAAAGATAATCGCACTGCGATCCTTATGGTAGCCGGCTTTCGTCCCCAAAAAGATCAAGATACGTTGATACGCGCTTTGAGTCGTTTGGATCGCGAAGCCTATGAAGTATGGCTGGCCGGTATAGGCGATCGCCAGGCGGAGGTGGAAGCTTTAGTCGAATCGCTGCACTTGACCGACCGTGTACGCTTTTTGGGCTTGCGCACAGACATCCCCAATGTTTTGAAAGCGGCGGACATCATCTGCATGTCCTCCCACTGGGAGGGACTTTCGCTTTCCAATGTCGAAGGAATGTCGGCAGGAAAGCCGTTTATTGCCAGCGATGTCAATGGTTTGCGCGAAGTGACCAAAGGCTACGGCCTCCTTTTCCCCCACGAAGACGACAAGGCCTTGGCCGAGACCATTGAACGCTTGCAGCAGGATGCTGATTACTATAAAACGACGGCCGAACGTTGCCTCCTACGCGCTCGCCAATTTGATATTGGCAAGATGGTAGCCGGTTACGAAGCCGTCTATCACAAGATTTTGAGCAATAAGTAGCGTATGAAAAAGAAGCTCATCCGCATTACGACCGCCGACATTAGTCTTGACGGACTTTTGAAAGGCCAACTGCGCTATATGAATCAGTATTACGATGTCGTGGCCTTGTCCAACGATACGGGCTGTTTGCGTAGTGTCGGTGAGCGTGAAGGTGTGCGCACGATCGAGGTGCCGATGCATCGCGAGATCGCTCTGCTGCCTGACTTGAAATGCCTTTGGCAGCTCTACCGGACGTTTCGCCGCGAGCGACCTTTTATTATCCACAGCAATACGCCCAAGGGCAGTTTGCTCGCGATGATTGCCGGCTGGTTGGCTCGCGTCCCCCATCGCCTCTATACCGTCACCGGTTTGCGTTATCAAGGTGCGAGCGGACTCTTTCGCAAAATTCTGATGACAATGGAGCGTTTGAGTTGCGCATTTGCCACGAAGGTGATTCCGGAAGGCGAGGGTGTGAAGCGAACGCTCTATGCCGACGGCATTACGCGCAAACCGATGAGCGTCGTACTCAACGGCAATATTAACGGTATTGATACGCAGCATTTTTCTCCCGCAGCCGTTGAAGCGACGCAGGGAGCTGATGCTCGCTCTCGTATGCGCAGTTCGCTCGGACTTCGCCCCGAAGATTTTACATTCATCTTTATCGGACGAATCGTGGGTGATAAAGGGATGAACGAATTGGCTGTTGCTATGCGACGCTTGGTACGGGAGCAGCCCGACTGCAAACTAATCTTGGTCGGCAGGTTTGAGAGCGAGTTAGATCCCTTACAACCCGAGAATGAAGCCTTTTTGAAAGAATCGCCCGCAGTTTGTTACGTTGGTTATCAACAAGACGTTCGCCCCTATTTGTTGGCGGCTGATGCCTTAGTCTTTCCGAGTTATCGCGAAGGCTTTCCCAATGTCGTGATGCAGGCCGGCTCGATGCAACTTCCTGCTATCGTTACCGACATTTTGGGTTGCAACGAAATCATAGAGGCTGACCGCAACGGACTGTTGATTCCGCCGCGCGATGAGGCAGCCCTCTACGAAGCTATGTTGCGTTTCTTGCAAGACCGCCCCTTGGTCTGCAACTTGGCGCGCAATGCGCGTCCGATGATTCTCTCTCGCTATGAGCAACGTGCCGTCTGGGAAGCATTGCGCGAGGAATATGATCGCCTATAGATAAGAGAATAGATCCGCGTAGTGTAAGTAGAGATCCTTCTCTAAATCATTGTATTTCTGATACTCCTTGTGCGCTCATCTATCTCTTCTTTCTGTGGATTACCGGCTCATTCGAGACTTTGTTCATCACATCTTTTCTTTCGATCCACGCAGTTTGATTGGCGCATAGTCGGCTTCAATTGATCGGACGACAAATTTTCTGAAAACTTTCAACGCATATAACGCTACACAGCACTGCTCACTTCATTGTTTGGCCCCGGCAAACGATAGTCTTCCCCCGGCAAACAATGGTTTGCTCCCACCAAACGATGGTTTGCTGCCGGCAAACGAAACAAGATGCAGTGCACCGCATTCAAGTATCAGCGCAGAATACACTCTTTCGATATACAAAATAGCTGTTATTTCGGCTTCAATAGTAGAAACATATAAGTTTTGTCGCTAAGCCTCGTCGGACTGTAACGGCTTGCATACGATTTGCAAACGATCTTCAGCTTTATCAACCATTACGTATGTACAAACATTTTTTTAAACGCTGCTTCGATTTTATTATAGCATTGGTGGCCTTGATTTGTCTTGCACCGCTTTTGCTGATCGTGACCCTTTGGCTGCATTTTGCGAATAAAGGCGGTGGTGCTTTTTTCTTACAAGAGCGCCCGGGCAGACATGCGAAGATTTTTCGCGTGATTAAGTTTAAGACCATGAGCGATGAGCGTGATGCAAATGGCCGGTTGCTCCCCGATGAGCAGCGCCTGACGCGCGTAGGCCGCTTCGTTCGCTCCACTTCCATTGACGAATTGCCTCAATTTATTAACGTCCTGAAGGGCGATATGTCGCTTATCGGCCCGCGTCCCTTACTCGTTCGCTACCTTCCCCTCTATTCGCCGGAGCAGGCCCGCCGCCACGAAGTGCGTCCCGGAATTTCGGGTTGGGCTCAATGCCATGGTCGCAACGCCATCAGTTGGAAGCAGAAGTTTGCCTACGATGTGTGGTACGTAGACCATCTCTCGTTAATGACAGACTTGAAGGTCATTTATTATACAATAAAATCTGTCCTCAAACGCGAGGGAATTTCGCAGGAAGGACAGGCAACAATGGAGGCTTTTGATGGGACAAACTGAGATGAGATGTATAGCTGTTGCTTTTGAGCAATAGCAAAGAGAATATCTTCTGAAAAGAAAGACACTTATATATAGTATTAAAATAATAAGACATCGCAGCCTCACGCCTGCAATGTTTCACTTGCTCGCCTGAATAAGGAAACGAGTATAGTATTAACAGAATAAATTTTTGGGAATATGAACAACATAATGTTTTGTAGTTGTGGTCGCAGAGCCCAACTCTTTAGATTTCTGAAAGAATCTTTGCAAGATACTTGTCAAATCATCGCTACCGATAACTCAAACATTGCCCCTGCGCTTTATCTTGCGGACCGACAATATTTGGTGCCGCGTATAGATGATCCCAATTATGTTCAGATCATATTGGAGATTGCTAAAAGCAATGACGTAAAAGCTATTACGACGCTGATTGATCCTGAAATAGAGATTTTAGCTAATCATAGAGATGTATTTGAGAAAGAGGGGATTCTCGTATTAGCCCCTTCAAAGGAAACGGCTCGCCACTGTTTTGATAAATATGATATGTTTCAGTATCTTCATCAAAACAATATTCGCACGGTGCTTACCTACGATAGTTTGGAGCACTTTAATGAGGGCTATGCAAAAGGAGAAATTTGCTTCCCCGTCTTTATAAAGCCGCGCACAGGTAGCGGTAGTGTCGGGATTCATAAGTGCGATACGCGAGAAGAGTTGGAGGCCTATTTTAGAGAAGCGGAGTTCGACTATATCATACAAGAATTTATGGATGGCGGCGATTGTGATGCTGATGTCTATATCGATTGTTTTTCTCATCAACCGGTAGCTGCTTTCTCAAAGCGCAAGCTCGAAACGAAGATCGGTGGTGCCAACAAGACGATATCTTTTAAAGACTCGAAATTGTTTGCATTCATCAAGGAGATTTGCAAGGTGCTTGAGTTCAACGGCCCCGTTGATATGGATTTCTGGTACAAAGATGGAGAATATTACCTTTCCGAAGTTAACCCGCGTTTTGGCGGTGCTTATCTTCATGCTTATGGTGCCGGAGTCGACTTCTTTAAGTTGATCCAACGTAATATGGAAGGGAAAACAAACGAAGAGCAGTTTGGCAATTACGATGACGATGTCTTGATGATGATGTATGACAGCGTGGTGATTGTAAAGAAGGACGAATTGGCAAAGTAAATTAGATAAGGATGGCAAACCGTACGTATTTATGCTTAGCTCATATGAGCGGCAATGAGATGAAGTACATTCAAGAAGCATTTGATACCAATTGGGTGGTGCCTTTGGGCCCCAATGTCAATGCTTTTGAGGATGAGTTGGCACGTTTCGTGAAGTCCGTCGAAGCCAAAAAAGACTTTGATGATGAGGATTACCCGCAAAGCATTATGGCGCATTGTGATGATCCTGAACAATTATGGCTTGATAGCTTACCCGGCTTGCAGGACAAGAGCGTTGTGGCGCTTTGCTCCGGTACGGCAGCCATCCATTTGGCACTAATCGCTTTGGGGGTGAAAGCCGGCGATGAGGTAATGTGTCAGAGTTTTACTTTCTGCGCCAGTTCCCATCCCGTAACTTACTTAGGGGCTGTTCCGGTCTTTGTTGACTCTGAGCGGGAAACTTGGAATATGGATCCGGAGCTGCTGGATCGTGCCATACAAGATCGTATTACGAAGACCGGCAGAAAGCCCAAAGCTATCATCGTCGTATATCTTTATGGTATGCCGGCCAAGATACGCGAGATTATGGACGTGGCGGCGAAATACGACATTCCTGTCTTGGAAGATGCTGCCGAAGGCTTGGGCTCGCGCTATGAAGGTCAGGTTGTCGGGACGTTTGGCCGCTTTGGCGCGCTGAGCTTTAATGGCAACAAGATGATTACCACGTCCGGTGGCGGTGCACTTATTTGCTCTGACGATGCTATGAAGCAGCGCATTATGTTTTATGCTACTCAGGCTCGCGAAGCCTTTCCCTACTATCAGCACGAAGAGATTGGCTACAACTATCGCTTGAGCAACGTTTGCGCGGGTATAGGCCGCGGACAAATGACGGTGCTCGACGAACACATTGCCCACCATCGCCGCGTGGCTCGCTTGTATGAAGCGGCATTTAGTAAGATTGATGGTATAACTTTCCACGGAAATCCTGATGGAGAATGCGATTCAAACTTCTGGTTAAATACGATTCTCTTATCGCCTGAGTTGAAAATCAAAGGTCAAGCGCAAACTTACACGCAGGCAGTTGAAGGAGCTGTCGGTGGCGCTGCAGGTGTGGTGCACGCCACGGGGCAGATCCATACCGATTGCGAGCCGGCAACTAACGTTGAAGCCTTGCGCATAGCTTTGGATAAGGTAGGCATAGAAAGCCGCCCACTCTGGAAGCCTATGCACAAGCAGCCCGTTTACCAAGCTAGTCCCGCCTATGTTAATGGTGTGAGTGAGGATCTCTTTAGTCGCGGTCTCTGCCTGCCGTCAGGCCCTTGCGTGAGCGAAAGTGAGGTAGAAAGAATCGTGAAGGAGATAAAAGCAGCATTAGATTAAGCATCTTCTAATTATAATGGAGGTTATGAAAAACTTCTTCAACAAACTCATCAATTGGTATTTTAGGCGCGATTCTCTGCCTTATTGGTGCATACTCTTCATTGATTGTCTGATTTGCTATCTTTCCGGGGTTTTTGTGTTCTTCCTCTTCTTCAGAGGTTATAACACGATGATCCATTTCGTCCCACTGACATACACGTTGCTCCTTTATATGGTGTTCAATGTCTTGGGTTTTCGCGTTTTTCATACCTATTCGGGCGTGATTCGCTATTCCTCATTCATTGATTTACAGCGTGTGGGCTACGCGATGGCTTTGGCTTGCGGTTGTGTGTTGATTTTACATTATCCGATCCTCTTTTGGGAAGGTAATACATGGTTCTTGCCACTTCATACGCGCCATATCTTAGCTATCTACATTGCCGAAACAGTCCTGTTGTGGGCTTTCCGCGTGGTGGTCAAGATGCTTTATGATACGACGTTTGATAGTGATGGCGCCGCCGCCGCTTTGATTTATGGTGTTAAGAACGGCGGTATAGGTTTGGCGAAAAATATAAACAACGAGAAGCCTCGGCGGTTTCGCCTCAAAGGCTTTATTTCTCACGATCCCACACTGAAGGACATCTTCTTAATGGGGCAGCGCGTCTACCAAGCAGACAGTGATTTAGAGGAAATCATTAAAGATTCGAAGATCAAAGCCGTTCTGATCTCTCCCTTGCGCAACGATGAGTTTCGCAGCAACGAGAAGTTGCAAGACCTTTTGATCAATGCCGGCGTACATATATATATGACTGAAGGCGCACGCGAGTGGGACGGCTCTTCAGAAAGCATACCCCAAGCGATGCTCAAGGAGATCAGCATCGAAGACCTCCTGCCGCGCGATGAGATTCAGGTTGATATGCAGAGTGTAGGTCAAGAAATAGCCGGCACGCGCGTTTTGATTACCGGATCTGCGGGCAGCATTGGCAGCGAGATGGTTCGGCAAATCAGTTTGCTGAAGCCGGCCGAATTGATGCTTATCGACCAAGCAGAGACGCCGCAACACGACATACGCCTTTTGATGTTGCACGACTTCGCGGGCATTAAAGTCTCGACTATCGTCACCTCCATTACGAACGAGATAAGGATGGAAAAGATTTTCTCCGCCTTTCGCCCCGACTACGTCTTCCATGCAGCCGCTTACAAGCACGTGCCGATGATGGAAGACAACCCGAGCGAGAGTATCCTCAACAATGTCAACGGCACGAAGATAATAGCCGACTTGAGCGTCAAGTTTGGCGTGAAGAAGTTCGTGATGGTTTCTACCGACAAAGCCGTAAATCCTACCAATGTAATGGGATGTAGCAAGCGAATTTGTGAAATCTACGTGCAGAGTCTTGATAAGGCCGAGAAAGAAAACAAAGTCAAAGGCACGACCCAGTTTGTTACGACCCGCTTCGGCAACGTCTTGGGTTCCAATGGTTCCGTCATCCCCCTTTTTGAAAAGCAGATCCGCGCCGGTGGTCCGGTTACCGTCACAGATCCCAACATTATCCGCTTTTTTATGCTTATTCCCGAAGCCTGCAAACTGGTTTTGGAGGCCGGCACGAAAGGCAATGGCGGCGAAATCTTTGTCTTTGATATGGGCAAACCCGTCCGCATCGCCGATTTGGCCAAGCGTATGATTCGCCTTTCCGGCGCTACGAATGTCGAGATCGAATATACCGGTTTGCGCGCCGGAGAAAAATTGTATGAAGAAGTCCTCAACGACAAAGAAGGCACGCTTCCATCCTTCAATGAAAAGATACGCATCGCCAAGGTGCGCGAGTACGACTACACGGAAGTGAATCAGCATATAGAAGATCTGATAGAGACGGCGCGCACCGCTGACGATATGACTATTGTGCGCAAAATGAAATCCATCGTGCCCGAATTCATCAGTCGCAACTCCATTTATTCTTCCCTCGACCACGCGAAAGCTCCCGCTTAAACTAATGATGAAGCCGACAAGAATGCTCTTGGCGCTACTGCGCACAGCTTTGTGGAGTACGCCCCCGCCTGAGTCCTTACAAGAGGCCCTTGACTTCGCACCACTCTTTGAATTGGCCAAGCAGCAAACGGTCGCCGGAATTGTTTGTGGTGAGCTGGTTCGCCGGAAGTTTTCGCTACAGCCGCGAGATGCTTTGATGGCTTTTGGCTTTTCGCAGCGCATAGGTCAAGCCAATGCGCTTTTACAGCACGAATTGACGAATCTGGTCAACGTCCTGCAAGAAAAAAAACAGCCATTCTTTGTCTTTAAAGGGCAAACTTTGGCTGCTCTGTATCCGCATCCGGAAGAGCGCACGCCGGGTGATATAGATTTTTATTGCCCCCCGCAGTCGTTTGATGCAGCTGTCGATGCTCTGCAAAATGCTTGGGGCGTTAAGCTTGAGCGTCCTGATGAAGATCACGCTATCGAGTTCTATCACGGAAAGGTCTTGCTGGAGATGCACTTTGATACCTTAGATTTCAACACCAAGGCTGATCGGCTTTATTGGAATCAACTGTTAAGTGATACGCCTACTGATTTCATTGAGGTCAACGGGCTAAAAGTGCCCACGCTTGCGCCTACACTCAACGTGCTCTATACTTTTTTGCACCTCTATTTTCATTTAATCGAACTTGGTGTCGGATTGCGCCAGTTTTGCGACGTGGCAGTGCTGCTCCACGCCTTGCGCGGCAAAATAGATCGTACAGCTCTGCAACAGCATCTCAAGATTCTGAATTTTACGCTTGCTTTTGAGGCCATAGGGTGGATACTTATAGACAAATTGGGCTTGCCGCTTGAAGATTTTCCTTTGCCGATCTCCGAGAAGGCTAAGCGCTACGAGAACGACATCTTGCGCATTGTTTTCCGTGGCGGCAATTTCGGTATGCAAGCTAAGCACCACGCCGTGCGTAGCGGATTTCGCTATTACTGGGAGACGCTTCGGATCAAGCTTCATCATTATCGGCTCTTTTATGCGCTTTCTCCGCGTCATATCCGAGCAACGTTGCTGGGTGGACTCCCAAGGCGCACGCTCACACTGTTGGGCACAAAGAAATAAGGTCCGGGGGCATGAAGTCTCCATTCGTCTTTTATTATATAGACAATCATAAAACAATTTGACTAATTAAAACATTATGCAGGTAGGAGATAAAATACCCGAGATTTTCGGTGTAGATCAAGATGGTAAAGAGATAAAAGCGAGTGACTATCGCGGAAAGAAATTGATCTTATATACATATCCAAAAGCCAATACGCCGGGCTGCACGGCTGAGGCTTGTTCTTTGCAGGCACATAAAGAAGAATTGGCTGCTGCCGGCTATGCTGTCGTCGGCGTGAGCAAGGATAGAGTAGAACTTCAAAAGAAATTTGCCGACAAACAGGGGCTTGATTTCCCCCTGATCGCTGATACTGAAACGACCTTCCTCCAATCTATCGGTGCTTGGGGTGAGAAAGTCAACTACGGACGTCGTGCAATGGGCATTCTTCGCACCACTTATTTGGTAAACGAAGAGGGAATCGTCGAAAAGATCTTTACGCCTAAAGAAATCAAAACCAAGATTCACGCCGAGCAAATCTTGGACTACATCAACAAATAAGCCCCTATGCAAATCCTGCTGGCCAATGCGAAGATGATGCTTTGCCCGACAGAAGTCGCCGCAAAGCCGCTGACGCTTCCTGCGTTTCAGGCAGAGGCTGATCGGCTCGCAAAAGAAATGGCCCGCCTCAGTCTTGACGAACTGGAAGAGCAGTTGGGGTGCAGCCGGCAGTTGGCTTTAGAGAATCAACAACGCTATCAAAACTTCTTTTTAGCCGAAAAGATGCCCGCCATAATGGCCTACAACGGGCGCGCCTACCAAGCGCTGATGGCGCACACGCTCGATGCGGCTGTCCTGTCCTTTGCGCAGGAACATTTGTTCATCACCTGCTTTCTTTACGGCCTGTTGCGACCGATGGATGCTATCGTGCCGTACAGAATGGAGCACACCGTGCGCTTGGAAGCAACAAACGATAAACCCATCGATCGCTTTTGGCGCGATAAGTTGACGGATTATCTCATCCGCGCCGTACAAGCCGACGACGGCATCTTGATCCACCTTTCGACCGGCGAATATGAGCGCCTCTTCAATTGGGCGCGCGTTTGCCGCGAAGTAAAAGTGATCAAGCCCCTCTTTTATGTTCGCAAGCAGGGCCGGCTGCACGTACAAGCCGTTTGGGCAAAAGCCTGCCGCGGCGCTATGGTACGCCATCTGCTCCAAACTGCGGCTGACCAACCATCAGCTTTGGCAGACTTTACTTACGAAGGCTTTTCCTATGCGCCCCATTTGGGCGAACCGGCCTTCCCCCATTTCGTGAGAGAGGCCTGACGAAACCCCAATCGTGTTGAGCCCGACGCCCTCTCTAGCGCCGTTCGATTATCGTATGACCTACGAAATCGAGCGGCTTTTTTCTTTTCATATCTCCAATCAGCTCGTCTTTTCGCCTTAGCGAAAGCCTCACAATGCGTAGCGGGTTGTTTGCGGTGTGCAGCCCTTGGCTTTGGGTGAGCAAGCTTGGTTTATAAGTGGCGCAAAATCATCTGCACGCTTTTTTATCACGACGACAAAGGTTTTTGCTCACGATAATAAATGCTTGCGCTCGTGATGAAAAAGGCTTACACTCGTGATGGCAAAGTCGATGGGTGGAATGTGGTGGGCGAAAACGGCGAAGTGATGATTCAGAATTTACCCCTACAGCCTTCAGCAGTGGGGCGGTACAGCGCAGAAGAGGCGGGGTGGTAGACGCGGCGGGCAATGGCCTTTTCTGATCAGGAGTACCGCCGGAAGAAGGTTTGGGATTTTTAAGGCGTAATATTTAGCATGCCTTATTTTTATTTGGAAGTTAATCGATAAATATTCTGCTTTTAGGATTGAAATACCCGGATATTTTTGTGATATCTTCCAATTATAAGATGATAAAACGGCCTATAATCATGTGCGAAAAAGCATGACAAGAAGCGGAGCGGAAACAAAGCGCCGAAAAGGTTTGCGGAGATCAGTATAAAATACGGCTGTAAATTTGCTCTGTCGCTTTTAAAACCGTATTTTTGCCCCTACGCAATTTAGAATTAAACACTTTTGAGATGTTAATGCAAGTCAGCTTGGACGATGTTCGTCCTTATGCTAGCCTTCGAGCACCCGATACAGATAATAACCTGATCATACTCGATAATTTTCACGACGTAACCTTTTCGGGCAAGACGCTTCAGCTGGGTTTTATGCTCTGCTGCTACTGCAATCGGGGTAGTGCTTCTTTCGTGCTCAACGGCAAGGCGTATGAGATGAAACCCGGCGATTTCTTGGTGGGTTTCGGAGAGCAGGTCTTTGAAAAATGCCGCCCGAGCGAGGACTTTAGTGGGCGTATTGTCTTAGTGTCTCAAGATTATTGCAAAGAGAGTTTTGTAGGTTTGCAAAATCTTTGGCCCTTTTTGCTATATCTGTTGCAGAACCCCGTAATTCACCTTTCCGAGGCTGAGCAGATCTGGTTGTTTGATAGTTTTGCGGCCCTAATGCGCCGTCTTAAAAACAAATCGCACGGCTATCGCAAGGAGGCTATTCTGATGTTGATGCGTGTGTTCTATTTTGACGTTTGCGATTTCTTGGCTAAGCGCAACCCGGAAGCGATGCAGCATTCGGCACATAGTTACGTAATCTTTGACAAGTTTATCAACCTGGCGCAGGCTTGCTATACGGAGCATCGCGAGGTGAAATGGTATGCCAACGAAATGGGGCTTTCCTCTAAATATTTATCAGAAATTGTAAAAACCGTAAGCGGTCGGACGGCCGGACAATGGCTCATGTCGCTCACGCTTACGCAGATCAAATCGCTTTTGCGCAATACGGGACTGTCTATTAAAGAAATAACGGCGCGTATGCATTTTCCTAACCAGAGCTTTTTGGGCAAGTATTTTAAGAATGCCACAGGTATTTCTCCCTCTGATTATCGTAATGGGAAAATGAAAGAGGCATAAGCAGCCGCGCGAGGTTCGCTACTTATAAAGCGTCTGCTTTCGATGGGTGCAAATGGCCTCGAAAACAGACGCTTTTTTTTTGTGGAACTTAAAAACGAGCGATTCCGCAGTCGGGTAATCGGCTGCGGAATCGCTTAAAGTCGGCCGGATGCGGTGATCACGGCGAGGCGCTTGTTTTATTTTATCTCATTGGGTTGGAATGAGATAGAGTAGTAGCCCAATTGGTAGATATCGGCGACGTCAAACTGCGCCATAATTTGCTTTTCAGCGTTGACGAAAGTAGGTAAAGCCGATGCCTCGGGCTTGTACTCGTAGCCGTTGGCCGTGAGATACTCGCTCAAGTAAGGCGCACGGATCACTAAGCGGTCAAAAGTGATGGCGAAGGCTGCGAAATATTTGCCGCCGTCTTCCATCAAAAGGAGTTTCGGGAAGTGGGGTGAGTTGGTATTGATGATGACACCCATCTCGTTTTTCTCTTCACTGACATAGTAGGGGAGTTTGCGATATTCGACGAGGATTTCGTCCATCGTTTTCGTGCCAAATTCTACGATCGGCATCGGCAGATCGACAACAGCCGGCGGCACATTGCCGGTTAAGTCAGAGTAAGTATAGTGCATTTGCGGCTCAAATGTGCCTTTACCGCCCGTCTTATCGACCATCAGCACGTAGCAAGCAGAGGGTAGGGGATCGTTGTAGTAGATGGTGTAGCCTTCGTTGTCAGTCAGACCCGTATAGCGATAGTTGTGCGTCTTGAGATAAGCCGTCACGTCAGCCGGCGTCGGGATGTTGGCCGGATTAACGTAGATCGACGCCTCTTCAAGTTGCGACTTCGTCTTCACGTCAAACCAATATTTGATGGATGGCCATTGCTCGTCGCCCGTCTTATAGACGTAAACGCCGTTGGCCGGCTTTGACTTTTCGTTGTCTAATTTGTGGTTGAGGCGCTTAGCATAGAGTTGGAGCAATTCGAGCGTCGCGTGGTAGCCGTTGTAAGGCATCCAAGTGCCCGTCTTGGCGTCTTTGAGCAAATCGATGCGCGTCCAGGACTGCGGCGCCTCGTCATATTCGCCGAAAATGTATTCAGCTTGCGCGCCGGTCTTGTTGATGAAGATGACCGTCTTGCTCGTCTCGTTAACATAGACGAGAACCTCAGCATTGCGCGATGCTTCGGGGCGCAATTCGTAGCCGGCTTTGCGCAGTGAGGCTTTGAATGCCTCTTCGCCACCGGCGGGGATGGCGCACTTCGCATACTTGTAAGATTGGGATGCATCGAAGGTGTAGATCCAATTGAAGGTCTCACCATTTTCCGTCTTGGTCAGGGTGAGGTGTGTGTCGTCGGTCTTGCTAACCGTAAAACCGCGGGCTTGCTCGGCTGTGATGAGGTCGTTGATGTCGGCGCCAAATTGAGCGGTGGGCAGTTGGAGCGGAGCGGGCGTCACCGATGGATCGGCGCTGTCGTCGTTTTCAAAGAATACGAGGCTGTCGACTTCAGAAGCGTGAAAGACTTGCTTCTTACCGTTCTTATAGATGTATACGCCTTGTGCGGCTGCACTCGTTGCGCCCAAAAGGAAAAAGAGCAATAGGAGGGCTATGGGGTGAAGAGATTTTTTCATTTTCGGATGAATTTAGATGATTGTTGTTGGCTTTTTACGATATAGGTGCCGGCGGGGAAGGCGCTCAGCGAGATGGTTTGACTTCCCTTTTCGTCAGCTTTGACTTGCTTGATCAACCGGCCGCCGGCGTCGAAAATGCGGATGGCCTCGTTGGGTATAAAACCGATGATTTGCATCTGGTCATCGGACACGGTGATCGTGCCTTTTTGTCCGGGCGCCGTCGTGGCTGCATCTAAACCGGAGGGGATTAGATACGTGATTTTGTGTACTTCGCCTGCTTGATAAACGACGTCAACGCTGGATGTCGTAAGGCGCAGTGTTTTGGCTTCTCTAACAACACGTGGTCGCTCACTCAATTTATATTGAACTTGCTTGCCTGAAGAGAGCCAGACTTGAATGTAGGATACTTCTGCCTTCAGCGGGATGCTGAGCAGGCAAAGAAGTGCTCCAATAGCCATTTTCTTCATACTTCCTCTTGCAGGAGAGACTTATTATGCGTCCGGAGGGTTTCTCTCCTTTTTCAAGCCTTCCGAATGCGCCCAAAAACTTTTGGGGCTACAAAGCAAGTAAAAATATTTGATTCCGGCTATGACCTGAGCGTACTTTTTTTGGATTTAATTGGATACCTTTAGCTTCTCGCAGGCGACCTTCACATTAGTTCTGCCCTTTTTGTCAACGATACAGGGACTTTGAAGATAATATTTCCCATTATGCCGATACAGTTTTACCAACGAAGGGGAGCGCTGTAACGACTGAGACAAGCTGTTCATTTCGCTCAATGAACGGCCGTAAACCAATGTTAACTCATTCTCCGACTCGCTCTTTACGGCACAAAGTATGCGGAATGTGACCATTTGACCATTGCCCTCGAAGATGCAACTGTTTCGTTTAATTTCCAGCGTGTAGCCGACAAAGACCGGCGGAAGCTCTGATGCCTGTAGATAGTATTCATAAGTTCCCTGCCAGCTGGCATCCATTACCTTAAATCCAAGTGTTTTCTTCTTGTTGACAGATGCTATACTATCCTCCGGAATCTGCACCCTTGAATACTGCGGCAGAGCCTTTTTTTGCTCGGTCTTTATCCGCTGCTTCGCAAGACTCCGATGGGCGTTACCGGTCATACAAAGCACCAGCAGCAGACACGAAATAATCGTAAATTTCTTTGCTTTCTTCATAGATAAGACAAATATAGGCATATGCTTTCTTTCCTACAAGGGCGGGAACGACATTTCTTTTTGCCATTAATTTTTCTTATCTGGCAACCTAGATATTCTTTTCGCGCCTCACTGCCGACTTCACAAGGCATATACTATTTACTTAATTCCTATCAGCCATAAAAGTTAGATTGACAGCCAATGAACACCGCGAAAAGTCGATAGATCTTACTATATTTGTCTCGATATTCCGGAAAAAGAGTATAGAAGCTCTTTTGCAGATGATGGAGGCCGGTCTCTGTCATTTATGCAGTCTTGCATAGGACTGCACAGGAACAAGAATCACAAAGAAAGGATATAAGATTGATGGAAAGGAAGTTTAAACAGTCTGCTGAGACGCAGATACAAGGCGATAAGGCCGACAACAAAAAAGAAACGGTTACCCACAAACAGCATGGGCTATTGGCAAATACACATAAAAAAAAGTGGATGAGTATCATCTTGCTTATCGTAATCATAGGAATTGCTTGTGGTCTTTTTATCGGGCTAAAAGCCCTTACGTCACAGGCTAAACGGGAAAGAGAAATGCTCAGTAGAAAATTACCGTCCAACCAACGTACAAACGGACTGGCTGTTTTCACTATTCCGGAAGGATTTACCTGTCAGAAACAGGATGTTAGTAAGGACTTAGGCGATGATATAGTATTCAAACTGAAGCATAATGCCGTGGGACTGGGCATTTATTCATTTTATACATCGGATGATTTCAAGACAAAAGTATATAAGAATTTGGAAAAGCTTACACTTGAAAGCCTTAAAGACAAATCTCCCCAACTGGTTGCAGAGGGTCGGGAGAATATAAACGGTAATACCTGTGTTTTTCGTGTCTGGCGCTTTCAGAAAGAAGGTAAAACTCTTTACTGGCGTTTCTGCTCCGTTACCGATAAGAGAAAAGAGAAAGTTTGTGTCATAAATGCCTACGACAATGGTACGTCAGGCTCTTACATCCTAGATTTGGTCAAATCAATAAGGTTCGAGTAAGCTCCCTTTTTTTGAGGAAAGTCTGTGTGAAGATGATGTAAACTCATATTGTTCTCCGTCTGTCTTTGTCCGTCTTCGTCCGTCTTCGTCCTTCTTCGTCCTTCTTTGCTCACCTTCGCCCATCCTTCAACGGAAGAGTATACATCTCTAAAGAGCTTTTTGACCACAATGATAATGGACAAGGCATCTCAAAGGAGTGCATATAGTAGCCATCTATGATTTGTTTAGTTAAAAATGTGCTTTAACGTAAAGTTTGTTCTCTCAATATTTTGCAGTCCCGAAAAATGTATATACCTTTGCAATCGCTTTCAATAAGGAGGCAGGTAGACTACAAAGGTTACCTTCAGGAGAGATGGTAGAGTGGTCGATTACAGCGGTCTTGAAAACCGCCGTGCTGAGAGGCACCGGGGGTTCGAATCCCTCTCTCTCCGCAAACAAGGGTGTAAATCAACGGGTTACGTGATTTACACCCTTTATTACACCCAAAAATGTAAGGTTGGGTGTTTTCTATTTGGATAGTCACAAGCACAGCTTCAATTGTAAAAAAGAGTGGTAGACCATATTCCTTCTCTGTGCGAGCCCACTCATCACAGTCCTTTCCTATCCATTATCTTCAAATTCTCAAAGACTTCATCAAACCAACGTGTCTTTTTCAACTCATACCCAACCTTTCTCGCTTCTTGAAATATGTATTTATTGAAAGGAAACACTTGATTTAACTCAAATTCTTCCTTATACTCAATATAGCTATTTATTAGATAAGCCAAATCCAACTTTTCTGCAGCAAAGAAATTTTCTAGTCTCATCAACTGCTCAATATTCACCATCACTACATCCTTCACTTCGTAATCTGCTGTAACTTTCTTTTCACTAATGATTCGTTGAAACTCTTTATTTAGCAAATAGTTCGGGCCTTCCACATCAAAACAATCATCGAAGTATACTATTACGGGATAGACAAATATCACACTATTGGGAGCCGACTTATCAACTTCTCTCAATATACTTGGTAACTTTTCGACAATCACATTTGCCAACTGCCCAATCCCTTTCGCATGCCCCTTGGAATTTGCGACATACTTCTCAAAAATTGCTTTTTTTATCGTCTCATAATCACCGCTTAATTTCTTTTTTGCAGCCATCTGAACATCCTTACATTCAAATACGAATATCTTATTTCGACGTCTCAGATAATAGTCTGGCATTCCCTTTCCCAGAGCCTTTTCCAGTTCTTCTCCACTATAATTCACATAATTCAAACCAAAACATTTTTTCATCAAGGAATAAAAGAGGAACCGTTCCGAGAACTCCTCACCTAAAAACGATCGAAGATTAGCATAACCCATTGTGGGATCCAACACTCCCCTCTTAACTAAAGCGTCCTTCATATCAAAAAGAAGTCCGGTATATGCTTTATCCAGAAACATCTTCATAAACATGAAGTTGTAGATATTAGGCCCCGTCTTAATCAGAGGCTTTTCCTTCATCATCAGAAAATCCATATCATGTTGATAATGCGATGGATTTAATGTTAACGAATCATAGTATCGAGTAGCATCCTTCTGATTCTTACCAATAGCCATTCTGCAATTGAAGAAATCCTCTTTTCCCATTTCCAGAAAAGTCAGGAAGATCTCATCTAAATAATACTTGGCACTGGGTATATCCCTTTCCTTGCAGAATTCATCAACATATTGTGCAAACCGAGTGTTAAGCTTTGGGAATTCTATCAAGAGCATATAGCACTTTATCATCAACAGCCTATAATCTCTTGGTGCTTCAATATTATTACTCTTCAAGCAATCTGGCATATAAGACTCTACAAACTCTTCTGCCTTCATATTGTTGTTAGGCAGCTTCTCATTCATTCCCAGACGATCATCGCAACAGAGCATATATGCCAAGAACAGGTTCGACAAGTCATCCTCTGTCAATTCTTCATTTCTCCCATTATAACAAGTCAAAAGTCTGCTAATAAGCAGAAGCATAGCATATATATCTATAAGGGCATAGTTCCCAAGGTTATATTGTTGAGCATACTGACCAACAGGATTCTTTACATCATTTCGCGTTTTCATTATCCATGGTGCCCAAATGTCGAAATCATGCTCACCAATAAACTGATTCACCTTCTTTGAGAGATTATATGAAATAAGTTCTATGGCAGTGTTTGATGGAACATTAGCCAACAAGTCTTCTATCTTATCGTGTCGGTCTGGATAAACCACGCTATAAGACAACAATACCTTCTTCTGTAATTCCATCTTCTTCATAACGTTACCCTTTATTACCATTCATCACCCTTACCATTCTGCGCTCTCTATAGAAATTATATGACCCCATTGTTACGTGCTTTGTCTCTCTCAATCGAGCCAGCAGTTCGTCGTTTGAATTTGATTCCTTCACAATTAGCATTAATTGTTCAAAATCTAAGAACCAACTATTGAAGAAAGGATTCCTTTTAGAATCACCGTTGGTTCTCTCTTCTTTTAAGAAAGGCATCCATTTCTGCATGTCCTTATTGAACTTCTTAACATCTTTGATGGTTTGTTTATCAGTGCCCTCATACTCAGCAGTTAACGGATTATTACACATTTCAACCATAATGTTCTTGATGAGCATTCTGTCTTGGAGTGGACCAAAAGCACCTAGACATACCGAGATGCACTCAGCTGTTCTACCCTGTTTCTCTACCCTTGTCACATTCTCGTTTCCATCATCCAAATCCACATACCCATCTTTAATCATAAGATGCGAAGTCCTAAAACATTGGGCCTGTGAATCTATAAGGCTTCCCAGTAGATCTGCTACAATCTTAAATTCATTTCCAGACTTTGCCTTTCTAGTCAGGCTTTTCTTCTTCATCTCAAAAAGCATGATACCTTTTTTGGCCTCAACCACAAGATCTGCTTCTCCTTTTTCTGGTGGAGGATAAGTGCCACTGCAATGCGTTATGCCTTTTTCATCAAGTTTCTCCTTGATATAATCCTCAATCAACTTTCCGACTTCCTTATCTATGTCTTTCTGGTTGTCCTCTTTTTCTTGATTGCGTACAACCGTCATCAGAGCCTCAAACCACCCCCATGAACCTATTGTAACTGGCAAGGCATATATCTTACCATTTGCTTTAATCAGTGGTTTGTTGAAGGCATTCTCTTTTTCTTCATCCAGTGGCGTTCTGAATCCTTTGTTTAATATATCATCATCTGTTGCCACATCATTGATCAATTGTTCAACAGCCTTAATTCCCAGATTATTCAGCCTGTTTTTTCTTAGCTCCACACATTTAACCGCATCCGCAACAGATAGGACATAGTTCATCAATCGTCCATAATCCTCAAATGAGTATTTGCAATCTACCTTCCTTTTAGTATCCTGCATATACTTAAGTACACGCTCACAGAACATTTTAGTAAACCAAACAGAATGTTGCGTTAATCCAAAGATACTCTCCTTATACACTAAATCCCTAAAAAGCTCCACCGTGTCTCTGTCTCTGTGGAATAAATCGTTCCATACGTTTCCGAAGTTCTGAACGGGATATTTAAGGAGACAGTAGTCAGTTGCCAGGCTTATAGCTTTTTCAAATGCCTGTGTTGCCTCGCTATTGCTACCTCCGTCTGCTTTGATATTTGCCAAAGCCAAATTTACAAGATAATTGTATGGCTTTACTATTATCACATCCTTAGGATTGGGAGTATTGCCGTTCATATCGGTCAAAAATCTTCCTTCAGGTTCCAAATATTCCATCTGCGCTAACAGCATCTTCAAAAACCTTCTTCCACCTGCCTCGCGAATCCATTTGATCAAGGCATCAAAAACTATATCATCATTTTCTGTCACATAGCTGCATTCTTTAATCTTTATTTGGAGACCAAACTTTCTCAACCGCTTTGCCGCCGCTGCGAGTCTGTGCTCCTTGTCATATTCTTTCAACCAATCTGTTTGCGGCAAGGGCATTTCCTCACTGCAGGCAGCAATCACGTCTTGCCAACAAGGGTCACCAAAACCCTTTATGGCGTTTTGATTCCAGCCAAGATAATTATGAATAATCTCCACTATATCTATATAGCATTGGTTATCCACACCATTCAGTAGTTGCTCTCTCAGCAAGCCTTTACCCAGCCTCTGGAAATCCTTATACAGGATTATTTCATCACCGACAGATGGAAGCAGTGCCTTGATACGGGCATCTACTTTCCCAGCCTTATAGTTCACTGGCTTCAATAAACCATCTACAAACTTCCTGAAATCAGCTATTTTTATCATCGCTTCTTACTTCTGTATTTTCTTAATTACACCCTTCAGATAGTCTTCAATCAGAATATCTGCATAGGTCGTTTTATTGTCATTTTTCTGCGCTAAGGCTTGCTCCAAATTCCTCACAAATGGCAATTCTGCATCATATACTTCGGGATATGGAACCTGTTGTAAGAAACGTCCGTTCAGTATTTGATAGAGAGCCATCACTTCTTTGGGCTGTATATTATTCACCTTCTTAATAATATCCTCCTTCGGAATATGCTTTAATATTGGATAACTTAGGAAATCCGGTGTCTTATTATCCCCATAATGAAAAGTCAACCTATTGGCTAAAGTGGGTAGATCTTCGTTAAACTGGCGACGTGCCTCTTCAATATCTGCATCTAATTTGGCTTTCGTTATTCCATCCATCTTCTTACGTTCATACTCAACCACCCACCGGCTTTCCTCGGGGATCTGAGTTTCGACAGCATCCAAATTTAGCTTATCAAGAGTGTTCAATGTTTTCACATTTTCGTACATCTTGTCTATGCCGCAGCGAATTTTCTTTTGCATATCCTCCTTAGAAAAAGAGGTAAGAGGATAGAAATGCTGAAGATATGTAGAGGAATTAACGTATGCCATATTATCACGGAATTTCCCGTCTTCCACAAACTGTGCTAACCGCATCATCGCATCCGCCATTTCTTCATTACTCATATCCCATTGCGAATGCATAAACTTCTGCAACAGTGCATATGCTGGATCTATACTATTTCTTTTCACTTGACTCTTATATCCTTCCCACACTGATTTCAGACCATCCGTATCCGACAAGACACCCGCCGTAACAAAGTCAAACATCTGTGGAGCCACTATAACAGGGAGGTTATGAGCTTTCACCAACACCTTAAAGATATATGTAACACGACGGTTTATATATTCGCTTTGTTTTTCTTCCTTCTGCTTATCTTCAGCCTCCTCATCCCCTGCTTCATCAAACGATCTTGACGTTTCCTGGCCATCATCATCAATCCCCCAAGCAATTGATGGCAGTTCTATATATTGAGCAAACTGCAACCTGTCTTTGTAAGTCAAGCGATCTTTTTTATATTCAATTGCAACACCTACCGTGCAAGCCCATAAAGACAGGAGAAAGTTACTAGCACAATCTTTGTCTTCATTCTTCAGGAACGCATCGCAAACCTCATAAATCTTATTAAAATGAGCCAATGCGAATTTCAGTATTCTGATGTTATGCAGTTCATCCTGCAAACCTTTATCTTCTTTATATGATCGACAACTCGGATCAATTACCTCCACCGCCTTTTGAGCCGTCATGAACTTGGTAAATGGTGAAGAATAGTCCTTCTCACATAGTTCCTTAAAGATAGACACCACATCTGGTTCATATACCAAGGTTTTCTCTATCACCTTTTCTTTGAATACAAGTTTAGCCTCACCCTTTTGCTGCATGTAAGAGTTGTTGGCAATCACTATCACCTTATAGCCTCGTTGTTCAACCAAGTCATTGATGACTCCCAAGAGAGTATGAACATCAATTGTATCTATCGCACGTTCTATATCATCAAGAATGATGACGGTTTTTTCTGTGGGAATAAGGTTATAAAGCAAGCCACTATAGTTACTAACCAAAGCTGCCACGTCCACAAAATTTTTTAACCATGGTATATTAGAAGCGAATGGTCTCCATTTGGCTACAACCTTGCCAATCTTCTCCTTTCCCTTACCCCACAGCCTCGATTTCTTTTTCTCCTTCTCTGTTCCTTCTCCTTTATCGCTCTCTGCCCATTTATAATTATCTGCTATTCGAAGTGGTATTTCATTAACTGACTCAATACCAAATAATGAAACCTTCACTGGATTCCATCCTTTCTGCCGTAAGGTCGGTATTATCACTTTCTCTATATGATAAGTCTTACCACAACCCCATTCGCCCGACACCATCAAAGCGCCAGTACTTTCCATTGATAGATAGTTTTTTATACCGTTTAACATATTATTGTTTTTTAGAAATAAATCATTGTCTCAGGAATTCATTTAGTGTTATGCATTATACCACCAACCTTTGTGGAGTCATTCTACACAATGTCACCAAAAGCACCATTTGGGTCAATGCAATTGCTTCAGTTGTCTCATTGTCCTTATTACAAGCAGCAAAAGACAGCACTAGTACCAGTCCTACAAATATGAAGTTTTTTATTCCCTTTATTGCTTCATTCATGTTAGTTTTTATGCTTGTATTGCTCTGAAGTTACTTCACTAATTCTTTTGGTGACACACTGAGTAATTCCGCTACTTTGAAAATAATGACGAGATTAGGTTGCTTACGATTGTAAACGTATGTATTGGTGATGCTGAAACTCATACCCAATTATTTGGCGAGCCATGTTTGAGTAATGCCTCGCTTCTTCAAATGTTCCTTGATAAGGTTACTATGCTCTTTTTCTGTCCCATCGGATGATAGTTTATCTTGATATTGACCATAAAGTTATGAACTTATAATGAATAAAACGAAGGAAAACGGAATTTTTACGCTACAGGTAATAATTTTTCCAGTGAGAGGACACCAAAAGTAATCTCTTAAACAATCAATGATGATTCGAAATGAATATGCCTTTGACCGAAACCATCCACTTTTTGAGTATGTATTGAGCGTTTTTGATAGTTATTGATTTCCTTACATTTCCCTATACTTCTCGCTATATCCCAGCTTCTTGGAATAACATCAAAAGCCCTCTACTTTTGTACCGTCAGAGCTGACTGAATGCCCTATGCGCAAGGGCGAGTTATTCATTTCAAAACAATTGAATTATGACGACAAACGAATTACTGGACAAGCCTGTTTGGCAGATGACTGGTGAAGAATTACTTTTCCTTGCACGACACGGCAATATGTCCACGAATGGAGACACGGCAAAGGCTTCCTCCAAAGAAGAAAAGCGATATGTGTATGGGTTGGCTGGCATTGCACGCCTCTTTGGGTGTAGCCTGCCTACAGCTAACCGTATCAAGCAGAGTGGTAAAATCAATCGTGCCATTACACAAATCGGTCGTAAGATTATTGTTGATGCTGACCTTGCACTTGAATTGGCAGGGCGAAAGACAGGAGGACGATGATGAATACAACTGATTATGAAAACATTTGGCAAAAGTCGCTCATTCATGTAACTGATGAGTTTACGCTTCCTCCTGTTGTACTACAAGCAGGTGAAGCCATTATTGGCACACTGGGGAACTTCAGTGTATCGACAGGTAAGGCAAAAGCCAAGAAGACTTTCAATGTGAGTGCCATCGTTGCAGCAGCCCTTGTCAATGGGCAGGTGCTGGAATATCAGGCATCATTCCCAGAAAGTAAACGCACTATTCTTTACTTTGACACGGAACAAAGTCCTTATCATTGCCAACTTGTGATGCAACGTATTTTGAGATTGGCAGAACTGCCGATAGACAAGGAACCGCAGAATTTGAAGTTCAGTCATCTTAGAGCCATTGCCGATCCCAACGAGCGTAGAGAAATCATCCGTTACGCCATTTACAATACTCCTAACGTGGGCTTGGTAGTCATTGATGGCATTCGTGATTTGATGCTCGACATCAACAACTCAACGGAAGCAACCAAGTTGGTGGGTGACCTGATGCAATGGACGAGCGAGCAAAATATCCACATCCAAACCGTGCTTCACCTCAACAAGGGGGATGACAACGCACGAGGACATATTGGGACGGAACTCAACAACAAGGCTGAAACAGTTCTTCAAATCACGAGGGATAACACTATGCCTGAACGCAGTATTGTTGCACCCTCCATTATTCGCTCCAAACCCTTTGAAAAGTTTGCCTTTAGGCTCCAAGAGGCCGAAGATGAGATTTGCATTCCCCAAATAGACCTCTCATATTCGGACAATGAGCGAAAGCAACATCGTTTCTCCTATCAAGAGTTAAGCGATAACGGACATCAAAAAGCGTTGGAACCAGTCTTCTCTACAAATGAAGTCTTGCCATATAGTAAACTTATCGTAGCTCTCAAAGAGGCTTATGCTAAGATTGTGGGGCTATCCTATGGGCAAACTAAACTCAAGGAACTTTTGCAATTCTTGCTCAACAAAGGCATAGTGGTTAAGGAAGAACGAGGAAAATATCGGCTCAGCCATAATTCTCTACAATAAAACCTTTGGTCGGTCGGACACAGGCTATATATACCTGAACTAATCCGACCAAAGAGAAACAAACTTGGTCGATCGCAAAAGTGTGCCTATAGTGTACGACTGTCCGACCAATCCTAAGCCCTTCAGCCTCCAAAAGAAAAAGGCTGAGAGTTATTCTTTTCAAACATCAAAACAAAATCACAATGGAAATACAAAATATCAAGCAAATCTCTATCACAGATTATTTGCAGCAACAGGGTTATTCACCTGCGCGAGTACAAGGAATTCATTTTTGGTACTGCTCCCCACTTCGTAACGAAAGTACACCATCATTCAAAGTAAATACAGAACGCAACCAATGGTATGACTTCGGGACAGGAGAACATGGCGACATCATCGGCCTTGTGTGTGCCTTACAGCATTGCACCATGAACAAAGCCATCGAACTTTTGGGAGATATAAAACAAGTAGCGCATCAAGATTTTTCTTTTGACGGTGAAAGAAAAACCTCTAAACACAAATTAGAAATCATATCTGTGCAATCGCTTACCAATCCTTATTTGTTACGTTACATCGCAGAACGAGGAATACCTCTCAGCATCGCCAATAGATTCTGTTCTGAAATTCGATACAATAATACCAATCGGACATACTATGCTATTGGCTTTGCAAACGATGCTGGCGGATGGGAAATTCGTAGTCCTTATTTTAAAGGTTGCATTGCTCCAAAAGCGATTACAACTATTAGTAAAGGCACAGACGTTTTACAAATTTTTGAAGGGTTTATGGATTTCCTTTCGTGGCAAACACTAAACCCTTCTTCAGCTTGCGATACCATAGTTCTTAATTCTCTGGCTCTTTTGCCACGCATTCAAGAGAAGATAAAAGGCTACAAGCAAGTTGAAAGTTTTCTGGACAATGATGATGCTGGCCGAAAATCGTTTGAAGTTTTGAAGCAGTTTTGCCCTTCTATCATAGATGGTTCTGTTCGCTATCGAACTCACAAAGATCTCAACGAATGGCTTGTTTTTCAATCCAAAGTGCAAGAAAGTCAACCTTCTTTACCAACCACGAAGCGTGGTATCAGAAGATAGTGTTTATCAGGGAAGCAAGTTTGTGTTTTGAGTATCTCAAAACCTACTTGCTCCCACCTTTGGGAGGTGAAAATCCCGTTGGTCTCATCAAAAAAATAAAAAATGGAACAGAAAAATAAAGGTGGACGACCCACTAAGACTTTATCAGAGAAACGGAAATATCAAGTGCTTCTTCAGCTTAATACAATGGAGTACTACACCTTGTTGGGAAAAGCACGTGAAGCCTCTATTTCACGAACAGAGTTTTTACGGCAGCTCATAACAAATGCAGAAGTAAAGAGTCGAATCAGGCCAGAGGAAATGCAACTCATCCGTACAGTTTCTGGTATGGCTAACAATCTTAACCAAATTGCCCATCGGCTCAATGCTTTCGGCATCTCTGCACTCAATGAAGAATTGAATGCGCTGAAACAAATTATTCACGAACTCATGAAACGATTGAAACCATGATAGCCAAGATTATTAAAGGAACAAACTTCAGTGGAGTTGTCAGTTATATGCTTAGCAAGCGTGAAGGTCAAGTCAAGGTTTTACAAACCAATGTCGTGCGCAGTTCTTTACCAAATGACATTGCACACGACTTCAACTTGCAAGCCTCTATGCGTCCAATTGTACAGAAACCAGTTTGCCATACCATACTCTCATTCTCGACACATGATTCAGAACAACTGACAGATGCAACAATGGTGAAGATTGCCAACGAATATCTTCATAAAATGGGCTATGGCGACACACAGAGCCTTATCGTAAGGCACAGTGACCGCCATCATCCTCACCTGCACATTTGTATCAATCGCATTGGTAACAATGGCAAAACCATCAGCGACCACAACGAAAAGTATCGTTCAACGAAGATTTGTAGAGAACTGACAGAGCGTTATGGTCTAACCATTGGCAAAGGAAAGCAAGAGGTAAACCGCTCAAGATTGAGAGGTGAGGATAAATTACGATGCGAGATATTCGATACCATTAAGTCTATATTACTTCAATCTCAGACTTGGAAAGATTTTGTTGCAGGGTTAGAGCAACAAGGTATTACCACTCGTTTCAAAACGAAAGGCAACACCGATGTTGTTCAAGGAATCATCTTTGAAAAAGACGGGTGTAGTTTCAGTGGCTCAAAGATAGACCGCTCATGCTCTTTCTCTCGCCTCAATGCTGAGATAGAACAAAATTCTCACAAACAGGAGCAAATTCATCTACAAAATGAGCCTATGGCACATCCTGTAGATGAAAGCAATTTTATTACCGACCTATCCGAAGCAATTTGTGAAGTATTTTCTATGCCTACACCAAGTAAAGGCGTAGATGTTGATGAACTTCGATTTCAAAAGAAACTCCGCAATAGAGCTAATCGCAAACGTAGAATTTAATCACATCAAATTTATATCAGTATGAATAACGAAATAGCACCTGTTCTTGATATGCTCGAAGAACTAAAACAAGAGTGCAAAGTCATCAGTAAGGCACAAGCTGAACTGCGCACTACTATTGCAGAACAGCTATCTAAGCCAAACGAAGATAGCGTTAAAACACAAGAAACCGTGCAAATCCATCTCTCGAAAGAAACTCAAGCCAAAATCAAAGAACATCAACTTTTTGTTTTGGAGGCACTATCAGAGTCGAATAAGAAGCTCGACCCAAAGTTTGAAGCGTTGCAACAGCTTATCAGCAAACAACAAAAACCTGTAGAATATAAGAACTACTCGCTATTTGCAAGCATTCAATTAGCCGAGCGCATGCTGCTTTTATTGGTGTGTGGGCTGGTCATGGTGAGTTGTTGGTTCTTCGGTATGGGAGCCAACAAGCTGCAAACAGCCTCTGATTTCGACCTACGTTATCGCTATTTACGAATGCAAGGCAAAACTACGGCTGTAGACTTCACTCATCTTGACAGCATATTTATCACACATCGCAACCGCAAAGCCATTCAGCAGATGCAACAGAAGGTTGTTGATTATGAGCAAGTCTTGCAACGACAAGCCGAGTTATTGCTACAAGAGGATAAGATTAAGCAAGAACAAAGAAGGCTAAGATTTAAACTAAGAATTCGATAGGCATAAAAGATACGGTAATGTAGAACGTTTACTGTATCTCTTATCTTTTGTATGGCTTATATTTGCTTAAATTCCAATGTTTCCATAAAAATGCATATGGGCACAGTGCTTTTTCAGAAATCTTTAGCCATGGAGAAGTCTTGCATAAATCATTCGGAGTTGATAAAGGAGAATTGCAACACCAGTCATACATGTCACAACTGACTTTACCTTTACTCAGTAATGTATCTATTTGATAAATTGCTTTAAAATACTCAACATCCATACCATTTTCTGTTTGTTCTTCACCTATTGGTATTTTAAAATAGCACCCACGAATATTATTACTCATAAGAGGCGTACCAATTTTTTTAATACAATAACCAAAACAATCATTGGTAAATAGCTGATTATGGCGTGCCATTTTTAATAAGAAATACATGTCATATTTACGCCAGTCTATTACAAATTTCATGACGAGATCTATCCACTGATAATATGATGTATTAATCTCATCTATGGTCAAATAATTTTTGAGGCATTGCACTACCGTGTTTTGTAATGTGATAAATGCATCAATCAAAATCGTTTTTTCGCCCGTAACTTTTGCAGTCTTGTTCTCATAAAAGTAGTCGTAGACAGCCTCAGGAGAAGCAAAAGATAATTCTTTCTTCTGAATGCTATCCATTACTTTTACGAAACAAATTCCAGGGTTAGAAGACATTAAACTCATATCGCATAAAGCCAAAATCTTTAGTTTGTCTTTTGCAAATTCCTCATCATAAAACGATGCAACTTTTTCTGCAGCCATATAAGGATATTCGGAAGATGTCTTATATCCATTGGGAGAGCACAACCGCTCTAATAAGTATGCCATACTTTCAGAAATAGCACCAGCGCCAAAGGTGGCAATGTCATCGTCCGAAAATTCTAACATAACAGAAGGTATAGCCTGTAGATGCACATTTTCTTTAAGTTTATCTTCTAATATATTTATCTTAGTTATACTAATTGTGGTTTTGTCCCCAACATCTCCTTCTGTTAGTCTAATTAGGTCATTATTTAATTTAACGTTATCATTGCTACATAAAAGAGTCATGGGGATTTGAAAATCTCCCTGTGGCATGCTGTATATCTCATTGACCATTTTATGCATATATTCGCTATAGGCATATATTCGGCTCAATCCATAATATGAGGAAATGTCTTGTAGAAAATGAATGTACTCATGAAATAAAACCGTTGCATCCTCTATAGGCATTTGATTGATAATCATATCCTCACTTTCTGTATCAATATGCATTTCAAAAAATGCAGGTACATAGTAGCCTAATAATTTATGTCTTTTCATAATAAGGTTTCTTTGCTGTTATTGTATGCACTTTGATAGTTCTTCTTCCACTTCCTCCACCGTAGGCAACGCCGATTTTAAATTATCTGGAATTGCCTTTGAGAGTTGATAGTCGCTCACACCAATTGGCTGATCGTAACCTGAAAGGGCATATTGTGCTACCACCTTATCACCTCCGTTGCAGAGTAGCAACCCGATAGTCTTATTGTCGTGCTCGCCACGTAGAGTATCGTCCACTACATTGATGTAGAAGTAAAGTTGCCCCATATATTCGGGCTTGAAAGGTGTGGCTTTAAGTTCGATAACAACGTATGCATGTAGTTGGATGTTATAGAGTATGAGGTCGGCATAGAAATCAGAATCGCCCACTTCAAAATGCTTCTGCTGTGCCACAAATGCAAAGCCACTGCCCATTTCCAAAAGATATTTAGTGATATGAGAAACCAATTGCCGTTCAATGTCTCGTTCTGCCATTTTATCTGTTTGCCCCATCAAATCAAAGATATAAGGGTCTTTCATCAGATAGTTGGCAAGGTCGCTTTGCGGTTTGGGTAATCGCACAGAGAAGTTGCTCACTTTCTTTGCCGTAATCTGCCGAGCGAAAAGATTGGTCTCAATCTGCATTTGCAGAACATTGCGACTCCAGCCATTTGCAACCGCTTGCGAAATGTACCAATAGCACTCGCCCAAAGGGAGTTTATTATTAAGCAGAATAACATGGCTCGCCCAGTTAGTGCGAACAATGGCGGAATGCTTGAATATTTCCTCTATCTGACTGATGTCGCAGTGATAGATTGTTGACAATGTTTCAGTAACTTCTTCTAATTGTGCAACAGGCTGTTGCGTAATTGTGTTCGATTGATTATCTGTAGATTGAATTAGTGCAACAGGTTGTTGCACAATTTGATTGAGTTCGTTTGTCAGACTTAAAACCTTCTCTACAGCAGGAGTTGTGAGTAAGCTATCTATCCTATCCATTTCTTTCAGCACTTCCAACGGATAAGCACTGGCAAACTGGCACATATAGAAGATATTTCTACGAGAATAGCCTTTCTTATCTGGATATTTAGAACGTATCGCCTTAGAAAGATTATCTATAACTTTACTTCCCCAACCTTCTTTCTTTTGGAGGTAGAGAATAAAATGCCCTACTTTCCAATAGTGGAAAAGCATATCTGCATTTGCAGAGACTATCATGCGTACTTGTGTATGCTCGAGGTCAGAACCGATGGCTCGAACAACAAGAGATAAATCTTGTTTCTCTGCTTTATTTATTTCTTGGCTCATATTGTTTCAGTGTTATAATTGATTGAATTTACTCATGGCATTCGCTTTGATGTCGTCCGCAATATCTATGTAAGGTTTCATAGCCTTGTAATCGCTGTGCCCAGTCCATTTCATAACTACTTGCGGAGAAATACCCAATGCAAGTGCATTACAGATAAACGTTCTACGACCAGCGTGTGTTCCAAGTAAGGCATATTTAGGTGTAACTTCATCAATGCGCTCATTACCTTTATAATAAGTTTGACGTATAGGTTCGTCAATACCAGCCAATTCTGCCAACTCTTTAAGATAATCGTTCATTTTCTGGTTAGTAATGACAGGCAAAACCTTGTCATCTTCAAATGCCACATCCTTGTATTTATCAAGAATTGCTTTACTATGGTTGTTCAACTCAATAATCAGGCTATCAGAAGTCTTAACCGTTGTAACCTCAATGTGGTCGCCCTTTATATCAGTTCTGCGAAGATTGAACACATCAGAGTAGCGCAAGCCCGTGAAGCATTGG
>ERZ773031.220-NODE-220-length-31752-cov-11.150961_pt1 | contig 31752 bp, 27 predicted proteins | sample MGYA00511666_ERZ773031 | MGnify/ENA primary metagenome ERZ773031 (study PRJEB29015, sample SAMEA2738135) | human oral metagenome | biome: human oral; feature: human-associated habitat; material: saliva | place: China | collected 2250 ...
AAGTATTGAAATTGTTAAGACAGAATTATTACAACTCAATAAAAATGATATATATATTGATATGAATTTAGTCAAATGGATACAATTTCTTAAACATAATAAACTATAAATTCCTTTAAAATACACACTTTAAGATACATTAACCAGATTGTGATACAGGAACAAATCACCATTCATATTTCCAGTTTTGAGCACCTATGATAAGGATAAGGGTGTCTTTTTTATTTATGAGGTATGAGTGTCAACTTGATCCAAATACTTGACTTATGAAATTTTTAGAGTGATGTATGTAAGTGAAGGAGGTTATTGCAATGAGAGAAGTGAAACAAATAATAAAAGATGAGATGGATTAAAGTGCTATTAAATAAAAATATCATATAATAATAGAAAAATTACGCTCGATCTAAAATTGTGGTTGATAAATATGATGAGAAATGCTATAATAAAGGTACATAAATATATACTTTTGGGGGGGAATAATGTTTGATTATGAAAAGCTATGGAAGCTACTGAAAGATAAAAATCTAAAAAAAGTTGATCTCAAAAGACAAATAGGGATCACTCCTACAACACTTGCAAAACTGAATAGAAATGAAAATGTAAGCATGGATGTTTTAAATAGATTATGCGAATTTTTAGAGTGTGATATTGGAGATATCCTTGAACACGTTTATACACCATACAAAAGTGATGATACACTAGGCACATTTAGTCCTAACAAAAAAGAAGACATACATAATTGGTTTTCTTATCTTGAAGGATATTCTAAAACCTTGGTAGAAACTGAACTTTCTAAACTTGAAAATGTTTCTTCATTATTGGATCCATTTGGTGGCTCAGGTACAACTCCATTGGTTGGAGTACTAAAGGGATTGGATTGTTATTATTGCGAAACAAACCCGGTAATGAGATTTATTATTAAGACCAAGTCGGAAAATTCCTTTGAACTTGCTTCAGATAATAAGAAACTTGCGCTATTCAAAAAATTGATTTCCAAAGTTATAGAACATTTAAAACATATTAAAACTGAAAATCAGAAAAATATTGAGTTTGGTGGATTTGAAAAATATTTTGAGCCATCTAATTTGATTTACATTAAAGAATACAAAGATTTTGTTTCTAAAAATGTTAATGATCAATTGATTTTATCTATGTTTAAAGTAGCATTGACTGGAATTGCTGTTAATGTATCCAAGATGGTTAGGAGGGGGGATTTGAGATATGCAAAAGGAAAAGAATTAAATAAAACAAATTTAGATTTTGTGGAAGAAATAGAACATAAACTACTTAGAATATACGCTGATTTAAATGAAGTGAACCTGAATGAAATTGGAAAATCTGAATGTTTGGCACATGATGCAAGAAATATAGTAGAATCAAACATTGCAGACGTAGTCATAACATCTCCTCCATACCTGAATGGTACTAATTATATTCGAAATACTAAATTGGAATTGAAGTTACTTGATTTCATAGATCAAGAGAGAGACCTAGCAAAACTTCATAAGAAAGGTATCGTAGCAGGTATAAATAGTGTATCGGTTGATGGTAGAATTTATGTTCCTGTGGAAGCTGTAAAAAATATTATAAAAGAATTAGATGAAGTCAGTTATGATTCGAGAATTCAAAAAATGATTATTGCATATTTTAATGATATGGATGATGTCTTTTCAGCTTTAAGTGTGGCATTAAAAGATCAAGGTTATTTAATTATGGACATTGGCGATTCCCAATTTGCAGGTATTCATATTCCAACACATGAAATCTTAATTGAGATTGCAAGTAAGCATGGATTTAATTTATATGAGAATGAGATAATTAGGGCTAGAAAATCAAAAAATGGTTATGAGCTTACTCAGAGAATACTAAGATTTAGACTTAGTAAAGAAAAAATGAGTAGAACTGAGTATAAAAAGAAAGCATCATGTTTTCTTTTAAATATGTCATACCAAGATAAAGGTAGAAACTGGGGACACTCATGGCATTCTTTATGTTCATACAGGGGGAAATTAAAACCTGCAATAGCCCATGAATTGATAGAACAATTTACTAGACCTGGAGATATTATTTTAGATCCTATGGGAGGGGTAGGTACTATTCCATTCGAAGCATGCTTACAAGATCGATTTGGTATATCAAATGATTTAAGTGTTTTTGCTTTTATAGTAGCAAAAGCAAAACTGGAAAAACCTGACTATAACGAAGTATTAAAGGAAATAGAGGTACTTGGTGAATATATAGAATCAAATAAAGCTAAATTTGAAGGTGACAAAGAAGTTAGAAGTTTTGGTCTAAATAAAAAAATTGTGGAATACTATCATGAAGAAACTATGAAAGAAATTTTAGCAGCTAGAGAATTTTTTAAAGATAAGGACTACTCTGCTGTAGACTGCCTTATCATGGCTTGTATTTTACATATTTTGCATGGAAATAGGCCTTATGCCTTATCAAGGAAATCTCATCCTTTAACACCATATGCACCAACAGGTGATTTTGTATATAAAAACCTGATAGAACATTTAATTGCAAAAATCGATAGGAGTTATAATTCTAAAGATACTGGAACTTGGATTAAAGGGGCTGCTTATAATTATGATATTAAAGATCTTCCAACAAAATTGGGCTTAAAAGCCGATATAATTATTACTTCACCACCATTTGCTTCTTCGTTTAAGTTTTATACTCAAAATTGGTTGCGTTTGTGGTTTTCTGGATGGTCTGAAGTTGATTTTAAAGAGGCGAACAACAAGTTTTTTGATAATAAACAGAATAGGAATATGGACATTTATTATTCGTACTTCCAAGCATGTAGTGAAATGCTGAAAGATGATGGTAAGATGATCTTACATGTCGGAAAATCAGATAAATTTGATATGTCCAAGGAACTGATCGCTAGATGTGGAGAATGGTTTGAGGTTATAAGTGCCGGAGAGGAAACTATCCAAGGCGAAAATCATGGTATTGTTGATATCGGTTCAACAAAGGCACATCAGTTCATTTTTTTAATCAAAAAATAAAAACAATTAAAAAAGTAGATGGGAAAAATATTTCTCATCTACTTTTTTGCGATCAATTTATCAAATCTTATTTTTGTTGAATTCTTCATCTGCTTTGCGAACATAAGCTAATGAAATAGTCTTGGAAACTTTGAAAAAGTCAAAACCGGTATCACGTAGAATCCTATTTCTAAGTTTAATAACCTCGTCCATATAAGCTGCAAATTTTATTAATAACTGATCAACTTTTTGAGGGTTTTGTAAAGCTGCTAGAGCTTCTGGGTTATATTGAGGATCACCTGATAATAGTTTGTAGTCAAATCCAGTTAGAACTGATAATTTTCTAAGCTGTGGATCATTGTAAAAAGTAGAAGGCCATGCACCTGATTTGCTCCCATTACAGTCTCTACATAGTAGAGTCGCATTTTCTGTTGATAGTGGCCACAAATAGTAAACTGGAAGCGTATGGTCTAATGGCTTCTCCTTATTATTAGTAACTGTACTAAGGTCTTTACCGCAGCAAAAACACTTGTTATCATATCTATTTTCTATTTCACGACTGTTAATCTTTGGGGTGCCTGCAATATCAAGAAGAAGACGTCTTTTTTGAGCAGCTTCTCTATGTTGATCGGTTAAACGTGTTCCATTTTTAATTTCATTATAGGCTTTTTTGCAAAGGCGACATTCTCCTTGTCTTCCAGATTTTCGTGAAGAATGGCGATCAAAAAATTCAATTGGTTTCATTGTGTTGCATATGATACAATATTTAAACTGTTTAGATTCTGCAATATATTCGTCATGATAAATTGTAAAAGCGCCTTTTGCGACAGAAATGGGATTGCCATTTTCATCATTTACATCCATTGAATAATCATAGAATTTTGTTTCTCCAGCTGTCTCGTGAATATATCCACATTTAGGGCAAGCAATGGAGAAATCTTCAGTGATAGAGTCTTCTTTAACAAAGATGAATTCTTTACAATCAGGATTCAAACAGTTAAAACCACGATATACTACATCACCTTGACCTTTTACATGTTCTGCGCGTATTTGATTTTCTTTAGTAACTTTACTATAGGGTGATCTTCTTGCCATATTATTCCTCCTATTTTTCGACTGTTTCCAAAATATCTTCTAATTTACAATCCATAGTTTCACATATTTTTAGCAAAACATCTGTAGTAATATTTGTACCTTTACCAAGTTTAGCTATTGAGGTAGCGCTTATACCAGCCACTTCCTTAGGGTCGTTCTTATTCATATCTTTGTCGATTAGTATTTTCCACAGCTTGTTGTAACTTATTCGCATTATATGCCTCCTTGTTGAGTTAATTATTTAATATTATTTAAGAATCCGTATTTTCCTGAACCGTAAATGTGATTACATTAGCACCAGATTTCCCAAAGTCAATTTGAGGGATATGTCGTATATTTTCTAGTATGATAATTTGTCCATCATTTTTATGTTTTATGAAAAAATTAAATAGTGCAGCTCTCATTCTCTCAGAATCTAAATCTGATAAACCTTGATCGAGTTCAAGTGGTATATCGAATACTACAAATCCAGGATTATATTTTGCATATTTATCCATATAGCTTCGAAAAACAATAGCAATTATGCTGTTTAAGAAAGAACTGTATCCTTGTCCATTTACATCAGCTTTTTTGTGGCCATTGATTTCAATGTCAAAATCTTTTTTGTTAAATCGTACAGTTGTTAAGTTTTCATATTGATAGTCTGTGAGTGCCTCTTTTAGCATTTTATCTATACGTTCTAGGAATTTATCATCAAAATACTCGCGAGGATGGTATTCAATATGTGTTTCATCTTCGCTAGGAAGCTCACAGAGATCTGTTTCCCAACTTAAGGCAAAATTATTTATAACTTTGAGTTCTTGCTAGATTTGTATATAAGTGCGATAACCAGCTAATGATTTTCTTAGTATCTCGGATTGAGACTGCAGTTTTTTTCAATTGAGAGCTCTATCTGTTCTCTTTTTTTCTGAAATTCCTTTAAATCTTTATTAATTTGATTCTGTTCACTTTGTAGATCATCTTCGGTTTCTTTTAAATCATTCATTTACGATATGATACGATTAAGCTCAGAGTGTGCAGAATCTATATAAGTTTTACTCTTTTTTGCATGTAACTTTTCATCACAGAAAAGGCATGTATGATTATGTGGGGCTCAATATTTACTTCCCCATTTACAATGAAAGACAGGCGTTTAATGTCAGACACATACTGTAATTTTAGAGCAAATATCTGTTTTGAAGCATATCACATTCAGAAGCCTTGTTTTGAAGATTGATGATGTTATGCAGCAAGTCACGACTCTCCTCAACAGCTTCAGATAATTGATGTCCAGTAATTCTGTAGGTTATTAATTATATCCAACATTGCTTGTTCTACATCGATTCCATCAAAGATATCAAGGTTTCCTTGTAATTCTTTCTTCTTGTCAGAGACTAATTGAATTTTTTTGTTTACATATTCTTCAACAGCACGTTTACGAGCTACTCTGATTTTTTTTTTGAGCATCTGCTTCAGCAAAGTCTTTTCCAGATAATAAAAAAGAAGTGCAGATAGCATTGCTGTCTTTTCTGTTCCTTGCTCAGGTTCAATAATTGAATCTGTTTTTGTTATATCTGAAACATAAAATAGTAATATATTTGAGAAAGTCCCCCATGTTAATCGTCTCTCTTACCAAAATCTTTATTTTTAACAATTTGATACTCGCCTTCAATACCAATAGAAGCTAGCAAAAGATTACTTAAAATAGGAAGGGGAACTTTTTTCTTTGATGATTTTAAATCATAAGTGCTACTACTGAAGGACGGAACATTCGTAGCAACCTTTACCTGATTTTTTGCAAGCTCTCTTGAAATATCAATATCTCCTTTGGGTGTATGGAGTGATGTTTCTATAGTTGTGTAACCAAAACTTTCATCAAATGGTTTTTCTTTACAACCAAAACAAAAATTGATACATTTGATTGCCAGTATTTGTTCTACCTTTTATAATGTTTAAACCAGGTTGGAGGTCAATAGACGAGTTGGTCATTCCACTGCCTTTTGCTGTGACTTTCTTTATATAAAATTCACTCATTTTTACCTCCTTAATGAGTTAATTGCTACTGTATTTATTATTTTTACAAGTTTATCATCGGAAATTTTGTCATTTTTCATTTGAACTTTATTAAGTATTTCTAAATACTGTGTTTTATAGTCTGACTCAAGTGATTCGATAAAATCCCTACCGATAGGTGTTAAGTAATATAAAAAGCCTTTAGCATTTTATTTACTGTAATTAATTCTTCAAGAACAAACTGTTTAACACTTTGGAACATATTGTTCGTTTTGAGGACAATCACTAAAATTGAAGTGGTTAGGGCGTGTCTTAAAACTCAAAATAGGCAATGTTTTTAATAACTAGCTAATTCTATTTTATTAGAATCATTATACATTCCAAATAGATAAAGTTCATAAATGAAGCTACTAATTTATCATAAGGTGTACCTAGCCTGTGGAATCTTTTGAGCTTATTGAAAAAGCATTCTACAAGATGTCTTTCCTTATATGTATGATAATCACATTCCCATTTTTCTTTCGTATTGGATTTCGGAGGTATTGTGTACCTGCCTCCCTGTCCCTCTATATATTCCCTTAACTCCCTAGTTCCATATGCCTTGTCTGCCAGAATATTGCTCCCCTTTATATTAAGATGTGACAATATTTCAACAGCCTTCCTGCTGTCATGAACCTGACCCGTAGTCAATCCTACATACAGAGGATTGCCAAGTCCATCTACAACAGCATGTATCTTGGTTGTCCTTCCGCCTGAACTTTTTCCTATATGCTGTCCTACTTCGGAACCTTATGCCCCTTTTTTGCTCCTGCATTGCTCTGATGAGCCTTTGCTGTCGTGGAATCAATACTGAGATTTTCATAATCGGAATCTTTCTCCAGATGCTCGAATACCTTAAGAAGTGTCCCCTCATCACTCAATTTGCAGAAACGGGAATAAACTGTCTTCCATGGAACAAAACGCTTCGGAAGATCCCTCCAGGGTACTTCACTGCATACAATCCAAAGAACGGCATTAAATATCAGGTGTGAATCCTTACCTGGACGTCCTGTCTTAGCTCTAGGAAACATTTCTTTTATTTTTTCCCACTGTTCATCTAATATTTTATATCTTCTCTATATAATAGAAACCTCCTTTGTTTTTCTTCTATTGTAGCAGAATGGTAACAATGTTTCAATCTCTTAATATATACTTGACAGAGTAAAAAATATAGGGGCAAATAAATTTAATTAAATTTCAAATTAGCAAAAAAGAGGAAACTAGTTACAATATAATCGCCAAATCCTATTGAAAGGTGGTTCCCTCTATGATTAGAATATCAAATTTTTCTTCACTTGTAAAGACTTTTTTTTAAAATATTTTTTCTTTCAGACTTCCGTTTGAGTAGCAGTTTAAGCTGTTTGTCACAAAAGCTTTTGAAACGCTGTTTAGAGTTTATATCAAAAGAGTTGATGATTACTTCTTTCATTCCAACGAAAGAAAAGATAAGTTTAAAAGCAAAGGATTTGTTAAAAGAACTGTTACCGCTGCCTTCGGAGATGTAACTTTTGAACGTCGAAAATATGTAAACAAAAAACAGGCATTCACTATTACATTGATGAAAAAATTGGACTTAAGCGGTATAGACGGCTTTCTGAGGAGATGATTTTTACTATACTTTTTGAATATCAGCATACTACAGCTTCATTTCTTGCAAAAACTTACGGTGTTTCAAGGGTTACCGTGTATAATCTTGTCAATTCTTTTCAAATGCCGAAACTTGATATTCAAAGTTTTGAAAGAGATGACAGTTCGCCAGTATATATGGAGATTGATGAAGATCATATGAAGTGTAGAAGAAGTAAAAATACATATATGAGGATGGTTGTAATACATCGTGAAATTGAGGAAATCTACAGAGACAGGAACAAACTCATTGACAAGCACACAATAATGTTTCCTGCATACATATCGCTTAAGGAAGTGTCGAAGTATGTATTTAACTATAAGGAAATATCAAAAAATCTTTACAAATGGCTAAAGGGAGACGATTTTAAAGAACTTGAAAACTTTTATGAAAATTTTAAGGAAAAGGAGAATATAAGTCAGAGAAGAAAAGACCAGACGAAGATGCTGTTTAACCAGTATGAGAAGATAAGAGAAGAAGAATATACACGGAGGAGGATGCATAGGCTCAAGGACGGAAGCCCTTGTATCCCACGAAAGCTCAAGATTTCTATCAAGTAGGCCAAAAGCATTTTCAAGAAGAAAGATAAAGGCAAGAGCGTTATATCACACTTTCTTTGCAAACTATGAAAAAAACAGGGAAAAGACGTATGAATTGTACTTTAGCGGCAAAAGAATGAGTTCACTAGAAAAGGTAATAAAGATGGAATGCTTGCCAGAAATTGTTAATGAAACAGGAAAAAGCACAAATATGCCATATTTGAGAGGAGGAGAATGTCCGATTAGGGAAGTTTTAAAAGAAAAATCACAAAGTAGAATATTTTAAAAAAAGCAGTCAAAAAAGATTTGTTGTGGTATTTAATGACTGTTCCTATATTTTTTACTCTGTCATATATACTTTCATAATTATTAAAAATATTGCCTATTTTGAGTTCTAAGATACGCCCTAATTAATTTTGATAAAAATTTTAAAGAGAAACTTTTAAAAATATCAGTTCCATTGATGATTGGAATATTATTAATAATATTTGGAAAATATATACTATAAAGTAATCTGTCAGAGTATTTTTAGGTGCAGTCGAAACTGTCTGAGTATAGTGAGTTTTTTGGCTGTGCATAAAAATGTCGTAGACTAGCGTGGGTCAAGGGAGAAGGCAATGTTCTCTCTTGTTAGAGAATGGACAATGACAACTAAATAAAAAGAGACATAAAACCATTATTAAAGAAAGGAAAATTAAAAATGATTATAAATTTGATTATGGCATTAATTTTAATGATTTCTGGATTTCTTACAGGTGGTTTGGGATTAGGCATAATTTATATTACGGAATACTTTAGAAAGAAAACGAAAGAGGATACAGGAAAAGAAAATGAGTTATTGTTCATTATTTTAGGTTTAATAATTTATATGATATATCAGTTTTGGTTTTACATAATGCTTGAATCGGAAGGAATTATTTCTTTTTACTGGTCAACATTAGGTAGTTGGATTTATTTTGAATTTTCTAAAATTGGAATGGCAGAAAATATAGAAAAAACAGGTGGAGATACAAGTTTTTTTGATGAAAATAAATATTTACTTTATTTAATGTTGGTAATATTCTGTATTATTAATGTGATTGTGTATGAGTGTATTAAATAAAAGAAAAGATTTTAAATTGTAGCAATAGATGATATATGTATGTTACATAGTTTTTATACAGAAAATAATTGACAAAATTAAAACTACAAAATATCCTTACAACTAAGGAAGGTGATTAATATGGCACAAAAAATAATTGATTCTAATATTGATGAAAATACAAAAAAAGAAGTAGAAGAATTATTTTATTCTGAAAGTAACATGAAATATTTAGAAAAAACTATTACAGATATTGAATCAGGAAAAGCAAAATTAATAGAACATGATTTGATAGAAGGATAAAGAAAATCCTTTTATTGCTTTAATCTTCAGATTATATGTTAGAAATCTAATTGACACGTTAAAATATATATGATATTATAAAAATGAAAATAAAGTTAAAAAAGGGGAGAGTGGTAATTATGGCTACAGAAAGCATATTACTTGATGCTTTGAGAATTCCTGCAAGATATGCAGATGAAGTACTGGAAGCAATGGAGAGTAAAAAGAAAGTTAAGAAACTTGATGTTGATTTTGAAATTGTAGATGACCCAGAAGAAATAAGAAAAATGTTTGGATATTCTTCAAAGGATGAAGAATAATAGAATCATTTCATTACAGGATATAATAGCAGATATAAAAGATGAGGCGTATATTAAAGAAAAAATATTGAAGCAGTTTAAAAGTAGAGATAGAAACAGTATTGAAGATTTTCTACATAATAAAGCTATAAATTTTGAAAAAAGTTCTTTATCTGCCACTCATCTAATCCGTAATGATAAAAGTGGGGAAATATTGGGGTATTTTACATTTGCAAATAAAAGTTTAATTATTGAAAAGGAAAATTTTCTTAATCTTAGTAAGACACAACAGAAAAGATTTTCACAGAGTGGAAGAAAATTGAAAGATGGAAGTTATGTTGTAAACAGTTTTTTGCTGGCACAAATAGGGAAAAATTATAATATTTCTGATAAGAATATGATAACAGGTAATGAAATAATATCATTGGCACACGAATTATTATTAATTGTGAAAAAGATTATAAATACAAAATATTTATGGCTAGAATGCGAAGATAACAGTTCACTAATAAGATTTTATTCAAATTATGGATTCAATCTGATAAAAGAATTTAGTTCAGAAAATAAATTAAGAACAATGATACTAAGGTTAGATAATTTTTAAAAATAAAGATTTTATAAGTTTCTTTTATCAAAAATGATAATCGAGGCTTTTTTATTACGAATTTATTAATAAAAAAGGAGGAATGTAAATGTCAAATAAAATAATATTCCAATTCGATGATAATTTGGAATATCAGAAAAAGGCGGTAGATTCTGTTGTAGAACTATTTAGAGGATTGCCAAAATCGTTGGATAGTATTTATGCTGAAAGAATAAGAAAAACAAGGCTTACAGAAAAAGATCCTGTGAGAAATATTGATATTGTGAAGGGGAATAAACTTTTTCAGAATTTGAAGAAAGTTCAGTTGAAAAATGGACTTTTTACTAACGAAGAGACTTATAAGAAACATGAAAAAGATTTTACAGTCGAGATGGAAACGGGGACTGGGAAAACTTATGTTTATTTACGTACGATATTGGAGTTACACAAGGAGTATGGATTTAAGAAATTTATGATTGTAGTTCCGTCTGTGGCGATTCGTAAAGGAGTGGAAAAATCTATTGAACAATTAAGAGATCATTTTAAAAGACTGTATAATGTGGATTTATCTAAATATAGTTTTATTTATGACAGTAATAATTTAGGAAAAGTAAATAATTTTGTGGAAGATAATAATTTGAGTATTTGTGTTATGAATATTCAAGCATTTAATAAGGATTCGAATAAAATTCGTAAGGATGATGAATATGCTAAAAATTTATGGAGAGACATAAAATTTGTAAGACCGATTGTGTTTATTGATGAACCACAGAAAATAGAAGGGACTAAAAAGAAAAAATCACAATCATTAAAGGCGATAGAAGAGTTGGAGCCGTTATTTACACTTCGTTATTCGGCTACACATAAAAATTTGTATAATCAGGTGTATAAACTGGATTCTTATGAGGCGTATAAAAAGAATTTGGTAAAAAAGATTCGTGTAAAAACCATAAATAGTGTTATTTCTAAAGATTTTCCGTATATTAGGTATACTTATTTTACGAAAGATTGTAAGGCACGAATAGAGATGTTTTCTCAAGTTCAAGGAGAAAGTATTAGATTTAAGAGTTTTAATGTAGAAAATGGTGTTTCTTTGTATGAATTATCAGGAGGATTGCCACAGTATAAGGATATGTTTATTGCAGAACAACCTCATAAAGAGAAGTCATTGAAAATTGCTACTAATTATGGAGATTTTGAATTAGCATTAGGAGAGAGCAACAAAAAGTTAGAGAATAAAGATATTATTCGTATTCAAATTCGTCTTGCTATAGAAAATCATTTTCAAAAGCAATTTGAGATTTTGAAAGAAGGCAAGAAAATAAAGACTTTAACATTATTTTTTATTGATGAGGTTAAGAAAGTTAGGGATAGTGAAGCTTCTGATGGGAGAGGGGATTATCTGGAAATATTTGATGAGGAGTATTCAAATTTTATAGAAAAAAATGAGGAGAAAATAGAGGAGTATAAAAATTATTTTCCTAGTTATAAGGATGCTAATTTGGTTCGAGAAGGATATTTTGCATTAGATAAGAAGAAAAATGAAGTTGAGGTGGAATATAAAAATGAAGATGAACCGAAGGCAAAATCACAAGAGGATATTGATAGAGGGATAGAACTTATTTTAGAGAAAAAAGATGAATTGATTTCTTTTAATGAGCCATTAGCTTTTATTTTTTCACATTCTGCTCTTAGAGAAGGTTGGGATAATCCAAATGTATTTACTTTGTGTACATTGAAAAATGGAAGCAGCGAAATTGCTAAAAAACAAGAAATTGGTAGGGGCCTTAGACTTCCTGTAGATGTGACTGGAAATAGATGTCTTGATAGGAATGTAAATGAACTTACTGTTATTGCAAATGATAGTTATGAAAATTTTTCAAGAATGCTTCAAGAAGATTTTAATAAGAATATGAATAAAAATGAAGTTACATCGGATCTTTTACTTGTAACTCTTGAAAAAGCAGGTATTCCAAAAATTAAGATTACTTCGGAACTGGTAGATGAATTTAAGAAAGAATTGATTGAAAAAAAAGTGATGGATTCTAACAATGTGCTTTTGAAAAATGGGGAAGAGGATATAAAAGAAATACAATTTTCAAATGAAACTTTACAGGAACATTCTGTACAAATTGCTGAAAACTTTGTAAAATATATGGTAGAAAAAGGTACAAATCGGATTGAAATAGCAAATGGAGATAATGAGCCGATTATTAATAAGCAAAGAAGTTTTGTTTCTGAAAAGGAATTCCAAAATCTTTTTGAGGAATTAGGAACTAATCTTAGTAAAAAGGCGATTTATAAGTGTAAAATTGATAATGAAAAATATATAGAAAGTAGTATAGAAAAAATAAATAGTTATATAAGTAATTTTGATTTGAAGCAAGTTGTAGAATTGACGGAAGCAAAAGGAAATTACGATGATACAGGTAAATTTAATACTGAGAAAAATGGTGATAAAGAAATTGAATTTTCTAAAATTGAAGTGGATCCAAAAAGTGATTTTGAAATAGCAAATTACATAATGTATCACACAATGCTTCCAAGATTAGCGATATTAAAAATAATAAATGGACTTGAAAAAGAAAAAAGGAAAGCATTGAATATTCAAGATGTGTTGGAAAATGTTACTGAAATATTGCTTGAAAACTTAAATGAAATGAAAGCTGAAAAAGTTTTTGAATACGAAGTGATAGATGGATATGTGACTGATACAGAGAAAATATTTGAAGTGGATAATAAAATAAATGAAGAAGATTTTGAGAATAAAAGAAGATTATTCCAAGCTAAAAAAGGTAGTAGAAGTTTAAAGGATTATTATAAACTTGATAGCGATGGAGAAAAGGAATTTGCAGAAAAACTGGAAAATGATGAAAATGTATTGTTATTTACAAAACTCAAAAAAGGTGGCTTTGTAATAGACACTCCATATGGAAACTATTCTCCAGACTGGGCAATCATCTATAAAAACTCTTCAGAAAACAGTGAAAACAATGTTGGAATATATTTTATTGTTGAAACGAAGGCAGATAAGGAAGAAAAAGATTTGACTTCTGTTGAAAAAAGTAAGATAAAATGTGGAAAACTTCATTTTGAAGCGATTTCGAAGGAGGTGAAATTTAACTGGGTAAATAATTACGATGATTTTAGAAGAAAATTTGAAATTAAATAAAAACTAATTGAAGGGAGGTGATAAAAGTGAGCGAAAATCACATAAAGACATAAAATTACCGATTATAAAGATTCTAATAACAATATAGAACGGCAACTATATATTGAACTATTAGAAAATAATAAATAAAAGTAAAGTATTTTTAAAGCATTTAATACTAAAAAAATAAATGCTAAAATATAAAAAATTGAAGTGGTAAAATATGGCTAAAAATATAATATATATAATTAAAAAAGGTGTTTATTATGGTAAGGTGGTGTATAATTATGGTAATAAATAAAAAAGTTTCGGAGTTGCGGCACTTAAAAGAAAAAATTCTAGAACTAGAATTAAACATAAATATTTTAAAGCAAAATAACTCAAAAGCCAGCTTTGAGTATGCAAAAATAAAGATAAAGGAATTAAAAGACTTAAAAATAGAGTTCCAGCAAGTTCAACATGAATTGCACGAACTATTGGACAAGGAGATGAAACTATGAGTTAAAACATATGTTTAATAAAATTTAAACGTACAACAAACAGCATTAAGACAAGGGAGAGATATTATGCAAAACTTTAAGAAAAGATTATACAGCAACGAATTGCAGGAAATAGAGCAGGAAATGGAATTGGCTGGGTACAGTAACAATTTTATTTTTTATGTGTCTAATCATTTTATGTTATTTTTTGAAAATGCTTATGTAGAAAATACGACGGCATTAAGACAATTAAAATATTATAGTGCAATTGGCACTTTATCATACAGTGATTATACATCAAAATCAGATTTGCTGGAGCAGTATGAAGATATTAATATATTTTTTAAAAACAATAGTGAATATAAAAAATATGGTTATTTATTTTTTGAAAATGTGGAAAAACTTGAAGTGCTAATAATTGAAAAATTATTTAATGATTATGCTCTGAAGTATGATTATACAGAAAAAGAGCTGGAGGAATTAAATAAATAAAATACAAAATATAAAACAATATTATTGATTATAGATTACTCCAATATCTAAAAAACAATTTCCGAGTAAGAATAAATTTCTAAGTTCTTACTCATTTTTTTATTTACTTTTAAATATAATTGTTTAGATATGTGGATTTTAGAGATGTTTTAAATTTTTAGGTTGAAAAAAAGCAAGAATTATACTATAATAAATAATTATACGACTAATTTACAACTAGGCTTGTTAAGCCTTAATTTATACGACAAAAGAGAGAAAGAAGGTATTGAAAATGATAGAAATGATTTTGCCTGATGGTAGTAAAAGACAGTTGGAAAATCCGATGACTGTTGTGGAATTTGCAAAAAGTATTGGGAGCAGTCTTGGAAAGGCAACCGTTGGAGCTGTAATTGACGGTGTGCAAGTTGATCCGTCTTATGTTATTGATAAATCTGGAGAAATTGAAATAATTACTAATACAAGTGAAAAGGGAATAGAAATTATAAGACACAGTGCGGCTCACATAATGGCTCAAGCTGTGCAAAGATTATTCCCAAATACAAAAGTTACAATAGGGCCTGTTGTGGAAAATGGATTTTTCTATGACTTTGATCCTGAAAGACCTTTTACTGAAGAAGATTTAGCAAAAATCGAAGAAGAAATGAAAAAAATAGTAAAAGAAAATTATCCTTTTGAAAGAAGCGAAATGAGTGCCGAAGAAGCTAAAAAATTCTTTGCTGAAAAAGGTGAAACTTATAAAGTTGAGATAATTGATGACTTGGGAGTTGACAAAGTTAGCATTTACAAACAAGGAGAATTTGTGGATTTATGCCGTGGAACACATGTTCCATCAACTGGATATTTAAAAGCGTTTAAATTAATGTCAACTGCTGGAGCTTACTGGCGTGGAGATTCTAAAAATAAAATGCTTCAAAGAATTTACGGAGTGGCTTTTGCATCTAAAAAAGAGCTGGATGAATATTTGACAATGATGGAAGAAGCTGAAAGAAGGGATCACAGAAAATTAGGAAAACAGCTTAACTTATTTTTCTTGGATGAACATGGACCAGGTTTCCCATTCTTCATGCCAAAAGGCGTGGAATTGTTTAATAAATTGCAAGAAATGTGGAGAGTTGAACATAAAAAAAGAGGCTATCAGGAAATAAAGACTCCAATTATGCTGGATAAGGAATTATGGGAAATTTCTGGACACTGGTTCAATTACCGTGAAAATATGTATACATCAACAATTGATGAAAAAGAGTATGCAATAAAGCCTATGAACTGTCCAGGTTCAATAATTGCCTACAAGAATAATTTACATTCATACAAGGATTTACCATTGAAATACGGAGAAATGGGATTAGTTCACAGACACGAATTTAGTGGAGCTTTGCACGGACTTATGAGAGTTAGAGCGTTCACACAGGATGATGCCCATGTTTTCTGTACGAAAGAGCAAATTGAGGAACAAATTATTGAGATTATTGATTTATACGATAAATTCTATACTTTATTCGGATTTGAATATCATATTGAATTATCAACAAAACCAGATAAAGCAATTGGTTCTGATGAAATTTGGGAAATGGCTGAAGCTAATTTAAAATCAGCTTTGGAACATAAAGGAATTGACTACAAGTTGAATCCTGGAGATGGAGCATTTTACGGTCCAAAAATTGACTTTAAGATGAAAGATTCAATCGGAAGAATTTGGCAATGTGGAACAATCCAGTTAGACTTCAACTTGCCACAAAGATTTGAAATGAGCTATATCGGAGCAGATGGAGAAAAACATGAACCAGTAATGATTCACCGTGCAATGTACGGAAGTTTAGAAAGATTCCTTGGAATTTTGATTGAACATTATGCAGGAGCGTTCCCTACTTGGTTAGCGCCAGTTCAAGCGAGAATTTTGACAATTTCTGATGAACAAGTTCCATTTGCAAAAGAAGTGTTTGAAAAACTTCAAAATGCAGGAATTAGAGTTGAACTTGACACAAGAGTGGAAAAAATTGGATATAAAATTAGGGAAGCAAATGGAGATCAAAAAATACCAGTTCAATTGATTATTGGTAAAAACGAAGTTGCGAATAATGAAGTAAATATGAGAAGGTTTGGTTCACAAGAAAGTAAAAATGTGTCAGTTGATGAAATTTTAAATATTTTGGTGGAAGAATCAAAAGTTCCGTTTAAAAAGTAAGTTTGAATTTTGAATTATAATTAAATAATTAATATTAAAAAAGCAGAAATATTTATCTATTTAGTAACAAGAGGTTTTATACCATTGATAAATATGGATTTTTAAAAATAGAATATAATGTAAGAGATTTTACAGATAAAAAAAAGCCTTAAAAAAAAATATAGTGGTATTATTATAATAGTTTAGATATAGGTTTTAGTTTAAATCCTATAGAATTTAAAAATTATTTAAATTATTTTAAATAAAAAGTTTATAAATAAGAGGTGATTTTTATGAAAAAAGATTACGATGAATTGGAAACTTATAATCATAATAACGACAGTTATAATGAATATGGTGGACAAGCAAGAATGACTTATGATGATTTAAACAGAGTTGTAAGTGCAAAAGTTTGTGGAAGTATGCTTTGGATGGTACTGGGACTTCTTGTGACAGGGATTACAGGTTATATGGTGTATACAGGGCTGGTATCAGGTAATCCGGTTGCATACGGGATTTTAAAAATGTATTGGCTGTTTGCTATTTTGGAAATAGCTGTGGTGTTTGGATTTACTGCGTTAGTTTATAAAGCTAATTCAAGTACGTTAAGACTTATGTTTCTTGCATATTCGTTCTTGAATGGATTGACATTTTCAGTTCTTGGAATTGTCTATGCTCCTGGAATTATAGTTTCGGCATTTTTGGGAACATTTGTGTTATTTGCAGTTTTGGCTGTTTATGGTTACTTGACTAGAGAAAATTTGACAAAGTTTACACCAATTCTAGTTGCTGGATTAATTGCAATTATTTTAGTAAGCATAATAAATATCTTTTTGCAAAATAGTGGAGTTGACTTGTTCATATCAATAATTGGAGTAATTATATTTACAATTTTTATTGCAGTTGATGTAAATAGAATAAGAAATAACATTGTTGCTTATGCGGCTCAAGAAGATTCAGAAATTTTAAATAAAATAGAAATAGTTGGTGCATTAAATTTATATTTAGACTTTGTAAACTTGTTTATTTACATTTTAAGACTTTTGGGAAGAAGAAAATAAAATTATATTCAAAAATATTTATGTAAAAAATGCTTTAAAGTTGGAGTTTTTCTGATTTTAAAGCAATTTTACTTTTTTAGAAAGCAGGAAAATTTTGCAGAATAATAAATTAAATGATGATGTAGAAAAATTCATTAACGATGAAATTATAAACAGTAAGATTTGGGTGTTTTGTGGAATAATGATTTCCATTCTGCTGTCGCAGATGTTAAATTTACAGGCTGAAATGTATAAAATTATGTATATTTTTAAGATGAAGCAAATTTTGGATAAAATGTCGTTTTTATTTATTGCAATAATTATTTTAGAAATTTTTTTAACATTTTTTTTGTATAAAATTATAGTCAATAAAAGCAAAAAAATTATAAAGTCAAGTTTTGTAGTTTATTCACTTTTAACTGGATTAAACTTGTCAATTTTTTCTTCAGTAATAAAAGTTTTGTTTCAGAAAAATATTGGAATTTTACCTGTAATATTGCTAATAATATCGTTATTTTTAGTAATAATCTTAATAATTTTTGATTCAAAAAAAATAAAAAAAATGATAAAAATAAAAGTTTTAGAAGATAATGAAACTGAATTTCTGGAGAAAACAAGATTTTATGTGGCGGCAGTTTTGTATACGGATATTGTGAAAATACTGATTTTGCTTATAATAAGCACGATGATTTTAATATAAATTTTGAAAGGGAAATAAAAAAATATATGAAAAGAAAGATAGAATGTGTAGAAGAATTTCATAGAATCTATAAACTTGGAAATTCTGAAAAGCCAATTGGAAAATTAAAGGATGGATTGGAAAAATTGAGATTTGATTTGATGGCTGAAGAAAATGGAGAATATTTGGAAGCGGCTAAAAAAGGAGATGTTACAGAAGTGGCAGATGCCCTTGGGGATATGCTTTATATCCTTTGTGGAACTATTATAGAACATGGTATGCAAAATGTGATTGACGATGTCTTTGAAGAAATTCATAGAAGCAATTTGAGCAAATTAGATGAAAATGGGAATCCAATTTATCGGGAAGATGGGAAAGTTGTAAAAGGACCAAATTATTTTCCGCCAAATTTGAAGAAATTTTTTGAAAAATAAGGGGAAATTTTTGAGAAATAAAGTAAAAAAATATCATAATAACTTGTAAAAGTTCCTAAAATATGATAAAATAGAATGCGATATGTAAAAATAATTTTAACTAAATAACGTTTTTTTTTAAAATAGTTGAGTTAATATATTATAATAAAAACAGCAGGACTGTTAAAAAATAAAGATGAAAGGAGAACTACTAAAATATTTAGTAGAGGTGAATAAAATGCAAAGATGTGAAGTTTTTGGAAAAACAGTAAGCCACGGAAATAGAGTGAGCCACTCTCACAAAGCTACAAAAAGAATTTGGAGACCAAATTTACAAACAATGCTTTTAACTATCAACAATGAAGAAGTTAGAGTAAGAGTTTGTACAAAAGCAATGAAAACATTAAAAGGGAAAAATAACGATCAAGTTAAAAAAATCTTGTTAAAAAACAAAGAAACATTAAGCCCTAAAATACTAAAAGTATTAGCAAAGTAAGTTTTTATAACTTACTTTTTGTGTGTACCCGTAGCTCAACTGGATAGAGCGTCTGACTTCGGATCAGAAGGCTTGGGGTTCGATTCCTCACGGGTACGCCATTTTTTTATAAAAAATTATTCATTATTTAAATATAAGGACATCAAAATTAGATGCCCTTTTTTATTTATTGAATTTATACTATTTTTAGTCATAATGATAGATTTGTTTATTATTTTCTTTTGCTAATTCTTTGAAATTCAGCTTTTGCTTTAGCTAATTGAGCATTAAATTCGCTGTTTGAATGTAATGTTGCGACAACTGTGCTTGCTACTACACGAGCTGCATCCACATCGCTTTGCCAGTGATAACCGCAAATTACACGGCTTTGTCCCATTTCGTATCCACGTTTTATAATTTCGCTTTGTCTTGCTGGATTTATTTCAGCCAATACTAATGCAGTAGCCCATCCGATTGAAGTATGCCCTGATGGATAAGATCCATTTTTTGAAAGAGTTGCTTCATCTTCTGGACGGCAAGTAGATTCTTTAAAATATGCAAATGGACGAATTCTCATATATGTCTGTTTTGCAGATCTTGTTGCCAAATCTCCTGCATCTTCACGTAATTTTGTAACTAATTTAAAAATTTCAGGGGTAGTTTGAGCAGAAATTGTGTATCCAAAGGCTTCAGAAAAAGCACGAGGTACTCCATCTCCTTCGACTTGCGCATCATTATATGCCTGTTTTCCTCTTTCAGTATTTCTTAATAATTTTCCTTTTTCATATTGAGCCTTGTCATTTAAAAAAGCTATACTGTCAACTGCTGGTGGAGGTGGCAACAAATCATAGCTGCTTACAACTTGTGAACTTTTTAAAAAGTACACCTCCGGTTTTGTTGTTACGTCATTTCCTGCTCCTGCTGAAAATGAAACTAAACTTGCAAATAAAAATGCACCAATTAATAACGTTTTTTTCATATTTGAACTATCCCTTTCCTAATAATATTTTTCAATAAAATTATACCTTATTTTTTATGGGTGTCAAGAATAAGCAATCTATTCTGTTGAAATTCAACTAAAAAAATGCTAGTATATTTTATATGAATTTAAAAATTATTGCTAATCAAAAAAATTGAGAATAAAATTTAGTAAAAGAAAAATTAAGAACATTGAGGTGCTGGGAATGAAATTAAAAAAAGAAAATCTGATTTTTAGATTTGCAACTGAAGAAGATGCTGAAAAGATCTTAAAAATTTATGAGCCGTATGTTGAAAAAACTACAATTACATTTGAGTATGAAGTACCTTCAGCCGAGGAATTTAAAGGAAGAATAAGAGAAATTTTAAAGGAATATCCGTATATTATTTGTGAATACGAAAATGAAATAACTGGATATGCCTATGCACATAGGATTTGGAACAGGGCTGCCTATCAGTGGGATGTGGAACTTTCGGTTTATACAGATGGAAATTATGCAGGAAATGGAATTGGGAAAAAGTTGTATAAAATTTTGATTGAAATACTGAAGCTTCAAAATGTTGTAAATGTCTATGCACTTGTAACTTATCCTAATGAAAATAGTGAAAAATTGCATAATTACTTTGGATTTAAAAAAGTTGCATTTTTTGAAAATTCTGGATACAAATTTGGAAAATGGATTGGTGTCACTTGGTTTGAAAAAGCTATTTCCGAATATCCTAAAAATCCTAAGCCGATAAAAAAAGTATCAGAAATTGATGAAGTTAAATTAAAACAAATTTTAGAGTTGTAAAAAGTATAGATTTTTTTAGTATTTTAATAAAGCAGACGTTCTGAAGCAAGAAGTATTGACTCCTTGTAAATAAAAAAATCGAGCCATTAAACAGATCCAATATTGATTTTATAGGCATAAAATGGCTTATTTTTTTAAATGTTAAAAATGTTTTGAGATTATATATTAAATTACTTGAAAATCAGATTAAAGAGTGGTATAATTCAAGTGGAAAAAAAGAGATTTTGAATAAATTTTAGGAGGATATAACGAAATGGCTAAAAAAACTTTAAAAGACTTAGACGTAAAAGGTAAAAAAGTATTAGTAAGAGTTGATTTCAATGTACCAATAAAAGATGGAGTTATTACAAATGATAATAGAATTACAGCTGCTCTTCCAACTTTAAAATATATTTTGGAAAATGGCGGAAGAGTAATCGCATTTTCTCACTTGGGAAAAGTTAAGGAAGAAGCTGACAAAGCCTCAAAAACTTTAGCGCCAGTTGCAAAAAGATTGGAAGAACTTTTAGGAAAACCAGTTAAATTTATTCCTGAAACTAGAGGATCTGAATTGGAAAAAGCAGTTTCTGAACTAAAAGATGGAGAAATCTTAATGTTTGAAAACACTAGATTTGAAGACTTAGATGGTAAAAAAGAATCTAAAAATGATCCTGAATTAGGAAAATACTGGGCATCACTTGGAGATGTATTTGTAAACGATGCATTCGGAACTGCTCATAGAGCACATGCTTCAAATGTAGGAATTGCTTCAAATATTAAAGATTCTGCAGTAGGATTTTTAGTAGAAAAAGAAATTAAATTTATCGGTGGAGCAGTTGACAATCCTGAAAGACCATTAGTTGCTATTTTAGGAGGAGCAAAAGTTTCTGATAAAATTGGAGTTATTGATAACTTGTTAGAAAAAGCTGATAAAGTAATTATTGGTGGAGGAATGATGTTTACTTTCTTAAAAGCTGAAGGTAAAAACACAGGTTCTTCATTATTGGAAGCTGACAAAGTAGAATTAGCCGCTTCATTAATCAAAAAAGCAAAAGAAAAAAATGTTGAATTATTATTGCCAATTGATACAGTTGTAGCAAAAGAATTTAAAAATGATACAGAATTTAAAACAGTTTCTGTAGATGACATTGAAGATGGATGGATGGGATTAGATATAGGTGAAAAATCTGTAGAATTATTCAAAAAAGCTTTAGAAGGTGCTAAAACTGTAGTATGGAATGGACCAATGGGAGTATTTGAAATGGAAAACTTCGCTAAAGGAACAATTGGTGTATGTAAAGCAATCGCAGAATTATCTGATGCTAAAACAATCATCGGTGGTGGAGATTCAGCAGCAGCAGCTATCCAATTAGGATTTGCTGACAAATTCTCACACATTTCAACTGGTGGAGGAGCTTCTCTTGAATACTTGGAAGGAAAAGTATTGCCAGGAGTAGCTGCAATTTCTGATAAATAATAAACTAACTTAAATAACTATTAATTTAGTTGACTAAAAATAATTTTTTCATTTTAATCACGAAATGACTGTCTTGAAATCAATTTTTTGAGATAGTCATTTTTACTTTAATATTATTTTTTATTATTAAAAGTTATAATCATTTCACAAAAGATTTTTAGCTAAAAATAATTTTTTAAAAAATTGAAACATAATCTAAATTGTGGTATAATTAAAAAAGATTTTAGAATTTCAGAAGGAGGAGAAATAAATAATTATGGATAAGAATTCAATGGGAGTAATAATAATTTATGTAGTATTTTTGGCAGTATTGATTTTACCAACATACTTTGCAAATAAAAAAAAGAAAAAACAAAAAGCTGAATTAATGGAAAATTTAAAAGTAGGAGCTAAAATAACTACAGTTGGAGGAATCCAAGGAACTATTACAAATGTTTTTACAGATACTGTGGAAATGAAAATTGATAAAAATGCAAGAATGACTGTTCTTAAATCAGCAGTTGAAAGAATTGAAACAAAATAAGAATTTAGAGATGTTATGTTTATTGAGATTTATGTATTTTTAAAAATAATTGAAATGAATAGTAAAAAATAGGAGGAAAAAATGAAAAGGATATTATTGTTTTTGATGCTTTTTGTAAGTGCAATTACATTTTCCGATACTTTAAAAAATGTTTCATATAACAATGGGAAGCTTATCGGAACATTTAGGGAAAATAAACAGATTATTCCAAATGCTTCTGTTACAAAATTAGGAAATGAAGATGTGCTAATGTTAAGTTTTTCAGATAGCCAAATGGAGAGCACCGTACCGGCATTCATTAATAGAAATGACCAGTATATAAGTAAAGTTTATACAGTTGAAAGCAATGGAATAGTGGTTGTGTATGTGTATTTAAAACCATCTGTAACTTACCAGGTTACTAGCAGAAGTGGAGAATTTCAAGTAGCATTAAGCAATGGTCAAGCTGCAGCAGCACAAAACCCAAGATATACTGCTCCACAAAGACAAGTAAATAATAATAATAGCAGTAATGCGAGAATAACACAGGCTCAGCCGCAAAGCCAGCCAAGTAATATTTCAAGAGGGAATAAAAAATATACAATAGTTGTAGATCCAGGACATGGTGGACATGATTCAGGAGCAAGAGGAAATGGATATAATGAAAAAGATATAGCATTGCAAGTTGCAACAAGGCTAGCTAATAATTTAAGACAGGATTACAATGTTATAATGACTAGAGATTCGGATTTCTTTGTACCATTAGATACAAGAGCTAAAATTGGAAATGATGCAAATGCAGATTTCTTTATAAGTATTCATTTAAATTCAAGTTCAAGTTCATCGGCAAATGGAACGGAAGTATTCTACTTTAGTAAAAAAGATCAAGGAAGTTACGCTACACAAGTAGCCAAATTTGAAAATAAAGTTGATGGAAGCTATGGGGATGTGCCATTTTCAGACTTTATTCTAAATGATATTTTTTATAAGAAAAATCAAAAAACAAGTCAAGCTATAGCAGAATCTGTGTTAAATAATCTTATAAATACAACAGGACTTAGAAGAAGAGGCGTTTTTGGAGCAAATTTTGCAGTACTTCGTGGAAGTAATTCGCCATCAATACTAGTAGAATTAGGATTTATGAATAATTATTCTGATTTATCGCAATACTTGACACCAGATGGTCAAGAAAGAGCAGCAAATGCTATTGGAAGTGCAATAAGAAGTTATTTTAGATAATTTCATTTTAAATAATGGAAATATTATCCAAATTAGGAGAATTTTATGCCAAAAAAAGAAGAATCAAAAGAAGAACCTAAAAAGAAAAAAGGATTTTTTAGCAGCGTATTTTTTATAATATTGCTTATTTTAATAACGGTTGCTGTAGTTGCAACGAATATATATGACAAGGATAACAGTGAAGAAATACATGTAACTGTTGATAAGAATTTAGTAAAGGAAACAGCGCAAAATGAGGAAACTCAAAATAAAATTTCTATATTTGTATTTGATCCTGGTACAAGAACAATTTATGAGCGAGAAATCGTAATTCCACGTCAAGTGAACTTAATTGAAGGGGATTTCATAAATGGAATTATCAGAAATTCAAATTATATTACAGATGATATGAAATTTAGAAGTGCCTACAACCTTAGAATTGATAATGTAAATACAACAGTTGTAAAATTAAATGCGGCATTCGCAAATTTGAAAAAAAATCCTGAATTATTTAATGGATTTTCTCAAGCTGTAACAAATACAATCTTAAAAAACTTTCCCAATATTCAAAGTGTCATAATTCAAATAGACGGGGAAACAAATACTCAATAAAAGTAAAGTGTTTAAATAAAAAATTAAATTAGGCTGTTTTGGTATTAATAAGAGATTTTTAATATCAAGGCAGTTTTTTTATGAAATTTAGTATTAGATTTAAAAGCTATGACTATTTTACTCAAATTCTAAATTTATATGGTTTTTAATCGTTTTGAGTATATAAATAAAAAATATCATTTTTTAAATAAATTTCAAAAAACCTCTTGTTTTTGTTTTTTTCTTTATGATATAATAGACAGAAAGAAATTTTTTTTGGAGATAATAAATTTATTGCAAAATTACTATTTAGTAAGGGGTTAAGGCTTCTTAATAGAACATAAATAAAATATATTTTCTGTTTTTAGAATAGGATTTATCATTAAATACAAAGGAATGATTATCACTTAAGTTGTTATAAAAATCACTTTTTCCTGTATTTAAAATAATTATTATTTTTGAAAAATATTTCTAAATTGAAAATCTGAATTATAAAAAAATTAAAAGGAGATAGTAGTGACTAATAATTTATCGCAGTTAAAAAGGGATTTAAAGTCGTTTGCAAAAAAATGTAAGGATTTTAAATATACAGATTCGGCTTTGTTTACATTTTTGTTAAACGGAATGTTAATTTCAGCAGGTGAATTGAGTGCAGAATCAAAGGATTCGGGAATTAGTAACCAAGTGAATTTGATTAATTCTTCAATAGGTCAAATGCGAAAAGACTTTAAGCATGCAAGATCTGAAAACAACAAGTTAATTAAAAATACAAATTTGGAACTTACACAATTAATGGAACAGGGAGATCATGTAACAAAATCTCCATGGAGTAACTGGCAAATTGGAGCAAATGACTTTTATAATGATTGGCATGGACATTTTAAGGGTAGAGGAAATCGGGTTCAGGACGGTAAATTTTACCAAAGAGATACTACAATGGAAAAATACAACTATCAGTTAAAAAATTTAAGTACTTATGGAGCAACAAGACTGAAATTAGATTCTAATAATATGGAAAATCCAGTAGAAATCCAAATTGATGCTTCATTAAGAACGTTAGCAATAGATAAATCGGCTCCTACTTTTGTGCCTGCTACGTCTAGTGGGGGATTGCCTCCGTTTGAGCCATTAATGGTAACTCCGCCTGTTATTAATCCTAAGAATGTTAATATTAGTCAGGTTCCTTCAGCACCTCCAACTGATGTTGCGTATCAGAATGTTCCCAACTGGACATGGGGTTATAATGTAAATAATCCTTTACAAAATAATGCTTTAATTGCTCAAGTAGAAGTGCTGTCAGGAACATTTAATAACTATTTTAGCGGAGTAGGAGATCCTCTTAAATATAATTTTAGTGGCGCTACCGAGAATGGAGCATATACTCCTTCAAACGATCCTGGAACAGGTACACCTGTTCCACATTTACCAGCTTCTGATGCAGGAGATAGTGATAACACAGCTGCCTTTTACGCTTTAAGTGGAAAAGTGATTACATTGCCCAATACAATGACAGTTAACGTAGTAGGTAATAATAGTAGTGGTGGGGACTTAAATTCAATTTATTATATGGGAAATCCATCAGATTCAGGAAATGCTGAAGCTAAATTAATACATAAAGCAAATACTAATATTTATGGAAATAAAATAGCAGTAGTAAATATAGATAATGTAACTAGTACAGGTGGTATAACTTTTGTAAATAGGGGAAATATAATAGGACATGCACAAAATGGAACATTTGTTGATGCTTCAGGTACAGCATTAACTGGAGCAACTCCAGGAAACCATATATTTGGAGCTTATTCTTATGGAACTTCAGAAAGTGATAAAATAGAAAATGCTTCTGACGGAAGTGTAATTTTTTATGCACCGGAAAGTGTAGGATGGGCATACAGTTCAGGTAATAGGCAAAGAATAACAAGAAGTTCAATTAATAATGGAAAAATGCAATTATTTGGTAAAAATAGTTTGGGGATAGCTACTGATGGTGATACTTCTGGAGAACAAATGGCACATGCAGATATTCAACTTAATACTCCAATCGAAATATATGGAGATGAATCTGTTGGAGCAAGCTTTTTGTCAGAACCGGATACAAGCTCAACTAATTTTTTAAATTCAAAATTTAATATTCAAATTGGAGGATCTTCTTTAACTTCACAAGATGCTGCTTATGGTGATACAAAAGGAGACTTGACAAAAGTTCAAAATTCAGTTGGACTAAATTTTGATTTTACAAATTCCAATAATGGATTTACAAATTTAGATATAAATAATTATAATGTGGTTCTAGAGAATAATTCTAAAAATTCAACAGCTCTTAGAACAGGAGAAGCCAAGATTACGTTTAATGATTCGACAAATAGTGGAATAACTCTTGGTGGAGAAGATAATATAGGATATCTTTCAGATGGAAGTGCAAATAATAATTTAATTTATAACAATACAGCTAATAATTTTAAGGTTAGTGGAAAAAATGCAATATTGTTTGCTGCAAAAGATGGAGGGACATTGAAAGTAAATAATTCGTTGCCTTTATCTTCAACAGCAGTTAGTGGAAAAGGATTTACTTTAGCGTATTCTGAAGGAGCTGGTTCGACAGTTACATTGAATCAAGGTGTTACAGGAGAAGTTGCTGGTTCTGATGCAGTGTTATATTATGCAAAAAACGATGGGAAAATTACTGTGACAGAAGCAGCAGTTACTCAACCATCAACTACTGTTAATCCATCAGGAGTAACAGTTGTAACAGATTCATCAATAGGAACTCCTAAAGTTACTATTTCTGGAAGTAATGGTGTTGGATTTTATGCTACAAGTGGAGGTCAAATTGAAGCAGAAAACAGTTTTATGAAATTATCTGATGGATTAGTTGGTGTGTACAGTGATGGCTCTACAAGTAATATAAATTTAAAAAATTCAATTTTAGATTATAAAGGAAGTGGTTATTCCGTTTATAGTGGAAATAATGGGAAAATTGATTTACAAGGAAGTACAGTTGTTTTAAGAGGAAAAGCAATAGGAGTACAAGGATCTTCTTTAAGTGATATAACAACAAATGCAAATACAAAAATAGTTGTTATGTCAAATGATGCTATTCCATTTGAATTTAAAGATAAAGGAATAGTAAATTTAACATCTATAGATACTGATTTAGGTATTGCGGCTTCAGGAATTCAAGTTGTAAATGGAGAAGATGGGACAACTGCATATACTAATTATAAAAAAGCATTTATAGATGGAATGTTAAATTATAATATTAATGCAGATATTGATAAAAGCTTGGCTACAAATATTGCTAATGAATCAACTGATTCATTTAAATTTGTTAAAAGATATTTAGTTCAACGTGCAGTTTTAAATTTACAGGCAGGAAAAAATGTAACAGCACATTTAAGTTCTTCAGATTTAACAGCAACAGGTATGAAGGGTGTTGTAGGACTTGATATGAGTTCAAGCAGTTCAGCGACTTCAAATAATGAGACTCAAATAAATCTTGCGGCAGGGTCTTCAGTTTCAGCAGACAGAACGGACGCAGGAAGCGGAGCAGTTGGATTATTCATAAACTACGGGAAAGTGAATACAGATGCATCGTCTATAATAAATGTTGAGCAGTTAACAACAAATCCTCACAATGACAGTGCAGTAGGAATTTACGCAGTAAACGGTTCTGAAGTAAATAACGAAGGAACTATAAATGTTGGTGGTAACAGTTCAATTGGGCTATTAGGATTGGCATATAGGGAAGATGTAATTACTGGAGCACCTAAAGTAAATGAATTTGGAGGAAAACCTGGTGAAGGAACGACTAGTATTATAAACAAAGGAAATGTTACATTAGATGGAACAACTTCGTATGGAATTTATGTAAAAAATAATAATTCAGCAGGGACAAAAGCTGGTGCCATTGGAACAAATACAGGAAATGGAGTGTTAACTTTATCAGGAGATAAGTCTATTGGAATGATAGGAGATAAAGCAACATTAACAAATGATACAAATGCAAAAATTAATATGACAGGACAGGAACAAGTTGGAATGTTTGCTAATAATAGCTCATCATTGATAAATAGAGGAGAAATTAATTTGGCAGCATCAGCAGGTTCTATTCCAAGTGTAGGAATTTATACTAATGATGCAGCAACAGATATAGTAAATGATGGTAAAATTAACGGTGGTAATAAAAATTACGGTATCTTTGGAACAACAGTGACTCATGGAGCAACAGGAGAAATCACAGTTGGAGATGAAGGAGTAGGAATTTATTCAACAGAAGGAAATGTCACATTAAATGCAGGTTCAAAAGTAAGAGTTGGAGCGAATAAAGGAGTTGGAGTATTCACTACTGGAACAGCAGGAAGAACAATAAACTCTGACACTGATATGACAGTCGGAGATTCTTCATTTGGTTATGTAATTAAAAATACAGGAACAACAGCTTTAACAACAAATGGAACAGTTACATTAGGAAATGAAGCAAAATATATTTATTCAAATAATAGTGATATAACAGTAACTAATAATGTTGCATTAACTTCTACAGGAAATAATACCTATGGAATTTACTCTCCAGGAACAGTAGTAAATAATGCAAATATTGATTTTGGAAGAGGAACAGGAAGTGTAGCAATATATGCTATTAATGGTGGAAATGCTACAAATAATGCAGTAATTTCAGTAAGTGGAAGTAATTTAACAGCAACTCCGGTTCCAGAATATGGAATGGGAATGGCAACATCTAACGGAACAATAACAAACAATGGAACGATTAAAGTAGCACTTGATGAAGGAATTGGAATGTTTGCTTCAGGAAGTGGTTCAAGAGCAATAAACAGCAGTACAGGAGTAATAGAATTAAGTGGAAAGAATACAAAAGGAATGTATGTTGATAATAATGCCGTAGGAGAAAACTGGGGAATTATAAAAACAGTTCCAACACCAAATAACACTGGTATTTTAGGAGTAGTTGCAACAGGTGGAGGAGTAATTAAGAACTATGGACAAATTATTGTAGATGGTCCTAATAACAGAGCTGGATATCTTGGTTCTACAGGAACATTTACAAATGAAACTAGTGGAGGTATAACAGGAACTGTTACAAATACTGGTGGAGCAGAAGGAGTAATAAGAAAAACAGGAAGTCCAACAGGAAAAACAGTAGCAGGAATTGAAATTATAGCACCTCCGGCAGCAACTTCAGCGACAATTAAAATAAATGGTTCAGTTGTTGTACCTACTTATGTTGATACAAATGCAAGAACTAGTACACCAAGTACAGTATCAGTAACTTCTCCAAGTGGGGTTACATCAATAATTGATTTAGGAACAACTGGTTTAGGAAGTATTCCGACAAATGAAAAAGTTGGTTCACTGGGAATGTATATAGATACATCAGGAGTAAATTATACACACCCAATTGTAGGAGTTAATAATTTAACAGGATTACAAAAAATTAACTTAATATTCGGTAGTGAAGCAGCAAGATATACAGACAGTAAGACAATAGAAGTAGGTAACAATATAATTGATCCATATAACACAATGATTTCAAATATGGCAGCTGCAGGAACAGGAACTAAATTTACATTAGGTGCTGGAAGTTTGACATGGTTTGCAACAGCAACTCAGAATTTATCTACAGGAACTTTAGGAAAAGTATATTTAGTAAAAATACCTTATACAGCTTTTGCTCAGGATACCAATACATATAACTTCCTGAATGGATTGGAGCAAAGATATGGTGTAGAGGCTACTGGAAGAGAAAAAGATTTATTTAATAAGTTGAATGATTTAGGAAAGGGAGAATCACATATCTTAGCACAGGCAATTGATGAAATGAAGGGACATCAATATGCAAATATTCAGCAAAGAGTTAATGCTACAGGAAATACACTGGATAAAGAATTTAATTACTTACAGAATAATTGGAGAAATACTACTAAAAATAGCAATAAGATTAAAGTATTTGGTATGAGAAATGAATATAACACAGATACAGCAGGAATTATTGATTACACAAGTGATGCATATGGTGTAGCTTATGTTCATGAAAATGAAACAGTGAAACTTGGAAACAGTTCAGGATGGTATGCAGGAGCAGTTAACAATAGATTTAGATTTAAAGATATTGGAAAATCTAGAGAAAATCAGTCTATGGTAAAAGCAGGAATCTTCAAGACAATGTCACCAATGACAGATCACAATGGTTCATTACAATGGACAGTAGCAGGAGATGCATTCATAAGTAGAAATGAAATGAAACGTAAATTCTGGATTGTAGATGAAATATTTGATGCAAAATCTGATTATTCTTCATATGGAGTGGCTTTCAAGACAAATTTAGGATATGATGTAAGATTATCTGAAAGAACACATTTGAGACCATACGGAGCATTGAAAATGGAATATGGAAGATTTAATGACATCAAAGAAGACAATGGACAAATCAGATTAGAAGTGGAAGGAAATGACTACTTCTCAATAAAACCTGAAGTTGGAATTGAATTCAAATATGTTCAACCGTTGGCAGTAAGAACACAACTATCTGTTGGATTATCAGCAGCCTATGAAAATGAATTAGGAAAAGTAAATAATACAAATAAAGCAAGAGTAAGATTTACTTCAGCAGACTGGTATGACTTAAGAAGTGAAAAAGAAGATAGAAGAGGAAGTGGAAAATTTGACCTGAATATTGGTGTAGATAACACTAGATTCGGAGTTACATTTAATGCAGGCTATGATACAAAAGGTCACAATGTAAGAGGAGGATTAGGATTTAGAGTTATTTACT
>ERZ773031.225-NODE-225-length-31398-cov-93.950132_pt1 | contig 31398 bp, 24 predicted proteins | sample MGYA00511666_ERZ773031 | MGnify/ENA primary metagenome ERZ773031 (study PRJEB29015, sample SAMEA2738135) | human oral metagenome | biome: human oral; feature: human-associated habitat; material: saliva | place: China | collected 2250 ...
CCGCCGCCAGAACAAGAACTGACACCAGTCAGCAAATCGGGAGGCCCCAGAGATGCAATACTCTCCGGGGCCTCCTCCCTTTTTAGCGAACCAAGGTTTTGCCCGGCCTTGCAAGGCTTTTAATGTTGCCGCAGTAATGTACGTAATGCTACAGTAGGGCATTAAGGAACAATTTCGCAGAAAGGAGCAATAAATGCTCAAGAAATACCAGGTCACCAAGATGGTTGACGACACTGACGGGTCCGAAGCCACCCGCACCATCAAGTTCAGCATCAACGGCACACACTACGAAATCGACCTGTCTGACAAGAACGCGGACAAGTTCCGCGAGGCCTTCGCACCCTACATCGCCAACGGTCGGCGCGTGACCTCACGAAAGTCATCACGCAAGACTGGCAGCGCCAGCACAGGGCGCGCTCAGCGTCAGAAGACGGCAGAGATCCGCGCCTGGGCCATCAAGAAGGGCTACACGTCATCCACGCGAGGCCGACTTGGCCCGACCATCATTGAAGCCTACGAGGCCGCACACAAGGACCACTGATACTTAGCTTAGCAGCTAAGGCAAAGGAAATCATCATGAAGATTGTGTTTGAGGACAACATCATCGTTGACCCGTCTACCAACTCCGCCACCCCTCTACCCAACATGACCATTACAGTCGGCTACAAGGACATGCCTGCCGTCGCATCCATCGACATGCGCGGCGAGGTGGACCTGCGCACCCTCCCGGTGGGGACGTTTATCGTCACTGTGGGGCCGACAAAGGACGTTACCCATGAGGACCGCCAGTACATGAAGTGCAAGCGCTTGTGGCGCGGCTCCGACGAAAGCACCTGGGACGACCATTCCCTCGCGGAAGAGCTCACCGAGCAGACGCTCGCAGGCCGTCGAGCCATCGTCCGCGACATCCCCAACTACCCCATCTACTAAGGGAAGCAGGAGAATCGTCATGTATGATCCCGGTGCTCTCACAGAGCTCGCCCTCAAGAACGGCGCGAAGATCAAGCGCAGCGCAGATGAGATCGGTAATGCCGTTTTGGCGTCCCCCCAGGCGAAGGTCGCAGAGTTCGACGAACCTGACTACATCCACTTCGAGGTGGAAGAGGGGAGCGACACCATCAGCGTGACTTTCGGTGCGCGCGTTTCTGCCCCTGTTAGCGTGTACCTTAGTGACACGCCACTTCCCGATGAGGAATCCTGGGTCAGGCTCATGTGCGAAGCAGCATGGGATACCACTTCAATGCGCATCAAAGAGGGATCCCTTCACATCGATGACAACAAGTTCAACTCCAACGAGGCTGTGGCCGCAAACAGCGAGAGGCTGACGAAAGAAATCGAGCGGCAGGCTCAGGAGGAGATCGTATTTGATCGCTACCAGGTAGCAGAGCGCCTGAGTGGCAGTCTCCCCCGCGGCGAGATCGTGTCCCTTTCCTACCCGCATGATGACAGCGGGGAACACGTCGGCGGCTACTTCATGAACTACCTCCATGGCGTTCGTCTAGGCCTTGTGGAAAGGCCTGAGCCGTGGGTGCAGGCCCTTGTTGACGATCTGCGCACTCAGTGCCGCGCACTGTTCGACGGCGAGGAAACGTACTGCGACCCGACCAACTCGGAAGCCGGGGACGGCTCTTTCCCCAACGACCTGTACCCCATCCGCATCAGGATCCGCAACATCCTGCGCGCCGGCATCCGTGGTGACGGCGAATGGGCGGCGTATGCTCCGCTGATCCGCGCAGTCACCCCCGAGACCGTGCGCAAGCTGTACAGGCTCCCAGAAGAACTCCCGCTGCTGAAGGTGGACGAACTGCCGGTCTCCGCCGAAGACACGAAGACCCTAGGAGAACTACTCTCCACCATGGAGCTGATCGAAGTGTCTACGCCCGATCAGGGAAAGCTGGTTGAGCACTACCAGCGTTTGCGGAAGCTACACGAAGGCTTCACGCACTACGCCGAGCTCGGGGAGCGTCTTGCAGAAGGGGACGCAGGGGAGGATGTGGTTACGCGCATCGCCAACTACAACGAGCAAGTCAGCTCCGTCGAAGACTGCTCCAACACCATCGCAGACGCACTCAGAGCTGTGGAGCGGACTCTCAAGGTGAACGGCGTTCTCCGTTACCTGTACCAGGCCCAGGAGAAGCGCGGTAAGGTCAAGCCCCTGCAAGACCTGGACTGCCTCGCGTTAGGCGCATACGTTCAGGACTCGCCCGACGCAGACTCCTTGGGAAGGGTCCATGGTGGGAAACCTCTAAGTGAACTGAACACGTTCTTCACGTATGAACAGGATTTCGCTGAAGCTGAGAGTGAGCGTGTGTACAGCGACAACGCTGACTTCCTTGCGCGCTATTTCCCGTTTCCGGTTATCGCAAACATTCCAGGTATTCGAGCATGGAATAGCCTGAACAGTATTAGCAACGAAAGGCTGGCTGCCCTAACCATCAGCGCGCTAACACATAATCGAAAGCCGTGGTCGAAGGACGCGCATCGTGCTCTAATGACGGCTTTTGTAACTGCGGGAACCTATGACATGTCATACGTAGAGTCTCGTGGTGCAGAGGAATTGTCAGCGGTTGCACCCCATCATGAGGTACTGGCTCCGCTGGTCGATGCAGCCAAAACGCTGTATAAGGATCTGCACAAGACGTACATGCTCCCGCATAGCGATGAAAACACTGTCTATGAAGTTGCTCAAACATTCATTGACGACATTAACGCCATCTTGCCGCTTCTTGACAGCTTGTATGAGCTAAATAAGCAGTGGCTTGCCGTCAAAAACCACCTGCTGCGCGACGGCAGCACAATGGATAAGGAATACGAGCAGGAGAGGCAGGACCGCGCTCAAGTCGTAGACCTCCTTATGAAGAAGCTGGGCCTTGCAGATGCGGACCTGGAACGTGTTGGCCTAAGCCAGCAGCTTCTTCTTGGGGAGAGCGAAGCACTCTCTGAGTTCCTGGTGAAGAAAGCACTTATCCAGGTTTCATGGGTGAACTACCAGTTCATGCGGCCAGAGTATTGGGACGGTAGTCTCCATAGTGCCCGCAATGCGTCACATAAGGGGCTATTCAGAATTGCGGCCCCCGTGTCGATGATTGGGGCGCGTCATGGTGGAGTGCAGGGCATCGTAGTGGCAGAACTTATCCGAGCGTTTGGCTACTCAAATCACTCTCGACGCGATGTCGTTTTTACGAAAGAAGAATCAGAGATGGTTCTTGACTACGTTCGTAACGGCGACATTCAATCAGAGGTCCCCGTCGCTTGGGGAACTCAAGCATCCTACGCTAACGCTTTTAGCCCTCTCTCACGCAAAGTATGGAAGCCCAGCCCACTAGCTAAGGTAGCGGATCAGGCAGCACTCATTAGAGGCTTGTTTACGAAGCTAGACAGTGACGGCCATATCATCATCAGCCAGATGATTGCACCTGATGCGGATGATGCGGGTGCAGCAGATGAGCGTGCACGCTTGGCACGCGAACTCGAATCACACTGGGTATATAACGCCGGCTACTACGGCTGCATTGGCATAGAGATCGCGCTCATCGCAGTTGGCGGAACGAGCAAGGGTGACACAAGCGTGTGGAACGGAGAAGTAATTCCACACTTCCGAGGAACAATCGGCGACTTTCTCAACGCTGACGAGAACGGCTACGTGGAGATCTCCACACGTGAAGGAGCAGTGTTCTGTGGAGGCGATCCTCGGACACAGTGCACGTATTGGCGGTTGGAGCGCGGTTTCCAATACGAGTTCGTGCGTAGCTACAGGAGATAGGCGGAAGATCGCCGGTTGATCGTGCCCGCGCGAAGGGGAGGGGTCTACTTTCGGGTAGATCCCTCCCCTCTGCTGTGTGCGGGGCCTAGTTCAGCTCACCGTAGTGCCCTGCCGTCAGTCGGCGAGAAGGTGGTGGATGAGTGAGGGGCACGTGTAGGGCGTGGCTCCGAATCGTCCCTCGAGGTAGTTCTTGGTGATGTTGCTTCCTGACTGTAGGCCGGTGAAGTCGGAGAGCTGGTAGAGCGTGGTGGCCTGGGTGCTGTTCTTCTCTGTGAACCAGATGCGCTCACGGTTATGGATGGGGCCGCGGCCAATGTCCATGAGTGCGATGTCGTTGGTCGTGAAGATGAGCTGGGCTCCCGTCTGGTTGACGGTGAAGGCGGTGAACCAGTTGATGATGGTGCGACCAAGCTCCGTGTGGAGGGAGGCAGTCAGGTCGTCTACGACAAGCACCTGTCCGCTGGTGAGCGCGTCAACGGCTGCGGCGGCGAGCGCCAGCCACATGATGCTCCCCGAAGACGCTGAGAGCGCCGTGTGGGGGACTGTGTGCTCCCCGTAACGGAACTCGAGGAGGTGGGGGAGAGCCTTCGCGAGCGTGACCTCCGCAGCCTCTCTATCTGCGGGCATGTGGCGTGTGGAGCGTGCTGGCCGCTGGGGGGTGCGCAGCTCGATGCTCGTAGTGCCAAGGTCTGCGACCTGAGCGAGCGTGCTTAGGGCCGTCGTATCGAGGCGGCGCGACAGGAGGTGCCTGGCGATATGCAGGTATGCGTCCTCCATCGAGGGAGCGCCGACACGGAAGACCTTGATCCCGGTCGTGAGCGCGTCGCGGACGGGTTTCACCTGCGGGTCGCCCATGAGGGACGCTCGAGTGAGAACCAGTTCGTTCACGTTGACATGGGGGAGACCTTTTAGGCCGGTCACAGCCCCGTGCTCGTCGCGCGAGTAGATGGTGTTCCACCGCTTGCGGGCAACGCGCAGGTGCTCCCCTGCAACGCCGTCTGCGTTCCGAGACAGGCTGTACTCGTAGCGCATGTCATCGAGGATGAACTCGACGCTGTAGCAGGTGGGCTTCGATGCGTCGTAGGGCCTGTAAGGGAGCGCGTTCGCCCCCAGGGGCAGGAGGGTAGTGATCGCACTCTTCATGTGGTGGAAGGCTTCGAGGATGTTCGTTTTCCCAGAGCCATTGGGGCCGTAGATGCCTGCGAGGCGGTGCAGGTAGTCGCCCCACTGAGTGCCTCCTGGCGGATTGAGGGTGCGTATTGCCGATAGGGCGAGGTTGAGGGTGGCCTCATCCCTGATCGACTTGTGATTGCTAATTGTGATGTTGAGCAGTTGCATACCCACAAAGTAACACACATGAGCGACAATATGATATTTTTTATCATGAACACGCCGAACAGTGTTCCATCCCAGGAAAGCGAGACCATTATGACGGAAGCCCGATACATCCCACTTGGCAGGGATACCCGGTTCCAAAACCTGCTCAAAGAAGCCCAACAAGCGGGTCAGCGCATTGAGTATCTTGTCGAGCTGAAAGATGACAGCCTAATGCCAACCCCCGAGCTCGAGTACCACTGGGGCCAAACCCAGCGCTTCCTTGTAGATGTCCTCCACATGAAGGATGCGAACATTTTCCCCGTGGCGCATTGGGCATGGCTCACCTCCCTGTGGATAAAGGATGCGCAAGATGACTTCACGCGCCAAATGCACGAGCTCAGCGGCGTGCTCGTCGCGCCCGACGGGATCATCGTCGGCTACACGATGTGTATGCCAGTCAACTCCGCCTCCGGCACACAGTGGAGCGAATCCATGCTCAGGCCCGACACGTGCGCAGACTACGGCCTGGACGCGGACAAGCCCATCCCAGTAGGGAATGGCTACTGGTTCGCACACCCCGCCATTATGCACGGGCAACAGGTCGCGCACGTCCGTTACATCAGCGTCGGAATGGGCTGACCAATCCTCCTAGCAACAGGCCGCAGTGAGCGCCTATCAGTGCTCTACACATGTCACACCAGCAAAGAAGCAAGGATCACCATGAGGACATTCTTCATCGTTCGAGGAGCGCCCGGTATAGGCAAGAGCACCTTCCTCAGCCTCTACCAGGCCCGCGGCCAAGTCGTCTCCCTCGACGGGATCCGAGACGTGTTCGCCATGCCCGTCCCCGACTGGGACGGCGTTCCCGGAAGGTCCGTCTGCGGGGATACTGAGGGGACGATCTCCCGCGTCCTCGAGTCTGCCCTGCGGTCACGCTTCGAGCAGGGTGGGGACGTGTTCTTCGACGCGACCAACCCGGAGCTGCAACAGTTCAAGCACCTCGCCGACATGTCCCGAGCCTACGGTTACCAGGTCGCCGTCATCGACATGCAAGGCAACGCCACCGATGAGATGGTCCTCGCGCAGAACGCGAAGCGTGCGGGCAGCGTCACCTACGTCCCCGAAGAAGACGTACTCAGGATCTCAACGCGAGTCCGTGAGGGCACCCGCGAGTGCCGCCGGTACGCGGGACGTGGCATGTGGGTGTCCGCCCAGTGGGAAGAACGCGACTGTGGGCTGCACCTGGTCAACCTCGATGCCATGCGCGACTTCGTGCGCTCCACCATCGACGGGCACTACGTCAAGACGATCACCCCGAAAGCGGGGGAGCGCGTCGTCATTATCGGGAGCGCCTACGGTGGCGCTCAAACCCTCAGCCAGGCGCTCATGGAAGCGTGGGACGCAACCAAGGACGTGCGCGCCGTGACGTGGGTGTTCCTCGGGGCTACGCTCGCATCCAGCCCGCACGTCGCCCAGGCGTGGAAGATCCTCCAGTACTTCGAGACCCAAGCCAAGCAACACGGCCACACCACCATCTTCCTTGAGGGGATCGACGAGACCATCCTGCGCGAAACCCTCACACGCGCCACCAGCCCCGACATCTTCCCCGAAGCTCGAGAAGTTATCGACGCAATCACCCAAACGGGAACACAGAAACGCGACCTCCTGCACCACCTGAACCACCTCACCTGCGCGCTCACCATCCACACGGACAGAGGCACCTACTACGTCACCACCGGCGGCACCGCAAACCAGGACCGCACCCTCACGGCCCTCGAGTGCACCAACGGCGCAAACGACCGCACCAGCACCTACCGAAGGAAGACCAACTACGAGGACTACCCGAAACCCCTCAGCGATGCAGCAGTCCGCGCCGACATCACGATCATCCACGGCCACAGGAACACACCCCACAACATGCCCCGAGTCGTCGCCCTCGAAACAGGGAAGGCCCCCGGTTACGTGATCCTCTGACCAGTCGCCAACACTCACAGACCACAATCGTTTTCACGACGAAAGGAACACCCCTCATGGGACAACGAGGCGTACACGCCACAATCACTCAAGACGAGCGCACCGGCCTCGTCACCGTCAACCACGTGACGGTCCAATGGAGCATACATATCGCCCAAATCATCCAGTTCGCCCTACAGCACGCGGGTAAGGATGGCTACACCCAGGACGAGTTCCTGAAGCTCCTCAAGAAGACCGTCGCCGACATGGAGCACATCAGTGCCTTCAATTGCTCCGACGAGGATGATACGTACTACGACCGTCACGGCCCCATGGAGGGGTACTGCTTCGTCGCCCACAACTACGAGGACGGGAAAGAATACCGCCTCGGCATTGACGACGGTGACGGCGCTCTTCTGACGAGCTACAAGGAGTCGGATCGCTACTCGACCCCGCGCGCGTTCGCCAAACGCAAGGCAGCTGAAAAGTTCATCAAGGAACACGGCCGCGCCCAAGATGCCGTGTCGTACCTGTGGGATCTGGACACAAACCAGTTCACATTCTTTGTCCAAGACCATTGGTCGCTCAGAGCCTACGACTTCGCAACCGGCGAGACCGTCACCTGCAAGGAGATCGCCTACAGCCTCGACCAGCTGCGCCACCCAAACGCATCCGTCGAGTTCAATGGCAGAATGTCGTCAGACCTGATCGTCCCCCTCTACACAGGGGCGCTCCCCGAAGAAGCACCCGCCGAGGAGGAGAGCGAGTCCGACATCGCCATGCGCGCATACCAGCGCCTCCCCCTCCAATGGCCAGGCGGCAACACTCCCACCCACGCCCGCATCGCACTGCTGAACCGCAGCTCAGCCCAATACGCTGCTGTCGTGTGTGCCGAAGGCAAGGAGTTCCCTGCGAACCTCCTGACCGTCGATCAGACGCTCGAGGGTAGGGTCATTGACCGCAACCCCTTCGTGTACGACCCCCACAACGAAGCGCAGCCCGCCTACGTCGTCACCGACTTCTCCGGCAACCCCCAGATCGGGAGCGGCGAATGGGAGTTCTCCAAGATCAGTGCCAAGACCGGGCGCGTGGACCTGTCCCGCACCTACAAGGTCACCGGCAACCTGGAAGAGAACACCCTCGATGAGCTGTTTAACAAGGCTGTCCAGGGTGGAGCTCACAAGCCAGACGCATACTACGGGCGTAAGCCTGTGTGGCTGGCAGACCTCATCCGCGACGTGAGCACCGGCTCGTGGACGCTCGGCGACGTGGAGTACTGGTCGAAGCGCTGCGATGTGCCCTTCGACTACGAGACGCAGATGCCAGACACCCCGGAGGGCCTACAGGAAGCGTTCGAGCAGAGCGCCACCAAGTACGCTGACGCGATGAAGCCTGACCTCGTTGCGTTCCCGAAGGGCAAGCCCGTCAATAAGCGCCTCGATGAGATTCAGCGCCGCTGGCTCCTCGGCTTTGCCGGCCGTTCCGTTATGCCCGACGAGATCGAACTGTCTCCTGTCGCGGACGGCAAGTTCGTCGAGGCCTATGTGAAGTCCTGGGAGCGCTCCCTCGTCATTCCCATGGGGGATGCGCTCGACAAGCTCGTCTACCGTGCCCTGGCGGCAGCGGTCTACGACTATGCGGGCAACCGCAACGCTCCGCTGACGAACCTGCGCCTCACCGCAAAGGACAGCGAGGCCATCATGTGTGCTGCGTTCTCCCCCGCGTGGTCAGCAAGTAAGCGCCTCAACAACCGACAGGCCGTCATCAAGCTGAGCGACTGGATCGCGAAGCACTAACCCTGCGAGGGCCCCGGTCGTGCGACACCCCCATGGCCGGGGCCCCTCTACATCCCAACTAGGAAGGCCCCGTAATATGACCGAACAATCTGCTCTCTACGCGACGACCAGCCGCGACAGTCGTACCGGACTCATCAGCGTTGACTACATGACCGTCAACGACGGCGAGTTCACATTCCTCGCACTCCAGCACGCCCTCCAGCGCGCAGACAAAGACGGCTACAGCCGCAGTGACTTCCTGAAAGTCCTCAAGAAAACCATTCATGACATGGGGACAGTCGAATCGTTCGCCTTGATCGACTCGAACGGCGACTACGGCTTCGACGGCAGTGTACCCCTCAAGGGCTACTCCGTAGTCCCCTACTACACGGAAGAAGTAGGAGGCTCCGAGCCTAGCTACGTCGGCCTGAGCAACAGGAGTGTCGTTGAGCGCAGCTGCGAGGCGCGCGCGTTTGCTCGCCGTGAAGCAGCCGAAGCGTTCGTCAAGACCCACCCCAGCGTCCAGGAGGGCGTGTCCTTCCTCTGGGATCTGGACAGCGATCAGTTCACGTTCTTCGCTCATGAGGGATCCAGTCTCGAGGCCTACGACTTCGCAGACGACGAGATCAAGACGTGCCGGGAGGTCACCTACAGCATCGACCAGGTGCGCCGAGCAGCAGGTGAAGTCATGTACGAGAGCGACGGGGAAGAAGACACCATCATTCCCCTGTACGACGGGCCCCTTGCTGAGGAAGACGACGAGCTCACGGACCATGAGCGCTGCGTCAAAGCGCACTCGCGACTCCCCATCCTCTTCCCCGACAACGCCAACCACGAGATCAAGCAAGTCACCATCGAACTCCACAACCGAGTTCCCTCCCAGTACTTCGCGCTCGCAACGTTCGACAACGAGTACGAAGGTAGGCGATCATGCCCGACGAACCTCCTGCGTATCGACCCCAGGCTCCTCAACGCTGACATCTCCCACAACCCGTTCGTCTACACGCCACCAACCGATCAGCAAAGCACCTACCCCGCCTACGTCATCACCGGCTTCAAGGGCACCCTGTCCACATGGAATGGTGACTGGCAGTTCTCCAAAGTCAGCACCACTACCGGGCGCGTAGACCTGAACCGCACCTACAAGACGACCGGCTCTCTCGACGAGAACACACTCGACGACCTGTTCAACCAGGCACTCCAAAACGGCGCACAGGAACCCACCCCACTGGAACACCCCACCCCCGAATGGGCCGAAGAGTTCATCACGGCGATCAGCACGGACCCCTGGACCGTCGCAGACGTAGAACAGTGGTCCCACATCTGTAGAGTCGCAGGCGGTTACCCCTTCCCCGACCTTGAACTCGACAAGCAGCAGGCACAGAAGGCCTTCGAGGAGAGCGCATCCAAGTACGGTGCCGTCCTAGACATGAACATCGTCCCCTTCCCCAAGGAGAAGGAACTCGAGTCTCGCCTGCGATACATCCAGAAGCACTGGCCAACAACCGATGCCAGCGACGAACAGAAGCAGATCCTTCCGTCAGAGATCGAGATTGCGCGCATCTGCGACGGCACCCTCGTCGCCGCCTACGTCAAGCCCTGGAAGCGCACCATCATTGTCCCCATGTGCGACGCTCTCGATAAGATCGTCTACCGAGCAATGAGCACCGTCGAAGCAGCTGGCCTCAACGCACCGACAAGCTCGACGGTACTGCGCGTGACTTCCCCGAAGAACGCGGAAAGCGTCATCTGCTCCGTGTTCTCACCCGCATGGGCCCGCGCCCTCGCCCCCGAAGGGGCTACAGCAAAGGCCCCCACCCTCGAGCAGTGGATGCAGTACTGCTGACCACTCGCGCCCTGGTTGCCTCACGCTCATCGTAGGGTGGCCGGGGCGCTCGCGTAAGCGTCACCGCATCAACGAGAGCAATGCTCTCCCCATAAAGCCAACGCCCCACAACCACTGGGGAACCACGGAAGGAACAAGCAAATGGCATCCCTGCCCCCAATCAAGTGGCCCACAGGCCGCACCCCCACCAAGGTCGAGATCTTCGCTCACCAACACAAGGGCGGTCGGGTCGCCCTCCACGTCGTTGAACTCGACACTCACCTCATCTACCCGGCGTTCCTCCTGGAGGACATGACCGGCCACTGGAGCAGCACTGAGGGCTGGCGGTCCAACCCATTCCTGTGGGTCAAAGGCAACGAGGGCGACACGCGCATCCTCCACTTCAAGGGCAACCCCTCCACATGGGAGGGCGTGTGGCAGACGCAGAACAAGGTCCGCGACGTGAAAGCGCTCCCTGCCTTCGCCAACACGTACAACGACGGTGTTGACCGCAAGAGCGACGAGCTCATCAACAGCTTCACCTACGAGCAAGCCAGCGAAGGCCACGGGCCCCTCGAGGACACTAAGACCGCCGACACTCTCCGCATCCCCCAATCGTTCTACACGACGTGGAGCAAGATGCGCGCCGACTACCTCGCCGAGTACGACAAGTACGTCGGCATGACCCCCGAGCCCGGCGGCAACGTCACAGTTGCCCACAAGGAGTTCTGGACGAAACTCTGCCAGAAACAGAAGGGTGGCGAGGGTATCCTCCCGTACACGCCAGTCGCCTCTCTGTCTGACGAGCGATACCTCCTGCTCCGCGACACGCCACTCGCAGACAAGAATGATCTGGAAGGTCTTGTCCCCTTCAAGAAAGGCACCCCCGAGGAGAAGCGGGCAACGTACATTGCGAAGAAGTGGGGAGTCGCGGACCCCCGTACAGGCAATCTCATTGGCTTCGATCAGATCCGCGTCGAAACCAGCTTCACCGGCAAGACCGCAACCGTCTACGTCGCCCCCTTCGACATGACGTTCCTCATGCCGAACATGCCGGCCCTCGACAAGGAGATCTACCGGAACCTCGGCAAGATCATCGAGCTCGTCAAGGCCTACGACCCAGCCCTCGATGTGACCTACCCGCAAGGCGCATACACGTCCCCGACGAGCTTCCCCCTCCAGCGCGTCACCAGTCCCCACTGGATCGTGCTCTCACGGAACTTCAACGCCCTGACTGCACCAGACCCCACCGCCCGCAGGTCACGGACAATGACCCTCAGCGAATGGGCGCACGCCAACTAACCCCCTAACGCGGAGGGGCAGGAACACTCACACCCTGCCCCTCCGCTTCACCATCTCGAAAGGACCACGACAGGAACACCCGCCATGCTGACCAGCCCCTACCAGCAAACCAGCAACCAGCCCATCTCCGTGTACGGGCAACCCCTCGGAATGCCAGAGTTCGACGGCGAGGACTACGACAAGAAACAGAAGCGCGCCTACACAGCGTTCCTACGGTCCCGCCCCGCCAACTACCTACCCACCCTCGAAGCGCTACGCCCCCAAGGATGGGACATCCCCCGCCTGTTCGAGACCGACAGGTTCATCATCACCGAGCCGTGGGACGCATCCCTCCCCGACGTTGCAGCACCCCTGAAAGGCAGCATCGCCTTCCGCTACGACAAGCCCCTCGAGGTCACGACCTACGACGAGTACTACCAGAAAACAGGCACGCAGCCCGTCACCTGCCCCTCTGGCAGCATCCCCATCGCCTCGCAAGTCAACCTGCGACTTTCGCCCGCGCAGGCGAACAACATGCCCGACGGCTTCAAGTACGCCCAACGCGCCCCAAAGTCAGACGAATACCCTGACGGCGCGTTCCTGTACTGCGTCCCCAAGACGTTCCTCGACAAGATCGTCCCCTACACGCTGATGCTGTCCCGCAAGCCCCTCGCGCGAACCGTCGAACGCTACATGTTCCCCCTATGCAGCTACAACACATCCCTGTACCTGTCCGTCGTCCGCGAGTCACCCTTCACCACCCGCTACCGCGACACCGCCCCCATCGCACTGTGGGCCCAGTACAACAGCAACTTCGACAGGGCCATCACCAACCTCATCGACATGTGGGGAAACCAAGGCTGGGTACCCATGCGCGGCCAATACGCGCTCACCACCGGCGAAGACCTCGCCTACAAGCACGACCTCTACGACGACAAGCTCCCGGCCCCACCAATCAACTAACCACGAAGGACAAGCACCTCATGACCACGCAACACAGACACTACGCAACGATCTCCGGCGAAGACCTCTACCGTCGCGTCATCGAAGCAGCACAGACCGGCAAACGCCTCCCCGCAGGGGCGCTCCTCGACGCAGACAACTACGCCGATTTCATCCGCGCCATAACCAACGCCAACAACATGGACGACAACACGGCGGCGACTGTACGCCGATACCTGGGACTGGCGCACTCGGTCCAGCTCGACCCCGTTCAGGACTACGACCGCTTCTACCACCGACTCTTCAACATCCCCACACGCCCACAACCATTCAACAACCCCATCGAGACCGACGCGAAGATCCTCAGCGGCCCACACGGCCCCTACCTCTACCGGCAGCTCATCCGCCACTCGAACGAGAAAACAGCCGCCAACTTCCTACGAGACTTGTGCGCCAAGTATCCGAAGACGATGGAAGGCTCACTCCTATACGCCCAGGCTTACGGCGGTATGCCGGACACCTGGTCCGCACTGGCCATCAAGGCTGGCGGTGCCAAAGTGCGCGAGTGGACTCAGGCCCTCATCCAGGACACCACCGCAACGCGCGACAACATCATTTGGACTATGAAGAAGCTCAAGGACGGCTTGTCTGACCCCAGCGTCACCGACGACGACAAGGCGGCGCTCGCGGGCGCAATCGCTGGCGCAGTCGTGAGAAAAGACGGCCCTGACCATGTCTACAGCTGCCTACACCACTGCGGCCTGCTCGACTTCTGCCTCCACCACTTCGGCCACCGGCTCCCCCGCTGCTGGGTCCAATCTCCCATCAGTGTTGCAATGAACCAGGCCCACTCCTACGAGTGGGGAGTCTGGGCAGGTTTCGCTCCTCCCGCCAGCCTCTACCTCGCAGAAGACGAAACCGGCGAGCCCAGCATCAACAGAGGCGAATACGCGCACACGTTCTTCACCGCATACAACGCTGCCCTCGCCGCCGCACGCTCAACCCCCCTCATCAAAAAACGATGGAACTACCTAGCGATAAACAAAGCCCCAGAACACCTCATCGACATGTGGCTCAAATGCGTCACCGGACGCATCGATGAGTGCTACGACTACTTCGACGAGCACTACTGCATCGGCGAACCGGACGGCCTCTGGGATGAAAGCATCGAGCCCGCATGGGATGTGCACTACGCCCTCATGTACCTCGTATGCAGCCATGTCGTCCCACCCGGCCTCTACAAACGCCTCAAGCATGACGACGCAGTAATGGCACTCCTGTTCCGCTACGAGGCTGTCTCCGTCGCAGGGCTGAACACCAAAGATCATTCCCGTCGAACAACCGTGGACGAGATGATGGAAGCCGAAGGCCTCAGTGAGGCAACCAAGCGCCTCTACGTCGAAGAGCTTGAATGCATCAACGACGAAGCGCGCCGCACGAGCCCCCAGAAGTAACCACCAGGGGAGGCCCTGCCAGTTCACGCCGGCGGGGCCTTACCTGTCTCGAAAGGACAACCTATGACCAGCCAGAACTGGACCCTCACTCCCAGCGGCTACTGCTACCCCGACGATGCTCCCGCAGAAGGGTTCCAGCTCCCCCTCAAAAGCACGCCACCCTCGCCCGTGCCCGTTCGTGTCGTGAGCTTCCTGAGCGCCCTCACTCAACAGGAGGTGAGTGTCTGGGACTCCCAAACCCCCGACACTGCGCAGCTCGTGTCGAAGCTCGACGAAACGCGCATCTCCCAAGCGTTCTTGACCGCTGTCACCAGCACGGGACAGTGGGGGTGGCTACACGTCCCCGTCGATCATGAGTCAGGGCGGGTTGGCTTCAACACGATCTGGGTTCTTCCCGTGCGTGGGGGACAGGAGTGAGGGGTATTGCAGGTGTCCTACAAGGAACAGCAGATGCGCGTGGCCGCGGCTTCTACCTGGTCGATGAGGTGAGCGGGCGAACCGTGCAGGTCTGGGTACACGAGCAAGCGGTGCCGCTGACGCGTCGGATGCTCGGTGTGAGAGTGCTGGTTGTTGGGCGTATGGATGATGCGGGGAGGGCGGTGTTCGCTGAGGATGTGCGTCCGTGTCCGATCTTCACCCCACCCTATATGTGACCCATCTAACCAATATTGTGGATATTGGGACTTGCACATCCAAAGTGGACGACATATACTATAAACCATCCCAAACAGGGATGCTACTTCACTCGACAATCCAATCAATCAATCCAGAAGGATAGAAACCATGAACATGAAGAAGGCCATCGCCGCTCTCGTCGCTTTTACTGCCGCCGCCACCCTTGGCGCGTGCACCAACCCCGGCAAGGAGATCGCTCCCTCCAAGGACAAGACTCCCGTTCCCAATGCGCAGCCGACTAACCCGGCCCCCACGCCGACCACCCCCGCGCCTGCGCCCACAACTCCGGCCCCCAGCACTCCGGCCCCCAGCAACCCCACTTCTCCGCGAGTGCCCGTCTCTCCCGCGCCGACCACCCCGCAGCTCGGTCAGGGCAGCGGCTTCTATGGCTACACCAGCACCGCCTCGCAGCCCACTTTCTCGGATGGTGGCTACGACTACGCCACCCCGGCGGACAACACGGTGTCCGCTGACACGAGCCACGCTGCCGCCCAGGCGCGCTTCGCCGCCGCCCAGGCCGCACTCCTGGACGCAAACAACGCCCTGACCGACGCGCAGAACAAGCTCTCCGCAGCTCAGGACGCGGAAACCGCCGCTCAGGATGCGCTCACGAACGCGAAGGCCAAGGAAGCCGACGCGAAGGACGCACTCGATGCCGCCATGCAGGCTAACCCCGCCGGGTCCGTGGCCTACATGAAGGCCAAGAACGACCTCAACGACGCAAAGGCTGCAACCGTCGCCGCCCAGAAGAACCTCGACCAGGCGAACGCCGAGCTGGCTAACGCTCGCACCCAGGCCGACAAGACCAAGAGCGAAGCCGACACAGCTCACTCCGAGCTCGACAAGGCGAACACCGCCCTCAAGGATGCGCAGGATCGCCTCGCCTCCGTCATGGCCGACCAGGCCACTCGAGCGCACGCCGCTGTCGATGCGGAAGCTGCTCTGGACTCTGCGAAGGACGCGAACGCTGACGCGCAGGCCAAGAAGGCTGAGGCAAAGGCCGCTCTCGAAGCGTCTACCGCCTCCCTGAACGAGGCTCAGGCGAACCTCGATGCTGCCAAGCGCGCCGCCCAGGCCGGTGGCATCAACTGGGATGCGCTGACCGTCGCTCAGAAGCAGGATCTCGTTCGCGCGTTCCTGCTCCAGATGATGAACGACTACCGTTCTCAGTACCGTCTGCCCGCGGCCCCCATCGGAGTTGACGTGCAGGCATTCGCTCAGGCGCACGCCGACACCAACCCCGGCTACATGGTTGGTCCCAACATGGCTGACTGGGATAAGGCGAGCGCTGACGGTCTCACGAACCGCCCCTACGGCTCCCTGTCCACGGGCACTAGCTGGGAGGGTCGTAACCCCCTCGAGGCCGCTCAGGCCGCATTCGAGAAGTTCCGTAACAACCGCTACGGCGATGCGACCATGCTGAATGAGCGCATCAACGCCTTCGGTATCGGCGTGAGCGAGGACGGCCACATCGCCGTCGTCGGCTTCGTCGCCGATGAGAACACCAAGGGAGCGTACACCTACGCGCCGACCGGCGTGGACGTGTGGGGTGGTAAGGAGATCCCGCAGGCCACGAACCCGACCTACTCTCCTTCCCACTCCTACCCCGGCTTCGAGGGTGAGGTTGAGACGAAGGAGGCCCCCAAGGTCACCAAGGCTGACGGAGTTGACCTCGCGCAGCTCGAGCGCACCCTGAACGACGCTCAGGCCACCGTCGCCCGCGACAAGGAGACGGCGGAGAAGGCTGCTGCCGCCGCCGACAAGGCTCAGGCTGACCTCGAGGCCGCTCAGACTGTGCGCGACCAGGCCGTCGCAGACCGAGACAACGCTGATCCCGCCGCCGCCCGCCAGGCTGTGACCGAAGCGTCCGACGCTCAGGCCAAGGCGCAGGAAAAGGCCACCCAGGCTGATGAGTTCGCCCGCGAACAGGCTGAGCAGGTCACCCCCGCCCAGCAGAACGTCGAACAGGCCACCCAGGCCGCAGTCGAAGCCACCAAGGCCCAGGAAGCCGCCCAGGAAGCCTACGACACCGCCGCCAAGGATGCTGCGGACATCGCAGCCGCCGACAAGGCCCTCACCGATGCACACAAGGGCACTGAGGACGCGCTCGCGGGCGTGGCTGACGCAGTTGCCAACCGTATCGAAGCTGAGGATGCCGTCACCTCCGCTCAGGAGAACGTGGCCTCCGCTCAGGCCGACGTGGACGCAGCCGTGTCCGAGCTCGGTAACTGACGGGAGGTTCGAGAAACGTCCCCTGCCTAGCGCGCTGCTTCTGGGTTCGAGTGAAGTAGTGCCTGAGCGTGCCGGGTAGGGGAGTCGCCCCCAGGTTTCATGTGGAGCCTGGGGGTTTTCTCCACCCTAAATACCTTGTGATCTACTTAACCGAAACGTGGGTTCCCAACGGTTGCGCACAGAGTTGCCCGCTGCTACATTAATCTATGTCTTGATGTTGCGAGAGTGCTTCTCCGACTCCTGACAAGTGTGAATAGGGACAGCCGCCCGAGGCCCACAACCTCGACAAAGCCTCGGGCGGCGCACGCTGCTCTAGCTCAACGGCAGAGCATCCGCCTTGTAAGCGGACGGTTGAGGGTTCGAATCCCTCGGGCAGCTCCACCGCCACAAACCAGTGGCGATGAAACTGAATACGGGGTGTAGCGCAGCTTGGTAGCGCATCTGCTTTGGGAGCAGAGGGTCGCAGGTTCAAATCCTGTCACCCCGACGGTGCACACAGTGCACAACGGATCTCTAGCTTAATTGGGGTCGTTACGCGGTGTTCTAGGCCCGCTGCGCGACTCCCTGGGTAAAGCGCCTGCCCGAAGGACGGCAGGAGATGACAGTTCGATCCTGTCGAGACCCACAGCGCTGGTTCTGGTGGACCGGAGTAGTAGGTGCAGGTTCGACTCCTGCCACGTGCCCCGCAAGGGCCGTGTAGCTTATCGGAAGAGCGGCGAAACGAGAGGGGTTCGATTCCCCGGCGTGAGAGAACAGAATACTAGGAAGTTCTCGGAACGGGGGTAGCTCCCCCGCTTTGGGCCGTTAGCGACAATTGGTAGAGCGCCTGCCTTGCAAGCAGGAGGTTGCGGGTTCGAGTCCCGTATGGTCCACAGCTGCCCTCGTAAGAGATGCAGCTACCTAGCTGCCAGGTGTCCTCCGGGACTACCTGGCTTCACAGAGAGAATCAATCACATGTCAGCCCGCCTTGCGGGGCGGGTTGGCGTGAAGCGCATTTGGCGGAATTGGCAGACGCGCTGGATTTAGGTTCCAGTGCCTTCGGGCGTGTGGGTTCGACTCCCACAATGCGCACGCTCCTCATTGAGGAGTCTCCTATCCCAGGTGGCGTGAGGTCGCCTGGACAGTAAGGGGCTCTGCTTCCCCGTAGGTTCACATGCGCCTTCGGGGGAGTTAAAAGGGTAGACGCACAGGTACTGCCGCATGAAGGCCCTCAAGGGCTCCACCTCACAACGGCGAAGGCCTCCGACTCTCTTCTTCTTTCTCAGGTCGGAGGCCTTCCGCCATACCTGGAGCGTTTTCCTGCAACCAAACGCCAGTGACACACTGTCTCGCTCTCTAAGATGGGAGAGCAGTCTCCCATGTTTTCGCAGAAAGGAACACCTCACCAATGAATCGTTCTCGCACCGTCGGGGTGGGGCTGGTAGCAGCCTTGTCCCTGGCGTTCCTCCCTGCCGCGTCGTTCGCATCCCCATCGCAGTCGGACTCCTCGTCTGGGGATGCGTCCATCACGGCTCCCAGCAACCCCTCCGTGTCCCAGGAGGACCGGGAGGCGGCTGACGCTCAGCAGGCTGAGCAGGACGCTCGAGCGGCCCGCCCCGACCCGCAGCTGCCCCCAGCACCCACGCCGTCAGCGCCTTCGACGCAGACCCCGCCCCTCGTCACCGCGAGCCCGGACGGGAGCGTCGGCAATGACAAGGTGCACATCCTGTCCCTGTCGGGAGCTGACTGCATCGTCGTCGAGTCGAACGGCCACTTCGGCATCGTGGACGCAGGCGACGACAACGACTACCCAGACGGGTCAGACCCCCGCTACCCATGGCGGGCGAACATCGCAACATGGGGGCAGGAAGACCAGGTGCGCCCCTACCTCGACAGCCTGGGCGTGAACTCCTCCAACCTCGACTTCTTCATCGGCACCCACCCGCACTCTGACCACATCGGCTGGGCTGACACCCTGATCCACAGGTACCGGCCCAAGCACATCTACACTCCCGTCTACGACGACTCCTACTCGGTCGGTGACGACGTGAACCCGCTGTGGGACAACCAGAAGGTCTACGACGATCTCGTGGCCGCAGCCTCGTGGGCGCAGGGCGCGTATGGGGCGACGTTCGACCAGCACGTGAAGCCCGGCCAGGGCGACCTCATTCAGATGGGTGACATGCTCGTCCAGATCATCCCCCTGTCTCCGGGAGAGGAATACGCGCACCCCGGTAAGCTCGCGAACACGAACCTCATCAGCTACACGGCGAAGATCACGGCCCACGGGCGCAGCGCCTACCTGTCTGCGGACCTCGAGAGCGGCGAAGGGAAGGAAGACTACGTAGCTGGAGTGGTCGGCCACGTGGACTGGCTGAAAGCGGGCCACCACGGCCTCCACACGTCGAACAGTGAGGCCTTCCTCGACGCGCTCTCCCCGTCCCTCGTCATGAACACCGGCTACGAGTTCCAGACCCCCGACCGTCTCGGACTGCCCGCCTTGAGGGGCCGCTACGAGTGGTTCGAGGCTTACTCGATGCGCAGCGCCGGCATCCCCGCCCTCGTCGGCACTTTCACCCCCGGCGGGATCACGCGCCCACACATGAACGTCGGTATGGGCCACACATTCGGATCGACCACCCCGCACACGTACTGGTTCTACGACGGTAAACCAGCGGTCACGCGCGGATGGTGGCAGGGCTTCTATGACGGGTGGCACTACTTCGACGGATCCGTGTCTGCTGTTGAGAACGGCTGGGTGCTCGACAAGGGCAACTGGTACTGGATGGACGGTCTCTCCCACATGGCTGTGAACACGTGGGTTCAGGACGGCGACAAGTGGTACTGGGTGGACGGCTCCGGGCACATGCTCCGCGGCGGCTGGCATCGCATCGGCGGCACCTGGTACTACCTCACCGGCTCCGGCGCTATGGCGACCGGCTGGCTCAACGACCGTGGTTCCTGGTACTACCTGCTCTCCAGCGGCAAGATGGGGCAAGCGTGGGTTCACGACGGCACCGGATGGTACTGGATGGATCCCTCGAGCGGACGCATGGACGCTGGCGGCTGGCGTAACATCTGGGGCTCCTGGTACTACCTGAGCGGCAGTGGTAAGGCCGTCGAAGGCTGGATGCTGGACCGGGGCTCCTGGTACTACATGCAGCCCGGCATTGCGCAGATGCGCACCGGATGGATCAACGACGGCACCGGCTGGTACCTCCTGTCGAACAGCGGCGCTATGCGCTCGGGCGGCTGGGTCCAAGACGGTGGCAACTGGTATTGGCTCGACGGCAACGGGAAGATGCTCACCGGCTGGCTCCAAACAGGCGGCGCATGGTACTGGCTCAACCCCGACAACGGACGCATGGCAGTCGGCACAGCCACCGTTGACGGTCGCGCCTCCCAGTTCGCTCCATCGGGCCGCTGGCTCGGATACGCCTAACAGCCTCCCGTTGAGGGGATACATGAAGAAGCGCCCACCTCGACTCCTTTGTGAGGTGGGCGCTTCGCCGTGCGGCTGGGGATGCGTTGAGGCTACGTGTGGCTCATCCAGCCGTTGCCCCAGGCGTTATCTCTCAGCGTCTTGAACGCCTCTACGATGTCGCGCGCGAGCCGATCTTCCGCCGAGTAGTAGTTCCGACTACCGCCTGGCGTGTAGCTTCGGCCTTTGACTGCGACGGCGCGCCACATAGCGCCACCCAGAACAGGTTGCAGGAGAGCTTCGGTATCCACGTAGATAACTCTTCCCGTGCGCGGGTCGGTGACGTAACCGCTACATCCCCGCTTCGCGCCGTTAACGTTGATGTTCTTGAGTTCCACCTCAAGGGCGGGGTCGATCTTACGGAGCTGGTTGCGGAGCTTGACCGCGAGTAGTGGTGGTGTCATGCGCTCATCATATCCTGACGTGAAACAAGAACTCGGTGGCGCGCTGACACGGGCCCTCTATCACCCGCCACCAACCCACTACACTAGGAACCACAATGCCCATAACCAGAAGGGACCCCATGCTTACAACAACCCGGAACCGCGTGTTCGCCGGCGGTAGCGCTGCGCTCATCATGCTGGCCGGACTCGCCGGCTACGCCACCTCACCCGCTTACGCGGACCCAGCTCCAAGTGGACTGAACGCACACCACATGGACACACTGCCCGTCCCCCCGTCGAGCGGCCAGGACACGACCGTCACCGTCCGCTTCCGTTACGACGATGCTGCACCCGCGTTAGGGCGAGGCTTCGTCGCCATCATCGGCGAGGGCGTGTCCTTCGAGCCTCACTCGTGGTCGATGCGCGAACCCGTGGATAACACGCCCATCGGTGAGTGCTCTACGCCGGACTCCAAGACGCTTGTCTGCTCCGAAGATGAGCGCGCCGACGGTAGGACCGCCTACGAGAACGGCGTAGTCACCTGGACAGTGAAGCTCGACCGCGAGCTCATCAACCAGAAGAACCTGCACTACACGCTCATCACGCTCAATGGGGACACATTCCCCCTCACGCTCAACCCCGCGTCTCTGGCGGCTGGCACCACGATCCCCGCGAACTTCACCCCCGAGGAGGGTGAGGCGGCTGGTGCGCGCCCCGCCGACCAGGCCACGCCGACACCCGCCCCGACGGCGACGACCCCAGCGCAGCCCGACGCTCCACAGTCAGGCTCGCAGTCAGGGCCTCAGTCTGGCCCGCAGAGCGGCACCACGGCCCCCGAAAAGCCTGCCCTCGATGAGACTAACCATCCGGGCGAGGGTACTCCCGCGACGAGTGAGCTAGTGACTCCCAACGTGCCGCCCCTGGACCCTAACGCCCTCGACGGTAACGGCACCGGCGTGAACCCCCTCGACCCGCCCAACACGGGCGATGGGGAGCCGCTCGAGCGCCCCGATAACCCCAACGAGGGCCTGAGTAACAACGACGGCACCGGCAACCCCGTTGACCCCACCAAGCCAGTGGAAACTGCGCCGGGTGGCACTACTACGGCTCCCACGGAAGACCAGTCGGTCGCACCTACGCGCCCCGCTCTGCCCACGGATCCCGCGCCCGCCGCTGAGACTACTGCCCCCAGTGTGACGGTTGCTCCCGCAGGGGCAGACAAGTCCCCAACCGGCACCGCCAATGCCACGGTGGCAGCTGCCAAGTCTCCGACGCTCGCGAAGACCGGCGCGTCCTTCTGGCCGCTGGCCGGTTTCGCCGTTGGTCTCGCTGGTATCGGCGGCACCCTGTTGGGTGGTCGAGTCATGCAGAAAGCGCGCCTGCGCGTGAAGTAACAAGCCACGCTGTTACACACACGGCCCCGCCAATGGTCTCACTCAGGCCTTGGCGGGGTTTTGCATCCCCAGAAACGCTTGTAGTGGGCACATTACAAGCCTTTGCGAGATACAAGCCACGCCATGCTGTACGCGAATTGGGCGACCTGCCGGTCAGTATGATGGTTTCGCCCATCCGGCCCCGTAACTACAAGGGAAACATGAACATCACCGCAACACGACATACGCGAAAGGCTCTCGGCGCGCTCGCAATTCTGACCCTCGTCGGAACCAGCGTCGCCACCACGCAGCCAGCCGCCCACGCAGCCGCCCCCACAGGATACGAACTCTCCTGGAGCGACGAGTTCGACGGCTCCAACCTCGACACCTCCAATTGGGGATACGCCTACGGCTGCTTCGACCCGAGACTGAAAACCCAAACCCACTACACCGACAGCTCCGAGAACGTGAGCGTGTCCGGCGGCTACCTCCGCCTGACCGCACGCCACTCGCCCACGCGCGAGAAGTGGAACAAGGAAACCCGGAAGATGGAAACCATCGACCGGACCTGCACGCGCACCGAGAACGGCCAGAAAGTCACCTACCCGGCCCCCTTCACCTCTGGCATGGTCCAGACCCGCGACGATAAGGGCAACGTCAAGTACGCCGCCTACGGCGACTTCTACGCCGAGGCCCGCATCCAACTCCCCGACGGCCCATCCTCGTGGGCATCGTTCTGGTTCACTGGTACGCAAGGTGGCCCCTGGCCGGGGAACGGCGAGATCGACGCGGTAGAAGCGAAGGGGTACGACCCGAACTACCTCCAAGCGAACACGCACACGCCTCGAGCATCCGACCCGTCGAAGTCTGAACAGCACCATGGGCAGCTCGGCGGTGACGGCACCAGCCAGACACAGTTCCACGTCTACGGCGTGGAGAAGACCGGCGAGAAGATCACGTTCTACCTCGACGGCGTTCCGCGGCACACGGTCAACTACTCCGACCTCGGTGGCGCTAACCCGTTCGTCGTGGACGGTAACGGCATGGTCATTCGCCTGAACCACATGGTTGGCGGCACCTTCCTCACCACCGATTCCGGCGACACGACCTACGTGGACGCAACCGCCTACGCGGATAGGTACGCGGGCACTGGATCGGACATGCTCGTCGATTACGTGCGCGTCTACTCGAAGAAGCCCGCCGTCGAGGAACCCGAGGCTCCTGTGCCCACGCCAGAGCCGACTACTCCGGTTGAGCCTGCGCTGCCGACGGATCCCAGGCTCGCCGATCCGACACCGGCAGAGCCGACCCCCGCTGATCCTGTTCCAACCACCCCAGCTCCAGTGGAGCCCACACCCGCCGACCCGGCCCCTGTGGAGCCCGCGCCGACACCGTCTCCAGCAGTGCCAGAAACACCGGCCATGCCCCCAGCGGATAACGTTGTGACACCGGCACCGGAAACACCCGCACCTGCTCCAGCTCCGACAGAGCAGCCCACCCCAGAAAGCCCCGCCCCTGCCCCCACAGTCGAAACCCCCGCGCCAAGCGCAACCACTCCGACCGTGGAACAGGCATCTCCGGCAAACCCTACCGATGGGGCCACTCCTGGTACCGACGCGGTGCATGGGGCCGGTCCCTCTACGTCTACACCTGGGACCAATGGGGCGGTTACTGGTGGGGCGCTCCCCGCTGGTACAGCCCCTACCGTTACGGCTACTACTCGTGGTGGTGATGGCACACTAGCGAAGACCGGCGCAGACGCGAACCTGCTCGTGGGCGCACTGTCCACAGCGTTCGCCGGTATCGTCTTCGTCGCCATGCGTAAGCGCAAGGCGCGCCAGTAACACGCGCCAGCGCCTCTCTCGCGCACACAGAACGCCCCAAGGGGGAGCAGACACGCACTGCGCCTCCTTGGGGTGTTCCTGCCTCTCCTGCGAGCCTCTATGACCTCAGAGGGGACGCTATGACCCACACATGCCCTCCTATGACGGGAAAACGCATAGAACGAGGCCCCTATGACATAGAGACCCCCTCCTATGACATAGAAACAGGCTGCTATGAGACATGTGGTCACACGCAAACGTGCGCCCCAGGAAGGTTACAGAGAACCCTGCGGGGCGCACGCTAGTGGGGGTGAGTGCTATAGGTGTAGAACTAGCTCAGCCCTTGCGACGATTCCACGCTGCCCAGGAAGCGCTTTCATGGGGGTGACTCGCAGCCATTTTTCCTCTGCCTCTGTGATGTACCGCCAAATGTCGGTCGGCATGAGGGGCGTAGAAACTAGCTCTTGGCCATCTACAAGGGCCTTCCGCGTTGTATTGTCGCTACCCGCCACGAAGTAGAACTCCTTGTCCCCCTTTTTCAGATGCTCTTTTGCGACTTCCATGAAGTCTCGCGCTGCTGGGCGCATCCAATCGCTTGAGACGTACTGGTAGTTCCTGGGAGGAGCCCCGCGTTCTACATACAGTGGCCTATTGAGGTCGTAGCTAATTGCGACACTCCCGTCTTCTGCTCTGTTAACAGAGTAGACGAACTTCTTGTAGCTCTTTCCATAGCTGCCGCAGTATTGGACCATATTTGCGCTGCCCCAGCAGCGATCTCTACGGTCCAAGTAGCACAGCTCGAGGTAGCCGGTGACATCCCGCCAAACCATTTCCGCTACTTCGTCTTTGAAAATGACGCTCCAGCCAGGCTTGACAAGGCGCTTAATCTCCTGAAGAAGATGGCCACCGTCATTGAAAGTTCCGAAGCCGCCCCTAAACGGGCGCGATTGAGGAGGCGCATTCCTTGCGCGCTTCGCCCAAACAATCTCATCCGATGGGTAGTTCTCGCTAACTGCATCAACAGTGCGGCGAACTTGTTCCCACAAAGCATTTTCTTTGTCTCTTTTAGCTAGGGCACCTTCATCATCAATCTGAATGTACGCAGGCGAGTAGCCATTCGCCACTTCAGCTAGAGACTCCACAGCATCCAGCACCTTCTTGACCTGATCGGCCACTTCTGGGAAGTCTAGCGGCTTCGGCGCTGTACTGCGATAGTCTTCCTTGCTCTGGAAGTACTTCTCATTCATAACGAGCGCATAGAGCGCATCCATCTCTCGCCTGCACGTATCATGCGCACTGTTTAGACGTGCGCGTTGCTCGCCTGCGATAACTGGCCGTTCAGGATCCGCATCCCGACTTTCCAAAACTTCGCCCTGCGACATTCTGGAGAAGTAAGCAAAAGGTGAACCTTTTTCTTGTGAGTCGAACGTTGCTTTCTCGTCCCACACTTGCAGCCAACCTTCAACTTCGCACAAAAAGCGACAAATGGACAGATCGAACATTTTGTCGAACATCTCTTTGCTCTGTTCTTTATAGACACCGGCATACAATGCGTCACGTAGAGAGACCCAATATGTCTTATCCGCAAGTTTGTTCTTCCAAAACTGCGGAGTTGCAGCTCCCAATGTCTCCCTTACATGTTTAATTGCTTCATCCCGTCGGCCTATATACACGTTCGCCGCATACCGCGCCGCCTCTTCAAGCAGGTAGTCCCAAATCTTGTTCGGGTCGAGGTGCATAGCGAGCGGTTCTCCATTATCGTCCCATAGTCCTGTACCCTCATCGAAGTCGGACTCATCTTTCCACGGCTGCAAGTAGGTTGAAGCTCGATCTGAATACACCCAAGGGCGAGTGAACAATGAGTAGAGATGATTGGTGTCATCGGGCGGCAGGGGGCGCTCTGCAAGCGTTGGCAGCCTGCTTTCTCGAGCGGACTCCCACTCTAGGAATCTTTGGGCCGCTTTTCGTACAAACAAGTTATGATGGTCCGAATCGTTGACGATTTCTTGAATCTCCGTGAGCAGTGGGGCGTTCTTGCACTTTTCTGCAAACTTCGCACCTTCGTCTGCCAAGAAGATACACATTGTCTCATACAGCCTCTTTGATAGAGGGGACGTGTATGGTTCGCCAGTTCTTGCAAGCCAATCGATTGTGTTGTACATCGAGTCTGGATCAATTGGTTGCGCAGAGAGTATCTCTCGGGTGTTGTCATACGTTTCCACTTTGCTCTCAGTGCGCCAGTCATCATCAGCGTTATTATCCCTATAACTGACCCTCACCTTATATTCTTCGGGGCTAAACGGTGCTACACTGCCGCGGTAGTGCTGTTCGAGAATTGCGTTCACGTGCTCTAGTGTCGGCTCCCAGTAGTCAATATTGCCTTCTGCGGTGAAGGCGATAGAGTCTCCCTTAAGCTGTGCCCAGCAGAGGATGGCGCTTGCGTAGTTCTTCGACCACTCCCCTGTGGCTTGTGTTTCTTTAAACTCATTCACTTTACGGTGTATATCATCTGCCCATTCGTTTTCGTTGAAATGTGTAAGGCTAGTGCAAACCTCGTAATCGAGTGGGCGGCTGGAGACATGCTCGCCATCGCTGACGAAAAGCCATGCCTGACGTGTATCTGATTCAAGCTCGCTGTCCGTCGTGAGGTTAGGAACCTGCGAGGTAAGAGTGACTGTCAGCTTTTTGTCCTGCGAGTCATACGGGTAGAATAGGAAGATTTCTTCCATGTCTCCCGTGTAACAGATCCAAGGCTCATGGTCTCTATATCTGGGGGCAAACAATACGGATGCGACGATGTTGCGGATCTGTTCGTCTGTGATGCGGTGTGCTGCGTCGGGGCCGCGGAGTGAGTCGAGCAGGTTTTGCTCCACCATGGACGCAGTTTCGAGCGTCTGGACGAGGGAGTTGGGGTTATACATGAGGGGTTTGTCCTTTCTGGTTACGCTTCCATGTCAGGGTGAGGGTGAATCGTTGTCCGTGCAGCATGAGCGCGTACTGTGTAAGTGTGCGTGCGGGGGTGTCGGCGGGGAGTAGGAGGGGTGTTTTGGCGATGGCCGTTTCGATGGTGGTTTCGGGGATGCCGAGTAGTGGGGCGTTGGTTCTGACCCAGGTGTGCCAGTGTGCCCACATGCGTTCGCATGACTGGGGTGATGGGGTGGTTTTCCCTTCCTCCCACAGTTCTGCGTCACGTGTGGAGCCCGCGCCCGTGATGTCTGCCCACACGGCCATGGGGGTAGCTGACGCTTCGCGTAGGGCTTTGATGACGGGACCGGGGAGGAGGCGCGCTTCGCGGACGGCTTGGAGGCACAGCTCATGTTCCTCGTGCGCAGCCTGGTGGGTGCGGGCAAAGCCGTCGAAGATGACGCTGAGGGCCGCGAGCTTGTCGCCTTCCCGTTGAGCGGCTTCACGCACCCCGTACATGACTCTGCGCCCGTCCACGGCCTCGATGTAGGCCAGGCATGAGGTGGCCTCGTCCTGCCCGAAGACCCTGCACGCCTCCTGCACGGCTTCCTCACTGTCAGCGACAGTGATGAGGTGGATGCTCTCACGAGACGGCTTGCAAGGGAGCATCAGGAGGACTGATGGGCGCACGAGACGCTTCTGAGCGGCCACCTCCAGGTAGTTTTCCGCAGCGACGACTTCGGGAGTTCTCTCGAAGCGTGGGGACTGTGCCCACTCTTCGAGGGTGTCGATGCAGTGGTGCGCGTGATCGTCGCAGGGGATGAAGTCCTGGAACCAGTACTCCAGGATCTCCCGCACGTCTCCTTTGCCACTCACCTTGAGATGGTCGCCCGAGCTACGGTTCCACAGTTCGACACAGAAGCTCCCGTTCGTCGCCTCCATGTCAGCCCTCCAGGCCGAGAGTAGGCGGGGTTAGGACGCTTACCTTGAGCGTGCGGTGACGCTTCTCTGTAGACGGGTGAATGGTGTGCGTGACGACGTGACTGACCGTGTAGGGCCCTGCTCCGTACACCTGCGTAATCGACACGTCCAACGTGCAGCCGGTAGACACGAGGATGCTTTGAGCGAGGCGCGCGAGAGGACGCAGCGCTTCCTTGCTCAGCGTATCGCTGGCACGCGCAGTCGCCCCCTTGACGTTTCCAGCGGAGATTGTTGCTCCAGCAACTCCCTTACTACCATCCATGATGATCTTCTTGAGGGCATTCACGAGGCAAATGTGCGCTTCATTCCGATGCAGCGACTCAGGCACGTTAACGGCATAGTCTGCGATCATCTTCCACGCAGCTTGCATCCCCGCTTCTGGGCCAGTGAGACGCGCTTCTACGGCGATGTGGTACACGGATGAGCTCCTTCCCTGCGAGAGGCCGTCAGTCCTCGAGGCCGAGGGTGGGGATCTTGTGGGTTGTGGTGGTGACACCGTGACTACGCGAGGTCCACTCGAAGGGGTCGATCTGGTAGGTGACGACCTCCGTGTAGACGTGACGGTGCGTTTCGGGGGACTTGAAGACAGTCACGCACACCTTGACGATGCGGGCGAGCTTTGCGTCCACGAAGTGCTTCTTGAGGAGGTCGCCGAACATGCGCGCCTCTTCGATGCCGAAGGTTCCGTCTCGATGCGATTCAGTCTCGTTTGCAGTCACGCAGAACTGCTTGTCCCGCGTGCCGCCGGAGGCGTTGAAGATGCGTTCACCAACAAGGAGAGCAGGGTAACCAGGGCGATCTTCTCGCGCCACGATGGCAACTGCATAGCCTGCCTCCCGTGCTGCTTCTGGGTTGGTGACTGCTCCGACGTGGGCTTCGACCTGTAGGCGGATCATGAGCGTTTCCTTTCGTTGGCTGGTTCAGTGCTCACTAGATGAGCATTGCGTGTGGGTTGTGGCGGTTACTTGTTGCGGCGTAGGATGAGGACTGTCTTCGTCGGCCACGGTAGGCGTTCCATGTCGTAGAGGCGCTGGAAGTGTTTGAGGTAGCCTTCGTCCCACTCGTCGTACCTGCGTTCGACAGTGCAGTCTCCCCAGTAGCGGATGTGCATACCGAGCTCGCCTTGCGCCTCGCCGTACCACTCCGCTGATTCTCGCGGGAGACTGTCGAGTCCCCATGTGGAGTGGAAAGCGATCTCGTAGAGGCTGGCCGGGTCAGCGTGGATCTCGAGGTTGTCCCAGTCGATCCGGTAGTTCTTCACGTTCCCGACGTGGACGACTGCGTTCAATGCGAGTGCACCAATCCAAGCGAGGACTTCACGCATAGCGTCCTCCGACTTGACCTTAAGGGACTGCGGCAGCTCTGAGCGCGCCTGGAACCGGACTCCCGACCAATCGCGAACGACAGCCACACCACCGTCAGCGACAAGCCTCCAGACGGCCTCGATCTCCTCGAACCCGTCATCCTGGCCTGTTAGTTCGTGCACGACGCTGGACAGAAACACCACGTCGTAGCCGCCCGCACGCTCTTGGAGGTCTTCCTTCGTGCGGAAGGTGGCTCCAGCGTCCCGCATGGCGGTCTCGACCGTGGTGCTGATGTCGTGGCACTCGTACACGCCGCCAGCGGCTTCGACACGCTCGCGAATGCCGTTCTCAACGGGCATACCGCACCCGTAGTCGAGGACACGCACGCCCGGCAACACGTAAGGGGCTAGGGCCTCCCACTTAGCGCCAAGCGACGCAGCCATGCGACGCACGTATTCCGGGCTCGTGGAGTCCAGGTAGTTGTCCATAAGGGTTTCTCCTTGTTCGCGTGTGTAGCTGATTAGTGGTGCAGCTGATCGAGCAGGTTCTTCTGAGCGGCCAGAATCTCATTCACAAGTGACTGCGAAAAGCTGTTGACAGCTCTGAGCAATTCCTTCCCAACGCTCATTCGACGCTTGGATTCGTCGATCAGGTTCTTCAGGTCTTTCTCCACGTCCCATGTTGAGGGGAGGGACGAGATGTTCAGCGCGTAGCAGCTGCCCGGCAATCCCGTGTAGGAGTTCGCAGGCTTGTTGAAACTGCGCACGAACATCCGTCCGACAACCTCACGAGGGAAAGGCCGCATCGTCTCGTTAAGCGCGTGTCGGGCTTCTGATGCAGCATCATTCACCGCTGCATCATACTGGGACTCCCAGTCCCCTAAGAGCCACCATTCAGGGCCCCTAGTCATGTCAATGAAGAGTTCGAGCTTGCCTTTTCGGTGTAGTTTCAACAGGGTTTTCCCTGTCTCGTCGTGGCGGTGGAGGAGGCGTTGCAGCTCAGCGACGAACGCGAGAACCGCACCTCGCTCTTGAATCATCTGCCCTAGGAGGATCCCCTCCTGCGCCCATTCCTCAAACCTGTCAGCAGCGTGGAAGTAGTCGCGAGCTAGGCGCGAGAGGTTCCGCTGAGTCTCGTAGTCGAAGCGACGGAAAATAGGCTCTACGATCTGCCCGCTCGGATCATCAAAATAGGCCGTAAACTCCCGACGATTCTCTCGGACGCGGGGAAGCAGATCAGCAACCTTGCGGGCTATTTGTTCCCCACCTCGATACGCTTCGATACCGTTGGTGATGAACTGGTCGGCGTAGCCAACCTTCGCGAGGTTCACAATGCTTTCCGACAGGCTGGAGGCAAGCTGGTCGATGTAGTCATTATCGGCAGTCATTCGGGACTCTCCTGTTAGCGTTCGTTGAGTAGTGCTTGGGCATGGGCCATGATGCGCACGAGCGCGTCGATGCGGGCTTCTGGCGTTGCGGTGGGGGTGCGCCAGGTGTTCCAGTCGTCAGCGCTGCCGTCTTCGGCGTTGTAGGCGTTGAGGGCTCGTGTGAGCACCTGGTAGTGGCCCTCTCCCGCGAGGGCCGTGGTTTCGGCGCGTAGGACGGTTGCTGCGGCTCCCAGGAGGATGATGAGGTCTGCGGGGGAGTGCAGGGGGTCGCCGTCGAGTTCAGCGTCCGAGTACACGCTGAGGAGCTGGCGTTCTGCGTCGATGGCCGCGGGGGTGAGGGGTGCTCGGTCGTAGCGCCATGCGATCTCCTGGTCGAGAAGCCCGGATCCGATGATGACGGTGTACGTCGGGGTTTCCTCAACGGTGGGGGTGTCAGTTGTTGTCGGCATGGTGTGCATCCTCCTTGATGTAGTCCTGAGCGACGAAGGTACCAACGAGAGCGATGATGGCAACCACGAGGGCGATGCCCAGGCCGGAGTCCCATGCGCCTCCGTCGCCGGTGGCGG